>Ga0070679_100001123_pt1 | contig 23363 bp, 20 predicted proteins | sample KBSC63BmetaG_FD_65652 | JGI IMG/M metagenome (GOLD analysis project Ga0070679, IMG submission 65652) | Corn rhizosphere microbial communities from Kellogg Biological Station, Michigan, USA - KBS C6-3B metaG | ecosystem: Host-associated > Plants > Roots > Rhizosphere | place: USA: Michigan... | reverse complement strand
TTTGAGCAAGCGCGTGGCCTCGGCCGGGCGGTACCCGAGGGCCACGAGGGCGCTGAACGCCTCGGCTTCGGGGCTGGCGGGAGCGGCCGCATTCGCACCCGCGCCGGGCTCTCGTGCCGACAGCCGGTCGCGCATCTCAACGACCAGCCGCTCGGCGGTCTTCCTGCCGATGCCGGGGACGCGAGTGAGCGCTGTGACATCCTGGGTCTGTACACACTGGGCGAAGGCCTCCGCGCTGATGCCGGACAGCAGCGCCAGCGCAATCTTCGGACCGACGCCGGATATGCGGATCAGGCTGCGGAACAACCGCCGCTCCTCATCCGTCGCGAACGCATACAGGATATGGGCATCCTCGCGCACGACCAGGTGCGTCAGGAGTCGAACCTCCTCGCCGACGGCGGGCAGGTGGAAGAAGGTCGACATCGGCGCTTCCAGCTCGTATCCCAGTCCGCCGACATCCACAGTGAGCTGCGGCGGGGATTTCGACGAGATCCGGCCGCGTACCGAGCCGATCATCTCGTCACCCGCGGCGCCGGGGCCGCGACCGCGCCGGCGAGCAGCGACAGCCGCCGAGAGTGCGCATGGCAGATGGCCACGGCCAGTGCATCCGAGGCATCGGGGGACATCCGCGCATCGATCCGCAACAGCAGCCTGATCATGTGTGCGACCTGGGATTTTTCCGCACCGCCGGATCCGACGACCGCGAGCTTGATGGCCCGCGGCGCATACTCGAACACCGGCGTGCCCTGCGGCACGGCGCACAGCGCGGCACCGCGCGCCTGGCCGAGCTTGAGCGCGCTCTCGATGTTGCGGTTCACGAACACGCGCTCGACCGCGACCTCTTCCGGTTCATGCTCGCCGATCAGACCCTGCAGCGCCTGGAAGATGACGCGCAGGCGCTCTGCGAGCGAATCGCCCGCAGCGGCGATGCAACCGTGCGCAATGTGCACGCAGTCCGGCCCGCGACACTCAATGACGCCGAACCCCGTTCGGCGCGAGCCGGGATCCAGGCCGAGCACCCGCACGTTCGCCGCCGGGCTCACGAGCCCGGGACGCGCGGGCGCCGCATCCGGGTCAAACCCTCGCCAGGACTTCGTCCGATATCTCGACATTCGAATAGACGCTTTGTACGTCGACCAGATCTTCCAGAGCCTCGAGCAAATGCACCATCTGCTCCCCCGCTTCGCCCGATATCCGGCTCGGCGTCGCAGCCCTCTGGGTCACGTCCGCCGTGGCGGGCGTGAAGCCCCCCGCCGTGATGATCGCCCGCACCGCATCGAACTCGGTCGGATCCGCGAGCACCTCGACACAGCCATCCTCGTCCGGCACGACGTCCTCGGCCCCCGCATGCAGCGCGACCTGCATGAGCCGTTCCACGTCCGTCCCCGGGGGAAAGGTCATGAGCCCGACCTGGTTGAACAGGTACCCGACCGAGCCTCTCGCCCCCAGATGTCCGCCGTATCTCGTGAACGTGTTGCGCACTTCCAGCGCGGTGCGGGTCACGTTGTCCGTCAGGCACTCCACGATCAGCGCCGCCCCGCCGGGGCCGTATCCCTCGAAGCACGCCGGCTCCAGCGCCTGCGTGGCCGAGCGGCCATCAGTGCGGCCGAGCGCCTGCTCGATCGCCTCCTCGGCGACTCCGACGGCTCTCGCCTTGTCGAGCGCCAGCCGCAGGCGTCCATTTGAAGCCGGCTCGGATCCGCCGCAGCGGGCCGCGAAGCCGATCTCCCGGATGAGCCTGGAGACAGTCCGGGGGCGCTTGCGGTCCTGCGCGCATTTGCGGTGCTGGATGTTAGCCCACTTGCTATGGCCTGCCATGAATCGACACAGAATACGCCCGCCTCTGAAAGCTTCGGGTCATGAGAGATAAACTGCGGCGCCGCCTCGAAAAATCAGGCAGGTATGATAGCCGCAATCGCCCCCCGGCAGCACGCAAAGCTTGGCCAACCGGCACGCGCACGACACGTGGAAAGCGTTCAACTCTGCCCGCAACCGATCCGGGCCTCTCTCGCACGCACCCGCGCGGCAATCGAGCGGCTGGGTGGCGTCGCACCGCGCGATCTCGCACTCGGAAGCGAAGCCGCCGAGGTCACTGGCGCGCTCACCGGAAGTGAAGAGCTCGCAAGCGCCGTGCTGGTGAAATCCGCCCTCGAACCGGAGCCGGACGGGGCCGCCGGGGCGCCGGTCTCGCGGACCCTCACCCGGGAGGCGCTGGCTGGCATCGTCGATCCGGGCGTGCTGGAGAGCGCCTCGGCGCTGGTGCGGTTCCAGGAGCTGGGACTGGCGCGCAACTGGTCCCCCGCCCAGGGACTTGAGCCGCGCCAGGCAGAGATGCTGCGCAAAATGCTGCTTGCCGTCGTCAGCGACCCGCGCCTGGTGCTCGCGCGACTCGCGCAGCAGCTGGTCCGCCTGCGGCATGCCCGCGATCTGCCCGAAAGTGAGCGCGAACGGCTCGCACTCGAGGCGCGCGCCGTATTCGCGCCTCTGGCCAACCGGCTTGGCGTGTGGCAGCTCAAGTGGGAGATCGAGGACCTGGCGTTCCGCTACCTGGAGCCGGCGGACTATCGCCGCATGGCCGCCGCGCTCAACGAGAAGCGCGCCGACCGCGAGCGCTACATCGAAGCGCTGTGCGCGCAGCTGCGCCAGCACCTGCACGAAGCCGGCATCGAGGCGGAGGTCTACGGGCGTCCGAAGCACATGTACAGCATCTATCGGAAGATGCAGCGCAAGCACCTGGAGTTCGAGCGGGTGTTCGATGTGCGCGCGGTCCGTGTCGTGGTGAGCTCCATTCCTGACTGTTATGCCGCGCTTGGCATCGTGCACAGCCTGTGGACCTACATTCCGGGGGAGTTCGACGACTATGTCGCCACCCCGAAAGGTAACTTCTATCGTTCGATCCACACCGCCGTCATCGGTCCGCAGGACAAGAGCGTCGAAGTACAGATCCGCACACGCGAGATGCACGAGCACGCCGAGCTCGGCGTCGCGGCACACTGGACGTACAAGGAAGGAGGCTCGCGGGACGCCCAGTACGAACAGAAGATCCAGTGGGTACGCAGGCTGCTGGAGCCGCAGGAAGGGGGCAATGGGGCCGACCGCGACTTCCTCGAGAGCATGCGCTCGGAGCTGTTCGAGGATCGGGTCTATGCACTGACACCCCGGGGCGAAGTCGTCGACCTGCCGCGCGGCGCCACCCCTCTGGACTTCGCCTACAACGTCCACTCCTCGCTGGGTCATCGCTGCCGCGGTGCGAAGGTGAACGGCCGCATCGTGCCGTTGACCTACTCACTCTCCAACGGGGAGATCGTGGAGATCATCACCGGCAAGAGCGATTCTCCCAGCCGGGACTGGATGGCGCCCGAGCAGGGTTACCTGGTCTCCGCACGCAATCGAGCCAAAGTGCGCGCCTGGTTTCGCAAGCAGGACATCACCGACAACCGAAGCGCCGGTCGCACGATCGCGGAGCGCGAGCTCACACGCATCGGCATGCGGTCGGAGCACTTTTCTGCCTTGGTTCGCGAGCTGCAGGCCCGCGATGCCGATCATCTCTACCAGTTGCTGGGAGAGGGTGAGATCACCGTCACGCAGCTCGTACATGCGGCCGCCAGGATCGCCGGGCCCGAGCCGCAGCAGCACGTCATCCGCACGGCGCGGCCTCAAGGCCGGCGGCGGGGCTCCCCGGTCGAGATCGAGGGTGTCGGGGATCTGCCGATCACGCTGGCACGTTGCTGTGCGCCCCTGCGGCCGCAGCCGATTACCGGTTACGTCACCCTCGGCCGCGGCGTCACCATCCATCGCAGCAACTGCCGCAGCCTGGAGCGCATGCGCTCGGTGAAGCCCGAGCGCGTGCTCAACGTAGAATGGACCTCGGCTGAGGCCGCCGAGCTGGGCATCCAGATCGCCGTAACCGCGTACGATCGGCGCGGCCTGGTTCGCGACGTCAGCGACGTACTCGCCCTCGAGCGCCTGAGCATCGAATCGATGTCCACCACGACCGACCGGGAGGCCGGTACGGCGTACGTGTCCATCGGCGTCTCCGTGACCGATCTCGAGCAGCTCGCGAGAGTGCTGCGGAGGCTTTCCGCCGTGCCGAATGTGATCCACGCACGGCGTGTGCACTGACCCGCCGCACACGGCACGCAAACCCCGTTGGAAACGTGATCTGTCGCCACGCCCGGGGCGCTGATTGCGGTTTATCTAGTCAATGAGAAAACGCGGCCTGCGGCCCTTTTCCCTCAAACCCGCGTTTCAGGTGGGAAACCGCTTTGCGGAGCCGCACGCCAGGTCTGCAGTCCCCAACAGGGCCGTTCGGGCTCGAGGGCAACCACGAAAAGCTATGCGCGTCATCGTCGTCGATCAGGACTCAACCATGCTGGAAGGGATCGTGCGCGCCCTGCGCGATCACTTCGTGATCGACGTCGTCTCCACGAAAGCCGGCTGCATCGACCTGCTGCGGCAGAACGAGTTCGACATCGTCGTCGCGTGCGAGCGCCTGGAAGACGGCTCGGGGCTGGAGCTACTGGGCCAGATTGCCAAGCGCTGGCCCGGGACGTTGCGGGTGTTCGCAGCCGAGCCCGAGCGGCTGCGGCTCCTCGGTGTCCGCCTCGGACCTTTCCGCCTGCTGCGGACACTCGCCTACCCGGTCGACCCCTGGAAGCTGTACGACGCCCTCTCGGCGGACGGTGCGGCCTGCGGGGCGGATGCCGAAACGGCCGGCGGCCGGGATGTCGTGCTTGGAGATGACGAGCCGACCGACCCGGCCGTTCCGCCGCTGGTGCCTGTCGTCAGCAGGCCGAAAGTGGCTGCGCCGCAGCGACGCTCCTCGGGCCGCCGCGCTCGCATCGTGCGCCCGCGGGATTGCGCGGCCGAGTGGCAAGGACGGCCTGCGCAACCGGCAGGCCGGAGCGCGGTTGCCCCGGTAAAGAAATCCGGCGGCCAGGCGCTGGCGGCCGCCGGGCGGGCACCGTGGAGCGCAACCGATGGGCTGTACGAGCCGCGGCTCGCCACGTCATCGGCTGCCCGCAAGCCCGCTCGGCGCGTCAGCTGGATGATGGCCGCGGGCTCGGCAGTCACGCTGTGCATGATCTTCATCGGGGTCAACTGGCTGCACAGGAAGCCTGTTGTGAAGTCAGTTCCTTCCGTTCGCGCCGCGCCGCCCGCTCACCTCGAGCGGCAGGTCGGTTCCCTGGTTGCCGCGGTGGAAGCCGATTTCACGCGGGGGGATCTCGAGCAGGCGCAAATCGATCTTCGTCAGCTGCGAGCGATGGCTCCTGCCAATCCGAGGTTGCCATTCTTTGATGCCCTGCTCTCGCGTGGCGAGCGCAGCAGCGCCCAGCACTCATCACGCCTCAGGAAGGCTTCCCACCGAGGGCCAACGGATTCGGATTCCCCGTCACGACGGGAACCTGGCACGGTCGCAGCCCAGCGTGCGGTCATGACGTCGGCAGCGTTGGCACCGGGAGCTTCGAAGGGCAATAGCGCTGCCGCTCACTCGGTGCGTGTCTCTGGGCCACCTGACCTGCAGTCCTCGCAAACCGACACGCGACCGGCAGCGTCACCCGCAAAGCTCGTCGAGCAAACCGACACGCCACCGGCAGCGTCACCCGCAAAGCCCGTCGGGCAGAGCGGAACGCAATCGGCCACATCGCCCGCAGAGCCCGCCGCGCATGCAGTCCCGGCGCTGCTGGACCCGATGAGAAAGGCGGAAATGGAGGCAGGCCTGATCGCACCGCCCGTGACGGCCGATGCGCAGCTGGTGCGCCGGATTTCTCCTGAGTACCCCGCGGCGGCGGCACAGAAAGGCCTCGAAGGGTCGGTGGATGTGCGCTTCACCATCACGAGCCGCGGAACTGTGGAGAATCCCGCTGTCATCAGCGCAGACCCCCCGAACGTATTTGACCGGGCGGCAATCGACGCGGTCCGGCGATGGCGGTACGACCCGCACGTGGTGGATGGAAAACCGGTGGATTCGCAGTCACGGGTGCGGCTGGAATTCAAGCTGAACGCCAGCACCTCGCAATGAGCGACCCGCAATCGGCGCCGGGCGTGCGGGGAGGTCCCGTGGAGCGCGGCTGAAGGGAGCGAACCGCAACGCGGTTCAGCTGCAGCGATTCACGTCCGCGGTTCAGCCCCGGCGGTTCAGCGAATCAGCGATTCAGCGAATCGATGGCGCGTTTGTCGACCGCCAGCGCGGCTTCGTGGATCGCCTCCGACAGTGTCGGATGGGCGTGCATGGTTCTCTGCAGATCCTCGCTGCTGGCGGAGTATTCCATGGCCAGCACTGCCTCGGCAATGAGCTCGCCGGCCATCGGGCCAATGACGTGGACGCCCAGGATCTCGTCATCGTCCTGCGCCGCAATGATCTTGGCAAAGCCCTGTGCCTGCTCCATCGCCCTCGCCCTGCCGCTGGCGAGGAACGGAAACACGCCGGTCTTGTACGCGCGTCCGCCGGCCTTCACCTGTTCCTCCGTCAGCCCGACCCAGGCAATCTCCGGGGCGGTGTAGATGACGTTCGGCACCGTTTTGTAGTTCACCTCGGCGAAGCGTCCGGCAATGAGGTCCGCCACCATGGCGCCTTCTTCCTTGCCCTTGTGAGCCAACATGGGCCCGCGCACACAGTCACCCACGGCCCACACGCCGTCCACGCCCGTACGGCATTCGTCATCGACCTTGATGAACCCGCGCTGATCGAGGTCAACACCGGTGCCGGGCGCAAGCAGGTTGTCCGTGTACGGGCGCCGTCCGATTGCGATCACCAGCCTGTCGACGGTGATGCTCTGCTCGCCCTGCGAATCGGTGTAGGTGGCGGTGACGCCATCGGCGGCCACGCGCGCAGAGGCGACCTTTGCGCCCAGGCGGATGTCCAGACCCTGCTTCCTGAAGTGCCGGAGCGCTTCCTTCGCCAGCTGCTGGTCGGCGATCGACAGGAAATCCGGCAGTGCCTCGAGAATGACGACCTCGCTGCCCAGGCGGCGCCACACGCTGCCCAGCTCCAGTCCGATCACCCCCGCGCCGATCACGCCGAGGCGCTTCGGCACCGCTTCGAAATCCAGAGCGCCCCAGGAGTCAACGATGCGCTGGCCATCGAAGGCAGCCGAGCGCAATGCGGTCGGGGCAGAGCCACTTGCCAGCACGACGTGCTTCGCCGTCAGCTCGCGGCGACTGCCCTCGATCGAGGTGAATTCCACCCGCTTGCCCGGAAGCAGCCGGCCATGACCTTGCAACGGGACCACGTCCGCGCCCTTGAACAGCGCGAGGATGCCCTGGGTCATCGTCCTGACGATGCCGGCCTTGCGCTTCTGCATCTGCGCCAGGTCCAGTGCCACCCCGGAGGTGCGGATTCCGTGCACCGCCAGCTCGGAGTTTGCCCGGTGGAACAGCTCCGAGGATTCCAGCAGCACCTTGGATGGAATGCAGCCCGCGTTCAGGCAGGTGCCGCCGAAGGCATTGCTGCCGTCGCGGTTCTTCCATTCGTCGATGCAGGCGACGCTCAGCCCGTTCTGCCCGGCGCGGATGGCGGCCGGGTAACCGGCCGGCCCGCCGCCGATCACGATGACATCGTAGGAATCAGTCATGCAGCCTCTTCAAATTCCCAACAGCATCCGTCCCGGATCCTCGAGACACTCCTTGACGGTGACCAGGAACTGCACCGCGTCGCGGCCGTCGATGATCCGGTGATCGTAGGTCACCGCCAGGTACATCATCGGCCGGATGGCGATCTGGCCGTTCACGACCATGGGCCGATCCTGGATCTTGTGCATCCCGAGAATCGCGCTCTGCGGTGAGTTGACGATGGGGGTGGACATGAGCGATCCGAAGACCCCTCCGTTGGTAATCGTAAACGTGCCCCCGGTCAGGTCCTCGATCGCAATGCTGCCCTCTCGGGCCTTGCGGGCGAACTGGCCGATCTCGCTCTCGATCGCGGCAAAGCTCTTCGTGTCCGCGTCCCGCAGAATCGGCACCATCAGGCCCCGTTCCGTGGAAACCGCGACGCCGATGTCGTAGAACTCGTGGTAGACGATGTCGCCGCCATCGACGGAGGCATTGACGACCGGAAAGCGCTTCAGCGCTTCGATGGAGGCTTTCACGAAGAACGACATGAAGCCAAGCTTCACGCCATTCTCCTTCTCGAACCGGTCCTTGTGGCGCGCGCGAAGCTCCTGGACCGCGGTGAGGTCCACCTCGTTGAACGATGTCAGCAGGGCCTGGGTCGCCTGCGCCTCGACCAGTCTCTGCGCGACCCGCTGGCGCAGACGTGTCATCGCAACCCGCTGTTCGCTGCGGGGACCGCCAGCGCCCAGCGCACGTGCGGGGCTGGTTGCCGGTTTAGCGACCGGGACTGGCGATGCCGCAGCGGGCGCCGCAGGCGGCGCACCCTGCGCCTGCTGCTTCGCCAGGAATTCGACCACGTCGGATTTCGTCAGGCGGCCATCCCTGCCGGAAGGCGGTATGTGCGAGGCATCCAGCCGGTTCTCCTCCACCATCCGGCGTACCGCCGGACTGAGCTTCTCCAGCTCCCTCGCCGCGGCTGACTGGTCGGCTTTCGAATCAGCAGCCGGCGCCGACTTCGCGGCGGCGCCCACGGGTGCAGGCTTCGCGGCCGCGGGTGCAGGCTTCGCGGCGGCAGGCGCCGCGCCGGCGGATGCCGCGGCGCTCGCACCCTCATCGATGACTGCCAGCAGATTTCCGCTGGTCACAGTCGTTCCGGCCGGAACCTTCAGCTCCCGCAGCACCCCGTTGACGGGTGCGGGCACCTCCAGGACCACCTTGTCGGTTTCCAGGTCTGCCAGGTTCTCATCGCGGCGAACGGCATCGCCGGGCTTCTTGTGCCAGGCGACCAGGGTCGCATCGGTTACGGACTCCGGCAGCTGCGGCACTCGAATTTCAGTGGTCATGAACCTCTACCGTCACGAGCTTTTTCTGATGGGTGTCGCGGGAGCGGGGGTCCCGGGCGCCGGGCTGGCCGCCGGCGCCGTCAGGCGCGTCGTCTCCCGCGCGGAGTCTTCCGTTGCCGTCGCATGCAGCGCTGCGTTGATCAGCGCCTGCTGCTCGGCCTCGTGGATCTTCATAATGCCCGTGGCGGGCGCGGCGGCCGGAGCCCGGCCCGCGTAGAGCACCTGACGCCGTCCGCCCAGCAGCTCCTGCAGGCGATGGCGGATCTGGTACCAAGCGCCCTGGTTCTGCGGCTCTTCCTGGCACCACACCACTTCGCGCACATTCGGGTAGCGATGCAGGACTGCCTCGTACTCCTCGCTGGGAAAGGGGTACAGCTGCTCGATGCGCACCAGCGCCACTTCGCGCGCCGCGTCCTTGCGCCGTGCCTTGAGGAGATCGAAATAGACCTTGCCGCTGCAGAACACCAGGCGCCGCACCTGCTGGGGTGCGAGGTCATCGGTCTCATCGATCACCCTGTGAAAGCTCCCCTGGGTCAGCTCCTCGAGAGCCGACACGGACAGGTCGTGGCGCAGCAGGCTCTTGGGCGTCATGACGATGAGCGGCTTCCTGAAGCTCTGCAGCATCTGGCGCCGCAACATGTGGAACATCTGCGCCGGCGTCGAGGGCACGCACACCTGCATGTTGTTCTCGGCACAAAGCTGCAGGAAGCGCTCCAGGCGCGCGGAAGAGTGCTCCGGACCCGCCCCTTCATAGCCATGCGGCAACAGCAGCACCAGGCCGCAGAACCGCTCCCACTTGGCCTCCCCGGAGCTGATGAACTGATCGATGATGACCTGGGCGCCGTTGGCGAAGTCTCCGTACTGGGCCTCCCAGAGCACCAGTGCATTCGGCTCGGTAGTGGAATACCCATACTCGAACCCCATCACCGCCTCTTCCGACAGCACGGAGTCGATCACCTGAACCCGCGGCTGATGATCGGTGACGTGCTGCAGCGGCACCCAGGTGCGGTCGCTGTTCTGGTCGTGCAGCACCGCGTGACGATGGAAGAACGTGCCGCGCCCGCTGTCCTGTCCGCTCAGCCGCACCGAGAACCCGTCCTCGACCAGTGCGGCGTACGCGAGCGTCTCGGCCCAGCCCCAGTCGAGCGGTAGCTCGCCGGCCAGCATCTTCCTGCGATTGGCGATGACCTGGGCCACGCGCGGCTGCAATGTGAACCCTTCCGGAAGCGTCGTCAGCCGCTCCCCGAGCGAGCGCAACCGCCGCATCTCCACTCCCGACTTCGCACGCCCGGTCCAGTCGACCTCCGCATAGGTGGTCCAGTCGACGGTGTACTTGTTGCCGATCATGCCGAGGGAGGCCCGCGCCTGCGGGCGGCCCTGGTCCAGGCCGTCCCGATACTGATCGAACATCGTCGCGACATCGCCTTCCGACAGCACGCCTTCGGCCACGAGTTTGTCTGCGTAGAGCTTGCGCGCGGTGGGGTGCTGGCGGATCACCTTGTACATCTGCGGCTGCGTCGCAGCCGGCTCGTCCGCCTCGTTGTGGCCGTGGCGGCGGTAGCACACGAGATCGATCACCACGTCCTTGTGGAAGCGCATCCTGTACCTCAGCGCAAGACGGGATACGAACACCACCGCTTCCGGGTCGTCGGCGTTCACGTGGAAGATCGGCGCCTCCAGTATCTTCGCCACATCGCTGCAGTAGATCGTGGAGCGCATGTCGCTGGGAATCGAAGTCGTGAAGCCGACCTGGTTGTTGATCACGACGTGTGCCGTGCCGCCCGTGTAGAAACCGCGTGCCTGCGACAGCTGCAAGGTCTCCATGACCACGCCCTGACCGGAGAATGCCGCATCTCCATGGACGAGCACCGGCAGGACACGCTCTCCGAGTACATCGCCTCGGCGCTCCTGCCGCGCCCTCACCGAACCCTCGACCACGGGGTTGACGACCTCCAGGTGCGAGGGGTTGAAGGCCAGCACAGTGTGGACATTGCCGGCGGGCGTGCGCAGGTCCGCAGAGAAGCCCTTGTGATACTTCACATCGCCCGAGCCCTTGAGGTGGCTCAGGTCGTAGTGGCCTTCGAATTCGGAGAACAGCTCGGCAGGGCCCTTGCCGAGGATGTTGACCAGGACGTTGAGGCGTCCCCGGTGGGCCATTCCGATGACCACCTCTTCGACGCCGGCAACGCCGCAGTTCTGGATCAGGTCATCCAGCAGCGGCACGAACGCATCGGCACCCTCGAGCGAGAAGCGCTTCTGGCCGACATACCGGGTATGCAGGTAGCGCTCGAGCCCTTCGGCGGCGGTGAGCTGCCAGAGAATGTTGCGCCGGTCCTCCTCGCTGAAGCGATGGTTGAGCCGTCCCTCCTGGAACTGGTCCTGCAGCCACAGCCGCTCCTCGGAGACGGACATGTGGGCGAATTCGGCGCCGATCGGGCCGGCGTACAGGAAAGCCAGCTGTGAAAGGATCTCGCGCAGCTTCATCCGCTTGGGCACCGCGGCGGTACGGCTGCCGGTGAAGAATTCCGAGTCCAGGTCCGCATCCGACAGCCCGAAATACCCCAGATCGAGCACACTCGGGCGCGGGCGCTGCATGATGCCGAGCGGGTCCACCTTTGCCACCAGGTGTCCCCGATTGGTCCAGATCTGGATGAGCCGTGACACGGCTGCCTGGCGTGCGTCTCCCTGCCCCTGGGGCAGCAGAGTGCCGGCCTCCGGGCGCGCTTCGCGGGCCCTCTGCACGAGTGCCGTTCGGACCGGACCATGGGGCCGGTCAGGCGGGCCGGCGGCCGTGCCCGGTGCGAGTGCGTCAAACCATGCGCGCCACTCGGCGCCTACGGTTTCGGGATCGCGCAGGTACTGCTCGTAGAGGGAATCCAGAAATTCGGCGTTCCCGCCGAAAGGGGGTGTCGGTTCAAGCATGCGGGAGAGAGAGAAAGGAAGCCGGTAGTTTAACGGATTGTGGCGCGGAAACAAAAGTCCGCGCGGGTCGTCACCCGGGCGCGCTCAGGAAGTGAGCAGCGTCTGGTCCAGGAGCCTCGTCTCATAGACGATGAGCAGCGCATAGGCTGCCAGCAGGGCGTACAGCAGCAGGCTGATCGGAATGCGCCTGAATGCCCTCATTCGCGCCAACAGCGTGAGCACCACGACTCCCCCACCGGTCAACCCGATCTTCACCAGCGCAAACAGCAGTGGCGAGCCCGCTACGAGCGGCGCCATAAGGGGATTCGCCTCGTACGCGCCGCGATTGATCAGCGTCAATGTAAGGAAGGCGTCTGCGCACGAGAGGACCAGGATCACCACGGCGACCCCGAGCCATTGAGGATGATGCCAGTCGACGGCCGCGAGGCCGACATCGCCGCCACGGCGCGGATTTCGCCGTCGCGGATGGAAGCTGCCGTGAAACAGAGCGCGCATCGTTCGATGCCTTCGGTCAGGTCCCTGGCGGCGCTCGTCCGTTGCCGCTTCCGGAGTGCCGGGCTCGCAGTTACTCGACGGAGACTGGGGCACGTATGTGCTTTCGATATGCGAAGGCTTCGCGTGCTGCATTGTAGCTGCCCGCCTTTGCGTCAGGCTTGCGCAGACCGTGATGGGACTCACATCACCGCTGCGAGCCAAGGCGCTCGCCGCATTAAACATGCCGCCCCGGGGTGCCGCTGCCCTTGCCCTGCCCCAGGGACAAGGCGGCCGCCTGCCGGGGAACCGCGACAGCCGAAGGACGTTGCCCGTTGACACAGGAGGTACCGCATGACCCCGATAATCGTTGCACTGTTCGATGATTTCGGCGTCGCGCAGCGAACGAGGACCCAGCTCGTTGGCGAGGGCCTTCCCACCGACCGTGTCGAGTTGACGTCACGCCTGGAAACCGGGCAGGCGGACACCCAGCCCGGTCCCACCTTCCGCAGCCGGCTGGACCAGTATTTCCACGTCCTGTTTGACCAGACCGGGGACCAGGCGTGCGCCAGCGCCTTTGCGCAGCGGGTCGATTCTGGAGGCTCCGCGATCACCGTCCATCCGCGAACCGATTACGAGATTGAAAGTGCGCGCAGGATCCTGCAGCAGAACCGGCCCGCACGGGTCGAGGAAAGGCTGCAGGCACCGTCCGACGCGCCAGCGGCGGGGAGACGCAGCCACTAGCAGGGCGGCGGACGAAGCGAGTTCCGCACAACCTCTGGAACACCGGTGGACAGGATCCACCGGTGTCCAACTTCCGTGCGGCAGTGGCCTGGCGCCCACGCGGGGCGCCACAGGACAGGTTACGGCTTGAGCTGGGTGCGGATCTCGCCGCCCTTGTGCTCGGCGCTATGGATGTTGACGTAGAGGTCGCCCTTCTTGAACGCGGCGTACTGCTCGTCGCTGAGCTTCGAGCCTTCCGGTACCGTCCAGGTACCGTCCGCACCCTTCTCCAGCGTGATGATGGGAGGACCGTTCTTGCCCTTCGGTGCCATGTGGATGTGTGCCATCGTGCCATCGATACCCTTGGCCGTGATCTTGCCGGCAACCGACTTGTCGTCGCTGACGGTGATCTCTCCGCTGGCTTTCGCTTTGGTCTTGACGGCGGGGACTTCCTGGGCGCCCGTCAGGTGGACCTTGACTTCCCCGGCATTCGCAAGGCCGATACTTCCGGCCAGCACTACAGCCAATGCGGCGTACCGCAGATTGAATCTCGTCATACCCGACCTCCACTGATTGGACAATGTTGATTGCAGGCCGATCGGACCCGCCAATGAACGCGCGGAGTCTACGCGTGTTCCAGATCGTGAACACTGCAATACGAATCGGGCGTTCAAAGCGCGGAGCAAGAACGCGGTGCGTGTCGAGCGATGGCTGGAGGCCGGGCCACCCCCGGCGGACAAGGTTCAGCGATTGTATCCTGCGCCCGCCCTGCCGCCCTGCCGCCCTGCCGCACGCACCGGCGAAACTCAACGATCCGCCGGCCGAGCGGCGCACCTCCTCCATCGTCCAGGCGCCCGGGCACAAATGCGCGCGTCTCAAGTTGGCATCGATGAGCTGTACGACTGCGCGCATCGTCCCAGGGCTGACGCGCTGGTGATGAAGATCGAGCCGCTCGCCTCCCGCGAGACGCTGCCAGGCGGCCGGCCCCACGACCAACTGCCATTGCACCGATCCGTCGGGCTGGATCCAGTGCCCGAAGTCCGCGCGCACGGTGTCAGGATCCTGCGTGCAAGCCGCGAGCAGCAGTGCGGGAATGATCTGGAGGCGCAATCGTCGTGCCGTTGATGTTTCCGGCACTGTAGGCGATCGTCCGCGGCGGTCCAACGGACGGCTGCCCGTCGGACACCTGCACGAAGCAGCCGCTGTGACCGCACCGGCGCAGTCAGCCGGTCATCAGGCCGCGTCCCAGAACTGCTCCATCTTCTGGCGCATGGCTTCATCCGGAAGACGTCCGCGAGCCGCGCGCTGGTTGTCCTCAAGGTGGGCCACCTGCGTGGAGCCGGGGATGGCGCACGTGACCGCCGGATGCGAGATCACGTACTTGAGCAGGAACTGTCCCCAGGTCGACACATCGATATCCGCCGCCCATGCAGGTAACTTGCGCGACTGCGCCTGGCGCAGCACGGCGCCGAAACCAAACGGGATGTTGGCAAGCACGGCCATGCGGCGCTCGATCGCAAGCGGCAGCACTTTCCGGGCAGCGTCCCGGTTCGCGAGCGAATAGTCGACCTGGATGAAATCGAGCGGATGCTTGCGCATGAACCCGAGCATCTCCTCGTGCTGTGATACACGAGAAGTCGTAATTCCGATGTAACGGATCCTGCCCGCCTGTTTCAGCTTCTGCAGGAGCGGCATCAGCTCGTCGACGCCATCGAGGTTATGAACCTGCAGCAGGTCAACGCGCGCGGTCTTCAGGCGCACGAGCGAACGATCGAAACTCGGCGCGCCGCCCACGCCGCCGCCGCGGAATCCGGCACCCGATTGCGTCAGCTTGGTCGCAATGAACATGCGATCGCGACTCCCGAGCGCCGCGAGGGATTCCCCGATCAGCGACTCGCTGTCGCCGTAGGCGGCCGCCGTGTCGATCACCTTGCCGCCGAGCTGCTGCATGCGCTGGATCTCGGCCCGGATCGCATCGGCGTCGCCGACACTGAACTTATCCGTGCCGAGGCCGATCGCGGGCAGCTGCTCGCCGCTGGCCGGTATGGTCTTGGTGATCAATGACAGGGATTCGGACGCTGCGTTCGCCGTCCAGGCCGGCCGCAGGCTCGCGAACCCCGCCATCGCTGCCAGGCCCGAGCGCAGGGCGTGACGTCTCGAGATGCGAAACGGCTCGTCGCGGTTCATGCGTTCATTCCTTCTGCAGGCGCTGGCCTTCATCAGGACCGGCGACAGGCGCATTTATACGTCACCGGAGGTTCGGTGAGTCAAGCTCCGCGCGACAGCACCCGCTGTGCGTCAGCCCTGCTCGCAAGCTTCGCACCCTCCGCCCAGCCCATCCCGGGGAATCACGTAGCGCGCGGCCTGCAACTTCGGAATCAACACACTGATGGTGAGCAGGATCTCCTTGCACGCGCGCACTTCAGGCGTAGCTTTTTCCGTATGCTCCCGTATCGTGACCATCTCTTCCGCGAGATAGGACGCGAGGGTTTTCAGTTGCGCAATCGAGATGTCCAGGAGCACGTGTGGGGCATCGGACACGGCAGTCTCCTTCGCGTGGAATACTGTATGTATATCCAGTCTCGCGACGCTTGGCAAGCCTCGCAGATCATCTGTCGTACGTGACAGGGCCTGGTTGACCCGCTGGGGGCACTGACGTAGAAGCGGACGGCCAGACGCCGACGCGCGCCGCTTGTCATCGGCTGGAAATCAGGGGTCTTGATCGGCGCAGCACGTGGGGAGGGGGAATGAGCGTTGCAAGCGAGGCCGCGCCGGCCTTTCCGAGCCGTCGCATTGCCTGGTACATGGTCTTCGTACTGATGGTCTGTTACACCCTGTCGTACGCGGACCGGCAGATCCTCGCCTTTCTGGTAGGACCGCTGAAGCAGGACCTGCACATTTCCGACACCCAGGTGGGATTGCTCCAGGGCGCCGCCTTTGCGCTCATCTACACCGTATGCGGATTGCCGATGGGAGCCCTCGCCGACCGCTTCAGCCGCCGCAATATCGTCGCCGCCGGCGTGGTGGTCTGGAGCCTCATGACCTCCCTCAGCAGCATCGCCCGCAGCTTTGTCACTCTGGGAGCTGCACGCATGGGTGTCGGCATCGGTGAGGCCACGCTCACCCCGTGCGCATTTTCGATGATCACCGACTCGTTTCCGAAGGAGCGCCTGGGCACCGCGCTCAGCGTCTACACCATGGGCATCCAGCTCGGCTCCGGACTCGCCCTGATCATCGGCGGAGTGGTGGCGCAGGCGGTCATCCACATGCCGCCCGTCATGCTGCCCTTGATCGGTCCCATGGCCGCCTGGCGGCTGACCTTCCTGATCGTGGGCATACCCGGGCTGCTCGTCGCCCTGCTGCTGCTGACGATCCGCGAGCCCGCACGGCGCTCGCTGCTGCTGAACTCGGCCGGCGTGGCCGCCTCGCTCAGCATCCCCGAAGCGCTCGCCCAGATCCGCACCCGCTGGCGTTCGGCCGCCGGCATCTCATTGATGATCAGTTGCCAGGCAACCTGCAATTACGCGCTGCTCGCTTGGGGGCCGGCGTTCTTCGAGCGGCTGCACCACTGGCCGAAGGACCGCACGGGACTGGTGCTCGGACTCACGACACTGGGCTGCGGGTGCATCGGCCTGCTCACCGGAGGACGCCTGTCGGATCGCTGGCAAGGTGGCGGCGTAGCGGATGCGCCGCTGCGAGTGGGACTGATCAGCCTGGCCGGCCTGCTCGTCACCCTGGCACCGGCGACGTTGCTGCCGGAAGCCGGCTGGACCGTCGCGCTGCTGATTCCAGCCGTCTTCTTCATCGGCCTGCCGATCGGCAGCGGGTACGCCGCCGTCCAGCTCATCTTTCCCAACCAGACACGTGGGCTGGTCTCCGCGATCGTGATCTTTGCCGTCGCCCTGATCGGCCTCGGCTTCGGGGCCCTGCTGCCTGGATTGCTGAACGATCACCTCTTCCACGATGAGCGCATGATCGGTGTCTCGATGACGATCACGGTCACCGCCGCTTCCGTGGTCGGAATCCTTGCGGGACTGACCAGCCTGGCGCCTTACCGGACAGACTACAGGGCCGTCCAGCCAGCCTGACCGGATGCCGCAACGGCTTTTGAAACACCCTGATTCAGCAGATCACTCAGCGAACCGATCCTTTGCTGCCTGGGGATCCGGCACACGAACGCCGGTATGCCACCCTGGGCGCATGCCGTAGGGGACGGCCAGCAGCACCGCCTCGACCTGGCTGATCTTTCCCTCCCGGTTGATCTGGAAGATCTCGTGCATCATCCAGGTCCACGGGGCGGTGCGCTTTACGGTCACGGTCTTGCCGTTCTTGAGCGTGTACGACCGCACGGTCGCATCGTGGTCGAATTCCACCGAGGTATAAACCAGCCCGCGCTCGCGGTCGATTGCCAGGAACCTGCGATCGCGCAGCCTGGTATCGTCGTGATAGAAGCCGAGCGCGAACGCCTGCTTGCAGGTGTGGTTCGCCCCGGTTGATTCGGCCCCGGCCGGTGTCGGCCTGTTGGTGGTGTATGCACCATCTTCGATGCGGTTGCAGTCGTCAGCGAACAGCGGCGGCCGCGAGCCGTCATTGTTCTCGATGCCGGTCCAATAGGTATTGGTGATGTCGATCATCTCCTGACGCGAGCGGCGATCGCCCTGCGGCAGCGTCTGCAGGAACTGCGGTCGCGGCGCGTCGCCGAGCACGTCAGGTCTGTGCCCCTGCGGACCTCCGCCCAGCAAATCGCTCGTGTGAGCGATGACGCTCTCGATCTGGGTGATTTTCCGGTCGACGACCGCGAGCCGCGTAGCGACCAGAATCGGCGCGCCGTTCTCCTGCATCCTGGCGAAGAAGCCCACTTCGCCAAGCTCCGGGTCGGCCACCGTCAGCCGGTATTTGCCGACCGAAGTTGCGATCCGCCACAGTCCATCCGGCAAAGGCAGCTCGACCCCGTTTTCGGTGTATCGAACTGACAGCGCCATCGGTGCGTTCGCCGGGTCATGTGTGAGGATGGCGCGCAGGTACTGATCGACGATTCCGTTCAGGCACCCCCGGTCGCAGTCAGCGGCGGCTTGTGCGGCGCACAGATGCGGCAGCGCGAAGGAGCTCCCCACAAGGATACATAGAACACGGAGCCTGATGGTCATCGGGGACCCCCACAGTGGTGGCAATGGCTGGTTCGCAAGCGGCCCGGACGAGTGTCAGACTGCCGCGGCCGCGGCTGGATCGAAGCGAGAGTCTGGCCTCAGTGATTCTGCAACCGCATGCGCGTGACGCCCTTGTCGTCAACGTACTCGCGATTGTTATCACAGACGTATTCCAGCATCTGGTAGCCGGGCGTGTGCTTGTAGGCGAAGGTGTATGTCCAGGGCTGTTCCAGCGTCACCGGATCCTCGACAGTGATCTCATCGTGCAGCACATCCGGAGCGACGAGGTGGAAGCGCTCCCTGATGTGCATCTGGTCGCTGTGCGGGGTGTCGCGGTAGCCCAGGACCTCCTCCTTAACCCCGATCGTATCGACCACCAGCGTGTTCCCTTCCCAGTGGCCCACGGAGTGGCCGAAGTAGCCCGGCGGCACCTCGTCGATCTTTGCCTGCGGCACGTCCAGGTAGATACGGCGCACCTGGCTCATCGCTTCCGCGATGATGGTGACCTGCCCTGGAGTCTGCAGGATCTCCAGCGGGTAGATCGGAAACATCATGGTCGGCATGCCGTTGGGAATGCACTCGGTGCTGGCGTTGGCGAGCGGCTCGCCTTTCCTGTCCGATTCACGCTGCGCCGCCCGCATGGCCTCGTAGGGCTGCGCGTACTTCGCTTTCAGCTTCAGAGGTCCCGGCGGGGGTGCCAGCAGCTTCGGGTCCGGTGGCGGCCCCTTCGTGCGGCTCGGATACACCGCCCATGTGCCATTCAGGTTGGGATGCGTGCCCACGCCAGCCGCGCCGGCTTGCGATGACGCCAGGCACAGCACGACGAGTGCCATCGAGAGCAGCGATGCAAGGGTCTTTCCAGTGCAGGCCGGGTCCATCGGGCGCGCAAGGCGCACCCGGTGCGCCATGTGCGGCGAACGCAAGCCGGCGGATGCGTAGGTCTGCATCTGATTCTCTCGCATAACATCCTACCGCTGGAATACGCCGCCGGGGGGATTGCTGTCGCCGAGCGTGCGGCCGTCGGCGAACGTGGCCTGCTCCAGCATTCCGCCGGGAGTGCCGTCCTTCAGGGGATTCACCAGCAGGGTCACCCTGTCGCCCTTTCTGACATCGGTGAATTTCCAGCCTCCCCGCATGAGCACGTTCGGGCTCGCACACTCGATGCTGTAGTGGCGGGCGCCCCCCTTGGCGTCGGGAACGTCCAGCTCGATGAAGACGTGTGGATTGGTCCACTGGAAACGGGTGACGGTGCCTGCGAGTGTCACGCGATTGACGTGATCGAACATGGCAAACGAGTGATGCGCCAGTGCCGGACCCGACGCAGTGAGCGCGACCAGGACCAGAGTCGGCACGGCGCCGGCGATGAGACCGATGGCTCGTTCAAACGACACGGGTCGCCCCCTGCTGAGCTTCGGATGCGACTCTTATCACATGCCGCGCGCGCCCAGTCAACGCCCACGCAGTGCGCGAACAGTCAAGGCCATATTGAAGTGAGCGCGGTCGATGCCGGCCCGGACTCGAGCCTGCCTGGTATGCTCACCCGCGCCCGATATAGGGCATCTTCGTCGCCATGATCGTCATGAACTGCACATTGGCCTCCAGGGGGAGATTGGCCATCTGCAGGACGGCCTGGGCGACATATTTGACGTCCATGAGCGGCTCGGGAGATGCGCTGTTCGCGGCGAGACGGTCGGCCAGCTCGGTGCGGGCATTACCGATGTCGATCTGCCCGCAGGCAATGTCATAGGCGCGCCCGTCGAGAGAGGTCGACTTGGTGAGTCCGGTGATCGCGTGCTTGCTCGCCGTGTAGGCCGCGGACCGGGGGCGCGGAGAATGGGCGGAGATCGATCCGTTGTTGATGATTCGGCCGCCGCGCGGATTCTGGGCCTTCATGATCCTGAACGCCTCCTGCGTGCACAGGAACGAGCCGGTGAGATTGGTGGCGATGACCGCCGCCCATTGGGCGTACGCCAGGTCCTCGAGCGACACCGAAGGCGCGCTGATGCCCGCATTGTTGAACAGGACGTCGAGCCGGCCGAATACCTCGTGGGTGCGCGCAAACAGCGCATGGACGGAACCGCCATCGGTCACGTCTGCCGTAACGGACAGAGCGTGACCGGCATTCGCACCGGCACGCGAGGCCGTCTCGTCCAGGGACGGCTTGTGGCGGCCCGCAAGCACCACCTTGTAGCCGTCCTGCAGGAACGCCAGTGCCGCCGCACGCCCGATACCACTGCCAGCCCCGGTAATCAACGCAATCCGATCGGATGCCATTCTGTCACCTCGATTTCTGTTCTGGCCTGATGCTAATTGAAGAACTCCGCCCCGGGAGGCTTGCCGTCGACCCACATTTCCGACGGATCCCAGTGTTCCGCGATCAGACCGTTGCCGTCGATGCGAAACACGTCGAACCAGGTCATGTAATAGATGTGGTTCGGGTTCTGGCGGTCCCTGACCTTTCGCACCGTGCTCACCATCACGATGTCGCGCTCCGCGACGATGGAAATGACTGCCATCTTGATCCTGGGAGCGACCGGTTTCGGCGGATGCGCCTTGGAGAACAGGTCGATGAAGGCCTGGCGGCCGGACTTCACGTTGGGGTTGTGCTGGATGTAGGTTGGGGCCATGTATTGCGGCGCCTTGTCCATATGGCCGCCTTCGTACACGATCCGCCAGAAATCGAATACCAGTTTCTTGTTCCTGGCGAGGATCGGGTTGTCGCTCTTGAGCATCGAGAGCTGATCCGGATTCTCCAGCGGCGGCACCTGTGCATGCGCCGTGGCAAGCACAGCTGTCAGCAATATCCCCAGGAGCCCCGTCGTCTTCTTCATGGTGAAAGCTCAACTTGCGGCAACTGCGAAACCCGCATTGTACGCCACGCCCGGCGCGTATCCCGGATTCGCGAAGCGCCTGACCACGACGGAGTTTGCAGGATTCGATGAACTGCTGCACCGGCGGGACCGGCCGGTACGCCACCGCAGGAATCGGTCATCGCAGCGCGGAACGGATCGGCGATCAGGAACCGTGCAGCAGCTCCTGCAGCTGTTGTAACAGCGGAACCTGCCCGGCATTGATCTTCTGTCGCGCAACCTCCAGCGTGAACCACTCGGCGCGATCCACTTCGGGAAATGCCGACAACTTGCCCGATCGCGGAGGCCACTCCAGGGTGAACGTATTGCTCGCAACACCAGACGGGTCGAAGTCAGCCTCGACCGCAAACGCATGCACCGTCTTGCCGCCACGCTGGCGAACCGGGGCCAGCGCGAGGAACTCGCCCTCGAGCGCGAAGCCCAGCTCTTCCTGGAACTCGCGGCGCGCAGCACCAAGCGCATCCTCGTGTGCTTCGAATTCACCTTTGGGTATCGTCCAGGCCCCCGCATCCTTGCGCTTCCAGAAAGGTCCGCCGGGATGAACGAGCAGAACCTGCACCGTCCCGGCGGACCGCCGGAACGGCAGAACGCCCGCGCTTTGCGGTGAGCTCATCGGGTCCGCGTCGGCGCGGAGCGGTACGCCACGCGGTCCCCGCGGAACGTGCCGAACCAGAGGGTCTGCCCTACCTGGACCGTGCTGGTGGCATCGGCGAATTCCGCCAGCCCGGCCTCCTTCACCACCGAAGCGGTGCTCATGTCCTTCGGGTCGAGCCGTATCGTCTCCCATGCGTGGGGGTCGCCGAGAGCTGCGGACTTGAGGAACTGCCCGGTCACGAACAGCTTGCCATCCGGGGTCCAGCGCAGGTTGTCCGGAGAGAAAGCGACCTGGACGTGAGCTGATGCGCCTGCGCCGGTCAAGGGCACGCGATAGATCTCACGAGTCCCGTAGGCGTTGACGAACAACCAGCGGTGGTCGGCCGACACGACCAGGCCATTGTCGCCGGACAGGCGCGTGCCGGGCACTTCGCTGAAACCAACGCCGGGCTTCCACAGGTAGACCACTCCGTTGATCTCGCCAGCCATGACACGCTGCATCGCGTTCTTGTCGCGCGTGTCCGTGAATTTGCTTACAAAGAACGAGCCATCCGGCAGCGCTGCCACGGCATTGCCGCTCGCCCCTTCCGGCAGTATCACACAGCCAACCCACTCTGCCGCACCGCGTGCAGTGTCCAGACGGAATACCTCCACTGACTCCCGCCCACCGTGGTTGACGACGTAAACGGTCGCAGCGCCGCCGACGGTCACCACGTCGAGCCCATGAGTCGACAGTCCCCGCAGGTCCGGTGCAGTGCAGTTCCCGTACATCCGTACCGGCTCGGATGCGATCGACAGCGCAACCGCGCGCGCCGTTTTGGCCGTCGTATCGATCAGGTACAGGCCCGCGGATCCGACCTTGAGGGAGCCGCCGACCAGCCAGCGCCCGCCAGCGACCGGCACGAAATCCTCCACGTTGGCGAGGCCGCAGACGAATCTGAGGTCTGCGGCAGGCGAACACGAGCCCGGTGCGGCGGTTGCCGGCTGGGCATCCGCCCCTTGTGCGAGGTGGCTGGATGCGGCAAGCGCCATCGACACGCCCAGAGCAGTAATGATCTTCATCACGATCCACCTCGCATCAATTGTGTATGCCGATCACGAACCGTGATCGATCTGCGCCTCTTGAACCGCTGGAGTGTTCCAACCCGAGTTCGCGCCCCAGATGAAGAAGAAGATCCCCAGGACCGCCACCACCAGCAGGTCCCATCCCCAGGTCAGGTAATCACGGCCGCCGAATCGAGCGCTTCCCGCCCACGAGACCGCGGCGATGGCGGGCAGATAGCAGATGAGCCACCAAGCGCCGCCAAGCTGGCGCCGGAAGTCCGGCCAACCGCTCCTGGCCTGGTAGAACAGGTAAACGGGCAACGCCACCACCATGAGAAGGATGATCTCGCCGGTGAGAGGCCATTTTGCCCAATACAGAAGCTCGGTTGCGAAAATGAAGGCGACCGCGGCAATCACCGGCAGACCTGCGAGCCGCAGCGGACGCGGCATGCCCGCCGCCGTACGCCGCAACGTCATGGCGCTCACTGGGCCGGTCAGGTACGAAATGATCGTGGCGACGGAGATCACCGCGGCCAGAGTGCCCCAGCCGCGGAAAAAGAACAAAAACAGGAAGGAAACGGCGAGGTTCAGCCACATCGCCGCCCGCGGCACGCCATAGACGGCATGGAGCCTGCCGAAGACCCTGGGCATCGTGCCATTGCGCTCCATGCCAAAGATCATGCGGGCAGTGCTGGCCG
>Ga0070679_100001122_pt1 | contig 23365 bp, 18 predicted proteins | sample KBSC63BmetaG_FD_65652 | JGI IMG/M metagenome (GOLD analysis project Ga0070679, IMG submission 65652) | Corn rhizosphere microbial communities from Kellogg Biological Station, Michigan, USA - KBS C6-3B metaG | ecosystem: Host-associated > Plants > Roots > Rhizosphere | place: USA: Michigan... | reverse complement strand
AGACGCGTGGCCCTGGTCGAGAAGAAGTACGGCTCGCCGAGCGTCGGAAGCTCCTGCTCGAACGCATCCCAGCCCGGCCAGACGCGAAGGTCGACATGCTCCCAGTAATCGAGGCCGGCCCGCTTGACTTCACGCTCGTCGAGCGAGAAGCCGAGGGGCTGGATGAGGTGCAGCGTGGCGCCGGTCGCGAGACAGGTACGGCCCGCGTTGCCGGTGTTCCAGTGGATCTCGGGATGAACCAGGACGACGTGAATCGCCAACTGAGTACCAGAGGCTGAGGATGACGACGACGAACCGGGCCTGACGTATGAATTCTCGAAAATCGAGGATCACGGAACCGGCATTAAAAAATACGCATTCTCTTTCCGGGGGCCGATCGGCAGGGCCGAAGCGATCTCGCTGCGCCACATTCCGTACGGTGGGCCTCATCGACGTGCGTTGCGAGACGGCTCGCCGAAATTCTTGCGAATCTCGCCCCGTCGACGCCTACTTAAGTCTCGGTCCGTCAGGTTAAAAGGCAAAAGAACCGACTGTTTGTGGCCCAAACGATGCAGGGCAATAGTTGGTTTTCCTCCAACCAGGTCTGATGCGCGAACCCGCCTCCCCCGACAGGAAGGTGTCGTCCACTGCGACCCCGGCCGGCGACGTCCAGCCACACGACCTCGATGAGCTGCAGCGGCTCCTCATCGAGAGTGTGCAGGACTACGCCATCGTCGTGCTCGATCGCGACGGGCATGTCCTGAGCTGGAATCCGGCGGCGGAGCGCATCAACGGATTCCGAGCGGACGAGATCATCGGCAAGCATGTGTCGCTGCTCTACCCGGAGCAGCGCATCGCCGACGGATTCCCGCAATACGAGCTTCGGGAGGCCGCGCGGCTCGGCCGCTTCGAGGACGAGGGCTGGAGACGGCGCAAAGACGGCTCGTTGTTCTGGGCGCATGTGATCACGTCGCCGCTCCGTGAGCGCACGGGCCGGCTGCTCGGCTACGCGCGAATCACGCGCGACGTCACCGAACGGCACAAGGCCGATCAGGCGCTCCGCGCGAGCGAACAACGTTTTCGCCTGCTCGTTCAGAACGTCCGCGACTACGCCATCTTCATGCTGGATCCGCACGGCAACATCGCCACGTGGAACATCGGCGCCGAGCGTCTCAAAGGCTACAAGCCGGAGGAGATCATTGGCCGTAATTTCTCCGTTTTTTATCCGCCCGAGCGCAACGCGGAAGGCTTTCCCCAGTTCGAGCTCGCATCGGCCGCGCGAACGGGAAGCTTCGAGGACGAGGGCTGGCGCATTCGCAAGGACGGCTCGCGCTTCTGGGCGAATGTCGTCATCACCGCGCTCCGCGACCAACATGGCAAGTTGATCGGCTTCGCCAAGGTCACGCGCGATCTCACCGATCGGCGGGCGGCGGAGGAGGCGGTCCGCGAAAGTGAGGAGCGATTCCGGCTGTTGGTTCAGGGAGTCCGTGACTACGCCATCTTCATGCTCGATTCCAATGGCAACGTGGCGAGCTGGAACGAGGGTGCGGAGCGCATCAACGGATACACCGCCGCGGAGATCGCCGGCCGGCACTTCTCGACGTTCTATCCCGAGGAAGACGTCAGGAACGGCAAGCCGCAGATGGAGCTCGAGATTGCAAGCGCAACGGGCAAATACGAGGAAGAAGGCTGGCGCATTCGCAAGGACGGCACTCGGTTCTGGGCGAGCGTCGTCATCACCGCGATCCGCCGCGATGGAGAGGTCATCGGCTACTCGAAGGTGACGCGTGACCTCACCGAGCGGCGCGCAGCGCAATTGCGCGCGATCGAGGATGCGCGCCGCGTCGCCATGGAAGAAGCAGCCCGCCGCGCCGCGGAGGATCGCACGAAGGAGCTCCACATGCTCAGCGGCGAGCTTCGGAAGCAAGCGCACGAGCTCGAGCTGCGCACCCGTGACGCCGAGCAGGCACGCGAGCGTGCGGATGAGGCGAATCGCGCGAAGAGCCAGTTTCTCGCGGCGATGAGCCACGAGCTGCGCACTCCACTCAATGCGATCGGCGGCTATGCGGAGCTGCTCGACATGGGCATCGCCGGCCCGGTGACGCCACAGCAGCACGAACACCTCGAGCGCATCCGCCGCAGCCAGCTCCATCTGCTCGGCATCATCAACGACATTCTGAACTTCAGTCGCATCGAGGCCGGACAGCTCACGTACGAGCTCGAACGAGTGCCGGTGCATGAAGCCATCACGTCCGTCGCCGCGATGATCGAGCCGCAGGCCGACAAGAAGGGCGTGCGGTTCGAGTTCACCGACTGCCCGCGCGAGCTCGCGGCGATTGCCGATCGCGCAAAGCTCGAGCAGGTGTTGCTCAACCTTCTGTCGAACGCACTGAAATTCACCGAGCCCGGTGGCAGCATCATCCTGACCTGCCGCTGGAGCGACAAGCGGCGTATCGCACTCGTCGTGCGCGATACCGGTGTCGGCATTCCGGTGGACCAGCTCGGTGCGATCTTCGAGCCGTTCGTTCAGGTTGGACGCACGCTCACGCAGACGCGCGAAGGCACCGGTCTGGGGCTGGCGATCAGCCGTGATCTCGCGCGTGGGATGCATGGCGACATCACCGTCGCGAGCACGGTCGGCGAAGGATCGGAGTTCATCGTAACGCTCCCACGCGCGTAACGTCCGCCGCACTGCGGATCTTACATCTTGCTGCATGCGTACGCACGACGCCGACGTGATCGTGATCGGGGCCGGTCTCGCGGGGCTCGTCGCCGCGGCCGAAGCGGCCGATGCCGGCAAGCGCGTCCTTCTTCTCGATCAGGAAGGCGAGCAATCGCTTGGCGGGCAGGCTTTCTGGTCATTCGGCGGGTTGTTCTTCATCGACTCACCCGAGCAGCGGCGCCTTCGCATTCATGACTCGTTCGAGCTCGCGCTCAGCGATTGGACGAACACCGCGGGCTTCGATCGCGCGGAAGACCACTGGCCGATGCGCTGGGCTCACGCGTACCTCGCGTTCGCCGCTGGTGTCAAGCGCGCCTGGCTGCATCAGATGGGCATGCGGTGGTTTCCCGCCGTGGGATGGGCCGAGCGTGGCGCGTCGGGCGCGAGTGGACCGGGGAACAGCGTGCCGCGGTTCCACGTCACGTGGGGCACCGGGCCCGGGGTGGTCGAGCCCTTCCTTCGCCGCGTGCGCGGGCACGAGCGCACGGGCCGCCTGAGACTTCACTTTCGTCATCGCGTACGCGGATTGGTGATGACGAACGGCGCCGTGCACGGCGTGCATGGCGACGTGCTGGAACCGACGAATGCTCGGCGCGGCGTGAGCACGTCGCGGACGGTGGCGGGCGATTTCGAGCTCGGTGCGCAGGCCGTCATCGTGACGTCGGGCGGCATTGGCGGCAATCACGATCTCGTGCGTCGCTACTGGCCCATGGATCGCCTCGGCCCCGCGCCAAGCTTCATGCTGTCAGGTGTGCCGAGCCACGTCGACGGGCTGCTTCAGCAAACTGTGATGAACGCCGGCGGTCGGCTCATCAACGCCGATCGCATGTGGCACTATACCGAAGGATTGCGAAACTGGAACCCGATCTGGCCGCAGCATGGGATTCGCATTCTTCCCGGGCCGAGCAGTCTCTGGTTGGATCCGTCGGGAAGGCGTCTTCCCTTTCCGAACATGCCTGGCGCGGATACGCTCGGCACGCTGCAGCACATCACGACGCACGAGTATTCTCATACGTGGTTCCTGCTCAACCGCGCGATCATCAAGCGCGAGTTTGCGCTCTCGGGCAGCGAGCAGAATCCGGATCTCACGGGGAAGAGCATCCGTCTCACGCTCAAACGCATCGGCAAGGCCGTGCAGGCGCCCGTGCAGGCGTTCATGGATCGCGGCGAGGACTTCGTCATCCGACGCACGCTGCCGGAGCTCGTGCGCGCGATGAACGCATTGATCGGCGACGAGTGCGTCGACCTCGCGACCGTCGAGCGTGAAGTGCGCGAGCGAGACGCGCAGATCGCGAACGTCGCCGGCAAGGATCCGCAGCTGGCCATTGTTCACGACGCTCGACGGATTCTGAGCGAGCGGCTCATTCGTGTCGCCAAGCCGTCGCCGATTCTCGATCCCGAGGATGGACCACTCATCGCCGTTCGCCTCAACATCCTCACGCGCAAGTCGCTTGGCGGGCTCGAGACGGATCTGCATGCCCGCGTGCTGGGCTCGAGCGGCAAACCGCTGCCCGGGTTGTACGCCGCGGGCGAGGTTGCGGGCTTCGGCGGCGGCGGAATGCACGGCTACCGCGCGCTCGAGGGAACGTTTCTCGGCGGATGTTTGTTCAGCGGCCGCGTTGCGGGACGCGCCGCGGCGGAGGCGGTTGGCTGAGCCATCGTTGTGCCCCAGACCGTTTCTTGCGTCTCCACCGGCTCGTGGCGATTCGTGAATTCACCGATTCGACCGGCGTGCGCTGGCGTGTGTGGGCGGTCGTGCCCACGAATCCCGCTTCGGTCAACGACGACTTGCGCGAGGGATGGCTGTCCTTCGATTCAGAGAACGAGCGCCGGCGCGTCGGGCCGATCCCGAGGGATTGGGAGAACATGACGGCCGAGCGTCTCGAGTTGCTGTGCAGGGTCGCTACGGCAGGTCGTCGCAGCGATCCCCTTGGCCACCCGAAAGCGTCCGCCGAGTGAATCCTCCGGGAATGCGTGTGATTCGTGAATCACTGGTTCGTTTCTTCCAGTGACCCACATCACAATCCGGCATCGCGCGTCGCTGTGCCCGGATCACGCGCACCTGGTGGAAGTGAGACGATGGGGCTGAGGACGCTCGCGGACGAAGACGGTCGACAGTGGCAGATCTGGGATGTCCGTCCGACCCGTACGCGCCGCACTTCGGCTGGCGAGCTCGGGACCAACGAGATCGAGATTGCGCGTTCCGCCTTCACGCTTCCGGTGACCCTTCAGAGTGGATGGCTCGCGTTCCAGTGCGACGGCGACTCGCGTCGGCTTGCGCCGATCCCGCCCGACTGGGAATCGCTGCCCGATCGTGCGTTGATCGCATTGATCACCTTCGCGAAACCCGCGCGTTCGCGAGGGGGCTGAGCGGGATCGGAGCGCCCGGCAAGCCACACCGGGCATGCGCATTGCGGCAAGATTTCTGAATGCTCGTGAGAAAACGAGGTCGCTCAAGCGGCCTCGTCGATTCGCGCAGTCCCTTCTTCGAGTGTTGTCGTGATGACAGCCGACTCCCAACCGCTGCCGGCGGCGGTTTCAAATATCCAAAGCGGCGGGGTTCGTCGCATCGTCGGTGACGATGGACGTGAATGGTCCGTCGAGGAGTGTCCCGCTCCCGGGTACGATCGGCGATGCACGACCTGTCTCGTGTTCCGAACTGTCGGCATCGCGCGCCGCGTCCGGCGCTTCCCGGATGACTGGCGAGCCTGCTCTGACGCGCAACTCTATCAGCTCAGCCTGGGGGCGTAGCCGTCGACCGGAGCCGCACCTCGAACAGCACCGGCCAGAACTTGCCGGTGAGGAGCAGTGCGCCGCGGTCGGGCGCCGTCGCGATGCCGTTCATCACTTCGGCGGTCGGCGGGCGATCCGGATAGAGATCGCCGAAGTTCAGCAGCTCGCGCACGTCGCCCGTTCTCGGATCGATCCGCAACACCCAGTTCGACTCGTAGACGTTCGCTAGCACGTCGCCGTTCACGAACTCGAGCTCATTGAGCTTGTAAAGCGGCGCGCCTTTGTACCGCACGTGGATCACGCGTTCGACTTTGAACGTCGTGGGTGACAGCACGCGCAGCGAATCCGAGCCGTCGCTCATGATGAGCGACGTGCCGTCGGTGGCCAATCCCCAACCTTCTCCAGCGTACGGGAATGAATCGCGCGGGGCGAGCGTTGCCGCATCGTACGTGTAGCCCACGTGCGACTCCCACGTGAGCTGATAGAGGATTCCGTGCAGCAGCGCGAGGCCCTCGCCGAAACGATCCTTGCTCAGCGGATGCGAGGCGATCACGCGGCCTGTCGCAAGGTCCACGCGACGAACCTCCGAGTGCCCGTACTGTCCTGTGCTCTCGTACAGGGCACCGTCGTCCCACACCAGGCCCTGAGTGTACGCCGTCGGGTCGTGCGGGTAGCGCGCGATCACGTCGAATACCGCGGACGCCTGACGCTCGCCGTTTCCGCACCCGAAGCAGATGACCGTGAGCAGTCCCGCGAGCGCGCGAGCACAGCGACGTAGTGCGTTCATTCCGCGTGTGGTTGGCGTCGGCGATGAATGTACCCTCGTCGAGACGAACTCGACACGCGCGTTTGATCGCGGTGCGCTCGGATGATATCATCGAGGCATGCCCGATCATTCCGCGCCTCCCGAGACGTTTCAATTCGCCGAGAATCTGCGGCGTGCGCACGATGGCGATTCGTGGCAGGGACCATCCGTCGCGGAGCTTCTTGCCGGCGTGACTGCGGCGCAGGCCGCCGCGCGTCCGATCGCAAACGCGCATGCCATCTGGGAGCTGGTGCTGCATCTCGCCGCGTGGCATCGAGTGGTCCGCAGGCGCATCGCCGGTGAGACGCTCGTCACGATCCCCGACGCCGAGAACTTTCCGCCAATCGATGATACCTCGGAGGCGGCGTGGGCGGAGGCCAGAGGAGCGCTGCGTGCGTCGAGCGGCGAGACGGTCGATCTGATTCGCGCGTTCCCGATCGAGCGGCTAGACGACGAGGTCCCCGGCAAGGGCTACACCTATCGCCACATGCTGAGCGGCGTCTCGGCGCACGATGCCTATCACGCTGGGCAGATCGCATTGCTCAAGAAAGCGATCCGCTGACGGCGCAGATATCGGTGGGTCGCCGCCTGTCGCCGGCCTCGGTGAGACGTCCGCACAGTCTTGCACTATTCAGGGACGCCCAGCATTGTCCGCTCGAACCCTGGATCCGGTTTTCGCAATGTCTCTGAGAGAATTCGTCGCACAGGACGGGCGTTCGTGGCAGGTCTGGGACACGCATCCCGCGGGCACCTCCAAGGAGACGTCGGCCAGCGCGCTGTCGCGCTATCTGTCCGCCATCGATCCGTCCGGATCCGTGCAGCCGGCGCTCGTCCGCGAGCGCTTCCAGTCCGGGTGGCTCACGTTCACGTCGGGCGCCGAACGCCGGCGTCTCGCGCCGATCCCATCCGATTGGCAGAATCTGGATGACACGGTACTCATGAGACTCCTCACAGAGTCGGTCGAGGCCCCGCTGCCGCACCGGAAGGACTGAGTCGCCACACCCGCACGAACCGCAACGGTCGCCCGGGAGCACTGCCGGTTCGAGATCGGCGCGCTACGATGCGCCTGCGCTCGTCCTCCGCGGCTCGAACAACAGCGTCTCGCGCCAAACGCCGTGGTGCGGGCGACGGGCTATCTGAAGAACGCCGCTCCCGCATTCTGTGCCCGGACTACCGCGTACACGCCACTCGGTTGGAGAATCACGCCGGGGATGAGATTCGCTCGCAGCTCCTTCTGCACGTCGGCGACGGGCGTGTCGGTCTTCTTGGCGTATGCATTCGCGCGAGCCATGGCCGCTCGATTGCAGCCGAGGAGGATGGCGCCTCGCCCGCGCAGCGCGGAGAGCGAGTCGCCTGGCTCGATCAGTTTGTGCTCGTCGCTTGCGCTCACCGTCAGGAACGGATTCCGACGCGCCGGCTCGCCTGTGGTTGGATCGTTGACCTTGAGGGCTTTCCCGATCTCGTATTTGTCCCACATGGCATCGTTGAACACCATGGGGACGGCCAGATGTCTCATGACGATGACGGTCGTGAACCGGTCGTCACCGTAGTCGCGAGCTGCCTTGTAGTCGTCCATCACCATCGACGCTTTACTCAGCGTGGCAGCCTGGGTGATTTCCGCGATGTCGTGCACGACGGATTCGTGGTTCCTCACGCGTTCCGTCCATGTGTCGTCCCAGGCGTCGGGAGCGCTGGTCGGATGGGCCGCCGGGCCCCCCTGGAGGTTGACTGCGCCGGGCGCGCTGCACGCCGTGGTGCCGACGGCGAGGCCCGCGACAGCAAGCTGAGACAGAAATTCACGGCGGCCGCTTGGCCGGTCGTCGATGTGGTCGGTCATGGGGATGCGGGAGACGTTTGACGTGCACTGATCGGCGCCGAAAGATGGCACTGGGCGCGGCCGAGCGCGACCAAGGGCCCCGGCGGCCGGTCCCTCCGCGCCCCCGCTACAGTTCGTGAGGCGTCACACATCCGGAGGTCTCATGAAGTCGCTCGGCGCGCTCGCGGTGCCCGGAGCCAACGCGGGGAAGGAACCTGAGGTTGAGCAATTGCTAAAGCCCGGCCCCGGGCTCCCGTCGGCGAGACAACCGGGGATCCGGCAGCCCGGAGATCCTCATGGTCACATGAGCGTCGACCGTTTAGAGCAGCAACTCGCCTTCGTTCGCGAGCTCGATCGCCTCAAGACGGTCCTGCGGCGCACGTCGCTCATCGATCGGTCGCGTCGCGAGAATACGGCGGAGCACTCGTGGCACCTCACGGCGATGGCGCTGGCGCTCGCCGAGTACGCGCCGTCTGGCGCCGATCTGCCGCATGTCGTGGAGATGCTCGTGGTCCACGACATGGTGGAGATCGACGCGGGCGACACCTTCGCGTTCGATGTGAGCGCGAACCTCGACAAGGGTGCACGTGAGACGGCGGCGGCGCAGCGCCTATTCGGTCTGCTGCCGCCGGATGTCGGCGATCGCCTTCGCGCGTGTTGGGAGGAATTCGAGGCGAACGAGACGCCGTCGGCGCGCTTCGCGAACGCGCTGGATCGTCTGCAGGGGCTGATCGTGAACGACGCGCCCGGCGATGGCGGCACGTGGAAGTTGCATGGTGTGTCGCGCGGGCAGGTGTTGGAGCGGATGGCGCCGATCGAAACGGGAGCGCCTGGTTTGTGGCCGGTCGTGGTCGAAGCGATCGAGAGGGCGGTCGAGGCGGGGCATATCGCGTAGCGCTACGCTGGAGCGCGAGTGCTCGCTTCCAGCGCAGCCCTACCGCGCAGTCGCCTCCGTCTTTGCCAGATCAGGCATGAACACCAACAGCCCGCCATCCGCCAGCGACCGCGAATATCCCGCGACGAGCTGCTCCCGATACCGCCCGATGTCGAAGTCGAACAGATCTCCAGGCTGCGCGTCGACCACCTGCATGTCCGCGTGCACCATGAACAACTTCCCGAACTGCAGCGTCCCGCCGCGGAACAACATGTAATTCGCCGCCGAGCTGTCCGGCGCCATCGCGGCGCGCGACACGTGCTCGCTGCCGGCGCCGAAGTACTGCATCAGGCGTCCCGGCTCGACCGCGACCGCGACGAGATGCCCGGAGATCGCCGGAGGCGGCAGCACCTTGGCCGGATCGAGCAGCAGATCGTTTTCCTCCACGCGCACACCCTTGGCCTGACGGACGTCGAGCATCTTCGCGAGCGTGATCCCGAGCGCGTCCATCAAGCCCTTGCCGTTGATCGAGCAGATCTTCATCGAGACGGGATGCACGCGGATCTGGCCATCGGGCGTGGTGCTGACGTCGGCGATCATCTCGAAGGGAATGTCGACTCCCTTGTGGAGGATGCCGCGCTGCACGAGGTGCGTGCCCTGCGTCGCGAACTCGAGATCGCGAAGCGGCGCGCCTCGATAGGCGAAGACGTAGGTGTTCATGAGCGTTGAGAGATCGCTCATGGGCAGGCCGACGACACCGGTATCGATGCCGAGCACGAACGAATGCTTGTCGTCGAACGAGACGACGCCATCGGTGCGCTGGCTGTGCATGCGCGCCAGGAGATCGCGGAGCTCGAGCGCGACGCCCGGCCAGACGTGGAAGCGTACGTTCTGAAAGCGAGCGTTCACGACCGAGTCGTCCGCCGTGGCGTGCACGACTGGCGCGGTTGCCGGCGGCCCGGGACGCGTCGGCTCGACGACGATGAACGACGTGCCGCCGGCGTGACACGAGCCTGCGGCCAGGATCGCCGCGAGCGCGGCGATCGGCCGCAAGAATGCGCGTATCGGCCTGGGAAGCTCCGGAGGTCGGTGCATCGAAAACCAATCAATGCAACGGCTGCTCCGGTTCCCCTGCTTGCGCCCGCTTGGCGGACTCTCGTCCAACGACGATCGCCAGCGACCTCGAGCGCCGCGGCCCACATTCAGCGGCGTGGACCAATTACAGATCTAGAAGGAGCACTTCGACAATCGATCCGTCTCGCAGCCCGAAGGTCTGGCGCAGATTGCGAAACGCGACGACCTCGACCACCCACGGATCCGGACGATCGCGCGCGGCGGTTGTGGGCGTCCAGAGCCAGGCCGGCTCGTGCCCGAGATTCTCGAGCACGCACGGCACGAGCAGGATGTCGCGCTCGCCGCCGTACTCCGATCGGTCGAACCACATCGTTCGCTGCGCGACCTCCGCCGAGAACCAATCGAAGGTCTCGTCGAGCGCGAGGTTCAGCGATCCGGGAAATACGGATCCGCCCAGCTTGCGTGAATAGGCCGAATTGAACAGCGACAGCCATCGCGCCGCGTCGCCCTTGCCCGCCTGCACTCGTCCCCTCAATCGCGGCGTCTTCATGTGTGGCTCTACGCGAACCCCGCACCCGGGTTTCCCCGAAAAAACGGTTCGTCCGGAGGGGCGGCCCGAGTCGGCGAGGCGATTGAGCGATTTCCTGCCTCCCCCAAACTCCGTCAGATCCAAGAACTCCTCTTGCGAAGGTCCGCTCACCAGGCGATACTGAACCATATGGTTCAGTATAGAGTGCTCGACGCTGCCTTCGCCGCCATCGCCGATGACACCCGGCGACGTGTCCTCGAACGCTTGGGCCGCGGCGACGCCACCATCACCGAGCTCGCCACCGCCTTCGACATGTCCCTCACCGGCATGAAGAAACACGTACACGTGCTCGAGAATGCGCGGCTCGTCTCGACGGAGAAGGTCGGCCGCGTGCGCTACTGCCGGATCGGACCGCGGCGGCTCGACGACGAGACTGCCTGGATCGCGAAGTACCATGCCATGCTCGAAGCGCGCCTCGATCGCCTCGAGGCATTCCTCGAGCGAACCAAAGGAGACACACCATGACCGCCGCAGCTCCGCAGCAACCCGCCAACGCCACCGTCACCCTGTCGGGCGACCGCGAGGTCCACATCGAGCGCATCGTCAATGCGCCGCGCGACCGCGTCTGGAAGGCACTCACCGATCCCGCGCTGATCGCGCAGTGGTGGGGCCGCGGCAACAAGCTCGACATCGAGAAGCATGAGCCGGTGCGCGGCGGCCACTGGCGTTACGTGGAGCACGCGCACGGCGAGACCCACGGCTTCGAGGGCCGCTTCGCCGAGGTGGTTCCCGAGTCGAAGATCGTGTCCACGTTCGAGTGGGACGGTATGCCGGGGCACGTCGCGCTTCAGACGATGATGCTCGAGGACCTCGGCGACGGCCGCACGCGCATCTCGAGCATCTCTCTCTTCCACACGGGCGCGGATCGCGACGGGATGGTCAGCTCCGGAATGGAGGGCGGCATGAACGAGAGCTACCGGGCGCTGGATCGCGTGCTCGCGAGCATGAGCTGACGCACGGTGATGCACGTCGTGTCGGCCCTGCCTCAGCTATGAGAATTCACTGATCAGTGCTCTGAGCACTGGTGGCTTCGCCCCGTGACGCGCCGGGCAATGACTCGCTCGGCGCGCTCACGGCGCCCGTGGCATCGCGAGCCCGGCGCTGCTGGCGCTCCGCGCGAAGGCGCTCGAGCAGTGCGTGCCGCTCGGCGCGCAGCCGGTGCGCTTCTTCCCGCACCGCTCGAGCGAGCAGTGTGAGTCCCTTGCGGGACGAGCCCGGGTCGAATCGCCGGTGCGTCAGGTGCGCACGAAGCGTGTTTCGTGGCTCCGCAGCCGCCAACGCGGGCTCCGCCACCGTCGGCAGCGTGAGGTGAAAGGTCGCGCCACCGGTGGCGCTGTCGTCGGCCCAGATGTCGCCGCCGTGCGCCGAGACGATCTTTCGCGAAATGGCGAGGCCGAGTCCCAGGCCACCCGGCTTCGAGCTGACGAAGGGCTCGAAGACTCGCTCGGTCTGGCCGGCTTCGATTCCGTGTCCCGTGTCCGAGACGGAGATCCTCGCGATGCCCGCCTCGGTCGTGGAGCTCACGGACAGGCGTCTCGCCGCGGGCTCCACGCTGCTCATCGCATCGCAGGCGTTGACGATCAGATTCACCAGCACTTGCTGAAGCTGAACGCGATCGCCGAGCACGTAGGCGCTCTCCTCTTCGGGGGTGAGGTCCACGAGAACGTTGTGCTCGAGCAGCTCGCCGCGCGTGATCGCCAGCACTTCGTCCGTCAGCTCATTGAGTCGCAGTGGTTCCATCGCCGGCGGATCGTTGCGCATGAGTCCGCGAATGCGCTGAATCACGGCACCCGCGCGCTGGCTGTCGTCCACGATGTCGCGGCTGATCGCGAGCAGCTCCTCGGCATCCACGGAGGCGCCGCGCGCGATCATCCGGCTCGCCGCCTGCGCGTTCGCCGTGATGGATGCCAGCGGTTGATTCAGCTCGTGGGCGATCGCCCCCGACAGCTCGGCGACGGCGGCGACGCGCGATAGGTGCGCGAGGTGCCGCCGCTGCTCCTCGGCCTCGAGCTCGGCTTCGCGCCGGTCGGTGATGTCCACGAAGACGCCGACGGCTTCCTCGGGGTGGCCGCCATGATCGCGCACGACGTGTGCGGTCGCATGGACCCAGCGAACCGACCCGTCGTCGAGGATGACGCGAAGCTCCTGATCGAGCGTCGCGCCTGTCGTGCGCAGGGCCTCTCGCGCCGCGCGCGCCCGCTCGCGGTCCTCGGGATGGATGCGGTCGAGAAATGACGCTTCGCTGAACTTCGCCCCGGGCTCCAATCCAAAAATCCTCAAGGCCTGGTCTGACATCCAGCGTCGCCGCGTCTTGAAGTTGAGATGCCAGAATCCCAGATCGCCGGCGGTTGCCGCCAGCGCGATGCGCTGCGCGCTTTTCCGCAGCGCGCGCTCGGCGCGCCGTCGCGCGGTCCGGCTGCCGAACAGGCCGACCATGCGCGTAGGTCGCTCCGCTTCGTCGCGCATCACGCTGCCTTTCGCCATCACCCAGCGCACGCTGCCGCCCTCGAGCACCACGCGGAATTCCGTGCGCACGTGCGACTGCGTGCGCATGGCATACGCGATCTCGTGTGACACTTCCTCGCGGTCGTCCTCGTGCAGCGCGGCGTAGAACGACGTGAGCGGGATGCCGGGCTCCGGGGCGTCGATGCCGAGCAGTCGCGCCGATTCGGTGGACCACGAGATCGTCGCGTTCCGGAGATCGATCTCCCAGGTGCTGATGTTCGCGGAGTCGAGCGCATCGCGAAGGTGCCGCTCGCTCCGACGCAGGAGATCGCGCGAGTGCTTCCACTCCTCGAGCACCGTCGAGAGAATGAGCAGCGGGACGCTCGTGAAGAGCAGGAAGAGCTGGAGTCCCAACGTGTGACCGATGGGGGACCCGACCGAGAACAGGCCAAGTCCATGCACGGCGCTCCAGATGGCGATCGATGCGACGGTGAGGATCGCGGCGCTGGTGCCTGCGGGGCCGAAGCGAAGCGCCGTCCAGAGAAGCAGCGGCAACGGCACGTATGGCATCAGCATCGCCGTCGCCGGGTCTTTCTCCTGGATTGCGAAGGCCCATGCGCTCGCGATCACCAGGTCGATCGCCACCACGATCGCCTCGGCCTGTCGGATCCGCGTCGTGGAGCGGAGGGCCTTGACGGCGTCCGTCGCAGTGATGACCACCGGGACGATCGTCAGCGTGGCGATGATGTTCGAGAACAGGCGCCAGCGCCAGACATCCCAGTAGCCCGCATTGCCCCAGTGATTCAATCCGACTAACCACGCGTCGAGGAACGACGAGAGGAATGCGGCGAATCCGCCGGCGCCGGCCACGAACACGGTGCCGGCGCGCAGCGTATCGAAGCGCAGGGGCTCGCCCGCAAGCAGCCGCATGCACTCCGCGCCGATGAGCGCTTCGCTCACGTTGCTGATGAACCAGCACGCGACCATCGGGAAGGGAACGCCGCCCTGCAATTCGACCGCGACATGGGCCGGGAACGCCGCGAGAATGATGATCCACCACGTGCGCCGCGGCGTGAGCAGCAGCGCCGCGAGGAGGATCGCATTCGGGGGCCAGAGCGTCGAAACCGCTTCGCCGGGGAGCGTCAGCGCGAGGCCGAGCTTCGCGCCGCCGTAGTACGCACCCGCTGTGAGTAGCGCGACCGCGAGCGTCCGCGAGACGGAAGTTTCTTGGGCAAATGAACTGCGAACTGCGGCGGTGGGGCGCGTGCTCGGTAGACGCATGGACTCCTGGATCAGGGCTCCGCGCAAACGCAGCTACATGTGCGGGTCCAACCTGCGAAACAGTTGGAGCCTCGTCAATGCGTCACGAGTGAGATGATCACTGGTACTGGATGTACAACGGCTTCGGCCGGAGTCTCAGCAGCTCGATCGGCGTGAGGAGTGGATCGCCGCGCTTCACGTCGTTGTGAAAGAAGAGCTTGAATCCCGTGTACTCCACCGGGAAAAGATCGATGTAGTCGCGGTACGACTCGAACTTCATCCACGGTGGTCCCCAGCCGTCCATGTCCATCACGATCTGGACGCGCGGATCGAGGGCGATCTTGTCGGAGTTCGAGATCATCTCCTTGGTCCAGCGGTGAACGATCAGCACCTTGGGTGGGATCTTCTTCTCGGTCACGAGCTGTTGGAGCTGCTGCGACACCCAGTTGATGTCCTTCGCGTCGAATTGGCCGATGCGCTTTCCCGGCACCACGCCTTCCTTCGAGTAATGCATGGCAAATTCGGCATCCATCGCGAGGTGGACATCGGGGCGCTCGAGGAAGCGCATGAGCCGAGGCAGCTCCTGTTGCATGGTGCTGTGTCCGACCTGGATGTCGAGGAACAGCAGGGCGTGTCGTTGCTGCGCCCAACCGTAGACCTTCTCGATCAGGGCCGTGTCCATGCGCAGGCGGTACTTGCCATCGCGTCCCGGCGCTCCCTGCGCCACCACGGCGATGAGCTGCAGGGCGGGCTGCACGGGCGTCGACGGATCCGCCTCGTTCCATTCGCGCACCGCGGCGTCGAGCTTCGCGAGCATCGTGTCGACCGGGTATTCGCCGAGCACGCCCATACGCTTCGAGAGCGGGTTGCCGTAGAAGGCGACGATGCGCTTCGCCGGGAAGATCGAGCCGGGAAGCGGCGCGGGCGGTGCTGGCCACTTGGCGAGCTGCCGGCGTCCAAACGCGACGGTGGATGCGTACGCGATCGAGTCGTGTTTCGTGCGGCCTTTGTTGAGCAGTGGATGCGCGGTATCGCCGACGGGAATCATCGCCGGCGTCCGTACGCTCAGTCCCGACGTCGTCGGCGTGTTGACGGGCGTCGCGGCGGCGGCGCTGTCGGTGTGCTCGCTCGTGCCTTTGGCGGCGGCCGGGCCGGGAACGGCGGCGTCGCCTGGCGCTTTGGCGTCGGTAGCGGTGCACGCGACAGCGAACAGGCAACATGCCGCGGCGACGAGCCCGCGGCGGATCGATCGATACGGAAGGGTCATTCGATTCTTCAGTGAGCTGGGAGTGGGATGCTCACGGAAGTTACGAGAATCGTGCCCCGGCTACGTCGTCCGGCGGACGCTATCGTCGTCGAGCTCGACAGAAGACTTATCTGGGTGATCGCGCGGTCGGATGTCGTTCCATCTGTCGTTTCATCGAGCACGTCGAACGCGCGCCGCGCGCGATGTACTGGACTCGCCGTGGGTCGACGCACGCGTTCGTCCCGCCTCGAATCGTGACGGTTTTCGCGCGCGTCCTGCGCAAAGCAAGCGTCCCCATTCCGAGGCACCCATGGGTCTCATGCCCGCAGATGCACAGACACCGTTCCGCAAGCTCGACTCCCGGAGCGTCGTCGGATTGTTCAAGTCCACCGGAGCACGCGATCCGGACGTCCTGCACGCCGAGCGTCAGCGGCTGATGGCACAGCCGAAGCAGCTCAAGCTGCTCTCGATATTGTGCATCGTCGTCGGCGGCTTCTTCACCATCACCGTCATCCTCGCCATCGCCGGCATTCCATTCATGCTCTTCGGCGTCTGGATGTGGTTCTTCTCGAAGAAGCAGATGGCCGCGATCGAGAGTGGTTACGCCGAATATGTCGCGAGCATTGGTGTTTCTTAATGTGCTCAGCGCGCTCCAGGTAAGCACCGAGTCCAATCGAGGCACGCACGCTGCACGTTGGCGGGCCTATGACCAACGAACCCCATTGGAGCGCCGGGCGCACGCGTGTGCCTCAGATCACGATCTTCTTCTGGATCGTGAAGATCCTGACGACCGCGGCCGGCGAGAGCACGTCGGATTTCCTCGCGCACATCAGTCCTGCGCTCGTCGCCGCCGTCGGCGTCGTCGGTCTCGCCATCGGACTGGTGATCCAGTTCCGCATGCGTCGCTACGTCGCATGGACGTACTGGTTCGCCGTGTTGATGGTCGCGATCTTCGGCACGATGGCAGCCGACGTGCTGCACGACGGGTTGAAGCTCGGCTACATGGAATCGACGATCGGCTTCGTCGTGATTCTCGCCATCGTCTTCGTCTGGTGGTACCGCGCCGAGGGCACGCTGTCGATTCACAGTATCATCAATCGCCGCCGCGAGACGTTCTACTGGATCACGGTGCTGGTCACGTTCGCCCTCGGCACCGCCGCCGGCGACATGACGGCTTCGACGCTCGGTTGGGGCTACCTCAAGTCAGGCGTGATCTTCACGATCGTGTTCGCGGCCATCGGCGTTGCGTACGCGCTGCTGCGCGGGGCGTTCCGCGCGAGAGACGGGAGCGAGTCGCTCCTGTCGATCGGTGCGTTCTGGCTCGCCTACGTGTTCACGCGGCCGCTCGGCGCATCGTTCGCCGACTGGTTCGGCGAGCCGCCCCAGAAGCAGGGACTCGGCTACGGCGACGGAACCGTGACGATCGTGCTCCTCGTGCTGATCGCGCTCTTCGTCGGCTATCTCCAGTTCTCGAAAGTCGACGTGTTGGACGAGGAGCCCGTCCTCGTCGGGGTCGAACGCGCGTCGGCGGCGTAGACTGGAATTCGGGGGCTGTGCCGAAAGCGTAAGCACGCCGGGCGCATGTTCTTGGCCGGGCGCGCTCTGGCGGCTCCCCGCGATGACTGGTACGTTGGCGTTCCCGCGTATGAGATCAGGACGTCGTCGCGGGAATGCAGATGCCGCCCGCGTCTTTCCCCCGAGACACCGTCGAGGCGAGCTATGGAAACCGCCAAGCGCGTCGCGAGCCTGATCAGCGTCCGTCGAGATCAGCAGGCTCCCAAGTACATTCTCATGCTCGGCGCCGGCGCCTCGATCAGCTCGGGTGTTCCCGCAGGCGCAACGCTGGTTCAGGAGCTGGTGCGCAACCACGGTGACGGGATCGAGGGCAACGTCGACCAGCGGTTCGACGAGCTCTGGCGCCGCGCGACCCCGGACGACCGCAAAGCGTTCCTTCGTCCATACCTCACGAAGGCCCCGAGCTCGGGTTATACACACCTCGCGAAGCTCCTGAAGGATGGCTTCTTCGACGTCGTGGTGACCTTCAACTTCGACACCCTGCTCGAGGATGCCCTGAGTCGCGCGGGCGTCGGCGCCAACGAATTCCGCGTCATCATTCGCGGAGAAGTGGATCCGAATCAGTTGCAGCGCTTGCTCGACTCCGACGAACCACGCATCAAGATCATCAAGCTGCACGGCAGCCTTCGCTCGTCCGACTACTTCCTGTTCGACTCCGCCGAGATGTATCGGTATCCGGAACCCGTCGAGGGCTTCGTCAACAAGCTCACGGCGCGCGACACCATCGTCTGCGGCTACCGCTTCGACGACGCATGTGTCATCCGGGCATTCAGCGATCGCGGCGGATCGGTCGTCTGCGTCGATCCGGGAGGTCCGTCGACGCATCTGCGCGGCCTGATGCGACTTCGCAACTCCGACGGCTCCGAGATTCGTTCGACCTTCGACGAATTCTTTGCTGAGCTCAGGCAGCATCTGACGGCAGATCGGAACCCTGGACCTGCACCGTCGACGAATCCATTCAAGTTTCTTGAAAGTCACGACGTCAGCGATCGGCCGGCGCTCAGGATGCGCGATCTCGAGATCGCTGAATTCTTCGACATCTTTGCGCGCGATCCGATTCCACGCGTCATCGTGCTCTCCGGCCCGGGTCGCGCCGGCAAGACGTCGCTCGTCCGAGCAGGGCTGCTGTCGCGCCTGCGGCCGCACGGAGAATCGGACGTGCTTGGTCTCTACGTTCGCTGCCACAGCACTGATCCATCCGGTCCACCGACGCCCGGCGGAGAGAAACGACTGCCGTCTGCGCTGTTGGGCGAGTTTCTCCCTGGAGCCGTTGCGTCCTGCTTGGCAGCATGCGGTGAAACGCCGCCGTCGGGCCTCGATCTCGCGGGGACGCTGCAACACCTCGCCAACCGTACGGACGGAAAGCGCGTGGTTCTCTTTCTCGACCAATTCGAGCGCCTCACGGCCCATGTCGAGACGACGCGGGCCGCCGAGGCGGAGCTCGTGCAGGACCTGAGGCGCTCGCTGCCGCCGACTGGCACGGGCAGCTTGACCGTCGTCTTCGTGACGACCGACGACGGACGTCCGGCGGCGATCCGGAGAGCCGCGGAGATCACCAACATCCCCGCGGCGACGCTGCAGTGTGCGTCGTTCAGCCGGGACGAGGTCGCGTCGATCATCGGCGATACGGCACGCGAAGCGGGCTTCGACTTCGACCCGCGAATCATCGATGGACTCGCGGACGGCTATGAGCGCACGCGCGGCGCCGACGTGCACAGCCGCTTCACGCTGGCTCACGTGCATGCCGTCTGTCACCTGCTCGCGCGGACGCGCGTCGTCTCGTTCCAGTCGTATCGCGATCTCTTCGACTCGCCCAGCCTCGCCGAGCTACACGAAGCGATCAACGTCGCCGAGTACGCCAGCTTCACGGAAGACCATAGCTGGCCTTCCTCGGCGTGGCTTCGAAGCATGCTCAAGGTGCCGCTCCGAACGAGAGAGCGCATGGCGCGTTACATCATCGACAATCTGCACGAGATCATCCCGCCGGAAGCGCGTCCCCGCCTTCCGAGGGCGGACCAGTGATTTCGTCTCAGGAAAATCCGAGATGGGACCTGCTCACCGCGGAACTGGCTCCGCCGGCCGAGTTGCTGGAAAAGCGCGACGAGCAGGCGACGCGTCTCGCGCGCGAGGTCGCGGACGCCGAGACGCGCATCGTCGTGCTCTATGGCGGATCGAACTCGGGCAAGTCGGAGATGGTGCGCAATCGCATCGTTCCGCGCCTCGTGGAGCAGAATCCGGACATCAGCGTCTTCTACGCCAAGTGCAAACCCCTGTGGCCGCGGCTGCTGAGAAGCGGTGATTCGTCCGCGACCCTCGCCGAGGCGCTCCGGCGTCCGAGTATAGTCATATTAGACAGCTTTGAACGCCTGCTGGATCTGCCGCGCGATGAGCAGCGGTCCGAGCTCGATGCGCTGTTCGCCGAATTCGGGCGGGCCGACCCGGCGGCGCGGCTCGTGTTGGTCACGGATGCGCGGCAGTTGACGGGCATCTATGCGCTCGAGCGCTACTATCCCGAAGCGACACGCGCGAAGTACGAGCTGCCTTCGATCACCGTGCACGACGCGGTGCTCAGTGTCGTGCGGTCGTCGCCCGGAGTGCAGTTCACGGACGCGTGCGTCGACGCGCTGGCGGACGAATGCGCCGAGCTGAGTCGAACGAGCTGGGGCAACACGCTGCCGCTGGTTCGCCTCGTTCACGACTGGGCGCTCGAGCGCGCGAGCGCGCTCGGCGTGACGACGCTGGACGTCGACGAGCTGCGGCGGGCCGGCGGGGCAGGCGGCATTCTGCGCCGGCACGTCGAGCGGCAACTCGAATCGCTCGACGAGGCGAATCCCGAGGACGCGGACGCCGCCCGCGCCCTCCTCGAGTATCTGGCCGAGCAGCCGGGTGGAAGCGGTGCGCCGGACTTGAGTGTTCTCTCACGGAGAACCGGAATCAGGGTTGCCGTCTTCGATCGAGTGATCGACAGCCTGTCGGTTCCGGGAGGACTCCTCCGCAAGCGTCCGTTCGGAGGGCTTCGGGTCGTTCCGCCGCAGGCGCTCGCCATCATCGAGGCCGACGTCAAGACGAGAGCCGATCAGACGGAGCGCGTTCAGCGTCTCGTCGCCGATGGCTTTCGCGACTGGGAGGAGAGTGGCCGACTGCTGTCGGCGGCTCGCTTTCACGAGATTCATGCTGAACGCCGCTACCTCTCGCTGAGCGCCGCGGAGACGCGCTTCGTGCTTCAATGCGCGCTGCTTCAGGGCGGCGAGGAGTCGGCCGGCGCGGCAGCGTACTGGCTCGAGCGTGTGGAGCGACCGGAAGACCAGCTCGATCTGCTGCTTCGCTCGACGTTCCACGAGAACTGGAATGTTCGCCGTCGCGCCGTCGAGATTCTCGCGCGGTTCGCCGACGACGCCACGGCGAGCCGCCGCGCGCTCGAGGTGGCGATCAGCGATGAGGACCCGCGCGTACGTGCGCGGGCGGTTCGAAGCCTCCGCGACCTGGGAGGACCGGCCGAGCGAGACAAGCTGCTGCACGAGGCAGCGTCAGCACATTCGCCGTACCGCGCGGCTGCGCTCGCGGCGCTGGGTGCATTCCGCGAGCCGGTCGTCGTTTCGCTGCTCGCCAAGGTGGTCGACGATCATGATGCGGACCGCGAGCTCCGGGTGGTGGCGATCGATTCGCTTCGTGCGCTCGAGACGAGCGACGCTGTCGAGGCGTTGATCGCGATCGCGCTCCGCGACGTCGACCCCGACGACCGGGACGGCGCCACGACGGCGCTCGCGCGGCTACGCTCGCCGGCGTCGCTTCGACAGGTGCTCGATGCGCTGACGACGACAACGTCGCTCATGCGCTGGACCGTGGCGGTTCTCGGTGCCGTGTTCGCGTCGATTGGCTTGTTCGTCGGCGTGGTCGTCTTCGCTGCCTTGTGGGGCAGCGATCCCTTGCTCGCCACGGTCTATGCGATCGTCGCCGGCCTGATGCTGGGCGTCACGGCGACCATGCTCCGACGCCAGCGCGATCTCTCGCATACGCCCGGAGCGGGCGAGCGGTTCGTCGCACTGATCTTTTATTCGCTGAACGTTTTCACGATTCTGCCGTTGGTGCACGGCCTTGCGTCCTTCGCGATCCACCGGCCCCGCACGGCTGCACGTCTCCTCTGGCTCGAGGTGCTCGCGCTGCTCATCTGGGCGACGACGTGGTACGTGGTCGCTCCGTATGCCGCCACGGAGAGCACCTTCACGCGCGTCGTCGTGGTTCCGTTCGAGTACGCCTGCTACACGGCTGCCGTGCTGGTGTTCTGGGGCTCGTTCCTCACGGACGTCGTCGGCGTCTTCATCGGGAGCCTGGTGTTGCGCGAGGCGACGATGGCTCGCCGCCAGCGCCGCGCCATCTATAGCCAGGTGTTCGCCAATGCGGAGACGGCGCGCATCGCGGCGAATGCGCTGGTTCGGCCGGACGAATCGGTCCGCTGGTCGCCTCGGCGTCTGTTGCGACGCTATGGCCGGTCGGTTCCATCCGATGTGCTGATCGAATGGCTGCGCGGCGACTCGCCGCAGTTGCGCCGCATCGCGCACCGTTCGCTCGTGAAGACGAAGCGCGAAGCGACCGTGCAAGGATTGGAGTCGCTCTGGCGCGACGCCAACCCCACGCTGCGGAGGCGCCTGCTCCGCATCCTCTGGGGCGCGCCGAACGAGCGTTCGCTCGAGGCGCTCGACCGAATCCGAGCGGAGCTCTCGCGGCCGCAGCGGTGGCGCGCTGCGCTCGCGCACTGGATGTATCCCGTTCTGATCTGGCCGTGGGGCGCGCGTGTGATGATCGTCGCGCTCCTTCCGACGCTCGCGATCATCCTCGCCGATGGCTGGCGCGTGCGACACACGCCCGGCTGGTCGCTCATCGTTGCGCTCAGGCCCGCCGCGGACAGCGCGACCGCCCAGCGCGACGCCGAGATCGTCAACGCGCTTGCCAGGCCGTTCTTCGCGGAAGCGTCGGCTGGATACCTGCTGCATCTGCTGCCGAAGACCAGCCCATACGACCACACGAAGCGCCTGCACGCGGCGCTCGTCACCGGTCTGGGTGGAATGTCGCCCGCGGCGACGCAACCGTTTCCCAACTGGGAACCGAGCATCGCGCGTGCGCTCGGAGTGTACGACAGTCTGCTCGTCCACGGCGACTCCGGGCAACGTATCCTCGCCGCCAACGTTCTCGGCCGGACGGCGGTGGCTCCGAACGCGTTGCTCGCTGGGAAGGCGCGCACGAGTCTCGTGACTCTGCTCGCGTCCAAGGCTCCCGACACGTTGATCCGCTCGGTGGCGATGCGGGCAGTCACGGCCATCGGGACGCTGCCGTCGATGGCCCGGCTCGTCGCGCTCGATACGCTGCTCGATCGCCGTCCACAGGTCTTTGGAGGGGCGTGGCTGAACGACGCGCTCATCGCGATTGCCCGGACCACGACGGATTCGGTGAGCAGGGCGCTGTACGAGGAGCCGGACGGCGGCCGGCGCGATTCGGTCATCATGATCCTGGACAGCCTCGCCAACCACGACGTCGTCATTCGCGAGAGTCTGACTCAGCTCAAGGCGTGCGACCTCAACGCGGACGGCCGCTGTGACTGGCGCGACGAGGCCCTTCACGGAATCCTCGCGTTTCCGAGTGACGAAGGCGGCTACGTCGACCTGGTGGACCACTACGCCGATCACAAGCAGCTCCCCGAGGGCGTGAGACTTCTCGAACATTTCGCCGATTCGATGAAGACGAATCTCTGGCCGCGTCGAGTGCTGGCGAGCGTGCTGCACGAGCGCATCGCGCCGACCAATCCAGCCGCCTTCGACAGCAGTTGGCGCGTCATGTCCTCGGCGAGGGGATTCAAGAGCTATCAAGCCCTGCGCACCACGGATCCGGCGACGTATCGCAAGCTCGAAGACGACTATCTCGAGATTGCGCTCACGGCCGGGCGATACGCGGAAGTGGATACCCTGGCTGCGCGCCATCTCGCGGACGAGGACGAGACGCCGGGCGGCCAGTACAATGCCGCGCTGTTCCGGTATCTCGCCGCGGCAATGCGCCACGACGCCGCACTGGCGGAAACGAGTCTGGCGCAGCTCGACGGCGTGATTGCGCGATGGGACGCGAAGGGGTTCGACAACAACTGGGAATATCCGGGAACGCTGGCGTTCCTGCAGCGAAGCGATCTTCCGCCAGCTCTGAAAGACGCAGCGATCCGACTGTGTAAGCCCGGGTCGTGGCATCTTCCCGACGATCGCAT
>Ga0070679_100001121_pt1 | contig 23370 bp, 12 predicted proteins | sample KBSC63BmetaG_FD_65652 | JGI IMG/M metagenome (GOLD analysis project Ga0070679, IMG submission 65652) | Corn rhizosphere microbial communities from Kellogg Biological Station, Michigan, USA - KBS C6-3B metaG | ecosystem: Host-associated > Plants > Roots > Rhizosphere | place: USA: Michigan... | reverse complement strand
CGACGCAGACGGACGTCGGCCGCGCGACGAAGGGCGCCGCGCAGGCGCTGCGGGCCAAGGTGTACCTCACGCGCGCGTATCGCGACTACTCGCCGAACAAGCAGCAGGACTTTCAGAACGCGATCGCGGACGCGAAGGCCGTGATCACCTCCGGCACGTACTCGCTCGAGCCGGTGTACGCCGATCTGTGGTGCGTCGCGCGCCCGGCCGATCCTGGTCGCACCGGCTACTGCGAGAACACCGGCTACAGCCAGAACCACAAGGAGTTCATCTTCACGGTGCAGTTCTCGTACGACCTGACGCAGTACGACGCCGACAACGAGTACAATTATCTGCATCTCGTCTACCTCAGCCAGTACGACAACAATGGCGTCTGGGTCGGCACGCCGCGCGACCTGAACAACGGCCGTCCGTTCCGTCGCATCATGCCGACGCCGTATGAGCTGAGCCTCTGGAACAAGTACATCGGCGCGCCCGGCGCGAGCGACATTCTCGACACGCGCTTCGACGGCACGTTCCAGACGACGTGGATCGCCACGCAGAACGGTGTGAAGAACACGGTCGGCTCGTGCGCCACGACGGCCGCGCAGAACTGCACGAGCGGCGGAACGATCAACGCGGGAGACACCGCCGCGGTGTACTACACCTACGGCGTGACGAGCGCGTATCGCCAGAGCCGGCCGTTCATGATTCTCACACCGTGCCCGAGCGACCAGGTCGCGCAGCCGACCGCCGCGACGTACTGCGGCGATCGCAACAACGCGAACGACGGCTACATCAACTGGCAGCGCTTCCCGTCGCTCAAGAAGTTCCAGGACAATCTCCGCGCGAACCTGACCGCCCAGGAAGGCGGCAAGGTCCAGGTGCTCATTCGCCTCGCCGACATGTACATGACCGTCGCGGAGGCGGACGTCGCCCTCGGCAACACGGCAGAAGCGGCGCAGATGGTGAACGTCCTGCACCAGCGCGCCGCGAGCGCGAATCACAAGAACGATTACAACGTGACGGCGTCGCAGATGACGCTCGATTACATCATGGAAGAGCGGGAGCGCGAGTTCGCCGGCGAGTTCACGCGCTGGTATGACCTGGTACGCCCGGGCGCGGACTACTACGTGAATCGCGTGAAGAAGTACAATCCGCACGCAGCGCCCAACATCGTCGCGAAGTTCGCATTGCGTCCGATCCCGCAGTCGCAGATCGACGGCGTGGTCGTCGGTCCGAAGTATCCGCAGAATCCCGGGTACTGACTCACCACACGCGGGCGTCGGACACACCCCCCGGCGCCCGCGTGTGATCACGCCCCGCGGATGCATCCCTATCTCGACGCTCGACTCACCGCCGAACAGCGCGCCGACGATCTGCTCGCGCGCATGACGCTCGAAGAGAAGGCCGCGCAGATGATGTGCGTCTGGCAGCAGAAGGCCCAGACGCTCGTCGACGCTGCCGGCAATTTCGACGTGGAGAAAGCGCGCCGAGCGTTCGCCGACGGACATGGACTCGGCCAGGTCGGACGGCCGAGCGATGCCGGCACGGAACCCGTGACTCGCGCGGGCGGTCTGAACGCGCGCCGCCAGGCGCAGCTCACCAACGACATCCAACGCTTCTTCCTCGAGCACAGCCGGCTCGGCGTTCCAGTGATCTTTCATGAGGAATGTCTGCACGGCCAGGCGGCCATCGACGGAACGAGCTTTCCGCAGCCGATCGCGCTCGCGTCGACCTTCGACCCTGCACTCGTCGAATCGCTCTACGCGATGACAGCCGAGGAGGCGCGCTCGCGCGGGACGCATCAGGCACTGACGCCGGTGGTGGATGTCGCGCGCGACGCCCGCTGGGGCCGAGTGGAAGAGACGTTCGGCGAGGACCCGTATCTCGTCTCGCAAATGGGCATCGCCGCGGTGCGCGGCTTTCAGGGCGATGCGTCGTTCAAGGACAAGACGCGCGTCATCGCCACACTGAAGCATTTCGCGGCGCATGGACAGCCCGAGTCCGGCATCAACTGCGCGCCGGTGAACCTCTCCGAGCGCGTGCTGCGGGAAACATTCTTCAAATCGTTCAAGGACGCGTTGCGCGAAGGCGGCGCCATCAGCGTGATGGCATCGTACAACGAGATCGACGGCGTGCCATCGCACGCGAGCCGCTGGCTGCTGCGCGACGTCCTTCGCGGCGAGTGGCGCTTCACGGGCTTCGTGGTCTCCGACTACTACGCGGTCTGGGAACTCAGCGATCGGCCCGACACGCATGGGCACCACGTCGCACAAGACCGTGCCGAAGCGTGCGCACTGGCCGTGAAGGCCGGTGTGAACATCGAGCTCCCCGAGCCCGACTGCTATCTCAACGTCGTGTCACTCGTGAAGGAAGGCGTGTTGACGGAGGCGGAGATCGACGGCCTCGTCTGGCCCATGTTGTACTGGAAATTCAGACTTGGCCTGTTCGACGATCCATATGTCGACCCTGACGCTGCGGAGCGCATCGTCGGATCCGAGCGGAATCGCGAGATGGCGGCGCGCGCGGCGCGCGAATCGATCACGCTGCTGCGCAACGACCACGGCCTGCTCCCGCTCGACAGATCGACGCTGCGCACCATCGCCGTCATCGGACCGAACGCGCATCGTAGCCTGCTCGGCGGCTACAGCGGCGTTCCAAAGCACAACGTCACCCTGCTCGATGGCATTCGCGCCAAACTTGGCAGCGACGTGAGCGTGCTTTACTCCCAAGGCTGCAAGATCACCATCGGCGGATCGTGGAACGACGATGTGGTGACGCCGAGTGATCCGGTGGAAGATCGGAGGCAGATCGCGGAAGCCGTCGAGGTTGCACGGCGTGCGGACGTCATCGTGCTTGCGATCGGCGGCAACGAGCAGACCTCGCGCGAGGCGTGGGGCAGGACGCATATGGGCGATCGCACGCGCCTGGATCTGGTTGGAAGGCAGAACGAGCTCGTCGACGCGATGCTGGCGACGGGTAAGCCGGTGGTCGTTCTGCTTTTCAATGGACGGCCGCTGTCGATCACGCATTTCTCGGAGCGCGTGCCGGCGATTCTCGAGTGCTGGTATCTCGGACAGGAGTGTGGCGCGGCGGTCGCGGACGTTCTCTTCGGCGACGCGAATCCTGGCGGCAAGCTGCCGATCTCCATTCCACGCTCGGTTGGACACATTCCGGCATTCTATAACTACAAACCGTCGGCGCGCCGCGGATATCTCTTCGATGACGTCTCCCCGCTCTATGCGTTCGGTTTCGGGTTGAGCTATACGGCGTTTGCGCTGGCGAACGCGCGTCTCAGTGACGAGACGATCCGGCGCGATGGGTCCACGTCGGTGTCGGTGGACGTGACGAACACCGGTGCGCGCGCCGGAGCCGAGGTCGTTCAGCTCTACATTCGCGATCGTGTGAGCTCGGTGACGCGGCCGATCAAGGAGCTCAAGGGCTTCGCGAAGGTCGTGCTCGAGCCAGGCGAGACGAGGACCGTCACGCTGCCGATCACGTGTGACTCGCTGGCCTTCTATGATCTCGACATGGAGTACGTCGTCGAGCCGGGCGAGTTCACCATCATGGTCGGTACGTCATCTCGCGATTGCGATCTACAGTCGCTCACGCTGCGGGTCGCGCGCTAGCGACGGACACTCATGGCGGAGACGAAGCACATGGTGGAGACGACGCGACTGTCGGTGAAGGAGAAGCTCGGCTACGGCATCGGCGATGCCGCGGCGAACTTCATCTTCCAGACGATGGTGATGTTCCAGCTCGCGTTTTACACGGACACATTCGGCATCACCGCGGCCGCGGCCGGCACGTTGTTCCTGGTGGTCCGTGTCTTCGACGCCGTGTTCGATCCGCTGATGGGCGTCGTTGCCGATCGGACGAACACGCGCTGGGGCAAGTTCCGGCCATGGGTGCTGTGGACGGCGGTGCCGTTCGGCATCATGGGCTACCTGACCTTCTCGACGCCCGGCGGCGATGCGTCGACCAAGCTGACGTACGCCTACATCACGTACATCGTGTTGATGATGGTCTACTCGGCGAACAATCTTCCGTACTCCGCGCTGAGCGGCGTGATGACGGGCGATGTGGGCGAGCGCACGAGTCTTTCGCAGTATCGGTTCGTGTGCGCGATGCTGGCGCAGCTCGTGATTCAAGGGCTCGCGCTGCCGATGGTGAAATTCTTCGGCAACGGGAATGACGCGAAGGGCTATCAGTCGACGATCGGCATCTTCTCGGCACTCGCGGTCGTGTTCTTCGTGATCACGTTCGCGACGACGCGCGAACGCATACAACCGCCCGCGAATCAGAAGTCGTCCATTGGCCGCGATTTCGCGGATCTCCTCGGCAACGGGCCGTGGATCGCGATGTTCTTTCTCACGATCGTGCTGTTCGTCACCCTCGCGCTGCGGGGCGGCACCGTGCTGTACTACTTCAAGTATTACGTGGGCCGCGAGAATCTCTTCAGCCTCTTCAACGTGCTAGGGACCGGCGCGACGATTGTCGGTGTGATCCTGTCGAAGCCGCTCGCCGTGAAGTACGGCCGGCGGAATCTCTTCATTGGCGGGTTGGCATTCACGGTCGTGTTCACCGGCGCGTTCGCGTTTCTGCCGCCGACCGCGATTCCGATGATCGTCGGGACCGAGATGGCGCGCCAGTTCGCGTACGGTTTCACGATTCCGCTCTTGTGGGCGATGATGGCCGACGTGGCCGACTTCTCCGAGTGGAAGAATCATCGTCGCGCGACGGCAATGGTCTTCTCGGCGATCGTGTTCGGGTTGAAGGCCGGACTCGGCGTGGGCGGCGCGATCGGCGGCTACATCCTCACGGCGTTTGGCTACGTGCCGAACGCGGCGCAGTCTGCCCGGGCGCTGGACGGCATCCGGTTGTCGATGAGCCTCTATCCGGCGCTTGGATTTCTGATCTGCGTGGTGTGTCTGTTCTTCTACCGCATCGACAAGTCGATGGAAGTGCAGATCACCGAGGAGTTGGCTGCGCGGCGGCGCACGTTCGAGGTGCCGTCGCTGGTGATCGACGTTCCGGGCAGTGGCGCGTTGGCGAAGTAGGGCTTCTCGATCCGACGGGGTTGCTGGCCGCGGATGACGCGGAACGAACGGAGATGCACGGACACCACGCGGGTCAGTGGGCATTCGTCGTCAATCGAGAGGGAACGCGAATACGACCGAATACACCGGAAGCATTGGTTCACGCCGCGATCTCTTAGGAAAGTTTGAATGATGCAGCGGCTCGATCATCAGCCCGACGATTTTCGGTGCCTCACGGTGCTCTTCCAGTGTTCTCGATGCTTCTTTGCCAATGTCAAGACGGAATGGAGGGTGACCCGATGATCTTCAGCCTTTCCGTGCCATTCCGCGTTTTCCGCGCAATCCGCGGCTCCTCTGGAGGAGCTGTCCGAGCACGGAAGGCGACGCATGTGATTCCCTCTCTGGTCGCAACACTGTTCGCCTGCGCGCAGATCCAAGCGCAGACGCCTTCGTTGAAAGACGCCTTCGCCGGCGCATTCAAGATCGGCGCTGCGCTGAACGTGAATCAGTTCTCCGGCGTGGACGCGCGTGGTGCGGCACTCGTGAAGGCGCAGTTCAATACCATCTCACCAGAGAATGTTCTCAAGTGGGAGGTCGTCCATCCGCGGCCGGGCGTCTACGACTTCACGCAATCCGATCGCTTCGTCGCATTCGGCGAAGCCAACGGCATGTTCATCGTCGGCCACACGCTCGTGTGGCATAGTCAGGTGCCGCGGTGGGTCTTCCAGGACTCGGCTGGCAAGCCGCTCACGCGCGACGCGCTGCTCGCTCGCATGCGTGACCACATTCAGACCGTGGTCGGCCGGTACAAGGGGCGCATCAAAGGATGGGACGTCGTCAACGAGGCGCTGAACGAAGATGGTACCCTTCGGCATTCGCCCTGGCAGACCATCATCGGCGACGACTACATCGAGAAAGCCTTCGAGTTCGCGTACGAGGCGGATCCGTCGGCCGAGCTCTACTACAATGACTACAATCTTGAGTTTCCGGCGAAGCGCGCGGGCGTCGTCGCACTCGTCCGCAAGCTGAAGCGTGAGGGGATCACGATCACCGCAGTTGGGTCGCAGACGCACGACAAGCTCGCCTTTCCGACGCCCGCGCGTCTCGATTCCACGATCACAGCGCTCGCGGCGACGGGCGTGAAGGTCAACGTCACGGAGCTCGACGTCGACGTGCTGCCGAGCGTGACGCAGAACCGGACGGCCGATGTCGGGTTGTCGGTGCGCGCCAACAGCTCGGTCAATCCGTATCCGGACAGTCTGCCGGCAGCCGTGCAGCAGCAGCTCGCAAAGCGCTACGCGGACATCTTTCGCGTGCTGCTCGCGCATCGTGGCACGGTCGATCGGGTTACCTTCTGGGGTGTCGGCGATGGCGACTCCTGGCTGAACAACTGGCCGGTACGCGGCCGTACGAGCTATCCGCTGCTGTTCGACCGCGCCGACCAGCCCAAGCCGGCGTTCGATGCGGTCATTCGCGTCGCCCGCCCACCGCACGCGTAGCACACCTGAAGTGGTATTCGAACATCGCCGCCGACCGCGCGGCGCTTGGTTTCGTCTCGGAGACGGCCGATGAGAGACGCATTTGGTCCAGTGCTCAAGCAGAGCTTGTCGGACAAGCTCGCTCTTCGAATCAGAAGCATGATTCAGAAGGGCGACTACAAGCAGGGCGACCGCCTGCCGCCCATCATGGAGATGGCGCGCCGGTTCGGCGTGGGACACCCCACGATTCGCGAAGCGCTCAAGAAGCTCGAGACCATGGGCTTCGTCGAGATCCGCCACGGCTCCGGTGTCTACGTGAGCCGCAGCGAGGAAGTGCTCGTGCTTGCGACCCCCGACTATTCCGGCACCGTCACGAAGAAGCTGCTCCTCGACCTCATCCGCGTGCGCGTCCCGCTCGAGACGCAGTCGGTGGCTGACGCCGTACGGAACGCGACGCTGGAAGATCTCGTCGAGATGCGCCGCCTGCTCACGACGGCCGGCCACAATCTCGGCAACGACGGCGTGCTGAACGAGGTGAACATGGGCTTTCACCGGCAGATTGCGCGCGCCTCGGGCAACACGGTGCTCGCGCAATTGCTCGACGTCCTGCACGATCTCTTCACCGATGAGCAACGCCTCATCCTCGGCATCTTCGGCTCGCGCGAGCGTGATCATCAAGAGCATCTCGAGATTCTCGCGGCGCTCGAAGCACGCGACGAGGCACTGGGCGTGGACCGGATGCGGAAGCACTTGCACGGCGTCGAGGACGCGGTCGCACGCTGGAACCCAGAGGACCATCCGGTGACCTGAGGCACTCCCGTTCAACCCGTGCTATTTCCCTTTTCCCCGTGGTGGTCCAGGCAGTTGCAGTCTGGTTGCTCGCGAGGTTCTACCGTCATGGCTTGCCAGAGTTCTCCGAGGATCCTAATCAACGGAGGACGCGATTCAGAGAATTCGCGTACCAATCTCTTGATACCCGACCAAACACGAACCTCTACGGCACCACCTCGACGGTTCTCTTCACCCTGACATCCGCCGACGACCCACCAACCCGCAACTCGACCGGCTCGCGCTCGACCACCCAGCGATGCGCATCCTCGTCCCAGTACGCGAGCGACGACACCGGCACCCTGAACTCCACGGTCGTCTTCTGCCCCGGCGCGAGGTGCACGCGCTTGTATCCGCGCAGATCTTCATTCGGCCGCGCGACCTTCGATCCCAGGTGCTTGACGTAAAGCTGGGCAACCTCGTCGCCGGCAACCTTGCCGGTGTTCGCCACGTCGGCCCGCGCCACGATCGTATCCGCCGCGCCCGCATTCGGCTTCGTAGTTCGGAGATTGGAATACCCGAACGTCGTATAGCTCAAGCCAAAGCCGAACGGATAGAGTGGTGCTCCCGTGAAGAACCGATAGGTGCGATTCGCCATCCGGTAGTCGTCGAACGCCGGGAGATCGTTCACACTTTTATAAAACGTCACCGGCAGCCGGCCGCCGGGATTGTAATTGCCGAATAACACGTCGGCGATCGCGGTGCCCGCGGCCTGACCAGGATACCACGCCTCGATGATCGCGGGCACATGATCATTCGCCCAGTTCACCGCGAGCGCGCTGCCGTTGAGCAGCACGAGGACCGTCGGTTTGCCGAGCGCAGTCACATCTTCCAACAGCTTCTCCTGCGGCTTCGGTAGATCGATGCTCGTCCGATCGCCGCCGCGAAAGCCCTCGATCTGCACCGGCATCTCCTCGCCCTCGAGGCGTGCCGTGAGCCCCAGGAACATCACCACGGCGTCGGCCTGTCGCGCGACGCGCATCGCGTCTGCCTCGAGCGTCTCGTGCGGGGGACTCCAGAGCAGTTGCAACTGCGCGTCGCCGTACGTCTCCTCCGCTTCGACGCGAAGACGATACGACCTGCCGCCTTCCAGGCGCATCGGATCCGTCTGCGCGAGACGCGGATCGGGGAATTCACCCTCATGCGACGGATAGACCGAGCGAACGACGAGACTGTCGTCGAGATAGAGCTGGAACTTCACCGTGCCGATCAAGCCGACGCGATACGTGCCCGTCTGCGGCACGCGCAACGTCGCCGTCCAGCGGACCGCGAAATCATCCGGCTTCATGTCCGCACGGGGCGCCTTCATTCCCCAGCTCATGTCGACGGTTGAATCCGCTCTCGTGAAGAGCGGCGTTCCCGCGACGCTTGCCCTGGAGAAATACTCTCCCGTCAGCCCCGGCCGACCGCGCGTGTCGGTCAATACACTCGGCGGCACGACGTCGAGCACGGGGAATCCGTCAGCCAGATCGGCACCGCGCGCGTACAGCACCCGTGTCGACTTCGACACGGCTTCACGAATGCCACGCAAGGGCGTGACCGGATCCGACGGCAAGCCATTGTAGTTGCCGAGCAGTATGCGCCACTGATCGGAGTTCGGTCCGATCACGGCGATGGTCCCGAGGTTCTTTGCGAGCGGCAGCACGCCATCCTGATTCTTGAGGAGCACCATCGACTCACGCGCCGACTGCAGCGCGACGCGATGATGATCCGCGTTGTCGAGCACGGAGATCGGGATCTGTGCCCACTTCACGCTCGAGATGGGATCGAACATCCCGAGCTTGAATCTGGCGAGGAACAATCGCGTGACCGCGGTATCGATCTCCGACTCCTTGATCAATCCCCGCTTGACGGCTTCGGGCAAGCTCGGCGTGAATGTCTGCGATGAGCTCTGCGAGACGATGGAGCATTCGAGATCGGTCCCTGCTCTCACGGCGACCGCCGCGGCCTCCGCGGGCGTCGCAACGGCTTTGTGCCGGCGATGGATGTCGTCGAGCGCACCGCAATCCGAGACGACGTAGCCCGGAAACTTCCATTCGCCGCGCAGGATGTCCTTCAGCAGCAGGTCGTTCTCGCACGCCGGCTTGCCGTCGATGCTGTTGTACGCGCACATGAGCGAGTACGCGCCACCCTCGCGAATCCCCATCTCGAAGTGCGGCAGATAGCTCTCGCGGAGATCACGATCGCTCACGACGGCGTCGAACGTGTGGCGCTCTGGCTCTGGCCCGCTGTGGACAGCGAAATGCTTCACCGTCGACACCGTCTTGAGATATTTCGGATCGTTCCCTTGAAGGCCACGAATGAACTGGATGGCCAGCCGTCCCGTGAGAAACGGATCCTCGCCGTAGGTCTCCTGCCCGCGCCCCCACCGTGGATCGCGGAACAGGTTGATGTTCGGCGACCAGATCGTGAGTCCCTGGTAGCGTTGATGACTCCCGGCGCGCTCGTACTCCTGATGCTTCGCGCGCGCCTCGTCGGAGACGACCATCGCGAGACGGTACATGAGACTGTCATCCCACATCGCGGCCATGCCGATCGCCTGCGGAAACACCGTGGCGAGCCCGGAGCGCGCCACGCCATGCAGCGCCTCGTTCCACCAGTTGTATTCCGAGACGCCCAACCGAGGGATCGCGGGCGCCACGTCGTTCATCTGCCCGACTTTCTCCTCGAGCGTCATCCGGCTGACGAGATCGCGCGCTCGCACCTCGAACGGCAACGACGCGTTCTGATACGGCAACAGCGCCTGCTGCGCCCGCGCGGACGACGCTGCGGCGACAGCGAGACCAACCACGCAGGACACGAGGCGATGGCGCATGGCGATTGAGAGAAGTGTGATCGGCTCAGCCGGGACGCGTGAAAAAGCGATAGATCGTGCGCGAGCGATAGTCAGCTCCCGGGCGCAGCACGGTCGACGGAAACGCGGGGTGATTCGGCGAATCCGGGAAGTGTTGCGTCTCCAGCGCGATGGCTCCGTACCGCGGATAGGCATACCCCCCCTTCCCGGGCGGGCCGTGATCGAGTCCGTTTCCCGTGTACACCTGCAACCCGGGCTCGGTCGTCCACAGCGCGAGGCCACGCCCACTGGGCGGATGATACAGCGTCGCCGCCAGCGTGGGCTCGCGCGTGGCGCCCTCGCGAATTATGAAGTTGTGATCGATGCCCCCGACGAGCTGGATCTGGTCGTCATCGGCGTCGAGCACGTCACCGATCCGCCTCGGGGCCGTCAGATCGAATGGTGTTCCGATCACCTCCCGGAAGACGCCCGTGGGGATCATGGATCGGTCGACCGGCAGCACCCGTCCGGCATTCACCATCAACTCGTGATCGAGAATGTCGCCCGCATCGTGGCCCGCGAGATTCATGTACGCGTGCTGGGTGAGGTTCACGTGGGTTGGCGCATCCGTCACCGCGCTGTAGTCCATCGTCAGCGTGTCGTCGTCGGACAGCGTGTACGTCACGCGCGTCGTGAGCGCACCAGGATATCCCTGATCACCCGCGAGGCTCTGGCAGCAGAGTACCGCACCAACGCCCTCCGGCGATCGAAACGGCGACACCTGCCATTCCATCTTGTTGAATCCGCGCGGACCGCCATGCAGTTGATTCCGTCCCTCGTTCGGCAGCAACTGGTAGGTGGTGCCATCGAGGGTGAAGCGCGCATCGGCGATTCGATTCGCGTAGCGACCGATCAGCGCGCCGAGGTACCGTCCGTCCGCCTGGTACTCCTCGACGGTGTCGAATCCCGGCGTAACGTCTGCGAGCATACCGTTGCGGTCGGGAACGCGCAGCGACGTGATCGTTCCACCCAGGGCGATGAATCGCACTTCGATTCCAGTCGCATTCTCGAGCGTGTACTCGTCCATCATGTGAGCTAAGGGGTTGCTGAATAGGCGTAGAGGCCAAACAGGGTGCCGACGAAGCCGCCGGCCTTCTTCGTGCTCAGGATCGTGCCGTCGGCGTCGCGCTGGACGGGGATCCACTCGTTCGGCCGAAGCGCATAGTAGAAGTCATATAGCCCGCCGCGAGCGTCGATCCGGAAGTAGACCGGTGCATCCGGCGCGAGTGACACAGGTACCGTAGCGACGATCGCACTATCGCCCCGCCCTGCTCGGCGCTCGAGCTCGACCACCGTGCGGCCGCCGCGTCTCGCGAGCGCTAATAGATAGTAGTGCGTCTCATTGTGGAACGCGGTGAGGCCGGCCCTGTCGCCGTCGTCCGTTGGCGTGAATCGCATCACCGTCGATGCGGACGCGTTGGTGTGTTGCTGCCGTCGTCCGATGAACGACGGCTGGCCGAGGCCGCCGAGCTCTTCGTGTCGTGCGCGAATGGATAGCTGGCCGGGTGAGCTCGACAGGTCCCACCATTGCTCGCGCGGGGTGCGGATGAACATCCACGAGCGTGCGAGCGTCGACGCGTCGAAGTCGTCATGAGTTGTGAAATTGCCCGCGGTCGGAGCCGCAGCCGATGGAAGCGCGGCAATCTCAGGACGCGGCGCGGAGTACGGCACGGTCCCCCGTCCGCTGAGAATCACGGGCCAGCCGTTCTCCCAATGCACAGGCAGGAGGAACGTCTCGCGGCCCGTGTTGTAGAGATCGTCGCCGTAGGGCCGAGTCCCGAGGAAGACGGCCCACCAGTCGCCGCGCTGCGTCTGCACGAAATCCGCGTGGCCGGTGGACGTGATCGGAAACGGGCGAGATGGATCGAGATGGCGTTGGGTGAGAATCGGGTTGTGATCGTAGGGCACGTACGGCCCGCGCACGGATTCGCTTCGAAACACGACTTCGGAATGCTGCATCGCCGTCCCGCCTTCGGCGGCGATGAGATAGTACATCCCGTTCAGGTGCAGAATGTGCGGCGCCTCGATCCAGATCGGCTTCTTCGAGATGTCGACCCCGCCATTGACGATCACCTCGCGCGGCCCCACGAGCGACATCGACTTGATGTCGAACTCCTGAATCCAGATCGCGCGATGGCCTTCGTACAACGGCTTCCCGATCGGTGGACCGTTGTTGATGATGTAGGCTTTGCCGTCGTCATCAAAGAACAATGATGGGTCGATGCCGTCCAGCTCCTTGAGCCAGACCGGCTCCGACCACGGCCCAGCCGGATTCGCGGCAGTCACGATGAAGTTGCCGCCCCGATCGATGAGCGTACAGATGATGTAATACGTCCCGTCGTGATAGCGGATCGTCGGCGCGAAGAGACCGCGCGAGATCCCTGCGCTGTCGAGGTTGAGCTGCGACGGCCGGTCGAGCGCGCTGCCGATCTGTGTCCAGTCGACGAGATCCTTGCTGTGGAAGATCGGAAGTCCCGGGAAGTACGCGAAGCTCGACATGGTGAGGTAGTAGTCGCTCCCCACGCGGACGATGCTCGGATCCGGATAGAACCCGGCGACGATCGGATTCAGGTAGTGCCGCGCATCGCGGGGCACGGTCTTGTAGACGGAGTCGTCGCCGCGATAGTCGAACCAATCGAAGCGCGCGGTCCTGGTCGCCGATCGATGAAAGCTTTCGGGCGGGCCGAGGTACGTCCGCGGAAGTTCACGCGCTTCGATGACGAGCTTCTGAAGCACGACGCCGGGATCGACCATCCAGAACTTGAGCACGTGCTCGCCCGGGTGCGCGATCGGGTGGCGGGTGACGATGATGTTGATGTTGGCAGCAACCATCTTCTCCCACGCGCCGTTCGACGTGTCCGCCTGCGTGTTCACGATCTGCGGTGGCTCGTCGTCGAACGAGACGGCGTAGCGCAGCCCGTTCCTCGACCCGGTGAAATTCAACGTCGGCGACAGGTAAGCGTGCACCTTCACGGTGCCGCTGTCGAACAGGAACACGCGGTACTCGAGCCGAGGCGATTCGCCTCCGGGCGTGCGTGAGGGCGACGTCACCGGCATCATGGTCATTCCGGAAAGCGTTCTTCCGAGATCTGGAATGCGCTCCCACGTCACCGGCGACGCGTTCACGGCTCTCGTGTAATGCTCGGCCTCCATGGAGACGTAGCCGCCGCCTTCGACGAAGCCGGTCACCGACTCGCGCGAGGGCGACGTCGGGTTCTCGATCACCGCCTGGACGACGACCCGATTTCCACTTGGCCCACTCACCGTGATCGGAACGCGCTGCCTCCCGCTCGGCGCACGCGTCCAGTCCACGCTCAACGCGACGCGCTGCTCCGTCACCACTCGACCGTGTGCTGGCGATACGACGAGCCAGGGTTCACCGGTTTGCACCGTGTAATCGAACGGGATGTCACCCTTCGCGAAGATGTCGAGATGATACGTTTGCCGCTGATACGGGTCGAACGCGGGAAGCTCTGGTGCGCGGAATCCCGGAAGTCCCACTGCTTGACCGCCAGGTCCTCCGCGACGGCCGGTAGGCGCCGCTCGATTCTGCTCGACCATCGCGACGCCCATATCCGCTACATGTGGAAGCTGGATGACGTCGACACGGGGCATCACGTTGCGCGGCGGCTCCTGCCAGTAGGTGTAGCCGATGTGCGTCTGATCCATCATGTGCGGCCATTTGCCGCCCGCGACCTTCGTGTTGTAATAGGCCGAGATCTCGGCGTCGCGCATGAAGAGTGCGCGCGCGCTGTCGGCGAGCGAGTTCGTCGCCGCGCGGCCCTGCGCGGCGTACATGCGATTCTTCGCAACGGTGACGTACAGATCATAGAGATCCGCCATCGCACGCACCTCGTGCAGTACCAGCTCGTAGTACGCGTCCTGGTCGTCCGCTGGCAGCAGCTTCCCGATTTGCTCGGCGCGGTCGCGCAATGCGAGATAGTCGCCGCGGACCCCCTCCGCTTCATTGAAGTTCGTGAGACTGTAGGTCGCGGTATCCACCAATTCCGGCTTGCGCCGGCCCGCGTACTTTAGAGAAGTCGTAATGATGTCCGCGATGTCCGCGGCATGCTCGGCGCCGAACTGCTGCGCGGCCCAGGCCCGCGTGTACTCGCGCAGCTTGTCGGGCGTCCAGCGCTGGGGCGCGTAGGCATCGTCCAGAAAGAACGAGATCGGGAATTCCATGGGCTTGAGATCGCCGACGTTGACGATCCAGATGGTGCGTGCGCCGTAGGCGTAGGCGAGATGCATCTGCTCCCAGACGCGCGCGATGGGATTCGTGTTCAGCCACTTGTAGTTGCGCGGTCCGCCGACGTAATCGAAGTGGTAGTAGATCCCGAATCCTCCGGAGCGCAGCGTGTCTCTGCCCACGGGCAGCCGGCGGATGTTGCCCCAGTTGTCGTCCGAGAAGAGAAGCGTCACGTCGTCCGGGACACGCATGCCCTTGTCGTAGTAGGCCTGGACTTCCTTGTACAGCGCCCAGAGCTGCGGGGTCTGCGCCGCGGGCTTCCCGGTTACCTGGCTGATGATCGTCCGCTGGTCGGCGACGATACGCTCGAGCAGTGCGGTGTCGCTGCCCTGCGTCATGGGCATGTCACCGTCGCCGCGCATGCCGATCGTCACGATGCTCTCGTGCGAATCCATGTTGCGAATGCCCTGCCTCCAGAAGGCGCGCAGCGTGGAATCGTTGTGCTCGTAGTTCCAGTCGCCATGCCCGTAGCGCTTCCACTCCTGCTGCGCGCGCAGCATGGGCTCGTGATGCGAGGTGCCCATCACGACCCCGAATTCGTCGGCGAGCTCGGGATCGAGCGTGTCGTCGTCATTGAACGCGCTGCCCCACATCGCGGGCCAGAGATAGTTGCCCTTGAGGCGGAGCAGGAGCTCGAAGACGTGCTCATAGAACTGGTGGTTGTACCCGCCGAACTTCTCTTTCACGAATCCCGACAGAGCGGGCGCTTCATCGTTCAGGAAGATGCCGCGGTATCGCACGGCTGGCTCGCCGAGCGTGTGCATGCCCGGCAATACGTAGAGCGACGCGCGATGGCGCACGGGCACATCCGCCCACCACGTCCAGGGCGATACACCAATCTGTAATGAGAGATCATAGATGCCGTAGATCGTCCCTCGCTTGTCGCTGCCGGCGATGACGAGCGCGCGATCGGCACCGGCGGCGGGATGCTCGACGATCTGGGTGACGAAGGTCTCCCACTTTCCTCGCAGGTGTGCTGCGTCGAGCTTGCGCTCCGCCACGAGCCGGTCGATCACCGGATTCTTGCCGAGCGTGCCGACGATGACGGTGCTGGTGCGGTGGTCCGGTGCGTCCGTCGAGACGGCGGGTGCCGTGCCTGTCACACGCTCCACGTCGGATGCGAGACTCCGTGCCGCACGTACCACCCCGGGAAACTCGCCCGGTGACAACCAGATCGACGCCGCCGTGTTCCGATCTGCCAGCGGGAAGGATCCGTCGGCCGCGCGCGAGGAGACGTAGATCGCCTCACCGATCGGTCCCTGAGCGTTTGCGAATGTCGGAGTGGTCGCCGCGAAGACGGCCGCCGTCAGTGATACGGTGATCAAATCTCTCTGGACAAGACGAAGCATGGTGAACCCTCGAGACCGTGCGATTTACGAGTTCGAACTACGCGCGCGACCTGTGCGCCAACGCGCCCGGAGGACGCACTGTCGGAACACGCTTACGGGTCGCCCGTGAGCGGATGCGTGGACACGTAGATGACGCCGGCGGCGTGGCCAATGCCCCAGCGACTCGTCGCGCTCGGGCCGTCGAAGTGCTTCAGGTAGACGATGCTGCTCGTCTGGATGTCCTTCAACGCCTCCACGCCGCCCATCGGCGTGTTGTCGTAGTAGACCTTCACCTCCGACGGATTGCTGAAGCTGTCGGGCCCGCGCGTCAGCAACCAGTTCGAGCGGAGCTCGGCCACTGCGTCGTACACGCTGTTGTAGTGATGAACGCTCAACTGCTCTTGTGTCAGCAGATTGCGATCGATCGGCCGCGCGCCGGGCGATGGATGGGCGCACGCGGCACCGGCAAGCAGGGCTGCAGCAACGACCCGAATGAACGCGCTACGCATGAGGCTCCCGTCTTGGGGTGGACGGACGGACTGCCTGCTGGAACTTGCGCCCGCTGGTTGGCGACTGCAAGCACCGCCGCCGAACCCTCGGCCTAGCTTCGCACGCCGGGTGCGCCCGCCGCGACGCGCCAGTCGTTGGCTTCGTTCTGTTGCGTCGGAGTTCTGTCGTCCGCCGGACGGCGATCGGTCTCCTGGTCGACGAGCCGCAGTGTGCGCGCCTCCGCGCTCTGGGGAAGACACAGCCTGAACGTGCTTCCCACACCTACCGTCGACTCCACGGTCAGCGATCCGCGCAGCAGCTCCGCGAGGCGGCGCGAGATGGGGAGACCCAATCCGGTACCGTCCTGAAGCTGCGTCTTTCCGAGCTGCACGAATTCGTGGAAGATCCGCTCCTGATCTTCCTTCGAGATCCCTTCGCCCTGATCGGTGACCGCGATCTCGATCCCTCCTTCGTCCTGCAGGCGATACTCGACCCGAATCGGTTTGCGGCGCCCGAACTTGATGGCGTTCGACAGCAGATTGAGCAGAATCTGGCGCACGCGACGCGGATCCGTCACGATGCGAATCGGCTCGTCCGTTTCCCTGTCGAGCGTGAGCTCCGAGCCGTGCTCGTCGGCGAGCGGCCGAACCGTCACGAAGAGGTCCTCGATGAGATCGGGGAACGACACGGGCTGGAGTCGCAGATCGATCTTGCCCGCCTCGATCTTCGAGAGATCGAGCACGTCGTTCACCAGCTCCAGCAGGTGCCGCGCAGCCTTCTGGGTGCGCTCGATACCTTCGGCCTGCTTGTCGTTCAGCGGCCCATAGATGCGCTCGAGCAGCAGCGTGCTGTAGCCGAGGACCGCGTTGATCGGCGTGCGCAGCTCGTGGGACATGGAGGCGTAGAACCGGCTCCGCGCCGTCATCGCGCGCTCGAGCTCGAGCTGCCGGCGATGCAGCTCCTCGTTCAGGCCCTTCAGCTCCCTGGCGGATATCGCGAGCGAGTCCGCCTGCCGCTTTAGAGCTTCCTCATGACGTGCCCGCTCGGAGACGTCGCGCGCGATGAGCGTGTAGGTGCGTCCCGTCGAGGAATCGAGACACGACACCGACGCCTCGATCGGGAACGTCTCGCCGTTCGCGCGGCGGCCGGCCAGCGCGTGCGGAATCGCCACGACATGCGTCTCCTCCGCCCCGTCGCGCGCGCGCTCCGCCGATGCGCAGATGCCCGCGACCGTCTCGTCGCTCACACCGTCGGGGAAGAACCGGGTGATCGCGCTGTTCACCGCCTCGTTGACCGGTACACCGAACATCTTCTCCGCGGCCGTGTTCGCCAGCGAGATCGTCCCCTCGGCGTCGAACACGATGATCGCATCCATCGCCGATGCGACGATCTCGCGGAAGCGCGCTTCGGACTGCAGGAGCTCGCGCATGTGTTTGAGCTCCAACTCCTGCCGCTCGATCTCGCGGAGGCGCTGCTCCTGCTCGGCGATGCGTCGGCGCTGCGCGTACAGCTCGACGAAGACCTGGACCTTGGAGCGAAGGATCTCCGGCTGGAACGGCTTGAACATGTAGTCCACCGCGCCCACCGAGTATCCCTTGAAGACGTACTCCTCCTCCTTGCTGATGGCCGTGAGGAAAATGATCGGCACGTACTTCGTGCGGTCGCGCGACTTGATCAATTGCGCGAGCTCGAAGCCATTCATCTTCGGCATCTGCACGTCGAGCAGGATCACGGCGTACTCGCGCTCGAGGAGGCGGCGCAGGGCGTCCTCGCCGGACTGCGCGCGCACGAGCCGCTGGCCGAGCGGCTCCAGAATCGCCTCGAGGGCAAGGAGGTTCTCCGCGCGGTCGTCGACGAGCAGAATGTCGACCGGCTCGCTCCCCCGTTGTTCGCTCGCGCGTTGCTCCTTCGCCCGCTGGTCGTTCGGCCGTTGCTCACTCGGACGATTATCGCTCGGACGGTTATCGCTCGCGTGGGTCATTGAACCCCCGACCGGCGCGCGCCCTGGACGGCGCGGACGGGCACGCTCGCGATCTGCTGCGCGATCTCGGCGATCGTGAGCACGCGTGCGTCGGGCACGCATTTGATCGCGGCATTCGGCATCGTGGGGCTCTCGGCGGTCTGCGGCGCCTGCACGAACGTGAGTCCGCCGCGATCGTGAATCCGCTTGAGCCCGCGCGACCCGTCGGCGTTGGCGCCCGTCAGCACCACGCCGACCGAGCGATCGCCGTAGGCATCGGCGGCGGACACGAAGGTGACGTCGATCGACGGACGGCTATACCGCACCGGTTCATCCGTCGACAGCGAGAAGTGTCCGTCGTCGACGAGCAGATGATAGTCGGCGGGCGCGATGAATACGTTGCCGGGAACGATGGGCGCCTTGTCCTCGACCTCCGCGACGCAGAGCGGCGTGAAGTCCTGCAGCAGGCCCGTCAACAAGTGGTTGGACTGCTTGTGCCGATGTTGCACGACGACGAGCGGCAGCCCGAAGTCTCCCGGAAGTCCGCGAATCAACTCGCGAAGCGCCGAAAGCCCGCCCCATGATGTGCCGACGACGACGATCTCGTATGCCACGGCTATCTGGCCTTTCGGTACAGCTTCTCTCGAGGATGCAGCTTCTCGTAGCAAGGCTCGTACTGCGAGAACCGAAGTGACTCCTTGCTCCCTAGCGCGAGAATTCCAAACATCACCAGACTCTCGTAGAAGAGCGCGTGCACGCGGTTCTGGAGCTGGCGATCGAAATAGATGAGCACGTTGCGGCAGAAGATGACGTTGAACTCGCTGAAGGAGCGGTCCGTCACCAGGTTGTGCTGCGAGAACACGACGCTGCGCGTGAGCGACGGGCTGAACAATGCGCCGTCGTACATCGCAGTGTAATACTCCGAGAACGACTTTTTTCCTCCAGCCCGAATGTAGTTCTCCGTGTACTCCTGCATGCGATTGAGGGGAAAGATGCCCGCTCGAGCCTGCTGCAGCACCGCGTCGTTGATGTCCGTCGCGTAGATGCGCGTGCGATCGAGCAGTCCTTCCTCCTCGAGCAGAATGGCGGTCGAATAGACTTCCTCGCCCGTCGAACAGCCGGCGTGCCAGATCCGGATGAACGGGTACGTGCGGAGCAGCGGGACCACGATCTCGCGAAACGCGACGTAGAACCCCGGGTCGCGAAACATCGCGGTCACGCTCACCGACAGGTCGAGCAGCAGGCGCTCCATCGCGCTCGTGTCGTGCAGCACGAGCGCCTGGAGCTCCGAGATCGAGCTCAGCCCTTCTGCTTCGATGCGCTTCCACAGCCGTCTGCGAATCGACGCGTAGGCGTACGAACGAAAGTCGAAGCCGTAATGCCGAAACACTCCTTCCAAAAGGAGCTCGATCTCCACACGCTCGAGCTCGGAGTCATACGAAACCGGCGGCCCATTGAGCGAGCGATTCGGTTTCAGCGGTACAGCCATACCCGCATCAAGCTCAGCAACTGCTCGGTGTCCACCGGTTTGGTGATGTAGTCCGAGGCACCGGCGGCGATGCACTTCTCGCGGTCTCCCTTCATCGCCTTCGCCGTGAGCGCGATGATCGGCAGGTTCTTGAACTGCGGCAACTCACGAATGGCGCGCGTCGTTTGATAGCCATCCATCTCGGGCATCATCACGTCCATCAGGACGAGATCGATGTCGGCATTGGCCTCGAGCTTGGCAATCGCGTCCCTGCCATTCTCGGCGAAGGAGACATTCATGCCGTGGTCCTCGAGCACGCTGGTGAGTGAGAAGATGTTTCGCACATCGTCATCGACGATCAGTACCTGCTTGTTTGCGAAGACCGCGTCCGTGTTGTGCAGCCGCTCGAGCATGCGGCGCTTCTGTTCCGGAAGCCGTGCCTCAACCCGGTGCAGGAACAGGGCCGTCTCATCCAGCAGCCGCTCCGGCGACTTCACGTCCTTGACGATGATGGTCTCCGCGAAGCGGCGCAGCCGGGTCTCTTCCTCCGGGCTCAGGTCCTTGCCGGTGTAGATGATGATGGGCAGCTCCTGCATGGTCGGATCGGACTTCACCATCTCGAGCAGCTCGAAGCCGTCCGTGTTTCCGGACAATCCCAGGTCGAGCACCATGCAGTCGAAGCGCGTGGTGTGCAGTGCCTTCAATGCCTCCTCGGCGCTGCCGACCGCGCTGATCTCCACGTCCTCGTGCGCGATGAGCTCGATCATGCTCTGGCGCTGCGTCTCGTCGTCCTCGACGACGAGCAGCCGCTTCACCTGCTGATCAATGAACGTCGAGATTCTGTTGAACGAATCCTCGAGCGCTTCCTTCGACACCGGTTTCTCGAGGTATGCGATCGCACCAGCCTTGAGCCCCTGCTGGCGCTCGCGAATCCCGGTGATGATGTGGACCGGGATATGGCGCGTGTCCGGATGATGCTTGAGCCGATCGAGCACCGCCCATCCGTCGATGCCGGGCATGTCGATGTCGAGCGTGATCGCGTCGGGATGGAATGCGTGTGCGAGCTGGAGACCCGCGTCACCATCGAGTGCCACGAGGCCCTTGAAGTCTTTCTCGCGCGCCATGTCGAGCAGGATCTTGGCGAACGTCACTTCGTTCTCCACGATGAGCACCACGCGATCGCCAGGCTCGATGTCGTCGCGGTCGTCGTCGAAGCCTTCTGGCCGCGGCAACTGATCGAATGCGACCGGCTCCGGCGCGGCGACAATCGCCGCCCCACCGCCTGTGTCGTCGTCCCACGGTTGCGATCCGCTCGCGCCGCCTGACGACGACGTCCCACCGCTCGCCGCCGTGACATCCTCGCGCGCACGTGACGACGTCTCCATCGACGACGACGTCCGCTCGAACTGATTCGACCACGTCCCGCCGCTCGAGCGCGAGTCGCGGCGCTCACCCGGATTCGCGCGCGGTGAACGCGGCTCGGGCGAGCTCCGGCGCGCCCCGCGGTCCCCACCCTCCGGATCGAAGTACTTGACCGGGAGATAGAGCGTGAACGCGCTTCCCTGACCCGGCACCGAATCGACCCGGATCTCGCCACCGAGCAGCCGGGCCATCTCGCGGCTGATGGAGAGGCCCAGGCCGGTGCCGCCGTACTTGCGACTCGTGGTGCCGTCGGCCTGCTGGAACGCCTCGAAGATGAGCTGCTGCTTGTCCTTCGGAATGCCGATGCCCGTGTCCTTCACCTCGAACGCGATCACGCCGCCGGGCACCTGATCGAGGCTGCGGCTGGCAAAGCGCCGTGCGCCATCGGCGCGGTGAATGCCGAGGGTGACGCTGCCCTTGTCCGTGAACTTGAACGCGTTCGACAGGAGGTTCTTGATGATTTGCTGAAGGCGCTGCACGTCGGTAAAGATCGGTGACGGCACGTCCTGCGCGATGTCGACGACGAAGTTGAGCCCCTTCTGCTCCGCGACCGGCCGGAACGTCCGCTCGACGAAGTCGCGCGTCTCCTTGATCGTGACCTCGCTCGGGTTGATCTCCATCTTCCCAGCCTCGACCTTCGCGATGTCGAGGATGTCGTTGATCAGACTGAGGAGGTCCGTGCCGGACGTGTAGATCGTCTGCGCGAACTCCACCTGCTTCTTCGAAAGGTTGTTCTCCTTGTTCTCCGTGAGCAGCTTCGCGAGGATGAGCAGCGAGTTGAGCGGCGTGCGCAGCTCGTGACTCATGTTCGCGAGGAATTCGTTCTTGTACTTCGACGAGAGCGCGAGCTGCTCCGCCTTTTCCTCGAGCGCGACGCGCGCCGACTCCACCTCGCGATTCTTCTGCTCGACCTTCGCGTTCTGCTCCGCCAGTAGCGACGCTTTCTCTTCGAGCTCCTCGTTGACCTGCTGCAGCTCTTCCTGCTGCTCCTTCAGCAGCTCCTCCGATTGCCGCAGCGTGCGCGCCTGCGCCTCGAGCTCCGAGTTCGACCGCTTGAGCTCTTCCTGCTGCTGCTGCAGCTCCTTCGACTGCGACTGCAGCTCCTGCGTGAGCTTCTGCGACTGCTCGAGCAGCTCCTCGGTGCGCATGTTCGCCTGAATCATGTTCAGCACGACACCGATCGATTCCGTGAGCTGGTCGAGGAAGGTCTGGTGGATCTGGCTGAAGGGCAGGAAGCTCGCGAGCTCGATCACCGCCTTGACCTCACCCTCGAAGAGGATGGGCAGCACGATGATGTTGCGCGGCGGTGCTTCCCCGAGCCCGGACGTGATCTGGATGTAGTCGTCGGGGACGTTCTGGAGGAGGATCGGCTGCTTCTCCAGCGCGGCCTGTCCCACGAGGCCCTCGCCCGGCGCGAAGCGATTCGCGACGTGCTTGCGCGCACGATACGCGTAGCTCGCGATGAGCTTGAGCAGCGCACCGCCCGCGTCGGTGTCCATGATGAAGAATGCGCCATGATGCGCCGACACCAGTGGTGTCAGTTCGCTCATGATCAACTTCGAAACGCTTTCGAGATCCTTCTGCCCCTGCATCATCCGGCTGAACTTCGCCAGGTTCGTCTTGAGCCAGTCCTGCTCCTGGTTCCGTTCCGTCGTCTCGCGCAGGTTGCCGATCATCTGATTGATGTTCGCCTTGAGCTCATCGAGCTCGCCCTGGGCGTCGACGGTGATCTGTCGGGTGAGGTCGCCCTTCGTCACGGACGTGGCCACGTCGGCGATGTTGCGCACCTGCACCGTGAGCGAGTTCGCCATCGCGTTCACGCTGTCGGTGAGGCCCTTCCAGGTGCCCGCGACGCCAGGAACCTCCGCCTGGCCGCCCAGCTTTCCTTCCGTGCCGACTTCCTTCGCCACGCGCGTCACCTCGTCCGCGAACACGCGCAGGCGGTCCACCATGTTGTTGATGGTGTTCTTGAGCGAGAGCACCTCGCCCTGCGCCTCGACCGTGATCTTCTGCGAGAGGTCGCCGTTCGCGACAGCCGTCGTGACATCGGCGATGTTGCGCACCTGCGTCGTGAGATTCGACGCGAGGCCGTTCACGTTGTCGGTGAGGTCGCGCCACACACCAGCGGCGCCGGGGACTTTCGCCTGACCGCCAAGCTTTCCCTCGGTTCCCACCTCGCGCGCCACACGCGTCACTTCGCCGGCGAATGCGTTGAGCTGATCCACCATCGTGTTGATGGTGTTTTTGAGTTCTAGAATCTCCCCTCGCACGTCGACCGTGATCTTTCGAGACAG
>Ga0070679_100001117_pt1 | contig 23400 bp, 16 predicted proteins | sample KBSC63BmetaG_FD_65652 | JGI IMG/M metagenome (GOLD analysis project Ga0070679, IMG submission 65652) | Corn rhizosphere microbial communities from Kellogg Biological Station, Michigan, USA - KBS C6-3B metaG | ecosystem: Host-associated > Plants > Roots > Rhizosphere | place: USA: Michigan... | reverse complement strand
CCTCGGCCTCGCGGCCCTTTGGCAGCGGTCCTTTCGCGACGCCTGCCTTCCGTCGCATCGGATACAGCAACCGTTCGGGCGAGTACACGCGGTCGAGATAACGCGCTACCTTCCCGCATAAAAAGCCACGCGTCACCGGATGCCCGGGATCGCCCTGAACTTTCGTAGCGCGTCCGGTCAGCGTATCCACCGTCACCAGCACGCCGCAGGAGTCGGGGCAGTCATGCGTGCAGACTGCGTGAACGATTTTCGTTCCCGGTGCGGTTGAGGACATGCCAATATTGTATGCGCCCTACTTACACTTTCCTCCGATCGGAGTTGCCATGCGTCTTAAGCAAGTTTTTGCACTCTCACTCTTCGCGCTCCTCCTCACGCTGCCCGCAACTGCACAAAAGCCCGCGTCCGCAGACGAGACCAGCATCCGCACCGTGCTATCCAAACAGGCTGCCGACTGGAACAAGGGTGACCTCGACGCCTTTGCCGCGGGCTACAAAAATTCTCCCGACATCCTCTTCATCGGTTCTACCGTGCGTCGTGGCTACGATGGCATGATCGCGAGCTATCGCAAAAATTATCCGAACAAAGCGGCGATGGGCGTTCTTGCATTCACGAACGTCGAAGTGCACCCACTCGACGCGCACTTCGCTACCGTCATCGGCAACTTTCACCTTGAACGCACTGCTGCTGGGGGTGGCAATGCGGATGGCTTCTACTCGCTGGTACTGGAGAAAACGCCTGCCGGCTGGAAGATCATTCTCGATCACACCACTTCGGCCACTCACTAGCACAGCCTACAATCGGCACATGGGTTTTGTGACGAGAATACCCTTCGACTGGCAACTCCGCACGCGCAGTCTTGCACTTGGCGAACGCACGTTGGTGATGGCTGTCGTGAACCTTACGCCGGACAGTTTCTCCGGCGACGGCCTTGCCGGCGCCGCCCACGACGAAGCGGTTAAGATAGCCCTCCAGCGTATCGATGGCGGAGCGGACATCCTTGACCTTGGCGCGGAATCCACCCGCCCCGGCGCGCTCCCCGTTAGTACGGACGCCGAGCAGGCCCGCCTGCTCCCGGTGCTGGAAACCGTGCTGCGCGAGCGGCCTTCGGCAGTCGTTTCCGTCGACACCTACCACGCATCGACTGCACGCGCCGCAACCCGCGCGGGTGCGGAAATCATCAACGACGTCTCCGGCCTGCTGTGGGACAGCGAAATGGGTGCGGCCGTCGCCGAACTCTGCACCGGGCTGATCCTGATGCACACTCGCGGCCTGCCCACGGAATGGCGCACCCAACCGCCCATCGCCGCCGAGGATGTCGTACCCCTGGTGCTCGACGGTCTTGACGAGCGGCTGACCGCCGCCCGCGGCGCGGGCATTCTGGAAAACCGCATCGTGCTCGACCCCGGCTTCGGTTTCGGCAAGCGGGGTGCGGAAAACTTCGCACTGTTGGCTGGCTTCGAGCGCTTGAGCGAACTTCGCCGCCCTCTGCTGGCCGGGTTGTCGCTCAAGGGATTTCTCGGCGCAGCGGTCGCTCCCCTCAATGGCGCCACGCGTCGTAACGCAACAATGGCCGCGAACGTCGCGGCCATCCTTGCTGGAGCCCATATTGTCCGCGTCCACAATCTTCAGGAAACTCGTGAAGCCGCCGCGGTCGCCGACGCCATCACAGCGTCAGCACTTCCTTCTCTTTCGTTTTGAACAGCTCCTCAACGCGCTTGATCTCGCTATCGGTCAACGTTTGAATCTCTTCGTTCGCGCGCTTCTCGTCGTCAGCGGAAATCAGCTTGTCTTTGGCCGCCTTCTTGACGCTCTCATTCCCTTCGCGGCGGATGTTGCGCAGCGAAGTCTTGTGGTCTTCGAGCACGCCGGCCAGTTTCTTGACGGCCTCCTTGCGGCGGTCTTCGGTCATCGGCGGAATCGGCACGCGGATAATTTTGCCGTCGTGCATCGGGTTGAAACCCTGGCCGGAGGTCCGGATGGCCTTCTCAATGGCCCCGACCAGCGAAATCTCCCACGGCTGCACCAGAATCAGGTTGGCCTCGGGCGTCGTCACCTGGGCGACCTGTGCGATCGGCGTGTCGGTACCGTAGTAGTCAACCTTCACGTGGTCCAACATGTGGACCGATGCCCGGCCCGTGCGGACGCTCACCAGGTTGGCGCGAAAGTCCTCGACCGTCTTGTCCATGCGTGTCTTCAACTGGTCGTGCAAGCCCTTCAGAGCTTCCATATTTGCCATTGCGGATGCCATATTGCGTTCTCCTCGTAGAAAATATTACAGGCATGAGATGCCCCTGCGGCACCCACCGCCCTCCCTCCCGCGGGAAACCGAGGCTTCGGAGCAGAGATTTTTCCTGTCTTCACTGCCCGATTTGGCTCACTCGAGGCATTTTTCAGGAAAATTTCGGGCCCAAAGGCCTTCCAGCTTAATCAAGATGGCCCGTCAGCCGTCAAACTCCTACGTCAGTATTAGCCGTTGGCCTTTGGGTCGCCTATAATCAAGGTTCCCCCTTCGGAAGCGCAGGGCCGAACGATTTGAGAGCAGTGAGGGTGTGGTTATCTTTACCGGAATGCGAAAGAGCGACAGCTCTCTGAACTGTCTGAACAGCACGACCCAGCCTGTGCGCATGCGCTCAAGCCGTTTCGGCATCTTCTCAGCCGCCGTTGTCACGGCGCTGTCGACGCTTGCCATCCCCTCGCTTCACGCCCAGGTGCAGGCACGGCCTGCCTTCTCGGCGCCGGCCACACCGCAGATCCTCTGCCAGACGGTTGTGATTGGCAACCGACGTATTCCGAAGGATTCGATCCTGGCGCGTCTCTATTCGCGGCCTGGCGATGCCTACGACCCCGCCGTCGTCGAGCGCGACTTCAACTCTTTGTGGAACACGGGCTATTTCGATGACGTTCGCATTGAGAAGGTCGACACTCCGGCCTGCGTCCAGCTCAACGTTTATGTGCGCGAGCGCCCGACCATCCGCGAGATCCTGTACAAGGGCCTTAACGCTGTCACCGAGTCCGACGTCCTTGAGCGCTTCAAGAAGGCCAAAGTCTCCCTCTCGGTCGAAAGCCAGTTTGACGAGACCAAGGTCAAGCGCGCCGAAGTCGTCCTTCAGGAGCTGCTCTCCGAGCACGGCCACCAGTTCGCCACCATCAAGACCGAAGTGAAGACGCTGCCCCCGGCGGCTGTCTCGCTGACCTTCATCATCAAGGAAGGCCCGACGGTCAAGGTTGGCAAGATCAAATTCGAAGGCAACCACGCTATCGGCGACCGCGAACTGATCGCTTCCATGCGGAACCTGAAGCCCATCGGCATTCCTCACTCCATCATTCTTGAAAACCTGTTCGCGAAGACCTTCGACGCGAGCAAGCTCGACGAAGACTCCGAGCGCGTGCGTTACGCTTACCGCGACAGGGGTTATTACCAGGCCCTCACCGGCGAGCCACAGACCACCATCCGCAACGCCGGGGGTATTAACCCCTTCACCTTGCATCCGTCTACCGGCAAGCGCGTCGACATCATCATCCCGGTTGAGGAAGGTGATCGCTATCGCCTCGGCGGTATCACCTTTAGCGGCAACAAGGAATTCACCAATAACAAGGCGCTGCGTGCGCAGTTCGCACTAAAGGATGGCGAGTTCTTCAATGCCACGCTCTTCGGCAAGGGCCTCGAAGCCTTGCGCAAGGCGTATAGCGGCGGCGGCTTCATCAACATGGTCGGCAATCCCATCCCGCACGTGGATGAATCCAATAAGACCATCTCATTCAACATCGAGATCGACGAAGGCAAGAAGTTCTTCATCTCCCGCATCGAGTTCACCGGCAACACCATTACCCGCGACAAGGTAATTCGCCGCGAATTGCTGGTCGAAGAAGGCCAGGTGTACAACAGCCAGCTTGTCGACTTGTCGCTGCTGCGCCTCAACCAGCTCAACTACTTTGAAACCCTGAAGGCTACCGACGACGTCGAGACCCGCCCGAACGCGGACGCCGGCACAGTCGACCTGCTCTTGAAGCTCCGTGAAAAAGGCAAGAACTCGATCGGCCTCAACGGCGGCCTCTCTGGCCTGTCCGGCTCGTTCATCGGTCTCAACTACGAGACGAATAACTTCCTCGGCCTCGGCGAAACCCTCAGCGTCACGGCAAACATCGGCGACCTTTCGCGCAACCTCAGCTTCGGGTTCACCGAGCCGTATCTGCACAACAAGCCGGTCTCGCTCGGCGTGCAGGTGTTCAGCAGCAAGACAGACTTCAATCCGGCCAAGAGCTACGCCGCTACCGGCGCGCCTGCCAGCAACCTCACCAACGCCCAGCAGTCGCTGCTGACCAACTACAACCAGTCTTCGACCGGCCTTACGGTGACCAGTTCCACCGCGCTGCGAAAACTCTTCCGGCGCTCCGGCGTGGCCCGTGTGGGTATTTCGTACTCGCTCTCAAAGTCCGGCATTACGACCTTCAACGACAACACGCGCAACGTATTCCAGTCGCTGGCCTTCCGCTCCGGCATCGCCGGCCAGAACCAGCTTGAGGGCATCATCTCCTCGGTCATCACGCCGAGCTTCACCTTCTCGACTCTCGACCGTGCAGTCGGTCCGCACAGCGGCAAGGACTTCAGCATCGCTGTTCAGGTCGCCGGAGCGGGCGGCAATACCAAGTTCTATGCCCCCTCCATGGCTTACCGCCAGTTCTTCCCGATGAAGGGCCTCAAGGTCAATCGTGAAGGCCACAACGTTCTCGGCTATCGCGTCCAGGTGGCGAACATTGCCGGATTCGGCGGCGAAGTGGCGCCTCCGTTCCAGCGCGTCTATGGCGGTGGCGAAAACGATGTGCGCGGCTTCGACATCCGCTCCTCTGCGCCGTATGCCTTCCTTCCAAACAAGGTGAACTTCAACCTCGTGAATCCGGACGGCACGCAGGTCCCGCGCGATCCAACCAACTCTGCGCTTGGGTTTGTGCAGATCCCGCTGCCCATCTACCGCCTCGCTTCCATCGGTGGCGATACCAGCATCACGGCCAACGTCGAGTACCGCATCCCGATCGTCAGCCAGGTAACGTTCGCCTTCTTCACTGACTTCGGCATGGTCTTCAATACGGAGCCGGCGCAGTTGCGGCAAAGTGTCCTCGGCCAGTCGATCATCAACTCCCCGCTCTACGGTTGCCCCGTCCTGAACCCGAACGGTGGCACGTGCTCAGGTGGCCAGCAGGTCAACTTCCCGCTGATCCTCAAGACGGTGCCTGGGACCAATTATGTTCCGCGCATGTCGAACGGAGCCGAGTTGCAGGTCATCCTGCCGATTGTGAATGCACCCTTCCGCATTTACTACGCCTATAACCCGCTTCGCCTTTTCAAGGACCTTCCGCAGGAACTGGCTGTTACGCCGGACCAGTTCAATGCCATGTTCCCCAAGACCGGCGCGGGCCAGTTCAGCTACCAGCAGGCGCTCCAGTTCTATGGGGCAGACTACATCCTGCGCGAACCGCGTAAGACGTTCCGGCTGACGGTCAGCACAACCTTCTAACGATCCAGGGTCACGCAAGGCTTTTTGAAAACAGCCCCATGAAGGGGCTGTTTCGTTAGCGAAAAGGCTTGCATCAGGGACCGACCGTCCCCACCGGATTCAGAGCCATATTGTTGACGATCTGCTGGATAAACACTGATCGCACATGAATGCGCCGAGCAAAATCCGGCAGGAACTCGGCGATCAGGTTGCTGGCCGGGTCTGTGGCAAATCCAATGGCGATGCGCCGGACAGTGTCCGGCCCGTTGCCCTGCACACCAGGCACATAGAGGTTGCTGAGTTCTGCGCTGATCGGGTAGGTCAGCAGCGTGGCGTAATTCAGCATGGGACGTCCATTGTCATGCTCCGCGACCACCGTGCGTGCGAGCGCGTGGAAGATGCGGCGTTTCACGCTGGCATTCTGCATGCGGCGATAGCGTGGATCTTCATGTATCAGGGACGGAATGAAGTATGTGCCGAAGAACTCACCCTGCGAATCCTGCAGTAGTTGGTACCCGGTCAGCCGCCCGAACCCCTTGAGTCCGGGGCCGTAAGCAGAGTGCGAGTTCGCTCCCACCCCAACCCCGGCTTCCGCGACAATCACCAGCAGGTTGAAGGGATCGGTGACGGCCCGCATCGCCAGAATGCCCTTCTGCCGCGACGTCAGCGGTTGCCGCTCTTCGGAGTTGACGACAATCCGCAATGGGTTTTCAACGATGCAAGGAACGGGAGACGTAGCCTGCTGCTCCGCCGCAGACTTGGTCGCGGTAGCGGGCGGGCAAACCGGTGGAAGTGAGGGCCGCGTCTGCATCTGACTGTCACCATCCGCCATTTTCAGCAGCACGGTGCTTGGAGCATCAGGCAAGTCCGTGGCGGCAGTGCTGGCGAACTCTTGCCCATGACATCGAGGCGCGATTGCCAGCAGAACCAATGCCGCGGCCCCCACGTGTAACGGCGTCATCACGTTGCGTCGGAGGCCCATTCGGCAATGGTGGTTCATAGGTGGTTATACCCGCACAATCGACCGAAGACGTAACCTGTTCCTCGGCCGGAATGGCTCGTGAGTTTACTTCTTTATGTGGACAGCTTTGAGCAGGCTGTCGGAAAACTCACTGACCAGAAAACCGATCGCCGCTCCGCCCAAAGAACCGCCATACTCCGATGCACCATCGCGGAAGTTGCGATTGATCTGCGGATAATAGGCATTGCTTAGCGCAGTCGATGCGGCATAGCCCAGCAGCAGGGAAGAGTTGATGGTGTTATGTCCGCTATCGTTCCTGGTCACCAGAACGCGCGTCCCGGCGTAGAGGGCCCTGTGCACAAAACTGTATCGCGACCCCTCGACGTAGTAGCGAGGGTCGATGTGCAGCATCGGAGAAAACACTACATCGGTGAAGAATCCCTGCGTCGATTCGCGAATTGCCGCTGCGCCCAGTCTCTCGCCGAACGCCCCGCGATCGGTACCGTAATTGGGCGATCCATTCAAGGCCTGTTCGTAGCCGGCCGACGCGATCATCGCTGCGAAGTTCATGGGCGAATAAAGGTCGCGAAGGCCGATGATCGCTTTGTCGCGCCCGGTAATGGGCTGTGCTGTCTGGTCTGCCTCAATCGTCTTCGCGTACTTCGGAGCAACACTGCCTCCGGGCGCGGGCTGGTCAGCCTCGGAGGCAAACGCACGTAATGGAGCGCTCGGCGCCTCAGGCAACGCGCTTACTGAAGACGACTCGCCAGGAGCGGCAACTTCCGCCGGGGCAGATGTTGCGGCCATCAGTTGAGGAGTGTCGATTGATTCTCTCGACTGAGCGGACATCGTGATCGATGCGCCCATAAGAGTGATGGCGAGCGCAATGGTTGTAGTGGACAGCTTCATCGTTCGTCGTGCGTAAGAGCTCATGTGCGTAGTTTTCCAATCTTCCCGGCATTGTCTCGCGCGCATGAAGGCCCCTGCTGCGCCACATCAACATCAGGCTGTGTCTAGACGGACGCACTTTTCGATACGAGTGGTTGTATCGCATGGAAAGAGATGGAACCTGTGCGAAGTCCAAAAATGCCGTGCCAAAGAGGGCGCAAGTGGCGTTCCAGCGTGAGTATCGCGATGTTACCACTTCGACACTCCATAGCCGATGCCCATTGACCGTGCGGAGAGCGGGGACGAATCATCAAGTCAGGTAGGTTCGATGATGCTGCCCTCACAGTCCGCAAATCCACGCTCCCGCGCCTCAGTTGCGTTCGCGCTGGCATCCTGCGCGTTGCTGGCTACCGGCTGCGGTCATCAACAGCGAGTCGCTTACCAGCCTCCGCCTCCACCAATAACTACAACCCCGCGGCGCACTCCACCTCCACCCCCAGTCGCAAGCACTCCAGCGAAACCTCCCGCAGGAACGCCACAATCGACTGCCGGCTTCGACGACACATCCGGCAAGCCCGTCTTTACGGAATTCGGCGCCGCGAGCTGGTACGGGCCGCCGTATCACAACCACGCCGGCGCCGACGGCACCATCTTCGACCAGAACGCGATGACCGCCGCCCACCGCACATTGCCCATGGGTTCGACGGTTCGGGTTACGAATATAGCCACCAACCAGAGCGTCTTTGTCCGGATCACCGACCGCGGTCCCTTCGTCCCCGGACGTGTGCTGGACCTCTCGCTCGGAGCTGCCAAGGCGATCGGTGTGTGGCGTCCAGGCGTTGCGGAGGTCAAGATTGAAGCGTTCGCCCACGCCACCAACGATCCCGCAGGCCGCTGGTGCGTACAGATCGGCGTCTTCAAGAACTCCGACGATGCGCTGGACCTCCGTGATGAGCTGATGCAGCGCTACAAGACCGCCAAGGTCATCGAGTTCACCGGCCCCACCGGCCACTGGGTCCGCGTGAATCCAGCCAAGCCCGACCTTGCGCACGCAAACGAAGTGGCAGCATCGTTGGAGTCCACCGACCCGGCCGCGTTTCCGTATGTGGTACGCCTCGACTGATTCGTGGCCCGCATCGAAGCGATAGAGCAATTTCTCTGTGGGTGTAGTCCAACGCCGCAACCCTTATGGGCGTTTTCCGTAAAGAAAACGCCACCGCATAAACTGTTCCGGTAACCCCAGCAACAGGGAAAATGCTCGAGTAGATCCGATACGCAGGTATCCTAGAAGCATGGCAACTGCATCAACCGCATCCCAGCCGGAGCCGCCAAAGAGCGCAGCGCCACGGTTCGAAAGCTGGGGACGTTATCCATCGCTCGACGCCAAAGTGCTGCCTATGCACTGGCAGGGCGACTTCCCGGGGATCATCGACGGCGTCCACGGCGGCGCGCTGGCGGTGGGCATGGGCCGAAGCTACGGCGATGTCTGCCTGCTGAATGATGGCACGCTGCTGAAGACGACCGGCATGAACCGGCTGCTCGCTTTTGACGCGAACACCGGCCTGCTGACCGCCGAAGCGGGCATCACACTCGCGCAAATCCTTGACTTCGCCGTTCCCCGCGGCTTCTTTCTTCCCGTGGCTCCGGGCACCAAGTACGTCACCCTCGGCGGCGCGATCGCCAATGACATTCATGGCAAAAATCATCACAACGCCGGCACATTCGGCTGTCATGTAACGCAGTTTGAACTGGTGCGTTCGGACGGTACCCGCCGTCTCTGCACGCCAACCGAAAATCCCGACTACTTCGACGCGACCATCGGTGGACTCGGTCTTACCGGGATCATTCGCTGGGCGCAGCTTCGCCTGCGACCCATCGTCAGCCGCATGATCGACTATGAGGGCACGCAGTTCCATGGCATCGACGAATTTCTCGCTCTCAATGAGCAGTCGCAGCACGTTGAGTACACCGTGAGCTGGGTCGATGTGAACTCTTCCGGCAGAAATTTTGCGCGCGGCATTTTCATGCGGGGCCACCATTCGAACGTTCCCGCACCGCTTACAAAATCCAGTGCGCCGAAGCTGACGTTTCCGTTTGAAGCGCCAGGCTTCGCGCTCAACAGCGCGACGGTCGGCCTCTTCAACACCCTCTTCTTCCACAAGCAGATGAAGAAAACCGTGACCGCCCTGCAGGACTACGAGCCTTACTTTTTTCCGCTCGACAAGGTGCTGCACTGGAACCGGATGTACGGTAAACGCGGCTTGCTTCAGTTCCAGTACGTCATTCCGTGGGAGCATGCGCGCGAAGGGACTGAAGCGATCCTGCGCGCCGTCTCCAAAAGTGGTCTCGCCAGCTTCCTCGCCGTGCTCAAGGCATTTGGTGACGCGCCATCGCCGGGCCTGATGAGTTTTCCAAAACCCGGACTGACGCTCGCCCTTGACTTTCCTATCAAGCCCGAAAAAAGCTTTGCGCTCTTCAAGCGCCTCGCCGACATGACCCGTGAGTTTGGCGGCCGGCTTTATCCCGCCAAAGATGCGGCCATGACGCCGTCGCAATTCCGCACGTTCTACCCGCAGTGGGAACGCTTCGCGCGCTACAAAGACCCCGTGTTGACTTCCGCATTCTGGGAGCGTGTGACCGGAGGGGAGGTCGCGCAATGAGCAAAACCGGCGCAGTCGATCCATCGACGCAGGAGCCTCTGCTCCCGCTCCGTGCGGCCTCTGAGTTTGCGGCGCCTACACCACGCGTGCCGAAGCGCATTCTCGTGCTGGGCGCGACCTCTGGCATTGCCGAAACCTGCTGCCGTCTGTGGGCCGAGCGCGGCGACAGTCTCTTCCTGGTCGCGCGCAGCCCGGAGAAGCTCGCCGCCGTGGCCGCCGATCTCCACACTCGTGGCGCAGCCTTCGTCGGGACCACAGTTGCCAACCTCGATGACACAGCGGCCCACCCCGAGCTACTCGCCCACGCTATCAACTCTCTCGCCGGGCTCGACATCGCATTTCTGGCGCTTGGAGTTCTCGGTGACCAGGCGCAGGCCGAGCGCAACTTCGCCCGCGCGGCGGAAATCCTGCACACCAACTTCGTCGCTCCCGTAAGCCTGCTGACGTGGCTCGGCAATTACTGCGCACAGCGCCACGCCGGAACGCTGGCCGTACTGTCGTCGGTGGCAGGAGACCGCGGCCGCAAATCGAACTACGTCTATGGCTCATCAAAAGCCGGCCTCAGCGCATTTCTGGGGGGCCTTCGCAACCGCATCGACCGTGAAGGCGTTCGCGTGATGACGATCAAGCCTGGCCCGGTGAAGACGGCGATGACCGAAGGCATGCAGGGCAGCGAAAAGTTCGCCGACGTCGACAAGGTCGCCACAACGATCGTGAAATCCATCGACGCCGGACAGGACGTGCTCTACGTCCCCGGCATCTGGCGGGTCATTATGGCCGTAATCCGCATCATCCCGGAGCAGATATTCAAAAAGCTCAACCTGTAGGGACGGAACATTTCCGAAGGCTTCTGAAGGTTTCCAAAATCCTCCGAAGACTTCTGAAGGCTTTGGAAGTCTTTCGCGTGGTGTAGGTGTAGGTATAGGAGAAGGTGTTGGTGTAGGTGAAGGTGAAAAACAAAAACAAGCGTCGCCTGTCGCTCCTTCGTGTGAGAAAGAACGTCTGCAAGAGCGTTCAGAGCAAAGAGCAAAGCAGGGTACGAAGGAATACAGTCCCAGTGGACGTGAAGAGAACGGGATGAAGTCCTTCGAACTTCTTGCCACTGCGAGCGGGAAGCAGATTCCGTGCGTGGTGATAACCCAACCGAGACGCAACAGATCCAAGCAGTCTATCCCCAAGAAGACGGCTGAGGGCGGCGCCTAAGTTCAGAACGCGACGTCTCGGGCCTCTCCGGAAAACTCTGGGAAGTCCTTTCCATTCATGCGTTTCCATGAGGGGACAGGGCGAATGCGCGCACCGCTTTTGAAACTCCGATATCGGCCCCGGGAATCCAAGCAGCCCAATTCTTCCATTTTCTGGAGAAAGCATTGGTCGGTTGATGATGAATTTATGGATTCGCTGTAACCCCTTCTTCTAGACCTTTTTATACCTGCTATTTAGGGATGAACTGGTTTGGCCCTTTGATTGCATGTTCATGAACAGAATCAATTAGCGAATTGCTAAATGCGGCAACAGTCTGCCGTTTCAAGCCTCCTAATTAACTTCGATTCTTCAGGAGATGTTGCAACATGCGAACTCTTTTCACGAAATTCCTTCTGGTAGCTTCGCTGCTGTTTTTGTTCCTTCCCGCCCTGACAGCGCAGACCTCAGCGACCGTTACCGGAGTGGTGACGGATGCTTCCGGCGCGATTCTTCCGGACACCGAGGTTGTTCTTTCGAACCCGACGACAGGCGTTCAGTACAAAGACACGACCAATTCGGCCGGCTCCTACCACTTTGCCGACGTGCCGCCTGGCCCGCACTACGTCATGACCTTTTCCCACGCCGGTTTCGCGTCGTACAGCGTTAAGGATGTGTATGTGAACGTAGCTAACTCTCGCACCCAGAATGCGAAATTGAGCCCCGGTACACAGCAGACGATTGAGGTTTCTGCAAGCGGTGAAGGCGTCACGATCAATACGGAAGACGCCTCGATCGGAAATAATTTCCAGGTCGAGCAAATGAATGACCTGCCTGTCGCGAATCGCAACTCGCCGGGTGCATTGATCAATTTGCAGCCCGGTGTGGCCAACAGCTCGGTCACCGGTGCTCGCACCGACCAGACCAACATCACTCTCGATGGTCTTGACGTGAACGACTTCGCCACCGGTAGCTTCGGCGCGGTTACGGGCAACGCTCCGGTTGATTCGGTGCAGGAGTTCCGCGGTACGGTGGCCGGCTTCCAGACCTCCAGCGGCCAAGGTGGCGGCGGTCAGTTCCAATTCATCACGAAGTCCGGTACCAATCACTTCCATGGCAATCTGAACGAATATCACCGCGACAATTCCACCACAGCCAATAGCTGGTTCAACAAAAATGCCGTCCCTCTGGTCCGGCAGCCAAAGCTGGTGCGTAACCAGTTCGGCGGCGCCCTTGGCGGTCCCATCCTCCACGACAAGCTCTTCTTCTTCGTCGATGTGAACGAAAGCCGCATCGCCCAGCAGGCCAACGTCTCGCGCATTGTGCCATTGCCGTCGTATGTGGCGGGCAACATCAACTACGTAACGAATGCGCCCAATTGCGCCGGCAAGAAAATGACCGACCCCACTGCGTCGCCCAGCTGCTTCGGCACCCTGACGCCGGCGCAGGTCAAGGCACTCGATCCGGCTGGAATTGGCCAGAGCCCCGCCGTCGCCGCTCTGCTAAAGTCCTATCCCGCTCCCAACGACCTGAGCCTGGGAGACGGCATCAACACCGGGGGATACCGCTTTACCGCGGACGCCGGCGATAATCTTTCGAACTATGTTGGCAAGATTGATTACACGCTGACGCCGAAGATCAAAATCTCGGCTCGTGGATCCCTGAGCCGCGAAAACCGCGTCCAGGCGGGGGCGTATCAGCAGTTCCCCGGTCTGCCTGCAGCCGGTCAGTTTGTCGATCGCAGCTACGCGTATGTCGTCAATGTGGATTGGCAGATCAGCCAGAATAAGTACAACCACTTTGGGTATGGCAGCAACGTGCAGGATTACAGCTTTCCTCGCGCCGGCAACTCGCTGGGCGTGAATCAGATTACCTTCGCTTCGGGTACGACCACGCTGATGGCTACGCCGTTCTCGAGCCCATCGAACGGTCAGGCCCGCCACGTTCCTATTCCCCAGGTATCGGACGACTTCATCTGGGCGCTCGGGCGACACAACTTGAACTTCGGTGGTCTGTTCAAGTGGATCAACACCAGTTCCTCCACTCACTTAGATCTCCTTACCCAGTCGATTGGTCTGGGGGGTAATGTCCAGGGCTTCACCAGCGCTCTCCATCCTGCAAACTTTGGAGCGTCAAACTCGGGCGACGTCGTCAAGTTCGATGAAGCCTTTGCCGTGCAGTTGGGTCGCGTCGGTTCGACGAGCGGGACCTACAACTATGACAAGGCAGGCAACGCGCTTCCCCTGGGCAGTGGCTCGAACCGTACCTATCGCTACTACCAGACCATGGCCTATGCCGGCGATTCCTGGAAGATCAAGTCGAACCTGACGCTCAACTACGGGCTCAACTGGCAGATTTACTCCGTGCCGTGGGAAACAAATGGTCTTGAAAACGTGCAGACGACAACCTTCAACGACTACCTGAAGGCTCGCGTTGCACAATCGCAATCGGCGAATTTCGCGGCTAACAGCGTCCCATTCATCACCTACCTGCTGGGTGGCCCTGCAAACAATGGACCCGGCTACTACAACATGTCCTGGAAAGACCTCGCTCCGCGTGTCTCCTTCGCCTACCAGCCGTCCTGGGACAACAAGACCACATTCAACGGTGGCGCAGCGATTGTTTACGACAAGACGATCGTCAACGCCATTCAGTACCAGCAGGACCAGTACTCCTACCTGTTCGGCCAAAACGTTCTGACTAACTATGGTGATGGCACGAACCCGGACGCGGATCTTTCGAAACCCGCAGCAACTGGTCCTTACCGTTTCGATGCCCCGCCCACGGTAGGTGCACCTCCTACTCCCAAGGCTCCCTACACGCCCTACGTCACTGCGGGTGTCCCCAACGGGCTCATCAACGGTCAGTTCAACGAGATGGTCAGCCCGGATCTCAAGACACCCTACAACATCACCACGTCCTTCGGCATGCAACATGAGTTTCCGAACTCCATCATCTTCAAGCTTGCCTATGCCGGCCGCCTAGGCCGCCGTTTGCTCGCTCAGGCGGATGCATCCCAGCTGCTCAACAACGCAGACCCCGCTTCCGGGCAGACCCTTGACCAGGCGTTCACCTATATTGAGCAGGAGGTTCGGCGCGACCCGACAAACCGCACCCACATTCTGAACCTTGCACCTCAGCCCTATTTCGAGCACCTGTACGCTCCCTACACGAAGGGTGCTACGGCGGCGAACATCACCTCGCGTATGGCTGTCAACCAAACCTCTCTGGTGGCAAAGGGCGATCTGGCTGATTTCATCCAGGCCTATAGCTCCAGGGCAGTTGGCTCCAACCTTTCCATGGCCAGCCAGTACGCCGGAAACTCCGTGTACACCAACATGGGCTTCTCGACCTACCACGGCCTGCTGCTCACTGTGACGCAGAACCTAAAGCATGGCCTCAAGTACGACGTGAACTACACGTTCCAGCACTCGATCGACAACACGTCACTGATTGCCAACAGCCCAGCTATCGGGGGATACGGCTTTATCTGCGACGCGGTTCGGCCGAGACTCTGCCGTGGAAACTCGGACTTTGACGTCACCCATGTCGTCAACAGCGACTACCTATACGCCCTCCCGATCGGTCGCGGTCGCATGTTCGGCTCCAGCATGCCGCTATGGCTGAACGAGATCGTGGGTGGATGGGATACCTCGGGCATCATCCAGTGGCAGACTGGCAGCGCCTTCGGAACATCGACGGAAGCTTTCATTGCTGGCTACGCAAACAATGCACCGGCTATCCGCACCGGCAACTCGTCTGCGACCGTGGTCAAGCTCAACAAAAGTGCCGGCGGCTCTCTGTTCGAGTATGCCGATCCCATCGCGGCTGCTGGTGCCTACAGCGCACCGACCGGCTTCACGATCGGCAGCCGTAACGACCTGCGCGGACCACGGAACTTCACCTGGGACGCCAGCCTGAAGAAGTCGTTTGCTCTGTGGCCGGATAAGGGTATCAACCTGAAGCTTGCGGCGGATGCCTTCAACGTCCTCAATCACCCATCCTTCGCTGCTCCGGGCAACAACTCCACCTCGGACGACATCACGACACCTGCTTCGTTCGGTCAGTTGACTGGTACGACGAACGGCGCACGCGTGGTTCAGCTCGTCCTTCGCCTCGAGTTCTAATTCAACTCGACCCACCCTGAAAACGCCCGGCGATATGCCGGGCGTTTCAGCTTGGTGATAAACCTTGGATGCAGTGGCCGGGCTTCCCTCAGCGGCTAAAGCCGCATTGTCACGATTGGCTTTATGTACGGCCTAAAGGCCGTACCCTTCAAGCATTCGACTTTGTCAGCAGTCTGAAACGCCCGGCGATATGCCGGGCGTTTCCTTGCTAGGCCTCGGCTACTGCTGCGCCTGGTGCTGCTGGCGCCTTTGCGGGGGCGGTGGTGAGGGGACAGCCTGTGCCTTCTCCACCAGGATCGACCAATCCTCGGGGACTGGCAGCTCCTCATCCAGCGACAGAGTCCCCTCGCTGGGGGTTACGCGAACAGCGACTGTAAGCTCGCTCTTGGTGCGGCCGCGGAAGATCCCGTGGGTCGGTGGAACGTCTGCGTAGTCGCGGCCAATCGCGGTACGTATATGGCGGTCGCCGGCGACCAGCCAATTGGTCGGATCGAATCCCACCCACCCCAGTTCCGGCAGAAACGCCTCGACCCACGCATGGGTCGCCGCGCTTTCGGAGCGGTCCTGTCCGCTGCCCTTGTGGAACAGGTAGCCGCTGACGTAGCGGCAGGGGATCTTCAACCGCGTGCGGACCAGCGTAATCATGATGTGGGCGAAGTCCTGGCAGACGCCTCCGCGCGTTGAAAGTGCAAGGTCGATGGGCGAATCCGCCTTGGTGGAGAGCGGCTTGTAGTCGAAGTAGTCGTAAAGCTGCTTGTTGAGTTGATGGAGAACACTCAACGGGTCGTCCCGGCGGCGCAGATCGAAGAGGTCGCCGAGCGCTTCGAGCGCCGGTGTCGGCGTAGCAAATTCGCTGGGCAGCATCATCTCCCAGAAGTCGTCTTCATGCACCAGCCGGTCGAGTTCCTCCCACGAGCCCGGGCCCAGCGACAAGGGCACTTGCTGCGCGGGCTGTATCTCCACCAGCGACTCGGCCACGATCACTAATTGCTCATGCTGCACAGGTATATCGAAGTGATGCACATGATTGCCGAGGTGGTCGCGGAAGTTGAATATCCGGCAGCGCGGACTCACGGAAAGATGGAACGTCAGGCAGCGCTGTCCATGGTCGGAGCGCGGGTGCATGCGCAGCTCCATGATGCTCTCGCTGACCGGGCTCTTGTAGAGAAACTTGGTGAGATGGCGAATAGAGTAAAACACTGGCACCTCCTCAAAGCGTTCGTTGGAGCGGATGTCGGGACTTTCAGCTAGCGCAATCATTGGTTGTGAGTAAAGCAAATCCCCTGTAGGTCTATAGCGAAACCATTACATCTATGTGCGTTTTACCCCGGAAAAACGGTACTGCACGTCAGTTTCAACTTCTCGGCAACAGGGGATTTGCTTTAGTACGAACTCCCCGTCAGCGCCGACTGGATGGAGTAGTCGACGTAAAGTTGATAAATACAGTTGTGAATTTCGGAGCACTGGCTCTGGATGCGATGCAGGTAAGGAATGACGCCCTGGTCGAGAATCTCATCGACCGACGTGTAGGCAAGCGAAGCATAAACCCTGCCGGCGAGCCGGTTTAGCGTCTCCGAACGGCTGCCGCCGCTGACGCGATCAATGGAGGCCAGAGCACGTTGCAGAGCGTCGATCGAGAACCGCAGCGAGTGTGGGAACTCGGCATCGAGCAGAAGAAATTCCAGGATGCGTTCCGGCGTCAGGTCGGCAGTGTAGACCTTGCAGTAAGCCTCAAACGCGGTCGCGGAGCGGAGCAGGCCCATCCACTCCAGGTATTCATTACTCTCGGAGCCGCCGTGCTCGGCCCAGAGGTCGTCCTGGTAGGCTTCGAGCAGCATCGCGGTCGCCGACGCGCGTTCGAGCGAACGCCCGATCTGGATAAATTGCCAGCCCTCGCCGTGGCTCATGGTCGAGTCGGTGACGCCCTGAAACTGATGTACGGCCTCCATAATTTGCTGCAGGAAAGCCGCCGGCGCTTCATCGCTTTCGATCAGTGCCTCGGCCTGCATGGAGGTTTGCATCTCCGGCCGTGTCACCTCCAAATAGAGCGAGTTGAGACGATGCCACTGCTCGGTAGAAATCTGTTCACGGACCTGCCGCGAATTCTCACGTGCTGCGATGATGCACGAAAGCACCGAGGCCTTGTTGCCGGTGTCGAATGTGAGGGTGCGGGTCAGTTCGTACGGATTGCCGTTCCACTTCACCCGCTTCGGCTTGCCCAGGGCCTGCAAAACCCGCTGCCAGCGCCGCTCCGAGCTGGTCGAGCTTTCGTCCAGCATCAGGTTCAGGTTGACGTCGAGCATTCGCGTCGTATGTTCCGCGCGCTCCAGATAGCGGGACATCCAGTAGAGTGAATCGGCGACGCGAGACAGCATGGAGACCCTTTCCTGATAGAGAAGTATCCGGCAGACGTCCTGGAGACTCCTCGATCAAATGGATGGCTTACTTTCAATGTACACGTTTGCTCTGTGCGACAGAGGTCAGCGTCTTTCAGAAATCGCGTGCGGCTGCGCTTTCATCAAGTCGACGAAGAGCTTATAGAACTGCTTCGTATCGAGGTCCTCCTGCACATGAACCGGCTGCAGATCGAGTTGGGGCCGAGTTGCCGCTTGCCACGTCAGCGTGTCGCCGTAGTTCGGTCCACGTGTGATATCGACATCGACGTAGAGCATGTTTTCCTTCGTGATGATCTTCGGATCGAGCCACGCGGCCGCGGCGAGTTCGTCCCACAGGTAATAAAACTCATCCGAATACTTCGCAATGTACTGCGCCGCCGGTGAGGGTGAACTCGCAATCTCATTCAACATTTCCCTGGTGAAGAAGGTCTTCAGGGAGATGTCGACCGTGGTGAGGTCGATGCGAGGCCAATGGGCGCGGAAGACGATATGCGCAGCCTCCGGATCGAACCAGAAGTTGAACTCGTGCCGCGGATGTGTCGCGAACTCCGGATCGGTGGTCTTCGGATTGAGACTTCCACCCATGATGACAATGCCCTTGGTCAGCTCCGCGAATCCAGGATCGATCGAAATCGCGAGCGCAATATTCGTCAGCGGCCCAGCGGCATAAATCGTCACCTCATGCGGGTGCGTGTGGACCTGGCGAATCAGAAAGTGTGCCGCATCCTCAGCCAGTGGTTTCGTTGTGGGTGCCCCCTCTTTTAGCGGCGGGAACTCAAAGGGTCCATGATATGGCTCGCGGCTGGTATGCGTGGCCAGGTCGCCCCACGCGCCGTACCAGGCGAAGCTACCGTACATCTTCGCTTCCAGCTTTGCTTCAGTCTCAGTCCGCACCAGCGGAAAAACCGCTCCCGGGACTACCGGCACGTCGATGCGGTGGATCAGCTCCAGCATCCGCAGGGTATGCGCAACTTCTTCCGGTTCCCACGCGTTCCCGCTGACCATGGTGATGCCCAACACCCGCACATCGGGCGACTGGAGCAGCACCATCATCGACATCTGGTTGGAACCACCTGGGCCAGAACCGTCCTGATCGATCAACACCAGGCGTTGCGCGTAAAGGGACGAAGCGGTCAGCAGGAGCATCGAGAGCAAACCGGTGGCAATGCGAGGCATAACGGCAGAGTATCGCACTCAAAGCTATTCGATCAGCGGCACCATGCTCTGGACCTTGAAGTGCACCACGATGGAGGCATGACCAGTCGGGCAGCCGAAGAGGCCGAGCCTGTGTCCACGCCCCTTGAAGGAGTAGGCGATGTGCGCGATGCCGCCGGCGTCGATCTTCTTCACGGTAGGAGGGGTATCGTCCTTCACCTCGGCGGTGTCGACGAACTCTGCCGTGGCGTCGATGACCTGCTCATGCTGCGAGAAGTCGAGGGCGACGGGTACCTGCAGGTCGTCCGAGGTATTGGTGAGGCCGCAGGAGACATACAACCCGGACACTTTATTGTCGCGCACCGTTTGCGTCACATTGATGATGGGGTTGTTGCGATACACCTTGGCGAAAAAGGTATAGGCATCGGATTGCCGGCCCGGCGGCTTCACGATGTCGATGTGGTCGGCGTTGACCTTTTGCGGCGGAGTGTCCACATCGCAGCCGTAGGTGGCGCTGTAGTAGCTCACCACGCGGGCGTGCGCGTGCAGATAGCGCCCGATGCCTGCGCCGCTGGCCGTATCCTGCGTCTCGTATGCGCAGTAGCGATGGATCCTGGCAGCATACGGAACGCTGCGCCACCGCTGTTCGAGGTCTGCCAGAAAGCTGTTGTCGTCGCTGCTGCTCAGGTCGGTCAAAAGCGGGTCGCTATCGTAGATCCTGGCCATGCTGGCGACAAAGGAGCCCTCGTGCGGCGTGGCGTACGAGACGACAAAGACCACATGCGCCGCATCGGACGGGTGGTTCAGCAACATCTCCTCGGTCAGCAAGCCGCCAAGGCTGTGCGCGATGAAGACGACTTCGCGGTGCTCCCACACATGCTGCTTGTTCAGCGATTGCCAAAGCATCTCCGCGAGCTTCGTGGTGGAGTACGTGCCGCGCATCGAGGGCGTCGGATACTCGGCAACCACGACATCGGAGTTCTGGAAGTGCGGGTCCGTGCGAACGAGATCCGGCCAGTACGCCCCATTGCTGGAACGCCACGTCGTGCGGTCTCCATGCAGGCCGTGGACGAAAACGATCACTCTCGGCTTCAGGCCGTCGGCCCTGGCTGGAGAACAGCCGAAACCGAAGACGGCACAGGAAAGCACCAAGGCCCAAAGAACGGCGCCCACACCTCGCAATACACACCCCTTACGTACGCAGTACAGTCCTTTTGACGGACTGACATAAGGATAGAACCTTTCAATCACACGTTGAAAGAAAAGAAGATGGTGCTGCTCCATCGGCAGTTGCGCAGAAGGCTAGCTGGCTTTCTTATGCAGTGCCTTACCAGGAGTCCACCCTGCTTTACGACGCTCGGCGGCCAGCGCAAGGTTGAATCGGCGCTCGGGAATCAGGTCTGTACGGATATCTTCATCGGGCATCTCCGCGAGACGCTTGAGCTGCTCGATTGTTCGGGGTCGATGGGATCTTCAGATGTCATTCGCACGATTCTGCTCATAGCTGCTCCTGAAGTAAATCACGCTCTATTCGCTCAACACCCACGTATCCTTCGACCCTCCGCCCTGCGAGCTGTTCACCACCAGCGACCCCTCCGCCAGCGCAACCCGCGTCAAGCCACCGGGGACGATGGTCACCTTATCGCCGTACAGCACATACGGTCGCAGATCGACGTGGCGCGGCTCCAGCGTGTCCCCGATCAGGCACGGTGCGCGTGAAAAGGTGATGGTAGGCTGCGCTATGTAGTTGCGCGGATTCGCCTTGATGCGCTCGGCAAACTTTGTGCGCTCGGCGGCAGTCGAGTGGGGCCCGATCAGCATGCCGTATCCTCCCGACTCACCAACAGCCTTGACGACCAGCTTCTCCAGATTTGCCAGCACATACTCGCGCTCTTTGTCCCGCGCGCAGAGATAGGTTTCGACGTTCGCCAGCACCGGCTCTTCGGACAGGTAGTAGCGGATGATGTCCGGCACATATGCGTACAGCGCCTTGTCGTCGGCGACGCCGGTTCCGAAGGCATTCGACAGCGTTACATTGCCCGCGCGATAGGCATTGAACAACCCCGCCACCCCGAGGCAGGAGTCAGGCCGGAACGCGAGCGGGTCGATAAAGTCGTCGTCGACCCGGCGATAGATCACGTCGACCCGGCTCAGGCCGCTGGTCGTCCGCATGTAGCAGACGTTGTCGTGCACGACGAGATCGCGGCCCTCGACCAGCTCGATCCCCATCTGGCGCGCGAGGTATGCATGCTCGAAGTAGGCCGAGTTGAACACCCCGGGCGACAGCAGTACGATGTTCGGCTCCGGACGGCCCTCGGGCGCCAGAGACCGCAGGGTCCCCAGCAGCACCTGCGTGTAATGCTCGATCGGCCGAACGTTATAGTTGCGGAACAGTTGCGGAAAGATCCGCTTCATCACGCGCCGGTTGGTCAGCATGTAGCTCACCCCGGAAGGCACGCGCAAATTGTCTTCGAGCACCACAAAGTCGCCGTTCTCCAGCCGGATCAGGTCCGTCCCGCAGATGGCCACGTAGACGTTCCGCGGCACTTGCAGGCCGATCATCTGGCGCCGGAACTGCGGGCACGAGTACACCAGTTCCCGCGGAACAATGCCGTCGGCCAGAATGCGTCCGTCGGTATAGATGTCCTTCAAAAACAGGTTGAGCGCTGTGATCCGCTGCGTCAGACCGCGCTCCACCCGGGCCCACTCGGCGCTGGTGATGATGCGCGGCAGAAGATCGTAGGGAAAAATCCGCTCGGTACCTTCCTCGCGGCCATACACCGTGAAAGTGATGCCCTGGTTCAGAAAAGAGAGATCGGCCGCCTGTTTCCGGCGCTGGATTTCCTGTGGAGGCAACGCGGCAAAGAGGTCGAGCAGGGGCTGATAGTGCTCGTGCAGGATGTTCTGGCCGGCAAACATCTCGTCGAATGCGTCATCCAGCCGATAATTCCGCAGGGCGGATGAACCAAACTGACCGGCGGCGGCTTCGGGCGAAATATTGTCCATGTGCCCCTCAGTATAGGGGAGTGGCGGTCATCAGTCGCGGCTGGGCTGCACTTTTCCGGGTGACTTTCCTAAAGTCCAACCGTCCAACGGCAACGATAAGCCTTTGTTTTTCGTAAAAGCGGTCTTCGGCCCTGCGGAAAGTGGCATAAACCGCCGACAGCTTCTACAATAAGCAAAGGATTTCGGTACTCTCTCCCGAGACAGGTTCCTGGGGTCGCGGCTTGGCAAACGAGCGGCACACCGCATGGACAAAGGAAGCGCATGAAGTTGAGTTGGATGGGCCGTATAGCAATGGCCACGTTGGCATCTGTAGCATTAGGGCTGGGCATGTCGGCCTGTGGTGGCGGAACGATCGGTTATTTATGGGTACTGGGCGACCAGTTCAACCAGATCACCGGATTCAAGGTCGATGATTTCACCGGCAACCTGACCCAGGTCATCGGCTCGCCGTTCTCCTCGAACGGGGTCAACCCCGTGTCGATCGTCATCAAGCCTGGTGGACGGTACGTTTACGTCATCAACCAGGGTACTGGTGGTGGCATCGTCAATGGCGCTTTTCAGAAGGAAACCTCGGGTGGCATTGCCCTGTACAGTGTGGGTGGCGATGGCGTGTTGACCTTCCAGCAGACCTACGCCACGCAGGGTGCAATCCCTACCTGGGCGCAGATGGATAGCGGCGGCACCTTCCTGTATGTGGTGGACAAGCAGTCGCCCGATATCACAGCCGTGAATACTTCCGGTCAGCATGTCGGCTCTATCACGGTTTTTTCGATCGATAGCTCCACCGGCCGTCTGACACTGGTCACCAATCATCAGGCCAATGACAAGACTGGCAACCCGTTGACCTACTTCAATGTAGGCGCATCGCCGATCATGATGAAGACTGCCGGCGGCTGTCTGATGACGCTGGATAGCGACAATACGGTCTTCCCGTATTCCTTCGGCGGCAACGGCCAGATCACGGTCACCACCCCGGGCTTTCTCCCGATCGGCTCTGGTCCCCTTAGCCATCTCACATCGATCAACGGCAACGGCTCCAACATTTTCCTGACGGACGCCGGAACCAACCAGATTCTCCCGTACACCATCGGGGCCCAGTGCAGTCTGACGTCGATTGCCGGTGGCGCGACGCCGAACATCACCGGGACCTCCAATCCCATGTACTCCATCGTCGACAACAGCGGCAAGTACTTGTATGTCCTGAATCAGACGACTACGGTCACTAACCCGCCGACTACGCCGTTCAGCTCCATCTCGGCGTTTACGCTCAATCCGTCCAATGGCCAGTTGTCTCCGATTGCCGGTTCGCCTTACAAGGTAGGGTCGAATCCTGTCTGTATGGTTGAGGACACCAGCAATCAGTACATGTACGTTTCGAACCGCAACGACGGAACGGTCAGCGGATTTGTGCTCGATCCGACGACAGGAGAACTTTCCAGTCTGACGCGCGGCTCTACATTTACGGCGAGCGGTCTGGGCAGTTGCCTGGCGCTCAGCGGAGCTGTCAACTAAGCAGCACGATGTCTGGGCAATCTA
>Ga0070679_100001115_pt1 | contig 23419 bp, 27 predicted proteins | sample KBSC63BmetaG_FD_65652 | JGI IMG/M metagenome (GOLD analysis project Ga0070679, IMG submission 65652) | Corn rhizosphere microbial communities from Kellogg Biological Station, Michigan, USA - KBS C6-3B metaG | ecosystem: Host-associated > Plants > Roots > Rhizosphere | place: USA: Michigan... | reverse complement strand
AAATGGTGCACAGGGGAGGATTCGAACCTCCGTAGCGCATAACGCGGCAGATTTACAGTCTGCTGCCATTAACCACTCGGCCACCTGTGCATTCCGTCTGCGCTTGCCCCATACCTTGTTCCTCCACCATGCGGAAGCCGCTCGCAAAGCCTCTGCGGGCGAACATCTGCAACTGGCTTGTGGACACTGCAAGGCGGGAACGACACGCAGTCACAACCAAACTCAAACCTCTTCGCGAAGAGGGGTAAAACTGGAGCTGGCGAAGGGATTTGAACCCCCGACCGCCTGATTACAAATCAGGTGCTCTACCAGCTGAGCTACGCCAGCCCACACCGCGAAGAAACGCCCATCCGCTTGCACGGGCAGACAGAAACAACTTTATCACAGCGGGCAGTCGCGGCCAAAGACCAATCGACCAGGAAGTGGAGCGCGTTGCAACGAGTGACTGAGGGGTTCCCAAAAGACAACCTTGCGGATCGCCAGCCTTATTGGCATCCCACCTTCACCACTCCAGCCTTCTTGGTCAACGTACAGGCGGATACCTTCTCGCCGACCTCGATAAACAGCCCCGCTTTCAAACCTTGATATTCGCAGACCATCTGCAAACCATATCCTTTGACGGCGTGTGTCACGGCCCATCTTTGAAACCAATCTTCGCCCTCGGCGCGCGACTCATCGGGCGCCAGAGGTTTTCTGTCGTTCGCCATTGTTCTTCCGGCGCTCGACGACGTCCATTCAAAGAAGGCAGCATCCGTGAGCTTCTTGCCTTCCCGGAAGGCAGGACAGTTCACCACTTCCGCATGCGCCGCGCTCACCATCATCAAAAACAGACAAATGATAATCTTCCTCATCCTGCCTCCTGCTTTGTAAATCTCAGTCGTCTTGCCGGTCTCACGGTTCTATCACCTAAACGTTAGAATCCGGTGATGGAAATCAAACGCAGTGGCTCGCAAGCTTCAGGCAAGGGCCCGGTAGACTGGTTCACCGGCAGCGTCCGCATCGACCCGCTCTTTCAGGCGCCTGATCCGGCCCTCGTCGCCGGAGCCAGCGTCACCTTTGAGCCGGGAGCGCGTACCGCCTGGCACACGCATCCTCTCGGACAAACCCTGATCGTCATGGCAGGCTGCGGCTGGGCACAGCGCGAAGGCGGAGCCGTCGAAGAAATCCATCCCGGCGACGTCGTCTGGTTCTCGCCTGGAGAAAAGCATTGGCACGGCGCAACACCCACCACGGCCATGACGCACATCGCCATTCAGGAACGCCTGGACGGCAAAGTCGTCGACTGGATGGAGCACGTCACGGACCAACAGTACCAGCGCTAAGAGTGGGTACAACAAAGCGGGTCCGCGGCATCCATCGCCGCGGACCCGCCTGATGCGAACCATCGCTTACTTAACGATCTCCGGCTTATCAGGGGTCACCTTGCCGCACTCGGCGCCAAGATAGTGCAGGTTCATCGTCGAGTCCATCTGCATGGGATGGGCACCCGCATTCATGGTCATGTGCATCACACCATGCGCGCTCTCGGTATCGTCGAAAGTCATCTCGAAATGACCGGTAGTTTGTCCGCTGCGACAAGACACATCGAAGGACCATGACTTGGCGCCCCATACTTCATTGGACCGCACACAATCCTTCTGCTGCTGGCTGTTGGCCAGGGCCTTCGCGTAGCTTTCGGGGGTCAGGCAGCTATGCACCTTGGTCGTGCGATTGCCAAAGCTCGCCATCCCGGGCGGCATGTCCGCTCCCGACATCTTCATGGCGACCGAAGACTCCCATAGCCCCATTTTCACGGGCGGGGTGGTGGGCATTTGAAACATTGCGGCAAGCATTGAGGCTCCAACAACGAAAAGTACCTTCATGAGATTCTCCTGTGTCTGAAATGGGCCGTCACTGGCTCCGCGCGAACATTCGTTCTTCTATCTATCGCTCGAGAACCGTGCTACGGATGAAAGTCTCTCATTTCAAACAAGCGGGCGTATATAGCTTTGTCAGCAAGTCACCAGATGAGCTACTCTTCCCACATTCCCCTTTTACCTATAGCCAGAGGTGTACGTGAAAACTATCGGTCTTCTGCTCGTTCCTGCTCTCGCACTTGGCAATTCTGCCGTCGCCCAGCAGTCGCAACCCACGGCCACCCCCTCGACCGCAAGTCCTGCGGCCGTCTCTGCGGCTACCCCTGCGACCGAAGGTCTTGCTGCCGTCCCTGCGGCTACCCCCGCGAGCGAAGTTCCTGCGGTCGTCCCCACAACTGCGTCGGCTGTCCCTGTGATCGCAAAACCCGATGCGTCGGGACGGTACATGCTCCGTGAAGGGGAAGATGTGAATCTCGTATTTTCGGAGGATTTGAGTTCTAAGACCTCATCCGAAGGCGATCCCGTGACACTGACCCTGGCCGATGACCTGAAAATCGGCGATGTGGTTGTCGCAAAAGCTGGATCGAAGGCGTTCGGCGAGGTGACCAAGGCAGAGAAGTCGGGGATGATGGGCAAGGCGGGTCAATTGAACCTGCGACTGGACTATTTGAAAGTTGGCGAGGGCAAGATCAAACTGCGAGGCACCAAGGGCAAAGAGGGCGCAAGCGGAACGACGAGCGCTGTAGTTCTCACCGTTCTTTTTGGGCCAATCGGCTTGATCAAACACGGACATAACGTCGAGATCAAAAAGGGACAATCGTTGCACGCATACGTCGCGGATGACATTTTGGTCATGCCCGCAAGCTGACGAATGGATGCTGGAGCCCGTTTTCACTTCAGACTCGATTTTGCCGGACGCCCGCCAACGCCGGCAAAATATGTACCTTTCCGTCTCGTGCAATAACCTTCGCGAAAAGCCTCCTCGTCTAATGGAATATGGTCACCCTGATTACGCTCTCTCGCGCCCGGCTGCATTCCGCGACGCGCCGCAGTGGTAGCATTTCCTCCATGACGCCCTGTGCGCCCGCCCAATCTGGTTTGCGACGCCTTCTCCTTCTTCTGGCGTTCGCAGCGCTTTTTACCGGCGGTTCGTCCGCCCAGACCAGCGATGAAGACGGCCCGATGTTGCCCCGCAACACCGACACGTTGCCCACGCGGCGCGCCGTCACCAACGACCAGATCATCCGCATGGTTAAAGCCGATCTCGACGAGCAAATCATCCTCCAGACTATCCAGGAACAGCCCGGCCGCTACGAAGTTGCGCCTGACGACCTGATCGCGCTGAAAGCTGCCGGAGTCTCCCCTCGCGTCATCTCCGCGATGCAGGCCAAGACCGCCGGCCTCACGATCCGCCTCGATCCCAGCGGCAAACCCGGCAAAGGCGTCATACCCGGCCCGGTGGCCCCTGCGCTGGATGAAATCGGCGTTTACTACAAGGACAAAACCGGCGACTGGGTGCCGCTCAAGACCGAGCGGGTCGTCTTCAAGTCCAGCGGCTGGGTAAAAAATGCGCTCTCCGACGGTCTCATCAAGCGCGACATGAACGGCCATCTCGAAGGCCCGAAGTCTCCGCTGGTCCTGTCTACCGGCGTCGAGCTTCTGATCTACACTCCTGCCGGCACCGACGCCGCCGAATACGACTTCCTTCGCCTCCAGCAGCACAAAGACAGCCGCGACTTCCGTACCCTGACCGGCGGCCTGTTGAACTCGGAGTCGGGCTCGGCGCGCAACGAAGTCGAGTTCCACCCCGAGCGCATCGGTCCGCAGATGTACACTTTTACCGTTCCCAGGGACATCGTCAAAGGCGAGTACGGCGTTCTGCCGCCAGGCTCGGCCAACCAGCGCGGATTCGCCGATACCGGCAAAATTTTTACGTTTTCGATTCCTGAATAATTTATGCGAAGACGCAGTCACAGATCGTTACTTATCGCGCTGGCAGTACTGGTAGCGGTGACGATTGCGCTGGTCCTTCGCCAGAAAGCCCCACCCGAAGCCGCACGCCTGCTGCCCGAATCGGACGCGATTGTTTACGTGCACTTGAAGACTGTCCGCGCGGCCACACACTTCGACACATCCTCGTTGGGCCACAGCGCGGAGTACCAGCAATTTGTGAATGCCACCGGCATCGTGCCGGAGCGCGACATCGATTCCGCCGCCATCGCCCTGCACCGTGTCCCCGTCGCTCCGGGCACAAAACCTGTGCGTCTCGGCGAAAGGGTGCCAAAGGCCGAACTCTTCGTCTCCGAAGTGTTCATCGGACGATTCGACGGCCAGCGCCTAGCAAAATTTCTCGCCCAGTCCGCCACCTCCCGTGAGAACTATGGTGGCCGCGATATCTACAGCATTCCCATCGAAGGCCAGACCGTCCGCGTCGCGCAGCTCGGCTACGACACCATCGCCGCTTCGAACATGCCAACCCCTGAGCAAATCCATTCCATGGTCGACCGCCAGCACGCCTCCGCGCTCTGGACGCCGGGCTCGTCGCTGCTGGCCGCGCGCTACTCCGAAGTGCCGCTGCTATCCCAGGCCTGGGGCATCGGTCACATCGGTCTCCCGTTCTCCGAGAACGGCCACATCTCCATCATGGGTCTTGAGCTTCCCCTGAGCGAAGACACCGACCTCGTCGCCAGCCTGCGCTACAGCGGGGCAGTGCATTTGCGCATCGAGGAATTTGCGCCAACCGAAGACGTCGCCAAGCATACCGTTGAAACCATGACGGCCCTGCTCGGCATTTTCCGCGGACTGCAGGAAGCGCAACCAGCGGAAACCCCCGGCGCCCAGGCCATGCGCAAGCTCACCGACTCCATCGAACTGAAGCACGACAAGGACCGCGCCATTCTGACCGCCACCGCAACGGCCGATGAAATGCACGCCATGGCGACAGCCGCCAACACCACGCCGCCGCAAACTTTACCCGCCCCTGCGGCCTCGCCGGTGGCGTCATCGTCCAAACATTAGAGCAAATTCCTGTGGGTGTATAACGAGGCGGAGGGATTGATGTCCGTTTTTCCCCAGAAAAATGGTACCGAACCTCATTCCCCGATTCGCATCAACAGGAATTGCTCTAGTACGCTCATTTCTGCACTACTTCACCCCGGAGAGAGAGTTCCTATGTCCAAGCTGACCGCCTGCCTGCTCGCCGCTTCCCTCCCCTTTGCCGCCAATGCTCTGCACGCGCAAAAGCCTTTGCTCACTGGCCAGGCTGCATTTACGGACTTCGATCAGCAAGCCCCGGGCGTCCGTCACAAGATCACTGTCGCCGACCTCCCCGAGCCCAAACCCGAGGAAGCCGTCAACAATGGCCCGCACCTCGTGGCGCGACCCGAGAACGCATGGCCGATCGCGCCTCCGGGCTTCAAGGTCACGCTCTACGCCGGTGGGGATTTCAAGCCGGTCGCCGCTTCCTCGTCGATCAACAACCAGGCGCCCTCCGTGCCGGCCGCCCCTTCGACGTTCCGCGAACCGAGGCTTCTCCGCACCGCACCCAACGGCGATATCTTTCTGTCCGACTCACACGGCGACAAGATCTTTGTCCTGCGCGGCGTCCGCCCCGACGGCAAGGCCCAGACGATCTCCACCTTCGCTACAGGACTGAATCTTCCCTTCGGCATCGCGTTCTACCCCGCCGGTCCCAATCCCAAGTGGGTCTACATCGGCAACACCGACTCGGTCGTTCGCTTCCCCTATAAGTCCGGCGACCTGGTCGCCACGGGCGCAGCCGAAAAGATCGTCCCCCAGCTTCCCGGCTTCGCCCAGCTTCGCGGCGGCGGCCACTGGACGCGCGATATCGTCTTCACGAAAGACGGCCAGCACATGCTCGTCTCGGTCGGTTCCGGCTCCAACGTCGACGACGCCGACACCCACCCGAACGAGTTCCACCGCGCCGACGTTCTCGAGTTCACCCCCGAAGGCAAGTTCGTCGAAGTCTACGCACACGGCATTCGCAACTGCGTCGGCGAAGCGATCAACCCTGTCACCGGCTCGCTCTGGTGCTCTACCAACGAGCGCGATAACCTCGGCAACCACCTCGTCCCCGACTACGTGACGAGTGTCCCCGAAGGCAGCTTCTTTGGCTGGCCCTGGTACTACATGGGCGGCCACAAGGACCCGCGCCTGCCCGACCCCTGCGCCAACGGCACCGGCCCCAACCTGCAAGCTGCCGCGCTGACTTCCGACCAGGCCGCGAACTGCAAGCGCGCCAACCTTTCCTCCAAAGTCAGCACGCCGGATGTTCTCGTACAGCCGCATATGGCTTCGCTGGAGATGGTGTTTTATCCCGGTTCCCGTAGCAGTGAAAGCTCCATCACCCTACAAGATCAACACTCAACGAGGATTAACTTTCCGCCGGATTTCGCAGGCGGTGCTTTCGCCGCCGAGCACGGCTCATGGAACCGCAAGAACCGCGCCGGTTACGAAGTCATTTTCATCCCTATGGTCAACGGCAAAGCCACCGGCGAGTACGACGACTTCCTCACCGGCTTTGTCACCGCTGATGGCGAAGTCTGGGGCCGCCCCGTAGGCGTCACCGTAGGCAACGACGGCAGCCTCTTCGTTTCGGACGACGGCACTCGGAGCGTGTGGCACGTCGTCTACACGGGCAAGTAAGCACTAAATCAAGATGACAACGGCAGCAGGAACGGCTCCATCCGTTCCTGCTTTTGTTTTTGAGACCATCACGGCTTGCCGACCCTGCAGTGGTTTCGCGCAAGGCGCGTCCGCTCGCGCCCATTCAAAGGCACCCAGTCCCGGAAGGGCCGGGTCTATTGACCCGGCCAAAAACAGCCGTGCCGCAGGCGCTCCTTGCTGCCGCAGGCGGGAGCGCAGGCGAAGCCGAAGCGACAAAATTGCTTTCTTTTGGGGCACCGCAAATGATGGCGTGTGCCCCCTTTCCTTGTCCGCGTTCCGCGGACAAGGAAAGGGGGAGGATTTGGCGCGACGTCTTCGGCCGGGTCGAAGACCCGGCCCTTCCGTCATTACCTCATTCCGATGTCTCCGCAGGCTCTTCTCAATGCTCTACGCGACAAACAACATCTGCCGCGCAAGCCGTTCCACCACGGCTGCCGGATCATCCGTAACCCCCGTCCTTACCGGCGATACCTGGATCATCGTGCTACGCGGCGATGTCAGCCAATGAAACCGCTCCTTTTGCGATAGCCGCGCAATGGCCCCGGCAGATTCGTCCCCAGCTACGATCCGCGGAATCGCCTCAAGATGCTGGCGCACCAGCGCGAGATCGAGCGCCGGCCAAAGCGCCCGCAGCCGCGCCTCGTCGATGTGAATGCGCGCATCCAGAAACCGCTTCTCCGCGCAGATCACAATGACGCCGGCATTGACGAACTCTTCGCGGTCAACCCGCGGAGCGACGCGCACAACGGCGTAATCAAACGAGTAGGCTGCGGGCACGCGCCACCTCCTCCTCGAAGATCGCTGAAGCCGCCAGCCGCCGAACGAAGAAATCAACATACGCCGCGCGCCGTGCATCTGCCGTCAGCACAGCCGGCTCGCCAACGAGCCACTCATCCGGGACCAGCGCCAGAATCCCGCGCAACACCTCAGGCGTCAGACGCTCATGCGCCACCCGCGAAGCACCGGCGATATCATCAGCCCACGGCAACAGAATATGGTCGCGAATCTGCGCAAACGGCGATGTCGCCTTATCCGGCATCGTCTCCCAGTTGTGATGAAAATAGAGCGCGGCGCCATGGTCGATGAACCGCACCTCGCGATGCCAGCAGAGCAGGTTCGCATTGCGCGGCGTGCGGTCGACGTTCTGCACAAACGCATCGAACCAGACGCCCAGCGACGCAACATCATGGGGAATCACATCACGTGCAGCGGGGTCGAACATCGTCGAGCCCGGCAAATAATCCAGCGCCAGATTCAAACCAACAGAAGCCTTCAGCAGATGCCGGATCTCGGCGTCCGGGTCATTGCGTCCAAGGATCGGATCGATCTCAATCAGCACAATCTCAGGAACGCTCAGCCCCAGCGCACGGCCGATTTCTCCAGCAACAAGTTCCGCGACGAGCGCCAGCATTCCCTGGCCCGCGCCTCGAAACTTCACAACGTACATGCCCAGATCGTCAGCTTCGACGATGGCAGGCAGCGACCCTCCCTCGCGCAGAGCGAGGACGTAGCGGGTCGCGTGGACGGTGCGGAGCGGCATCGCTCACCAGTGTAGCGTTTGCCGCTCCGCTTAGCCGGGTCAGCCGGCTTCAAGCATCCGTCCCTGCTTCTCTTTCATCTCGCCGAGCAGGCGCTCGATCTGCTCATCGCGTTCGAGCACGTGGAATTTGTCGTCCAGCGTGTCGCCTTCGAGCAGCGATTTACCGGCGTGGTTCTCGGCTTCCGCATTCTGAATGCGAGTCTTGAAGCGTCCGAGCGAAGACGTGCGTGAAGTCGTATTTCCCTCAGCGGCATTGCGCGCAGCCGTAGCTTTGCCAACCATGCGCGCGCGGCGGTGTTGAGCAATCAGCATCTCGCACTGTCCTTCCGTTTCCTTCAGCTTGCCCTGTAGTTTGGCGTACGTCGCGCGCAACGCCTCAGCCTCGGCGTTCTGTTCACCGAGCTGCCGCGCAAAGCCTTCCGCCATCTGCTGATGACTCAACGAACGTTCTAAAGCCGCACGCGCCAGCTCATCCTGTTGCTTCGAAACAGCCAACTCCGCCTTGCGCTTCCAGTCGTTCGAAGATGCCTCATGCTCGGCGCGCTTCTTATCCAGCAGATGCTGGTCGGCGATCGCAATCGCAACCTGCGTCTTTACCTGGAGCAGTTGGTTCTCCATATCGAGGACCAGTTGCTTCAGCATTTTTTCCGGATCTTCCGCGCGGTCGATCAGGTCATTGACGTTCGCCCGCAACAATGTTGCTACTCGTTCCATGAGTGCCATGTGGTGCCTCCTTCGGTGTTGCTTTGTTCTTGATTCATCGCCGGAGCCCACCCTTTCGCGATGAAGCTGCGAAAGGATGGGTCACCCGGTTTGAGTTAGCTCTTTTTGTCCGTATCGGCGTCAATCACCGGCGGCTTAGTCTCCGTAGCACCATTCGGCCGCGACGCCATCTGCTTGACGTTCGACATGAGGTCGCTCATCTTCATGCCGCTCAACGCTTCGAACAGCGCCGGGACCTGTGCGGCAATCTGCGTCATCTCGCCGGTAAGTTTGCTGGCGCCCAACCCGGTGCCGTCTCCACCTGTCGACACAATGGTGATCTTGTCGATGTTGTTTAGCGGCTCAGCCATGGCGCGAACAACATCTGCCATGTTGGTGATGAGTTTGTCGACGACCGCGGCCTGCGACCATTCCTGGTAAGCTTCGGCCTTGACGTTCATCGCCTTCGCTTCCGCCTCACCTTTCTGGAAGATGATGGAGGCTTCGGCCTCACCCTGCGTGCGGATGGCCTGGGCCCGGCCTTCGGCTTCGGCGATGGTGCGCGCCTTTTCTGCGTTGGCCATATTGCCGATGCGCTGCGCTTCGATCTCCGACTTCTTCAGCACGGTCGCGATGAGTTCCTTTTCGTTACGCTGGATCTCGGCCTCCTGCACCTTGACCTGCGCTTCTTTCTCGATCTGAATGACGCGCACCTGCTCGGCGATGACCTTCTGTTGCATAACGTTGGTCTGCAACTCATACGCCTTGTCGGCCTGCGCTTCCTGCTTGCGAGACTGCTCGGTAAACTGCGCCTTCTGGATGTCGAGGTCGCGCTGCGCTTCAGCCTGCTTACCGAGGGACATCGTCTCAGCAAGCACCCGTTCCTGGTCTGCCGAAGCTTTTGCAACGGCCGATTCGCGCAACGCAATCGCACGGCGAATCGCCGTATCGCGTTCTGCTTCAGCCGACGCAATCTCCGCGTCACGCTTGATGCGCGCAATGTCTGGACGGCCCATGTTGGTGATGTATTCGTTCTTGTCGCGAACTTCCTTGATGGTGAAGCTGATTACCTCGAGCCCCATCTTGCTCATATCTTCTGCGCAGGTTGCGCGCATGCGCTCGCCTACCATCTCGGGCTCTTTCACGATCTGTTCGACAGTGAGTTGACCGATAATGCCGCGCAAATGGCCTTCCATCACGAGGCGGATAAGCCCTTCACGCTGCGGCGGGGTCTTGGTAAGAAACTGCTCGGCCGCGGTCATGATCGACTCATTGTCCGAGCGGACTTTGATCTGCGCGACTGCTTCGACCGTTACCGCAACACCCTGCTTGGTGTAGAGGTCCTGCTGCGGTGCGACGTCGAAACTCATCAGTTCGAGCGAAAGCTCGCGCGCGCTTTCAATAACGGGAAAGATGATGGCGCCGTGGCCCTTGATGATGCGAGGCCCACGGAAGCCATACACAATGAGAGCTTCGTTCGGGGCGGCCTTGCGATACATCCTCACCATAACGCCCATGAAGAGGAAGAGGACGAAGACACCCACGCCGATGTAGAGATACACACTTACTCCGCTAAACATAAATCCCTTTCTTGATGCATTCACACACTTATTCACTGCGGGGCCCGGCAACATTGCAGTGTTAATCCTTCGTAGTCGCGTCCTCGACTTGAGCCGGATGTTCGGTCATCAGTCCGTGCTCAAACTCATCCCAGCGTCTTACATACGCCACGCCACGCTGGTATCGCATGACGATGACCTCGGCGCCTCGTTCAATCGAAGAACCATCATCAGAGCGCACAGCCATGCAGCGGCGCGCGCCATTCTGCGAAAACAAAATCTCTCCGAAACCCTTCGACGGAATACCACCGCTGAGTTTGCCGACAGTACCAATCACATCGGTATCGGAAGGCTCAAGCGTCTTTTCCATCGGGAGGAGAATGCGAGTCAGAAACCAGAACACAAGCGCAGAGCCGCCAAGTCCGCTAACCAGCGAAAAGCCCAGCACCAGCCAGGCAAGGAACGGGCTGTAGCGATGCAACAGATATCCGGTCCCTCCAAACCAGCACAGGAAGGCAACGAGCGTAAACCCGTTAAACGGCGAGATCATGTGGCCCTTCGTGAAGCCCGTTTTGGCGCCCACATGTCCATGGCCAAAGTGGAAGTGACCAATATGGAAGTGGCCAATGCCCGTGACAAAGGCGATAGACATGAGGACGAAGCCGATACCGAAACACGTCAGATAAATCGAGTTCCAATCCACTGCGGCGTTCATCGTTTTGCTCCTTTAGAAGCCTTGGAAATCTTTGCCGGCGTCTTCACTGATTTCTTTGCCGGACTACTCAGACCCAGCGCGGATTTTGCGACAAGTTGGGGCTGCGCCGGCGGACAAAGCGTCCTCGCTCCCGGCCGTAACAACTCCAGCAACCGTTCAGCCAGTTGCGGCGTTTCGAGGATGCTTTCCAGCAGCAGCAAACAGCACCGCGAGTCGGAATGTTTCGCCACAGCCAACAGCGCGCGCCGCAGCTCCGGGTCGCGCCGAAACCGCTCCGCCCCACCAATCAGCCATAGGTCGAGCTTGTCTTCCAGCCCCAGGTCCGACAACAACTCCGCGTTATAACCCTCGGGATCGTCGACCAGATAACCCGGATGCACCTTGAAGAACTTCGCCAGCAGCAGTCGCGTGGTGTTCGTCAGGTGCGGCCGCGCTCCGCTCTCGATCTGCGAAAGATAGCTCTGCGAAAGCGGCTGGTCCATCTCGTCGGCGATCGCCCGCAGCAGCTCCTGCTGCGTCATCGCTCGTCCCAGGCCGCGGAGGCTACCTTCCACTTCCCGCAGGTAACGGATTTTGTCTGAGAGTTTCATGTGCCTCGATCGCTATATCGCGATCTGCAATATTTATATTGCAATTTGTGATAAACGTCAAGACTGATTTGTGCGCTAATCGGCCTGACAACTTTGCGACATGTCAGGCCGTAAACTGGGAGAGTTTCACGCCCGCTTCCGCGGCCAATGGAGAAGCTTTTGCCCTGGTTTTCGATCGAAGAAGATGCCCTCTCGCAGCAACAGATTGCCGAAGCCTGTACCCACCTCATCGCTGAAGCCCGCACCCGCATCCAGAGCGACCTGAAGCGCGTTCTGTTGCTTCCGCCCGACCTCACGCGAGCCCATTCCGGCGCCGGAAAAATTACGGAATTGCTCTATACAGAGTTGACGGCCGCAGGCGCCCATGTCGAGGTGATCCCCACGCTCGGACAGCACGTCCCGCACACCGAAGCGGAAAATAAATGGATGTTCGGCGCGGTCCCGCACGAGCGCATCTTCGCCCACGACTGGCGCGACGGTGTCACGCATCTGGGCACTGTGCCGGCATCGCTGGTCGCCGAAACCACAGGTGGTGTGGCCGACTGGGACATCCCCGTCGACCTCAACTCCAAGCTGATGACCGAGCAGTGGGATCTCGTCATCAACATTGGCCACGTCGTTCCGCACGAAGTGCTGGGGTTCGCGAACCACAACAAGAATTACTTCATCGGGCTTGGCGGCAAGGAAACCATCTGCGCCGCGCACATCGCCGCCGCCGTCTACGGCATCGAGAACAATCTCGGCTGCCTGGTGACACCGCTGCGCGCCTGCTTCAACTATGCCGAGGATCACTTCCTCGAGTCCCTTCCCGACGTCTACATCCAGATCGTGATGCAGCGCGATGCGGACAACAAACTGGTGACCAGCGGCCTCTTCATCGGCGACGATCTGGAAACCTATCTCGCCGCCGCACGCCGCAGCCGCGAACAGAACATCACCGCCTTCGACAAGCCCGTAAAGAAGATCGTCGCCGTCATGCAGGAGGACGAATTCCGCGCCACCTGGGTTGCGAACAAGGCCGTCTACCGCACGCGCATGGCGATCGCCGACGGCGGCGAGCTTCTCATCATCGCCCCCGGCGTGGAGCGCTTCGGTGAGCAGCCTGAGGTCGATGCGCTCATCCGCAAGTACGGCTACAAGGGCACGCCGTCCACACTCGCGCAGTACAAAACCGAGGCCGACATGCAGGCCATCCCGCACGGCGTCGCGCACCTCATCCACGGCTCCAGCGAAGGCCGTTTTACGATCACCTACGCCCCTGGCCACCTCTCCAAAGCTGAGATTGAGCAAGTCGGCTATCAGTACGCCGACCTCGCGGAGATGCAGGCGCGTTATAACCCGCAGACGATGAAGGAAGGCTGGAACACGATGCCCGATGGCGAAGAAGTGTTCTACATTTCAACTCCATCGGCCGGCCTCTGGACCACGCGCGAAAAACTCGACAACCCTACGCGCCGCGACCTCAGCGGCGGCATTCCTACGGAGGCGAAGTGACAGGGGGCGACGTGGCATTCGCCGCCGAGCGCGAAGCTCTGCGCATCAACCTCGGACGCCACGAAAAACTGCTCGTCGCCTACTCCGGCGGCGTCGACTCCGCATACCTCGCCTGGGAAGCGCATGACGTCCTGGGCGAGCGTATGCTGGCGGTCATCGCCGATTCCCCCAGCCTGCCGCGCAAGGAACTCGCCGCCGCCATCGCGTTCGCAGAAACGCACAACATTCCCTTGCACGTCCTCGCCACCGCCGAGATGCAGCGCCCAGATTACGTGCGCAACGACGGTCAGCGCTGCTTTCATTGCAAGGACGAGCTGTTCATCCAGATGGAATCGCTCCGCGCCGCACTCGGCTTCACCGCAATCGCCTACGGCCGCAACACCGACGACTCTGGCGACTTCCGCCCCGGCCAGCGCGCCGCCGAAATGCACCACGCCGTCGCGCCGCTGGCCGAAGCTGGCCTCGGCAAACAAGCGATTCGGGCTCTTGCGCAAGCCGCAGATCTCGCGGTCTGGGACAAGCCCGCCTCCGCCTGCCTCTCCTCGCGCCTGGAGTACGGCCGCCCCGTCAGCATCGAAGCGCTGCACCAGGTCGAAGCCGCGGAAGATGCGCTTCACGAGCTTGGTATGCGGCAGGTACGGGTGCGCCACCACGGCGACCTAGCCCGCGTCGAGCTCGACCGCGCCACGCTGGCTCTCGGCCTCACGCTCACACTGCTCGACAGCATAACAGCGGCGGTGCGCGCGGCCGGATTCACCTATGTCACATTGGACACGGAAGGCTACCGCAGCGGCTCGATGAATGCTGTGCTGCCCGTTGAAACGCTGCTGCAGTCGAGGCCCGCGCATGCGTCGTGAAGCTGTCCTGGAACTGCTACGCCAGCTCGAAGCGCGAAAGACAACGCCCGAAGCCGTCGCCGAACGTCTCGCCTCGCTGCCCTTCGAAGACCTCGGGTTCGCGACGCTCGACCACCATCGCTCGCTGCGTTCCGGAATGCCCGAAGTCATCTTCGCCGCCGGCAAAACTCCCGAGCAGGTCGCGGGAATTTTCGCCAGGCTGGCCGCCAGTGGCGTCAGCGTCCTTGCCACGCGTGCTTCCGCCGATCACTTCGCAGCAGTGCAAACAACCGTCCCCCAAGCGGAGTTCCACGATCTCGCCCGCTGCATCACGCTGGCGCAGGGCGGCACACCCACCGCTGGCCACGTGGCCGTCGTCTGTGCCGGAACCAGTGACCTACCCGTCGCGGAGGAAGCCGCGATCACCGCTGAAATTTTCGGTGCACAAGTCACGCGCATCTGCGACGTCGGCGTTGCGGGCCTCCACCGTCTTCTGGCGCACCTCGAAACCCTGCGCGTAGCGGACGCCATCATCGCCTGTGCCGGCATGGAAGGCGCGCTGGCAAGCGTAGTCGGGGGCCTGGTCGCAGTACCAGTGATTGCGGTCCCGACCAGCGTCGGGTACGGGGCTGCGTTTGAGGGTGTAGCAGCGCTGTTAGGGATGCTGAACGCCTGCTCACCCAACATAACTGTCGTGAATATCGATAACGGTTTCGGTGCCGGCTATGTCGCTACGCTGATCGCGCGCGGTCCACGTCCAGCCTAACCGCCGATGCCCGTGCCGCCCAACTGCGCCATCGTCGTGCGCAGATACTTATGGGGATTCACAGCCGTATTGTGAATCTGTACCTCATAGTGCAAGTGCGACCCGGTTGTCTTGCCACTGTGGCCGACATACCCGATCACCTGCCCCTTGACGACGTTCTGTCCATCCACCACGTTGAATCCGGAAAGATGGCCATACAGCGTGCGGATGCCGTTGCCGTGGTCGACCAGGATCTCCCGGCCGTAGCCATTCGCCATAGCCGCATTGACGACGCGGCCGGCCGCCGGAGCATGCACCGGCGTGCCATCCGGCGAGTCGATATCGACGCCCTTGTGAAACTCGCCAATACCTTCTCCCAACACCGGATCGATACGCTGTCCGAAGCCACTCGCAACAGGCCCGAGTATCGGCCACATATCAGGAACATTTTCCCCACTGGCATCGTCCATGATCGCCAACTCGGAAAGCGTGCTGCGGACACCTAGATTCGTATCCAACTGCTGCCGCAATGCACCGGCGGTGGCCGTATCGCGCAACGCATAAAACGTGTTCACCGAGCGGTAGTAGCTGTCCTCGGTAAAGCTGGCCGTGTCGTCCTTCAACGGCGCCTTGGGATCGACGACCGGCTTCTTCGTCCCGAAATGTCCGTGGGGCAGCGTGAGTTTGCCAGCCGTCAGGCCGTAAATCGCGGACACTTCGCTGGCCAGCGAACCAAGGCTCGCGACCTGCACATCCTTCTCGTGCTCTTTCTTTTCCAGGTGAGCATAGTCGGTGCGAGTCATCGCCAGTTCCTGGCGCAGCTTGTTCATGCTCTCGGTCTTCACCAGCATGCGCGTGTACGACCCCGCCAGGCCCGCAAACGTAAACATACCTGTAATGGCCGCCGCCACAAACACGTACACGTAACGCATGGGGATAGCGACGCGGTCGACCGTGCCGTTCTCATCCTTCGTGACATATACGATGGAGCGTTTTCTTTTCGAACTCATTAAGCGGTTCCGGGATCTCTCGGGTTGGGCCTCTCGCGCGACGACTGCGAGAGCAGAACGGATGCCGCGGAACTTCGCCCGCTAGCGTGAAAGCACTGTAAACCGGTCAGACGGCTCCTGTCTCTAGTTTAGTGGAGGCGGCGGGCTGCGGCAACCACAGGCGCTATGCTGAAGTTGGTGAAAACGCGAGCCAAAACGGGATCGGAACCGCAGCAGAACGCCGCTCTTGGTGGCGAACTCGCTTTGATTCAGCATATTAGGGCGCGAGTCGAAGCATCGGCCTCATCCGGCCTGCGTCTCGGGATCGGCGACGACTGCGCGATTTTAAGGTCCCGCCCCGGTGATGAAATCGTCGTCACCACCGATCTTTCGCTCGAAGGCCGTCATTTCCGGCGCGACTGGCATCCGGCGGCGTCCATCGGGCACCGTGCCCTGTCCCGCGGCCTCAGTGACATCGCAGCCATGGGAGCGCGCCCTCTCGCCGCATTTCTCTCTCTTGCGTTGCCCGCCACCGTCGCCGCAAATGCCGTCTGGGTTGACGGCTTTCTCGACGGCCTGTTGACGCTCGCGAAGCTCCACGGCGTGCCCTTGGCGGGTGGAGACACGTCCGAAGCCGTCGGCGACGGCGTTATTGCGGACATCGTACTGCTCGGCGCCGCTCCAGCCGGGCGCGCGCTGCGCCGCTCCACCGCCCGCCCCGGCGATCTTCTTTACTGCACGGGCGCGCTGGGAGGCGCCTCGGCAGAGCTGGCAACCCTTTCCGCAAATCCCCGGGCATTCGCTCGCGACTACCCGGACGGCACGCACCCGCACCTCTTCCCCCAGCCACGGCTCGCCGTAGGACAAGCCCTGCTACGCAGAAAGCTGGCGACCGCCTGCATCGACCTTAGCGACGGCCTTTCCACCGATCTGGCTCACCTTTGCGAAGCCAGCGGCGTTTCAGCGGAGATCGACGCGAATGCCCTGCCGCTGCATCCATTCTCCGAGCAGCTTTCTCCTGAAGCCCGCCTGGACGCCGCGCTCAACGGCGGCGAGGACTACGAACTTCTTTTCACAGCGAGGCCCTCGACGCGCATGCCGCGCACCATCGCCGGCATCGCGATCACCCGCATCGGTCACCTGACACCGCGCCGCCCCCGAACACCTCTGATGACACTCGTAGACGCTGAGGGACACCGCACCCCACTACAGCCTCACGGCTGGGAGCATTTCCGCAACGCATGAACACTTTCCCGCAAACCTGGATCGCCGAAGTCCTCACCGCCGCACCGTTGATCGCCCCCGCGCGCCAGTTTATGTACCCTCAGCGCATCGCCGGCGAGGAAGACGCCATGAACCGCGGCGCCCTTCAGTTACTCGTCAAACCCGCCAGTGGAGGCACATTTCTCGCCACCTGCGCCCTCGGCTTTCGCGACAAATCTCTCCCCAGCGGACTCTTTGCCTGTCCTGCCCCGGATGACATGCTGGCTGTTGCGGGAGGCTACGCGTACCTCGTCAACACTGCCGCGCCCGAGCACTGCGTGCATCTACCACTGCGCCCCGTCACCCATGTCCTCTCCGCAGTAGACGAAGGTCTCGTGCTACTCGCCGGCTTCCACACCATCGCTGCAATCGGCGCATCGGGGATGTTGTGGGAGACGGCGAAACTAAGCTGGGAAGGCGTAAAGCTCGGCGAAGTCCGCGACGGCAAACTCTTCGGTGAAGGCTGGAACATGCAAACCGACCGCGAAGTTCCCTTCTCCATTGACCTGCGTACCGGAGCGCACGAGGGGGGCGGCTTCAAGTAAGGGCCGTTAGAGCAAATCTCCTGTTGCTGTGGCTTGGAAGAGGGCGTGCAGTACCGTTTTTCTGGGAAAAAACGGACTTCAACCTTTCCGTCCCCGGATACACCTACAGGAGATTTGCTCTAGCTCTCAGCCACCGCATAAAAACTCAGGGCCACATCCCCCTGCTTCAGCACCCGCGTCCGTTCCAGCACCCCGTACCGCTCCGCCAGCGGCGCTTTCTTCTGGTGTTCGACGACAACCACCCCGCCCGGCGCGAGCAGCCCTGCATGTTCACGGCCCAGCAGCCCGAGCGTCCCGTTGTACGCGTCGGCGTCCTCGTACGGCGGATCGAGAAACACGATATCGAGCTGCCGCTGGGCTTTCGCCAGCGATGACAGCAGCTTCCCCACGCTGCGGTCTTCCACCGAATATCCGCCACCAATTTTCAGCTTCGACAAATTACCGCGAATCGCAGCCACCGCGGCAGGAGCTTTCTCCGCGAACCACACATGCTCTGCTCCGCGGCTGATCGCTTCGATCCCCACCGCACCCGAGCCCGCATACAGGTCCGCAAAACGCGCACCATCGATACGAGGGGCCAGCACGTTGAACAGCGTTTCGCGCAACCGGTCGCTCGTGGGCCGCGTTTCCGTGCCGCGCGGCGCTTCAAGGGGACGAGAACGATAGGTGCCGGCAATCACGCGCATCGTTCTATCGTAGCGCCCGCAACTTTCTTTCGCCTTTTGCGGTCATTGCGGGAACAACCGGCAAGCGCAAATCGGAGCGGCCGGGCGATGCCCTCCGTCACTCGCCGTACACTGTTGTATTGAAGGAGTTCCATGCTGCGCTTTTCACTTCCGTTAGGCAGGGTCATGGGCGTAGAGGTGCGCCTCAACCTGTCGTTCTTCGTGCTGTTTGTCTGCGCGCTGGCTTATGGCGAGTCGTATGGCAATGTCGGGCGCGGCGCCGGTCTATTCGCCGCGCTGGCGTTTGCGGTGGCCGTCCGCGAGGTCGCACGCTGCATCGCCGCCGCGTACGTGGGTCTGCGGCTGCGGGCGATCTTCCTGCTGCCGGTTGGCGGCGTGATGGCCTTCGCTCCACCGGACGCGGGAATCAACCCGGGCGCTCTCCCGCTGGTCCTGGCTGCTCCGCTGGCGAACCTCGGCATGGGCCTGCTCCTGCTCGGGTTGAGTTACGCGATCGCCCCCAAAGCAAACCTTCTCACCCAGCCATGGATTTCGCCGGAACACATTCTGCGCAGCTTCGTCTGGATGCAGTTCGTTCTGGCCGTAGTCAATCTGCTGCCGACCGCGACCCTGCCCACGCGCCAGTTGTTGCGCCTCGCCGGACAGCGCGGAGCCAGCAACGCAGCCAAGGTCTCCGCCCCCACCATCAGCAACGCCGGCCCCGCGTTCGGCCTGGTCGCCGCTGTAGGCGTAATGATGGTGTTCACCGGTCTGCTCACCTCCAATCTCTTCGCCACACTGCTCGGCTTCTTCGCGCTGCTGGCCTCGCAATTGACCAACACCCAGACCCCGCCTGCCGCCGCACCCGAAGCTCCGGTCGGCGACGGCACGCGCGTCGACGAAGTCATGCTCACCGAGTTCACCCTGATCTCGAACTCCGACACCCTGCGTGGCGCGCTCGACCGCACCGTCCACAGCCTCCAGGACGCCTTTCCTGTGGTGCGTGGGAACCGCCTCGTCGGCGCTGTCACCCGCCAGACCCTCGCCGACCAGCTCATGCTCGAAGGCGACAGCTACGTCCAGGGCGTGATGACCCGCAACCTGCAAGTCGCTGCCCCCCGGGAGCAGTGGATAGCCGCGCTCCGCCGCGCCGGCGGCCAGAGCGCGTCCGAGTTCATCCCCGTCGCGGAAGACGGCCGCCTGCTCGGCATCCTGACCCCGCAAAACCTCTCCCGCGCCGTCAATCAGGTTCGCCAGACCCGCCTTCCCGCCGAACCCAGGGTGCCGCGTGACTGACCCCCTGGCAGAGACGCCGGAAAAGCCGCTGGCCCCCGGCCTCTACCTCGTCGGCACCCCCATCGGCAACCTCGAAGACATCACCCTGCGCGCGCTCCGCGTGCTGCGCTCCGTCGACCGCATCGCCTGCGAAGACACCCGCCAGACCTCGAAACTCCTCGGCCACTTCGGCATCCGCACGCCCACCGTCAGCTACCACATGCACAACGAAGCGTCTCGCGCTGGGGAACTCGTCGAGGCACTGAAAGCCGGCGGCCGCATCGCCGTGGTCAGCGACGCCGGCATGCCCGGCATCGCCGACCCAGGCGCCTCCATCGCCGCCGAAGCCATCGCCGCGGGCATCGACGTGTTCCCCATTCCCGGAGCCAACGCCGCTCTGAGCGCGCTCATCGCCAGCGGCCTCAACGCCGAGCGCTTCACCTTTCACGGCTTCCTGCCCTCGCAGGAAGGCCCACGCCGCTCTACGCTCGAAGCGCTCCGCGCCACCGCCGTCGGCGAAACCTCAACACATATTTTCTACGAAACGCCGCATCGCATCATCGCCGCGCTGACGGAGATTGTCACAATTTTCGGCCCTGACCAGCGCCTCGTCCTCGCCCGCGAAATCACCAAGCTCCATGAAGAGTTTGTTCGCGGCGCCGCCGCTGAGGTCCTCGCCCAATTGAGCGCCCGTCCGTCGCTGCGCGGAGAGATGGTGCTGCTCCTCGAGCTATCGCCGCAAACCCTGTCAGCCGCGACCCAACCCACTCTCGCCGAAGAAGTCGCCACCCTCGTCCGCACCGAAGGCCTCCCCGAAATGGACGCCCTCAAACGCGTCGCCAAATCCCGCGGCATCGGCAAAAGCGAGGCCTATCGGGAGTGGCAGCGGACGAAGCGTTAGTCAGATATCGCTTAGGAATACGTGCGAACACGCACCCAGGGCAGCGGCCGCCATGCACCATCTTTGCGCTCCAACACGACCCAGGCCCAGTTGCCGCACAGCGAGCCGCAACCCATGCCGAAGTACGTTGCCGCCAAGGTATGGTTGCGGTTGAAGTAGACGGCGGAAAAACTGTGCAGGCCGGCTGCTCCTTTGAATTCCTCCGGCGTAGGCGGCGCCTGCATGATGTTGCTCTTTGGGGGCATGAACCCAGCCACACCCTTCCAATAACGGCTCTGCGCATCCTTGTCGAGCAGATGCACAGGCAACGCCAGCTTCAAATTGTTGCCGTTCAGCTTGTATCGATCGTGACAGTGAGCTACGAAGTCTGCCACGACTTCATCCCACTCAGCCTTGCGCTCCGCTGGAGGCGTCACGGCCTTCGGCAAGTCGCTGATCTCCGAGGTCTCGCATCCCGCGGACAATGGCTTCGCGGTGGTCACATCCTGAAGCAGCCACTGAGTCCGCGGAACATTACTCCACTCAATCGCTCCGCTCGGCAGCACCTGTTGATAGATGGCGTAGCTGTCAGCGACTCGATCCAGCGGCATTTCCGTCGCCTCTGCGTATTTCGGCTCCGTCTGAGCGGCGGCCATCACCAGGATGCCACCAGCGGCCAGCCACGTGACAGCCTTCCGTCCCATCGAACCGATGGACCTTCCGCCAGCGCCAAACATTACTCTCGCCCCGCCACCCGGTCATATACATAACGATCGCTCGTCGTCCCCAGCGACTCGTTATACAGACTTAGCGACCCCACTGCTTCCTTCAGCTCTTCGCTGAACTTATGGATCGCCCGCAGAATATCCGCGGTCGCCGGAATCTCCAGCTTCGACGACTTAAGAAACTTCTGATACCCGCGATCGGTGAGCCGGGCAATTTCTCCGCCCAGCAGCCATCCGGGCCTGGCAAGCAGCCGCGCGCAGGAGTTCGCATCCGGGCTGGGCGCAATCTCCGCCGCCACGCCGTACTTGCTCACGCGACGAGCACCGGCGGCGCGATTTGCACCTTCCTGCGCCGGCGCAACATCAAACTTCTCGTTGCCCAGCACGGACAACACTTCATCGAAACTGCGCGGTTTGGGTCGCTTTGCCATGAATTCGAAAACCTTCTGTTGACGCTTTCTAAAAATCTTCGCCACCACGCACGGTCAAAACCCGGGTGGTTCAACATTTAGACTTGAATTCAACTGTCGCACATCCGCCCGCCCGCTTCAATCCGCGCCGGATGACGCCGCACCCAAGCTGGAGCCCCGACACCCCATGAGCACCACCGCACCGACCAAACCTCTGGGCAGCACATTGCTCGAACGCATCGGCAACACGCCCCTCGTGCAGCTCGACCGCCTGACCGCGCACCTGCCCGGCGTGCACGTCTTCGGCAAAGCCGAGTGGATGAACCCCGGCGGCAGCGTCAAAGACCGCGCGGCGTCCTCCATCGTCGCCGACGCGCAGCGTAAAGGCCTCCTCGGCCCCGGCAAAACCTTACTCGATGCCACCTCCGGCAACACCGGCATTGCCTACGCCATGCTGGGCGCCGCGCAGGGTTTCCGGGTGGTCCTGTGCATGCCCTCCAACGTCTCGGTGGAGCGCAAACGCATCCTCGACGCCTACGGCGCGGAAGTCCTCTGGACCGACCCCGCCGACGGCTCCGACGGCGCCATTCGCAAGGCCCGCGCGCTCGCCGAGGCCGAACCGGACGTCTACTTCTACGCCGACCAGTACGGCAACGACAACAACTGGCTCGCCCACTATCGCGGCACCGCCAACGAAATCTGGCAGCAGACCGACGGCACCGTCACGCACTTCATCGCGGCACTCGGCACCTCCGGCACCTTTATGGGCACAACCCGCCGCCTGCGCGAGCTGAATCCCAACATCAAGTGCATCTCCATGCAACCCGACTCACCCTTCAACGGCCTCGAAGGCCTCAAGCACATGGCGACCGCCATCGTGCCGCCCATCTACGACGCTAACCTCGCCGACCGCAACATCGACATGGCCACCGAGCGCGCGTACGCCATGTCGAAGTGGCTGGGCCGCAACCAGGGCCTGCTCATCGGAGTCTCCGCCGCCGCCGCCGTCGCTGCAGCGCTTGAGGTCGCCGAGGAGGAAGCCGCCGCGGGTCGCGAGGCCGTCATCGTCACCATCCTCTGCGATGCCGCCGACAAGTACCTGTCAGAACGCTATTGGGTCGAACCCGCCGCCGGCGACCTCGCCCTCAACGCCAAGTTAGGAAAACGCCGCCCATGAACCTGCAAATTTCTGAAGCACTTTACGACGAACTCCGCGCCCACGGCGAAGAAACTTACCCCCACGAGTGCTGCGGCGTCATGCTCGGCAAGGCCGCGGACGACGCTATCCAGGTCTCCGCCCTCAAGCGCGCCGGCAACACCCGCACCGACTCCGCGCACAACCGATACAACATCGCCCCCATCGAGCTGGTAAAAATCCAGCGCGAAGCCCGCAAAGAAGGCCTCGACATCGTCGGCTTCTACCACTCCCACCCCGACCACCCCGCGCAATATTCGACGACGGACTTCGCCGAAGCCCACTGGTTCGGCTGCGCCTACGTCATCACGGCAGTCGAAAAAGGCGCCTCGAAAATCACCAACAGCTTCCTCCTCACCGGGACCGGCGAAGAGGACAAAGCCTTCGCGAACCAGCCAATCGAAGTCATCTAGAACCCTGGGATAGATCATCCTGAGGACCGCGAACTATCGCTTCTCGTTCGCACCACCTCAAATTTGTCATCTCGACCGGAGCGCAGCGAAGTGGAGAGATCTGCTTCTCGCGATGCTCGCGGAGAGCACATCTAATTCGCCGAAGGCTTCTCCAGGCGATCAATAACGATCACATCCAACATCGCCTGCTTCGGCACAAGTTTGAATCCCGCCGGCTTTAGAGCTTCCATAAACGCCACCGCCTTTTCGTTGTCGTCGCTGCTTTGCAGCGCACTCATGGGAACGGTCAGGTTGATGTCGTACTGCCCCTGGAGGCCGGTTTCATCCACGATCTGG
>Ga0070679_100001114_pt1 | contig 23456 bp, 20 predicted proteins | sample KBSC63BmetaG_FD_65652 | JGI IMG/M metagenome (GOLD analysis project Ga0070679, IMG submission 65652) | Corn rhizosphere microbial communities from Kellogg Biological Station, Michigan, USA - KBS C6-3B metaG | ecosystem: Host-associated > Plants > Roots > Rhizosphere | place: USA: Michigan... | reverse complement strand
TCGACCGCAAGGAGCCCATCAGTATCAACTACGGTCAGCACATGGTTATCCCCGGCTGGGACACGGGCTTCGGCGGCATGCACGTCGGCGGCAAACGCCGCCTGTACATCCCGTTTGAGCTGGCGTACGGCCCCAACGGCAAGCCCCCCACCATCCCGGCGAAGGCCGAGCTCATCTTCGATGTAGAGCTCGTTGCTCAGAGCGATACCCGTCCGGAACCTAAGGCCCCGCCCGCTCCGGCCCCAACGGCTCAGCCCGCTCCCGGCGCAACATCGAAACCGGCTACTTCTCCGTCGGATCCGAACCCCGCACCACAACCTGCAGCACCTGCAGCGACGCCCAAGCCGCAGCAGTAGAAGCAGTAGAAGCAATGCAGGCCGCGGGATTCTGAGTCCCGCGGCCCCGCTTCACATCCAAAGAGATATATGTTCAACCGCCTGCGCCCGCTTTTTCCCTACCTCAGACGCTACTGGCGAAGTTTCGCGTGGGGCGGCGCCGCGCTCATCATCTACAACATCACCAAGTCCCTGGTGCCGATCGTGGTGGGCGGCGCCATCGACGACCTTCGTCTGCACCTCAGCACGGCGGTCATCGCACGCTCCGGTCTCAAGCTACTGGGCATCGCTGCGGTTTCCGGGACGTTCCTCTACATCACACGGCAGGTCATCATCGGCGCTTCGCGGGAGATCGAGTTCGACCTGCGCAATGATATGTTCGCGCACCTCGAAACCCAGCCGCCCAGCTTCTTCCAGCAGCACCGCACGGGCGACATCATGGCGCGATCGACCAATGATCTGAATGCAGTCCGCCAATTATTAGGCCCCGCGATCATGTACAGCGCGAACACCATCGTCTTCACCGCCGCCGCGCTGCCCTACATGATCCGCTTAAGCCCCAAGTTGACGCTGTGCGCGTTCGTTCCGCTGCCGTTCGCTTCCGTGCTGGTGCAGTACTTCGGCGCTCGCATCCACACCCGCTTCGAGCGTATTCAGGCCATGTTTTCCGACATCTCCGCGCAGGCCGAGGAGAACTTCTCCGGCGCGCGCCTCATCCGCGCCTTCGCGCAGGAAGAGGCCCAGATCGCCGCCTTTGAGCGCTCCAACCAGGAGTACATTCGCCGCAGTCTGCTGCTCGCGCGGTTGATGGCCATGCTGTGGCCGACGCTGGAGTTTGTGCTCGGCATCTCGCTGATGATTACGCTGCTGGTGGGCGGCCACGAAGTGGTGATGCATCACATCTCGGTCGGCCAGTTCGCCAGCTACAACGTGTACATGGTGCAGTTGATCTGGCCGATGATTGCGATCGGCTGGGTCGTCAACCTGGTGCAGCGCGGTGCCGCTTCGGTCGTGCGCATCGACGCCATCATGAAGCAGCCTCCCGCGATCAACGACGACAACGCCGTCGCTACACTTGCCGATGCACGCATCGAAGGCGAGATCGAGTTCCACAACCTTAACTTCAGTTACACACCCGACAGCGAAACGCTCACCGACATCAACCTGCATATTCCCGCTGGATCGAGCGTTGCCATTGTCGGTCCGACCGGCTCGGGAAAATCCACGCTCGTCTCGCTGATTGCACGGCTGCACGAAGCGGAGCAAGGTATGGTGCTGATCGACGGCGTTCCGGTACGGGACTATCCTCTCGCCACGCTGCGCCAGGCCATCGGCTTCGTTCCGCAGGAGACATTCCTGTTCACCGAGACCATCCGCGAGAACATTGCCTTCGGCGCTCCCGACGCCACCGACGAGCAGGTGCGCGATGCCGCGGCAACGGCCCACATCGCCACCGAGATCGAGGAGTTTCCCAACAGCTTCAAGACGCTGGTCGGCGAGCGCGGCATGACGCTTTCCGGCGGCCAGAAGCAGCGCACTGCGATAGCGCGCGCCATCATCCGCGACCCACGTATTCTCATCCTCGACGACGCTCTCGCCAGCGTCGACACGTACACCGAGGAGCGGATTCTCGACTCACTGCGCGATGCGATGCAGGGTAGGACCACCGTGCTGATCTCACATCGCGTCTCGACAGCACGCAGTGCAGACCGAATTGCCGTGCTGGTTGCCGGCCGCATCGTCGAACTTGGGACGCACGAAGATCTGCTCGAACGCGGCGGCTATTACAGCAACCTGTTCGATAAGCAGCGCCTCGAAGAAGAACTCGCTACCGCGAGCTGACGTCAGCCTTGTCAGTAACACCAAGCACCTTCACGATCACCCGCTTCACCCGCTGGCCATCGAACTCGGCATAGAAGATGCGCTGCCATGTCCCGAGGTCGAGCCGGCCATTCGTGATCGGCAAGGTCGTTTCGTGGTGCAGCAGCAGAGCTTTCAAGTGCGCATCGGCATTGTCTTCGCCGGTCTGGTGATGCCTGTATCCGGGCCAGCGCGGAGCCAGCTTTTCCAGCCAGACGCCGATGTCTTCGATCAAACCATCCTCGTTGTCGTTGACGTAGATCGCCGCCGTAATGTGCATGGGCGAAACGAAACAGAGGCCGTCAATGACCCCGCTGCGCCGCACAACCGCCTCAACCTGTGGTGTGATGTGGACCATTTCGTACCGCTCGTCCGTGTTGAATGTCAAATATTCGGTGTGAGCCTTCATACGTTCGATTTTAATCGAGAGGCAGAAACAAAAGGGCCCGCTTCCTCGAAGGGAGCGGGCTCTCTGTGGCTTCCGTTTTTAGACGTTGAAGCGGCGGCGCGCAGCGCCAAACGCTCCCAGAATGCCCGTTCCAAGAAGGACAAGGCTGCTTGGCTCCGGGGTGGATGTGACCCTTGGGTCCGTTGTTCTGCTAACAGTCACAGTATCGAACTGGATAAAGTTCACGGGACCGACACTACCAACTGAGTTCTCAAACAGAGCGGTATCGTTTAGGTTGACCTCGTTGCCATTCGCCAGCGAGAACGACACGCCACCATGATTGAAGAACTTCGGACTGTTGATACCGAAGGTCCCCGGGAAGATCAAAATGTTGTCGTTGCCTTGATAGGCATTGTTCGCCAGGATGCCGGTAATCGCGGAGGTCCCGAGGGCGACGGCTGAAACCGAACCATCGAAAACGGAGGAGATGTTGTACTTATTGGTCACACCGATTTCAGCGGCATCGAAGTATCCAGTTCCCGAAAACAACGGTCCGGAAAAGCTGAATTGGAATATGTCGGCGAGCGCCGCCTTCGGTGAACCCAGGATGCTGAAGAGGAGCGCGCAGAGAAGGAATAGCTTTTTCACAAAAGGCCTTTCGAAACAGAAGAAATAAATGGGCAATCTGATGGATCTGCTCAAAAAGTAACAGTGAATACGGTGGGATTTGCGGCCTTTCGACAAATCTTTGGTAAGTTTTGGCAAGTTACCGATCAGCGTTACCACCACGTATCACGTAGCCTTTGGTGTTGTGGCAGCTCACGCGCTCGCTGCCCCTCTGCCTGTTTCCGTGCCTCACGATACACTCGCTTGATGCGCCGCTATCTTGCTTCAGCCACGCTTTTGATAACCACCATTTCAGCCGCCAGTCAGTGGAATATCCAGGACGCACACACGACCGCCTCGCTTCGCGGGATTCACTCCCTCGGTAACGGAGTTGCATGGGCTTCGGGCACCCACGGAACTGTTTTGAGGACCGAAGATGGCGGCCATGTGTGGCAGCACTGCACGATGCCTCCCAACGCTGAAGAACTCGATTTTCGTGGAGTGCAGGCGTTCGACGCGAATACAGCGTTGGTCATGTCCAGCGGCAAAGGCTTCGTTTCCCGTATCTACAAAACCACCGATGGCTGTCAAACGTGGAAGCTGGTCTTCACGAATCCCGACGAAGACGGCTTCTTCGACTCCATCCGTTTGACCCATGACAAAACGCTACAGGTGCTGGGCGATCCGGTGAAGAACACCTTCGCTATGTTTCTCAGCGACGACGCCGGCGATACATGGTTCGCATCGGGAACGCCTGGCCGCGAGGCGCCAGCGGGATCCGGTGCGTTCGCGGCCAGCAACTCATCACTCATTTATCTCGACCCGTTTATGTACTTCGGCACCGGCGCGGGTTCGACCACCGCTCCCCAGGTCTACCGCACCCACGTCAACTGCGCTCCTCCACCCGATAAGCCCAAGGGCTTTCCCAACAACTGCACGGTGGCATGGATGGCAACCGACGTACCGCTCGGGATAACCGGTTCCACCTCAGGCATCTTCTCGCTCGCCGCCCGCGTTGGCGCGCAGGGAAAAGACGGCACGAACAAGGTGATTCTTGTAGCGGTCGGTGGCACGTACGACAAACCTGCGCAAACCACTGGAACGGCCGCGATTTCCGATGACGGTGGTCAGACATGGAAGCTCGCCACAGCATTGCCCACCGGCTTCCGCTCCTCTGTTGCCTACGACCCCTCGACCAAAGCCTGGATCGCCGTCGGCACCAACGGTACCGACGTTTCCACCGACGATGGCCACAACTGGCGCGCGCTGAAACCCGGACCGAACGACGCACTCGACGCCGACAAAAACTGGAACGCGCTTTCGCTTCCCTTCGTGGTAGGCCCGCACGGACGTATCGGAGTCCTGCGGCCCTCGGCGGTTGCAGCGAAGCCATAGAAAAACAACAGCCTTTAACGCAAAGGTCGCAAAGAAAAGCGCAAAGGTCGCCACGGATACCGTGGCGAAACTTGGCTCCCTTCGCGTCCTTTGCGTTAAAGCTGTTGCCTGTTCTTAAGCTCGCGAAACCCCCAGAAGCCGCAAGGTAACACGCAACTGTAATGCTTCAGCACAATCCACGTCTCTACAAGCAGACGCTGCGGAATCGCACATTTCGTGCGAACATCAAATAACCCAAGAGCAGCCAATGAAGGAGACGTATGCACGCCATTCTCCATGCACTGCAAATGACCGGCATCATGGCCTGGGAGATTCTCTGGGCCCTGTGCCTGGGATTCATCCTTTCGTCCATCGTGGAGTCGGTGGTTTCGAAGGAACACGTCAGCAAGCTGCTGCCCGACTCGTCCGCGAAGACTATCGTCGTCGCATCGGCGCTGGGGGCGGCGAGTTCGTCGTGCTCCTACGCGGCCACGGCGCTGGCGCGTTCGCTGTTTCGCAAAGGCGCGGATTTCATCGCCGCCATCGCCTTTCAGTTCGCATCGACCAATCTGGTCGTTGAGCTGACGGTGCTGATCGCTGTCCTGCTGGGCTGGCAGTTCGCGGCGGCGGAGTTCGTCGGCGGACCGATCATGATTGCGATCCTCGTCGTGCTGCTGCGGCTGACGCTGAAGCCGAAGGTGATCGCGCTCGCCCGCGCCCAGGCCATGCGCAACCTCGCCGGCAAGATGGAAGGCCACGCTGCGATGGACATGAGCCTCCACACTGGCACCTTCTGGCAGAAACTCACATCGCGCAAAGGGGTCACCGCGACCAGCCACTACTACTGGATGGACTGGTATTCGCTATGGCCGGACATCGCGGGTGGCCTGCTGATCTCCGGCTGCCTCGCCGCCTGGGTGCCGCAGCTCTTCTGGCAGGGATTTTTTCTTGCCGGACATCCTACTCTGACAAAGTTCTGGGGACCGTTCATCGGGCCGCTGGTCGCGATGCTGAGCTTCGTGTGCTCGGTGGGCAACGTGCCGCTTGCGGCCGTACTGTGGAACGGCGGCATCAGCTTCGGTGGCGTGATCTCCTTCCTGTTCGCCGACCTGATTATCCTGCCGATCCTCAATATTTATCGCAAGTATTACGGCCTGAAGGTTGCGGCAATCCTGTTCGTTACCTTCTATGCGGCGATGTCGCTGGCTGCGCTTGCGGTAGAAGGAATCTTTGCCGCGCTGCACCTCATCCCCACGGAACGCTCGGTGCAGATCATGCAGGAAAGCATTCGCTGGAACTACACGTCGGTGCTGAATATCGTGTTCCTGCTGGCTTCCGCTGCGCTGCTGATCCGCTTTCTCAAAACCGGCGGCCCAGAGATGCTGAAGATGATGGACGAGGCTCCCGCGCCGGACGCACCAGCGCATCACTGCTGCCATTGAGGCACCTTCGACGTTCGCGGCGACCGGAGGCAAAGGCGCTCACGCAAAGTTCACAAAGAAAAGCGCCAAGTTTCGCCACGGCGCCTTTGCGAAACTTGGCTCACTTGGCGAACTTTGCGTGAACGCTTTTGCCTGTTCTTAAGCCTGGGAGCCTCGTCCGCCCGACTATCGCCTGAGAACACTAAAATTCAAGCATGGTTCTTTACGCAGCTACCACCAATCCGGGCAAACTCGCCGAATTCGCGGCAAGCGCGAGCGGTGATGGCATAGACGTTCTCGCACTCCCCAACCTCGCCACGCTGCCCGAGCCCGTCGAAGACGCCCACACGTTCATGGGCAACGCCGAGATCAAGGCTGTGGCTTACTCGCTGGCGTCGCCGGGTTTGCTGGTATTTGCAGATGACTCGGGGCTTGAAATCGATGCGTTGAGTGGCGAACCCGGCGTTCGGTCGGCGCGCTTTGCCGATGATCGTGGCTTTGAAGATCACCCTGGCGCGGGGAAAGATGAGCGCAACAACCGCTGCGTCCTTTCACTGCTTGCGCAGACCCCGACGGCACCGCGTACCGGACGTTTCGTCTGCGCTCTTGCAATGGCCCGGGATGGAGAAATCCTGCTCCGCTCCGTGGGAAAAGTGGAAGGTGAAGTCCTTCCAGCACCGCGCGGCGAAAACGGTTTCGGCTACGATCCACTCTTTCTGCTGCCCGGTCTCGGCCTCACGATGGCCGAGCTTCCACGCGGCCGGAAGTGGGAACTCAGCCATCGCGGCAACGCCTTCCGCAGGCTTCTGGCTCTGCTCCACCACACCAACCTGTGAACAGGAAGCCAGAGATCGCACAATGCTGCGATAACCGAACATCCTTCCTTGACGCTCCGACAAACGCGGCGGAATAATCAAACTGCCGACTCACGTCAACTCCCCGGGTCGCCGTAACACGTCCGCAAGCGAAACAGGAGCGTCGAATGGCTACAGCCGCACCGCCAGCACCACCTTCCACCGCCCCGCTGAAAGGCGTGCAGCCGCTCCGCGCCGGCGAAGGCCATAGCTTCTTCTGGCGCCGTCTGCACTCGCTCTCCGGCATCGTTCCTATCGGCGCGTTCCTGGTGGAACACATCGTTTCGAACTTCGAGGCCGTCAACGGTCCGCTGGCGTATGCGCAACAGGTCAAGTTCCTCAACAGCCTGCCGCTGGTGCGGGTGCTGGAATGGGGTTTCATCTTCATCCCCTGGCGTTCCACGCGTTGTATGGCGTGTACATCGCCGTTCGCGGACGCTCGAATGTCAATGTCTATCCGTGGGCCGGAAACTTCGGCTACCTGATGCAGCGCATCACCGGCCTCATCGCTTTCGCGTACATCATTCAGCATGTGTGGCGCCAGCGGTTTGCAGGAGTGCAGTTGCCGGAACATCCGGGTGCGGCGTTTCACAAGGTCCAGGTCGAACTCCACAACCCGTGGATGCTCGCCATCTACGTTATCGCCATGATCGCGACATGCTGGCATTTTGCCTACGGCATCTGGCTGTTCGCCGCAAAGTGGGGCATTACGCCGGGCAATAAGGCGCGCAAGAATTTTGGGTATGTCTGCGCTCTCGGGGGCACCGCGCTTTGCATCCTCGGGCTGATTGGGATGTATGCGTTTATCAATCCCAAGTTTGCCAATGCGCCGGAGGATGTCATGCCCGCTCAGCCTGCGGGGATTGCACTGCCGGCACCTAATGTTGCGCCACCGAATAGTACGAACCCATCACAGCCTGGTGAGGTACGGTAAATGTACGTCAATCCATGGATTCCTGCGATCGCGGCGATAGTTTGCCTCCTCGCAGGAGCTTGGAGGACGGATACTCAGGATGAGAGCAATGCTCGATCACGAACTATCACCAAATCGCTGATGACTGCGGGAGTGATACTTGGGATGTTATGGAGGATTGATCTCGCACATAGTCCTTCTGAAATTCAGCGACAACTAGACAGGCATAATTCTGCGACAGCGCAATTCCTAGGCAGGTAGACATAACATGGCAGCAACACCAAGAATCATCGTCGTCGGAGGAGGCCTTGCCGGTCTCTCTGCCGTCATCAAGATCGCCGAGGCCGGCGGTAAAGTCGACCTCTTTTCCATCGTCCCGGTGAAGCGTTCGCACTCCGTCTGCGCGCAGGGCGGCATTAACGCTGCCAAGGACCTCAAGGGCGAAGGCGACACCGTCCTCAAGCACTTCGACGACACCGTCTACGGCGGCGACTTCCTCGCCAACCAGACCCCGGTCAAGAACATGACCGCGCAGGGACCAGCGATCATCGATCTGCTCGACCGCATGGGCGTGCCCTTCAATCGCACGCCGGAAGGCCTCCTCGACTTCCGCCGCTTCGGCGGCACGTTGTATCAACGTACGGCGTTCGCTGGCGCGACGACAGGGCAGCAGCTGCTTTACGCACTCGACGAACAGGTCCGCCGCCACGAAGACGAAGGCAAGGTTACGAAGTACGAAGGCTGGGAGTTTCTTTCCGCCGTGCTCGACGACAACGGCGTGTGCCGCGGCATCTGCGCGATGGACCTGCGCACGATGGAGACACGTACCTTCCCCGCCGACGCCATCATCATCTGCACCGGCGGCAACGGAGCCATTTTCGGCAAGTCCACCAACTCGGTGGTTTGCACCGGCTCCGCGCAGTCCGCGCTGTATCAGCAGGGAGCGTTCTACGCCAACGGCGAGTTCATCCAGGTGCATCCGACAGCGATCCCCGGCGAAGACAAGTTGCGTTTGATGTCCGAGTCCGCTCGCGGTGAAGGTGGCCGCGTGTGGGTGCCGAGGGACCGCAACGAAAAGCGCGCCGCGCAGTCCATCCCCGAAGGCGACCGCTGGTACTTCCTCGAAGAGCGCTATCCGAAGTACGGCAACCTCGTGCCGCGCGATATCGCCACGCGTGAAATTTTCAAGGTGGTGTACGAAGACAACATGGGTATCGACGGCCAGCCCATGGTCTACCTCGACGTGTCGCACCTCTCGTCCGAGCGCCAGAACAAGCTCGAAGGCATTCTCGAAATCTACGAAAAGTTCGTCGGTGACGACCCGCGCAAGGTGCCGATGAAGATCTTCCCGGGCATGCACTACACCATGGGCGGGCTGTGGGTGGACTTCAACCAGCAGACTAATATCCCGGGCGTGTATGCCGCGGGTGAAGCGGACTACTCCATCCATGGCGCGAACCGCCTGGGAGCGAACTCGCTGCTGTCGTGCATCTACGGCGGATTCGTCGCGGGTCCACAGGCGATGACGTATGCGAAGTCTCTGGCCGCTGCGACCGGTGATGGTGGACATGCCGCCGAACTGCAGCGCCAGGAGGAAAAGAACGCTGCGCTGCTCAACAACAAGGGCACCGAGAACCCCTTCAAGATATGGCGCGAGCTGGGCGATACGATGACCAAGCACGCCACCATCGTTCGCTATAACGCTGGCCTCGATGAAGCCGACGCGAAGCTGGTGGAACTGCTCGACCGCTACAAGAATGTAAACCTGAGCGACAAGAGCCAATGGGCGAACACGAGCTTCGCGTTTACGCGCCAGCTATACAACATGCTGGAGCTCGCACGCGTCATCGTGCAGGGTGCGCGGCTGCGCGACGAGTCTCGCGGAGCTCACTACAAACCCGACTTCCCCAACCGCGACGACGAGAACTTTCTCAAGACGACCAAGGCTGCTTTCGTCGACGGTGCGCCATCCATCAGTTACGAAGCAGTCGACATCAGCCACATCACGCCGCGCCCACGCGTTTACACGTCAAGCTAGGCAAGGTATTTGCAATAGCGGAAGGGCAGGGTCTTTGACCCTGCCAACAGGATCAGCAGGAAAAGGGGCTTTAGCCCCTGAGGGCAAAGAGCAATGCCAAATACGATCAAAGTTTCCATCAAGCGCCAGGCCACACCCGACGCTCGCGCCACGACCGAGACCTTCGAGATCCCGTATCGGCCGAACATGAACATCACGTCGCTGCTGGGCGAGATCGCGCTCAATCCGCGCACGGTCAACGGCACCGACACCACGCCGATTACCTACGACTCGAACTGCCTGGAAGAAATCTGCGGCTCGTGCGCCATGCTGATCAACGGCAAAGCGATGATGGCCTGCTCCGCGCTGGTTGATAAGCTGCTCGGCGCCGCCGAACACGGCCAGAAGCCAGACCTCGCGAAGACGATCACACTCGCGCCTCTGTCAAAGTTTCCGGTCGTTCGCGACCTCGCTGTCGACCGCTCAGTGTTGTTTGAGAACCTCAAGAAGGTCAAGGCCTGGGTGCCCATCGACGGCTCGTACGACCTCGGTCCCGGCCCGCGTCAGTTTCCGCAAATTCAAGAGCAGCGCTATCCGCTGTCGAACTGCATCTCGTGCACGATCTGCATGGAAGTCTGTCCGCAGTTCAACGATGCGACAGGCTTCGTCGGCGCCGCCACCATCGCACAGACCAAGCTCTTCAACATGGACCCCGCCGGTTCGGTGCTGAAGGAAGAACGCCTGCGTGCGCTTGCAGGAGACGGCGGCATTCAGGAGTGCGGCTTTGCGCAGAACTGCGTGCAGGCGTGTCCCAAGCAACTGCCGTTGACCGAGGCCATCAGCGACATCGGCCGTGATGTATTCGTCCAACAGGTGAAGGACTTCTTTACGCAGTAAATTGAGAGTAGTAGCCTTGAACGACAAGGACGCGCCCTTGACATCTCTGTTGAGCGAAGAAATACCGCAGCCTTCTCACCCAGCGCTTCGTACGTTTAAGTGGTCTCTGATACTTGCGGCACTGTCCGGACTGTCCGCACTCGGAGTAGTCGAAGGAGGCATTCGACCATGCGGAGGACCGGGCATGTTCTTCATTCCAATCTTCTTCTTATTCGCCCTATCCACTCTGATTGCGGCAGCAGTAGCGGTCGTCAACCTGATCCTCGGGAAGCGGTCTCTTCACTCCACCCCAAATCAGGAAAAACCCGAATCGCGCATAGATTAACGGCCTCTTTGAGCACATGCTGGACGCAATAAAAGTGCCCACGCCATGAGGGTGGCGTGGGCGCTCTCCGGTACGGGGTCCCGCACCGAAGCTCAATCTCTACATCTCCGCCCACTGGCGCAGGAGGTTGTGATAGACGCCAGTCAACTGCACGGTGCTCGCCTTTACCAGCTCATCCGCCGCATTCGGTGAAGTTGCCAGCCGCTGGATTGCGGTATCCATATCGAACAGCAGTGTGCGCTGCGCATCCTGGCGGATCATGCTCTGCAACCAGAAGAAGCTTGAAACTCGAGCGCCTCTTGTTACCGGCGTCACGTGATGAAGGCTGGTGGAGGGATACAGGACCATGTCACCCGCCGGAAGCTTCACACTCTTTGAACCGTAAGTATCTTCGACCACGAGTTCACCGCCGTCATACTCATGCGGTTCTGAGAAAAACAGTGTGCAGGACAAGTCGGTCCTGATTCGCCCACCACTCGCGGCGTGTGTGCGGATGGCATTGTCAACGTGCGTTCCGAACGTTTGTCCGCCCTCGTAACGATTGAACAGAGGTGGGAACACCTTTAGCGGCAGGGCAGCGGAGCGGAAAAGCGGATGGCTTCCCAGCGCCTGCAGGATGAGGTCGCCGACTTCGCGCGCGACGGGATGGCCTTCCGGAATCTGCGAGTTTTTCTTCGTTTCGGCCGACTGATGTCCGGCGGTCACGCGGCCGTCAACCCATTCGGCGGAGTCGAGCGCCGCGCGCAGCTCACGGACCTGGAGTTTCGGAAATATTTGCGGAATCACAATCAGCATAAAGGTCTTTCTGAGAAAAGTTTCCCGCTCGGCCGATACCTCGGCCGAGCAGGTGAGTGAAACAACAACGCGCTAAAACTTGTAGTTCACACCGAACTGCGCGTTCAGACCCTCTCCCGGGACAAGGTGATTTGGATGAGGTTGATCGATGTAGAACTTGTTTGCCAGGTTCTGCACATTTACCTGGAAGTCCATGCGATCGCTGAGGGAACGGCGCAACATCATGTTGACTACGGCGTAACCGGGAATCGCTTTGAACGCGAGCGGAACGTTTGCCGGATCGATCGGATTCTGGCTGTTGTAGACACCAATCAGCGTCGTCGAACTTGCACGGCGCGCGCCGACATAATTGCCACCGACGCCGCCTGTAAATCTCCAGGGCAGACTGTGCGTCAGCCATAGATTGCCGGAGTTCTTCGGTACATTCGCCAGGGCGAAGCCGGCGGGATTGATGAAGTAAGGCCGCGTATTCGCACGTGGATCGTGTGCCGCAATCAGTAACAGATTGATCGAAGCGAATGGCGATCCGTTCACGACCGAACTCTCCACGCGTCCGTCCAGATACGCATAGCCAAGGACAATATCGAAATGGGACGGCATATGCCCAAGGCTGCCGAGTTGGAAACCCCTGACCAGTTGATTACCAGAGTTGATGGTGTTGTTCGAGTTGTTGGGGTCGGTCTCGCGCGCGTTCAGCTTCTCCGTGCGGAACACACTGCCATTCACATTGAGGCGGTCGCGCATGAAGTTCCATTTCGCGCCTGCTTCGTATGTTTCGTTATATTCCGGCGGCGACGTCGCATTATTCGCACTCAACGAGAGCGACTCCGCGGCAGGGTTGAAGCTGGTGCCGTAGTCGAAGTAGATGCTACCCGCCGGCCGCGGCTTTACAACAATCGCCGCGCGGTACGTCGGCTGTTTGTCGAGACGGTTGGCCACCGTTGCGGCGACATTGGGTGTAACGGCAGTGTTGAGGGCCGAGTGTGAGTTCGTGTTGAAGTAGTCGAAGCGCACGCCTCCGGAAAGTTGCAGCCAGTTCCTGAGCTTCAAAGTATCCAGGAAGTCGATACCAAAGGACTGCGACTCAACGTACGTGCGGACAGCAACCGTGGTGACGGGCGTAAACGGATCGTTGGGGTTCGGATTGAGCAACGACACATACGGCACCGTGTAGCCGTTGCGCAAGGGTCGTGAGCGCTCCCGTCCGCCTTCAACCAGCACCACTGCGGAGTTCTCAACATGAGCGATGTTGAAACGTCCTGTGACGCTCGCCTGGTCCCAGAGAATGTCTTCTACAGATTGCGATGTAAGCTGATTCCGTTTTACGGTCACCAGGCCCGGGTCGGTGTTGATCGGATAGCAGGATGCCGCCGGCGTCGCGCCGATCCCACACTTTACCGTGATCGGCGCACCCAGGACCACGCTTGTGGCATTCGTTGCAGCCGTATTCACCTGGGGTTCGGTAATTCTTACGTCGCGCGGATAATTCGCGAAGCGCAGCACGTTGCGCACAGTGGCGTGGACGCCAAAGTCGTGGTCCACCTTGCCGGTGATGATGTCCGGGTTCGTACGCAGGTAATTGTCCGCCGAAAATCCGTAATACGTTCTGCGATTGACTGGCGCCACCGCAGGGCCAAAGTACGGCAGACCGTAATCCGGCGTGGAATTCTCGCTCTCATGCAGGTAGGTGATGACCGCGCGGGTACCTGTGTTGAGACCGAACGCGAGTGAAGGAGCAATGCCAAAGCGGCGCGTCTCCGTCACATCCCGCTCCGCGACACTGCTTTGTTCCGCCGCAATATTTACCCTGAAAGCTGCTCCGCCCAGCCCTTCGATCGGCTCGTTCACGTCCGCAGTCACACGACGCATCAGGTTCGTGCCAAGCTGCAGCCCTCCGGTGACAAACTTGTTCAATTCCGGCTGCTTGGACTCCTGGTTCACAACTCCGCCCGTAGAACCGCGGCCAAACTCCACCGACGCCGGCCCCTCCAGCACGTTGACCGCCTGGTAGTTGAACGAATCGCGATAGTAGGACCCGAAGTCTCGAATGCCATCCAGATAAATATCGTTGCGTGCATTGAAGCCACGAATCGTTAACGTGTCGCCTTGTGAACCGCCCTCGCCCGCTGCAATCGAGATGCCAGGCGCATTGCGCAAGCTGTCACGCAGCCCAGTCGCCGCCTGCTCCTGCATGACGTACTGCGGAACGACCGTGACCGATTGCGCCGTATCCAGCAACGGCTCTGTGAACTGTTGCAAAGATACCGACGAGATCGCGCTCGTTACATCGACGTGCTCCGCATTGCGAATAGCAATCTCAACCGCATCGGAACCCTGAAAGTGAAACGACAGTCCGGTTTTGTCCAGGATCTGATGCAGGGCCGCAGAGTTGGTGAACGTGCCACTTACACCCGCAGTCCGAAAACCCGACAACTGATCGACGGCGATTTTGAAGTTGACCTTCAGACCGGTTGCCTGATGGTATGCGTCCAGCGCGTCCGTCAGCGTTCCCGCGGGAATGTGGAACTCGTGTGTAGGGCCGGCTGGCCCCTGTTGTCCCGGCTCGTCCTCACCAGCGGCGACCGTCGTAGGGGCGTACGGGCCCGCCTGTGCGTACGCTGTAGCTCCCATCACCATCCCGGCCGCCAGCGCCGCACCTGCGAGCCGTGACTTCCATCCTGAAACCGTCTCCCACCCTCGCCGGGTCTTCCTCTGCTTAAACTTTTGCGTCATGTCTCTTTCTCCTAAGTGATAGGCGGCCGCCCTCACGCGCCATCCTTGCTCTGTTTTGGCGCGGCCCTCAAACACGCGCCCGTCTTCCGCTACTACATCTCGACGCTGGCTCGCAGATCGGACATTGGCGCCAACCAATGTCAATCAATCCACGACCAGATCAGTCCGAGATACTTTTCTACCTTACCGCAATATGCGACCGCCAGAGTCCGAGATTACGAATAAATTACGGCTGAATGATCGAATATCGAACTTTCTGGATTTTTACTGGCAATTTGCATCCAACGCTCTGGCCATGCACACCATATTTCAAGCCGAGCAGTGGCTTCCCTACCCCGCCGAGATGGTCTTCGCCTTTTTCGCCAACCCTGAAAACCTGCCTCGCCTAATGCCGGCGTGGCAGGATGCGCGTATCGAAGAGGCGCACTTTTGTCCGCCGCCGGAGCATCCAGGTGGTTTTCGGTATCCAGCAATAGCCGCCGGCGACGGCACGCGGCTTACGCTGAGCTTCCGCCCGTTCCCAGGTTCTCCTGTCCGCGTATCGTGGGAGGCCGGGATCGCCCACTTCGTCTGGAACGAGCAGTTCTGCGATACGCAGGTGCGCGGACCATTTCACTTTTGGCACCACTGCCACAGGGTTTCGCCGGCAAACGGAGAGGGCGGTGCCCCGGGCACATGGTTGCGCGATGAGGTGGAGTTTGAGCTTCCTCTCGACCCGCTTAGCCGCCTCGCGCTGCCGCTGGTGAAACGCCAGATGGCTGCGATGTTTCGCTTTCGGCAAAAACGCACGACGGAGTTGCTGGCGTTAATCACGCCGAAATAATGTAGTGCGCTGTCTCAGTTCGATGTTGGACGTTGAATGTTGTCGACAATCCACGTCCTGGTGGGCACCTTGACTCGGCTTACCTTGAGGCCGACTCGCCCGAGGTCCCACGGGACGGGCGGACCTTGATCGGCTACCGACAGACTGGATGCTGAAGAGTCGGTCGAAATGGGTGAAGGTGCCTCGGGAGTCCATGCGGTCAAGGCGAAATGATACTTACCCTTCAGGCCTGTCGCGTCTTCCATTGGACCTTGCGCACTAAATGACAGGAAACCCACAAGCGCCGTCATCGACGTGTTCGAAAACGTCCAGACCTGCTTGCCATCCTGGGTGGAGTGTACCGCCATGCCTCCGTCGAGCAGCTTAATGCCCTGGCCCGCAGGCGCGGCGTCCGGTTGCTCTTCCAGCTTCAGTTTGTTCTTGTCCGCTGTCAGCACATAGCCATCGGCTTGCGCGGACATACTATGGATGGCAAGCTTGCAGCGCTCCAGCAGTACAGCGCGGAGCATTTGCTGCAGCACTTCGGACGTCTGCATCATGTTCTGACTCAGTCGCTGCCATTCCGCCTGATCGGCAGGAGACACCTTCGCGTCGATATCGTAGGTCTCGTTTGCGACCCACGACGGATAGCCTTTCAACTCATCCTGATGCTTGAAGTACGGGGCTGGAAGATAGGCGATCAGAATCGTGGTTTCGAGAGGCATACCCTTTGCCTGATAGCCGTCCGGCAAAATCTTCACTCCGGCCTGTTCCGCACCGCCGCTTGGACGGATGGAGACCACGTCAAATGTGAGGAGTCTCCGATCCGATGCCGGGGCGTCCTTATGGGAAATGACAGTCTTGGTTTGAGCGCTCGCGCAGACGGCAAGAACGAGGGCGAGACAGAGAATGAAAGACCGCCGGCTAAACTTAGCCCTCAATATCAAAGTGTCTCGCTCCATGATTCCCGGTCCCCTAACGAGACACGGCCAGCGGGGCCAGCAGCGGGCGCACGCGTTCGAGCGCAGCCTCGGCCGTCAGTCCATACTTCTCGCGCAGCGACTCGACCTTGCCGTGCTCGATGAACTGGTCCGGCCAGCCGATACGCACCACCGGCACATCGATCTCCTGCTCATTCAGGCACTCCAGCACCGCGGAGCCGAATCCACCGGCGAGTACATGGTCTTCCATCGTCACTATAAGGCCACATTTGTCGGCGTACCGCTCGATGCAGTCGCGGTCTACCGGCTTGGCAAAACGCGGATTCACCACCGCCGCCGAGTGTCCTTCGGCTTCGATCATCTTCGCCAGACGCTCTGCTTCGGGCAGCATCGCTCCGAGGCCGAAGATCACGACATCGCTCCCATCGCGGACCACCTCGGCCTTGCCGATTTCGAGCATCACAGGCTCTGCCTTCACGGGCACCCCCGGTCCGATGCCGCGCGGGTAACGGATCGCGCTGGGACCCTCGTGCAGCATGGCGGTGTACATCATGTCCTGCAGCTCGTCTTCGTCCTTCGGCACCATGTGGACGATGTTCGGGATGCCGCGCAGATAGCTGATATCAAAGAGACCATGGTGCGTCGGGCCGTCGTCGCCGCTGAGGCCTCCGCGGTCCATACAGAAGACGACCGGCAGATTCTGCAGCGCCACATCATGCACCACCTGGTCGAACGCACGCTGCAGGAACGTCGAATAGATCGCGCAGAACGGCTTGTAGCCCTTGGTCGCCATACCGGCCGCAAAGAGCACGGCGTGCTCCTCCGCGATACCGACATCGAAGTAGCGCTTGGGGTGGTGGGGCCGGAAGAGATCGAGAGCGGTGCCGTTCGGCATGGCCGCCGTAATCGCGACGACCTTGTCGTTCATGGTGGCGAGTTTGGTCAGGCTTTCGGCAAAAACTTCGGAGTAGGTCTTCTGCGCCGCCGGCTTAGTATCGCCCGTCTCGGGGTTGTAGGGGCCCAGGCCGTGGAACTTCTTCTGCGAGTCGATGGCCGGTTGAAACCCACGGCCTTTCTGCGTGATGGCATGCAGCACGACCGGCTTGTTCTGGCCCTTGAGGAACTTGAACGTCTCGATCAGCATGGGTATGTTGTGGCCGTCGATGGGGCCGTAATAACTGAGCCCGAATTCTTCGAAGATCATGCCGCGGCCGACGATTCCCTTGGCCGCTTCTTCCGCTTTGCGCGCGATGTGCCGGGCAGCTTTGCCGCCAAATTTTTCAAGCAGGCCAGCGGCCCGGTCGTGAATGTTGACATACGTCGGATTGGTCGCGATCTTGTGGAAGTACTCGGCGATGGCGCCGACATTCTTGTCGATCGACCATTCGTTGTCGTTGAGCACGATGATCATGCGTTTGGTCTGGGCGGCAATATTATTCAACGCCTCGAAGCTGATGCCATTGGTGAACGCCGCATCGCCGGCCAGCGCGACGATGTGCTCGTCACCGCCGGACATGTCGCGTGCGACCGCCATTCCCAGCGCGGCGCTCAACGCGGTGCCGGCGTGTCCTGCGCCGAAAGCATCATGCTCGCTTTCGGTGCGCAGCATAAAGCCATTCAGGCCACCAGGCTGCCGGATGGTATCGAACTGCTGCTCACGTCCCGTCAGCAGCTTATGCACATAGCTCTGGTGGCTGACGTCAAAGACGAAGCTGTCCTTTGGCGTGTCGAACACGTAGTGCATCGCAATCGTCAGTTCGACAACCCCGAGATTTGGTCCGATGTGGCCGCCGGTCTTGGCAACACCGAGGATAAGGCGCTCGCGAATTTCCTCCGCCAGACGCTCCAGTTCCACCATCCCAAGCCGCTTCACATCTCCGGGCGACTTGATCCTGCTTAAATACTCACTCATTCTTCAAAACCCATCTCTTCGGCCATGGCAGGCGGTCGTAACCGCGAACTTATCGCCAATGTTCCAGTATATCGTCTCGGCACTACAACATTGGTCGAGTCACGAGGCGGGTATGGGTTACATTCGGTGCGTCGTCGTCCGCAGGAAGATTCAGCGCTGCGCTGACACATTCACCACAGTCGCCAGCGCAGCAGGGGCTATCTTCGTGCTGGCCAAGGCGACGCGGGGCGCGTTGGGAGTATTGGGAGTGATGTCATAGGTCCCGTAATCGACCGTCAGCGTAACCTCGCCGCCCATGCGCACATGGCTCACGGTCACATTGCTCTCCGGAAGCCAAAAAGCGCCCTTGCGCGCATAGCGGTAGTCGAACTTTGCGTTGCTGCTGATCCATGAGGGATTTTTCGCCGGCGAACCGACGATGCGCGTCACAGCATAGTCGCCCTTACTGATCCAGACTTTGCCTTTGTAGGTAAAGCGGCTGTTCACCTTGGGCGAGACTTCCAGCACCCAACTCTTCATGCCATCGCTCTCATCGTCACCCACCAGCTTCAGGTTGTAGTTGTCCGAAGACAGCATCGCCTTCATATGGTTGGCCTGGAGCGCACCCTCCTGTTCGGCTTCCATCATCTTGCGCAACACTTTGTGGCAGAACATCTCCGACCCGGTCTCGGAGATCACCGTAAAGTGCTTCTGGTCAGGTGCGGAAAAGTCCATCCTTGCCGTGACCTCCGCGGAACGGTTGCCCATCGGGCCTTTGTAGGTGACGCGGTACGTTCGCTCCGACCCATAGCGCGCCAGCGCCGTCTGCCGTTCCACGTCGCGCGCATTCACGCGGGCAACGATCTCATCCGCCGTAAGCGCTTGCGCCAGCGCATGGCCGGTACAGCATCCGATCAGTAAAAACCCCCACAGAAGACGTTGCATATCTACCTCCAGGCCCGGGACCCACGCCGCAAAAACCTGCGGCTATCGATTCAGAGGAGCTCTGGAGGAACCGCGACCGGCTTTTCCGCAAAACCCTCTTCGGCTTACTATGATGCGGATGAGATATCTCGCGTTAACCTCGCTCTCAATTTCTGTTCTGACTCTTGCACTCGTTTCCCCCTCGGGCCTCGCACAGCAACCCGTCCTTCCGCTTTGGCCGCATGCCACACCCGAACCCGCGCAGACTACTGAGCCTGAAGCCGACGTCACCAAACCGACCGACGCATTCATCAGCGGCCACCGCACCGCCCGCCTGGCCAACGTCACCGTCCCGACCCTTACGATCTACTCGCCGCCTGCGTCGGTAAAAAATACGGGAGCCGCGGCGCTCGTCTTTCCGGGCGGCGGCTACGTGCGTCTCGCATGGGACGGCGAAGGTATCGACACCTGCAACTGGCTCACCTCCGCCGGCATTACTTGCCTGCTGGTGAAATACCGGGTCCCGGAAAAAGGCCACTACCCTGACAACTTCGCCGATCTCGAAGACGCGCAGCAGGCCATGCGCATTTCGCGCCGACATGCGAAGGAGTGGCACATTGATCCCGACCGTATCGGCGTCGTCGGCTTCTCGGCCGGAGGGAACCTCGCCGTCCTGATGAGCACGCATTCCGACGATAAGCACGTCGAGAGCACACCTGCGGCGCCCGATGTCGACACGAAGATCGACACGCGCCCGAACTTCGCGGTGGTCGTTTATCCGGCGTATCTCGTCGTTCCGTCCGACCCAGCCAATCCCAACTCTCCCGCTGCAACGCCCGTCGCTATGGATCCGGTGTATACCCCCAATAAACTGACACCGCCGACGTTCCTCATTCAGGCAGAGAACGATAAAAATTATGGAAAGAATGCCCCGGTTTACTTCCAGGCGCTCGCCACCGCGGGTGTTCCGGCAGAGCTTCACATGTATGCCATCGGAGGGCATGGATTTGGCATTCATCCGCCGGGTATGCCGGAGGAAAACTGGACGGATCTTGCCAATGCGTGGCTGCGTAGTATCAAAATGATCCCGTAACTGTACGGCGAGGGAAACGTGTGCATTTCTGGCGCAAAGATTGCTTCGAGCTGTTAAAGGTCGCAGCATCCGAAGCAAAAGCTGTACCTGTCTGGATGGACTATGCGGGCTTCTGCGCAAGTCTCGAGCGTGGCCTGCGCAAAACGGCCCTCGTCAAGCTGACCGACTTCATTACGGTGTTGGAGCGGTCGCCCTTTGAAGAGCGCAAACGGTTTACAGGTTGGTTGTCGCATCTAGCCGATCAGCATAGTTGCAGACACATGCTCGTTCCCCATCCACTTCAATTGCGCGTTATCGAACCGACTCTTCTTGAATGGACGATGGTCGAGCCATCAAATTTTGAGCCGCATCTTTGGATCGGGGGATATGAGCATCTACGACAAGCTTTGGAGTTGGCTCCAGAGCATCAAGCCGTGCGTCGGAAACTGATCATTAGCATCCTGAGTCGTGTAAGCAACAATGCTCATGAACTGCCCATTGGATATCTCGGAGCTCCTCAGGAAGATTTGTCCGCGCTAGCCGAAGCCGAAGCATTTCTGTCGGGCTTGTCCGATGTGGAAAACCGCTCTGCTTACGGTCTTGAGATCAAAGAAATCCGGGACTCGATCAACGAGTATGTACGTAGACGCCAGACACCAATCTAGGCCTCCGCCCCCTCCAGCACCACCGCACTCGGCTTCTCTTTGCCGAACTCACCTTCCCACTTTGCCACCACCACACTCGCCAGGCAGTTGCCGACGACGTTGATCACCGTTCGCGCCATATCCATCAGTGTGTCTACGCCGAGCAGGACGAAGATCGGCTCCATCGGTAGGTGGAACGTCGCGGCCGTAGCCAGCAGCACCACGAACATCGACCGCGGCACACCCGCGACGCCCTTGCTGGTGAGCATCAGCGTCGCCATCATCATCAGTTGCTGACCGATCGACAGATGAATTCCTGCCGCCTGCGCAACAAAGATGCTCGTCACCGCCAGGTACAGCGTGGAGCCATCGAGATTGAAGCTGTAGCCCGCAGGAATCACGAACGCGACGATGCGGCGCGGGACACCAAGTGCTTCCATCTGCTCCATCGCACTGGGCAACGCGGCTTCGCTGGCGCCGGTGGCGAAGGCGATGGTCGCCGGCTCGGCAACTGCCGCGAGGAAGCGCCGAACCGGCACCTTGAACAACAGCGCCGCCGGCAGCAACACCAGCACGCCAAACGCAATCAGGGCGACATACAGCGCCACCAACAGCTTCACAAGGTTCACCAGCACGCCGAGACCGAGGTGTCCCACGGTATATGCCATCGCCCCCGCGACACCGATCGGCGCGAAATACATCACGATGTTGGTGAACTTGAACATCACTTCGCTCAGGCTTTCGAACACCCTCAGCAGCGGCGCGCGTTTGGCCTCGCTCACCTTGGCCAGCGCAATGCCAAAGATGATGGCGAAGACCGCAACTTGCAGGATCTGTCCTTCGGCCACGCTCTTTGCGATGTTTTCGGGAAAGATATGCAGGATGAAGTCGTCCCAATGTGTCGGCGGAGGCACAGCCACCGGCGCGCCGGAAACCTGGGTTTCGACCGCAGCCATATTCAAACCGACCCCAGCCTTCGACACGTTGATCGCGACAAGCCCGATCACCAACGCCAGCGTCGTTGCCACCTCAAAATAAATCAGCGACTTGATGCCCATGCGGCCGACGCTTTTGAGGTCTCCATGACCGGCGATGCCCACAACCAGCACCGACAGGATCAGCGGCGCCACGATGGTCTTGATCAGCCGCAGAAAGATATCCGAAAACACGCGCAGGCTTTCGCCGAAGTGCGGCGCATCGAAGCCGATCTCCGCGCCCACCACCATCGCCACAAACATCCACGGAGTCAGGCTTTTCTGCCGCCAAGCAACTGCGCATAGCAACACCATCGACGCCCAACGCAGTCCGCGCCCGAAGCCGGCGACGAAATCCGCTGACGCCCCGAAGTGCGGGCTCCAGAAATGCAGCGCCGCCCCTGCCCCCAACAGCACCACCGCAGGCACAATCAGCGCCCAATCTTTCCGCGTTATCGCCACGGACATCCCTTCGTCACTCATTTTGTTTATGCCAGTGCCCCGAAGGATACCAGCCAGCCCGCGTCGCGCGTAGTTCTTGCGAGATTCTCTTCCACGGAAGCCTCGAATCGCAGTCGTACAATAGGGCGATGCGACGCTACGTGACGTCCTCCGCCGTTCTTTTTACCCTCCTTGTTCTCTGCCAACACTGTCGCGCACAAGCGACTTTGCCGCTGCCTTCGCAGGGCTTGTCCGACCCGCTCAACCGACCGCAGATTATCAGCCCTCTCACGCAACCCACGCTTTCGCCGGGTGTGATCCAGTTGATGGAGCTGGAAGGCCGTTTTGCCCAGGACGTCGCCAAGGGCGGCGGCAAGGCATTCGCTTCGTGGTTCGCCGAAGATGCCGTGACGCTGAACAACGGCAAGCCCGCTGTACTGGGCCATCGCGCCATCGCCGACACGGCCGTATGGGACCCCAAAACTTATCAACTCACCTGGGCCCCGCAAGGCGCGCAGATGGGCCCGTCCGGAGACACCGGCTTTACCTGGGGCCATTACGAAGCCCATTCCGTCGACCGCAACGGCCAGCCGGTCGTCTCGTCCGGACGCTACATCACATTCTGGAAAAAGGTCGCCGACGGCTCGTGGAAAGTCGCCATGGACGCCAGCGCCAACGACGCTCCCGCTGAAGGAGATTGCTGTACGCTCCCGAAACCCTAGGTTGATACGTCGTGCACCGAGGTACCCTGCAAAACAGGTTACCGTTGTGCATTTTTCAGCCCCAATGTGGGAGTGTCAGGGCCATTACAGGTCTATATCCTCCGGTTAGAATCAATGATCGAGTCTCCGCCCAGCGCCGAGCAGCCCCGGCTCCAGACTCTCGAGCAATACGAGTTACTGGATATGCCGCACGACCCCGCCCTCGACGATATTTCTCGTCTGGCGGCGCAGATTTGTAACGCCCCTGCGGCGGCAATTTGTCTTGTGGAAAAAGACCGTATCGCCTTCCTCTCGCGGGTCGGCATCGACATCAATCAGGCCCCGCGCCATTCGCTGCCCTGCGAAACCACCGTGGCCGGTGACGGTATCTACCAGATTCCCGACGCCCGCCGCGACCCCGACTTCGCTCCCGACGGCATCGCCATCGCAGGACGTCACTACCGCTTTTACGCTGGAGCGCCGATCGTGATGCCATCCGGCGCCGCCATCGGCTGCCTCAGCGTGTACGACACGGCTGCGCGCAAACT
>Ga0070679_100001111_pt1 | contig 23533 bp, 20 predicted proteins | sample KBSC63BmetaG_FD_65652 | JGI IMG/M metagenome (GOLD analysis project Ga0070679, IMG submission 65652) | Corn rhizosphere microbial communities from Kellogg Biological Station, Michigan, USA - KBS C6-3B metaG | ecosystem: Host-associated > Plants > Roots > Rhizosphere | place: USA: Michigan... | reverse complement strand
TTTGCCATGGCGACGCTCGTGCGCGACGCGCGCACCGATCTCGATAGAACGCGAAAACGCCTCGGCCAATCCACCGAGCGCGTGGTGGTGCGCAATAGAGCTACTATCGGTACCGCGGCGGCCCGGCTAAACGCGCTCAGTCCATTGGCTACCCTCTCTCGGGGCTATGCCGTAGCGCGTGATCCCAATGGTGGCGCGCTCACATCCGTTCGGCACTTCAAACCCGGATTCGATTTCGAGCTACTCCTCCACGATGGCAAAGTGAACGCCGAGGCCAAGTAGGTCGAATGAGTCTGTTCCTCACGTTCATCACCAGCCTCATGCTCGGCATGCGACACGCGACCGATTCGGATCACGTCGTCGCCGTCACGGCGATCGCGAGTCGCGAGCGTTCGGTAATGAAGGCCGCGTGGCTCGGGGCGCTGTGGGGTTTTGGTCACACGCTTACGCTGCTGCTGGCCGGTGGGGCGATCATTCTCTTCAAGGTGACTTTCACGCCGAGGCTCGGCCTCTCGATGGAATTCGCCGTTGCGGTCATGTTGGTGGTGCTCGGACTCTTGAATCTTTTCGAAGTTCGTCCGCGCGCTGCGTCGCTGAATAGCGCGCGCCCATTTCTCGTGGGCGTCGTGCACGGGCTCGCCGGATCGGCCGCTGCGGTTCTGATCATAGTGCCGCTCATTCCCGATCCGCGGTGGGCGGTCGTCTATCTGCTCGTGTTCGGTTTCGGCACGGTGGTGGGGATGACGCTCATCACACTCTCGATTGCGGCGCCGTCGCTCCTTCTCGCGGCGCGCATGGCGGGGATGCAGCGGTCGCTTCGTCTCGCTTCGGGGGCTGTCAGCGTCGTGTTCGGGCTGTACCTCGCCCACAAGGTTGGCTTCGCGGATGGGTTGTTTACTTCGAACCCGAGCTGGCGGCCGCGCTAGCTGTTACTCGGAGTACGAATCGGGACGTTTCCTTCGCATCCACAAAACCCAAGCAGGGAGCTGTCAGCCTCTAAGCTGGAGCTGACGAGCTTTCATATTGGCATTATCGATAAACGGACTAAAGCAGTTGCTGGTTACACATTAAGAGGATGACCCGGACCTCGTCCTGCCCAGTCGAGCCAACCACTTTGGCCGAGTAATAGAGCGGCTCGCCCGGCATTTTGGCCTCCCCGAAGACGAGCACCGAATCCGTCTGGGGCACCGTTATCTCAAAATCACCATTGCCGTTGCTCATCGCGTATCCCATCGGCCGGGTCCGTCGCACCTGCGTCAGGAGTCGATCGTACTCCCTGGACGCGGCGCGCATCTTGTCCGGGTCACCGTTCTCCCAGTCGAGACTGTCGAGGACGAAGAGGGACCGCCGGATTGCCGGCACCTTCTTGGCGTTGAACGCATAGGCGTGAACGCCTGGGACGCCGGAGGTTGATTCCTTCACATCTGCACAGGGCTGCGCGCTGCCATCGAGCAGGGTAGTCGCCGGGGGCCGGGTATTCGGCGTGAATGGATGCAGAAACAAGAGGCCGAGCAACGGTGCGCCTTTCAGAAACACTTCTTACTCCGGGAGAGTGGTCGTCCACAAGACGCGCCACCTGGCTTTTTGGAACGGGATCGGGGCGTTTCCTTGTCATCCACAAAACCGAAGCAGGGAGCTGTCGGCATTCAAGCTGGAGCTCAAGAGCTTTCATACTCGCCTTATGGATGCGCGAGGCTCCTACATCGCGCGCACCCTCGAGACTTCGGTGAGACCCTTTGCGCGCCGGTAGGAAATCCCGTACGCCAATGGAAAAGCTGGGAGGCTCCGGCTACAAAGCTGGGAGCTGCCTGCTTCAGTTTTGTGGATACTTCTGTAACGCCGCGATCCACGCCCTGAGATGTCAGGGAGCCTTGTCTCTGATACGAGCCTCGGTTAAGTTACGGGGCTACAGCGATTTAAGAACCAGCGTCGCGCTCCGGGAGATCCCGGCCGCAAGAACAAATCCAAATGGCATTCGAGAAAACACCTACTCTAGAGAAGTACCGCACACATAAAGACGACAGCGGATCGACCGAAGTTCAGGTCGCCCTTCTCACGGCAAGAATCAACTACCTCAACGATCATTTCCGCGCCCACGCGAAGGATCACCACAGTCGTCGCGGGCTGCTGAAAATGGTCGGACGTCGCCGCCGCCTTCTGGATTACCTCAGGCGCACCGATGTCGATGGTTACCGAAAGATCATCGCCGACCTTGGACTGCGATACTAAGCTGGCTCTTTGATCTGACCGCGCGGCGCACAATGGCGTCCGCGCGGTTTGTGCTACTCAGAAGCAAAAGCAACCAAACAACATATGCAACGCATCGAAAGAACGTTCGCCGGTAGACGCCTCGTCATCGAGACAGGCCGCATGGCGAAGCAGGCGGCAGGGTCCGCAGTAGTTCAGTTCGGCGAGACGATGGTCATCGCCGCAGTAACAGTCAGTGACAACGAAAGTCCACTCCCGTTTTTCCCCCTCCTCGTGGAGTACAAGGACAAGGCCTACGCCGCGGGAAAGATTCCCGGCGGCTTCATCAAGCGGGAAGGCCGTCCTTCTGATCCCGAAATCCTCAAGGCGCGAATCATCGATAGATCGATCCGTCCGCTCTTTCCTGAAGGATTCAAGAACGAGGTTCAGGTCTTCATCTACGTCGTTTCTGCCGACCAGGAGAACGACGCCGACGTGATGGCGCTCGTCGCCGCCTCGTACGCGCTCAACGCGTCGAAGATTCCGTTCATGGGACCGATCGCCGGCGTCCGCGTCGGACGGGTTCAGGACAAGTGGATTCTCAATCCCACATTCCAGCAGCTTCCTTACAGCGACATGGACATCGTCCTCGCCGCTTCAAAGGACTCGATCATGATGGTCGAGGGTGGCGCGCTCGAAGTATCCGAAGCCGACGCGCTCGAAGCGTTGACGGTCGGCCACCGCGGCGTCCAGGAGCTCATCGGAATCCAGGAAGAGCTCCTCAAGCAGGGGCGCGCCGAGAAGATGGTGTGGAAGAAGCCGGAGACTCCCACGGCCCTCAAGGCCCGCGTCGACGAGCTGGCCAAGGGCCGCATCGCCGAAGCGATCAACCAGGCCGACAAGCACAAGCGCATCGAGGCCGTGGAGCTCGTGAAGAAGGAAGCGGTAGCTCTGCTCCTCACCGAGTTCCCGGACAACTCAAAGGATCTCTCGAACCTCGTCGGCGACGTCGAGTATCACGCGCTGCGCTCACAGGTGCTCGACACCAGCAAGCGCGTCGATGGTCGCGGCACGAAGGACGTACGCGCGATAACGATCGACACGCAGGTACTCCCGCGCGCTCACGGCTCCGCGCTCTTCACGCGTGGACAGACGCAGGCACTCGTGGCGGTCACGCTCGGCACCGCCAACGACGTCCAGCGCCTCGACAGCATCGACGAAGCGGGCGAGTCGACCAAGTCGTTCATGCTGCACTACAACTTCCCGCCGTTCTCGACGGGTGAAGTGAGACCGATGCGCGGCACCAGCCGCCGCGAGATCGGACACGGCAATCTGGCCGAGCGCGCGCTTCAGAGCGTGCTGCCGGCGTTCGAGGATTTCCCGTACACCATTCGCATCGTCTCCGACATCCTCGAGTCGAACGGATCGTCTTCGATGGCGTCGGTTTGTGGCGGCTCGCTCGCGCTGTTCGATGCCGGTGTTCCACTCCGCGCCGCCGTTGCTGGTGTCGCGATGGGACTCATCAAGGAAGGCGAGAAGTACGCGATCCTCACCGATATTCTCGGCACCGAGGATCACTTGGGTGACATGGACTTCAAGGTCGCGGGTACCGAGACCGGGATCACGTCGATCCAGATGGATATCAAGGTCGAAGGTCTCGACCTCAAGATCGTGAAGGAAGCGCTCGCGCAGGCTCGCGAAGGCCGTCTCCACATCCTCGGCGAGATGAAGAAGTCGCTGAGCGAGCCGAGATCGGACCTGTCGCCGTACGCGCCGCGCATCGTGACGGTGAACATCAGCCCCGAGAAGATCGGCGACCTGATCGGACCGAAGGGCAAGACGATCCGCGGCATCCAGGAAGAGACTGGCGCCGAGATCACGGTCGACGACACCGGTTTGGTGACGATTGCCGCCGTCGGTGGCGAAGCGATGGAGCGCGCGCGTCAGATGATTCAGGCGCTCACCGCGGAGCCGATCATCGGCGAGACGTACGAGGGCAACGTGAAGAGCACGACTGCCTTCGGCGCTTTCGTCGAGATCATGCCCGGCACCGAGGGTCTCGTTCACATCTCCGAGCTGAAGCACGGCCGGACCGAGAAGACGGAAGACGTCGTGAAGAAGGGCGACCGCGTTAAGGTCAAGCTTCTCGAGCGCGATGAGCGTGGACGTCTTCGCCTCTCGATGAAGGCACTCGTTCCCAAGCCAGAGGGTGAATCTTCCTCCGGCGGCGAAGGTGGCGGAACGGGCAGGGAAGGAACCGCTCTCGCGGCAGTCGGCGCCGAGGGCGAGCAGGCCGATGGCGGCGGCGAAGGCGGCAGGTCCGAGAGACCGGATCGTGGCGACCGCCCGCGTCGCCCACGCAGCGGCGCGTCGCGTGGTGGCGGAGGCCGCTCGCGCGAGTGAGCGTCGCGACGCTCAGCGCGGAGTCCGCTCTGCGCCGCACCGTTCTACCGAACGGACTGACCGTACTTTCGGAGTCGATGCCGGGAGTACGGTCGGTCGCATTGGGGGCGTGGATCCGCGCTGCCTCGCTCCACGAGAGTGCGGACAAGATGGGCGTCTCGCACATGCTCGAGCACATGGTGTTCAAGGGGACCCCGACGCGCAGCGCAAAGGATCTGGCACTCGCGCTGGAAACTCTCGGCGGGTCACTCGACGCGTATACCGCGCGAGAGCACACGGCCTATCAAGCGAAGGTTCTGGACGAGCACCTGCCGCAGGCCGCAGACGTCCTGGCGGACCTGGTGTTTCGGCCGGTTCTGCGCGCGTCCGATCTCGCGCTCGAGAAGAAAGTCGTGCTCGAAGAGATCAGCACCGTCGACGACACACCGGACGATCTCGTCTTCGAGCTGCACAACACGCAGCTGTGGGGAACTCATCCGTACGGTTTTCAGATTCTCGGGACACGCGAGACGGTGGGAGCCCTGAGTGTTTCCGACCTGCGTGCGCTTCACTCGCGCGCGTATCATCCCGAGCAGATCGTGTTCGCTGCCGCTGGCAACGTCGAGCACGACGCCCTCGTGGAAACACTCGAATCCACTGGGTGGGGAGACATCCCGCGCGGCGGACTTCCGGCGCTCAAATCTCCGGCTCCAATCGTGCAGACACCTAGCGCCGTGCACTTCGAGCGTGATACGGCCCAGACCCACATCGTCATCGGCAGCGACGCGTTTCCGCACAGCGATCCGCGTCGCTATGCGATGAGCATGATCGGGATGCTCTTCGGCGGCGGAATGAGCTCGCGGCTCTTTCAGCGCGTCCGCGAAGAGCTCGGGCTCGCGTACTCGGTGTATTCGTTTCAGTCGTTCCACGAAGATACGGGAATGCACGGCGTATACGTCGGCACGACTCCGGAAAGCGCGAGAGCGGCCGTCGATGCGATCAATGAGGAGATGGAGAAGCTCGCGTCTGAGGGACTGAGCGATGCCGACATCGCCGCCGGAAAGAGCCAGATCAAGGGACAGATTACATTGGCTCTGGAGAGCCCGACATCGAGGATGTATCGCGCGGCGGGGACCGAGCTGTATGGCGAGCCCTATCGCACGCTGGACGAGCTGCTCGCGCTGATCGATTCCATCGACGCAGACACGGTGGCGGATCTCTGCAAGACTTTTTTCAACCCCGGGCGGCAAACTCTCGTGAGCTTGGGTCCCAAGGCCGCGGCGTAATGCCCGGCTTTCAACATTTCAATTCGACTATCCTGAGATGAAGATCGGCGTTCCGAAGGAAATAAAGACCAACGAGAATCGCGTGGCTCTGGTGCCGGCCGGCGCGGAGGCCCTTGTTGCGGCGGGTCACAGCGTGATGATGGAGAAGGGAGCCGGAGAGGGCAGTGGTTTTCCGGATGCATCATATACCGCGGTCGGCGCGAAGATCGGCGCCGACGCCGATACCGTGTGGCGCGAAGCCGACATGATCATGAAGGTGAAGGAGCCGATCAAAGTCGAGTGGCCCCGCATGAAGAAAGGCCAGGTGATCTTCACCTATTTCCACTTCGCCGCCGACAAGGAGCTGACCCTCGCGCACATCAATAGCGGCGCCACATGCATCGCGTACGAGACCGTGGAGCTGCCGAATCGCGATCTTCCGCTCCTCATCCCGATGTCCGAGGTCGCGGGCAGAATGGCGGTGCAGGAAGGCGCCAAATACCTGGAGAAGCTCTACGGCGGACGTGGCGTTCTCCTCGGCGGTGTTCCCGGGGTAGCCCCGGCCAAGGTCGTGATTCTGGGCGGTGGAATAGTTGGAATCAACGCTGCGAAGATGGCGGCTGGATTGGGTGCGAAGGTCACTGTTCTCGACCTGAGCCTGGAACGTTTGCGATACCTCTCGGACGTCATGCCCGCCAACGTCACACTCATCTATTCCAATCGTCATAACATCCTGGAGCAGATCTCCACTGCCGATTTGGTCGTCGGAGCGGTTCTGATACCGGGAGCAGTCGCGCCGAGACTGATTCGCCGTGAAGATCTGAAGACAATGCAGCCAGGATCGGTGATCGTCGACGTCGCAATCGATCAGGGCGGCTGCGTCGAAACCATCAAGGCTACAACGCACGACAACCCAACATACATCGTGGATGGAATCGTCCATTACGGAGTTGCGAACATGCCGGGCGGTGTACCACGCACGTCAACGCTGGCCTTAACGAACGCGACTTTTCCCTACGCTAAGGAGCTGGCGAAGAAGGGATGGAAACAGGCTCTCAAGGATAACGCAGCACTGAAGAAAGGACTCAACATCGTAGACGGAAAGGTGACATATCCCGCTGTCGCTGAAGCGTTTGGCTTGCCGTTTACTCCACCCGATTCATATTTGAACTAATGCGATTTCCATTCTGGAAGCCGGGCGCACTCTTCCCGGCGAATGCGATCGCCGTCGACCTCGGCACCGCCAACACACTGATTTACGTGAAGGGAGAAGGCATCGTGCTCAACGAGCCTTCGGTCGTGGCACTCGATCGCGAGACGAAAAAGATCAAGGGAGTCGGACTCGAGGCCAAGAGGATGCTCGGCCGCACGCCTGAAGGCGTCATCGCGGTGAGACCGATGAAGGACGGCGTCATCGCCGACTTCGACGTCACCGAGAAGATGCTGCGGTACTTCCTCGCCCTGATCATCGAAAACCACGTCTTCAAGGTGAAGCCGCGCGTGATCGTGTGCGTGCCCTCCGGCATCACCGAAGTGGAAAAGCGCGCGGTGCGCGACTCAGCGCTCGGCGCCGGCGCAAAGGAAGTCTTCATGGTCGCCGAGCCGATGGCTGCAGCGATCGGAGTTGGACTTCCCGTGGAGACACCGACCGGCAACATGGTGATCGACATCGGCGGTGGTACCACCGAGATCGCCGTAATCGCACTGTCAGGTATTGTCAGCGATACGTCCATCCGCACCGGCGGTGACGAGCTCGACATGGCAATCGTGCAGTTCATGCGCAAGAACTACAATCTCCTGGTCGGAGAATCGACCGCCGAGCAGGTCAAGATTCAGATCGGATCCGCCGCGCCCGTCGGTGACGAGAGAGAAATGGACGTCAAAGGCAGGGATCTTGTATCGGGAATCCCCAAGACGGTGCGCGTGCACTCGTCGGAGATCCGCGATGCGGTGCAGGAGCCCATTCAACAGATCGTCGACGCGGTTCGTCGCGCACTGGAGATTACTCCCCCCGAGCTCGCTGCCGACATCGTCGATCGCGGGATAGTCATGACGGGTGGAGGCGCCCTGATTCGCGGCCTCGACGTTCTTCTTTCGCAGGAAACCGGACTTCCGATTCACGTCGACGAAGATCCTCTCACCTGCGTCGTACGCGGCTGTGGCCGCATTCTTGACGATGAGGCTAAATACTGGTCTGTACTAGCGACTTGAATTGAGGTAACTCGTGGCCCGCGCCGTACGAAGCAACAACCGGATCGACCTGATTGTCCTTACAACGTGCGTCGTTCTCGCCCTCGCGGCCCGCGCACTCCCAAATACGATGCGCGATCCCGTGGCAACCGGGATGCGGCGCTCGTTCCTCGCCCCACTCGTCATGCTCCAGGAGCGATCCGAGAAGGGGCGGCAGTCGCTGCTCTCGGCAGACGCTAAGCAGGAGCACCTCGACAGCCTTTCCCTCGCCTCGATCAAGGCCGGGTCGCTGGAAGGTGAAAACGACAGACTCCGAAAGCTCATCGGTCTCGGGTCGAGGCTACGTTGGGGCTTTGTCCCAGCCGAGGCTCTTCACGGGCGCGGAGTCCGCGACGAAACGACGGTAATCCTCAGCGCTGGATCGCGCGCTGGCGTCAGCCGGCTGAGTCCCGTGATCGGTCCGGAAGGGTTGGTCGGTGTAGTCGACCAGGTCGATCCCACCATGAGTCATGCGATGCTGTGGACGCACCCGGATTTCCGTGTGAGCGCAATGTCGCCCGACGGAAGCGCTTTCGGCATCGCCCAGGCGCACCTGACTGGAGCGACGGGCGACTATCTTCTGGAGCTTCGTGGCGTGCCGTTCAGGGCCACTCTCAAGCCTGGCTCCGTCATCGTGAGCTCGGGGTGGGGTGGAGTATGGCCGCGGGGAATTCCCGTGGGCACCGTGCTCCAGGAGATCAAGACTACTGAAGGCTGGGCGCGAACGTATCTGCTGCGGCCAGCGGTCAATCCCGCCGACGTCTATTCCGTCATGATCCTTCGCCGCGATCGGGTTGCGAAAGGAGTCGATGGCGTGTGGGAGAGTGCGGCGCAGGTTGACGCCGCCGCTCAGCGGATTGTTGTATCAGGCGATTCCGCGGCCAAGAGCGCTGCGCTGGCCGAGGCCGCGGCTCGAAGGGCAGTCCTCGACAGTATCGCTCGCGCCAACGGCGTAGCTCCGGCGGGTGTCACTGACAGCACGCGCGCGGTCTCGCAGCCCGTTGCGCCACGACCGGTTCCAGTGCGGCGTCCGCCTGCGGACACCACCGTCCGCCGCGATACGACGCCCCGCGATACGACGCGGCGAGACTCCGCTCCACCGCCCGCAAACGCGCCTCCACCGGGAGCAACGCGATGAATCTGGGCGGAGCGATTCGCGCGACAATCAGCTTCCTCATCTTCGTCGTCCTTCACTACACGCTCCGCCCGCTACTGGGATGGCGTGCGCCGATGGACTTCCTGGTGCTGGCGCTGCTTCTCGCTTCAGTGAGGGTAAGACCAGCCACGGCGGCAGTGATCGGATTCATACTCGGCATGATCTCCGATTCGCTGGCTCCCGACGCGCTCGGGGCAGGAGCGATCGCGATGACGATCGTCGGATTCGGCGCGTCGTACCTGAAAGCAGTTTTCTTCGCCGACAACCTGGTTCTGAACGCCTTCTTCTTTTTTCTCGGCAAATGGGTGTTCGACATTCTCTACTTCATCGGTGAGCAGCGAGTGCACGGCGTCGAGCTGGTGCAGCAGTTGCTCCTATGGTCTCCGCTGTCGGCGGCGGTGACCGCGGCGGTGGGCGTCCTGTTATTGTTCATTATGCGTCCCCTTCTGGAGCCGAGTACCGCATGAGCTTTCATCCGAATGACGTCGCTCGTCGAGCGCGCATGAGCTCGCTGGCGCTCGTTCTCGGATTTCTTTTCCTGATGGGCGCGTTCTTCAAGACGCAGGTCATTCAGAACAAGCAGTACGTGATGCAGTCGGAGGAAAACCGGCTGCGCCCGATTCCCCTTCCCGCGCCGCGCGGAATCATCTACGACCGTCACGGCGAAGTGATCGCGGAAAACCTTCCGGCGTATTCGGTGTCCATCACCGCGCCGAGCGTCGACAGTCTGCGCGGCGCACTCGCCCAGCTGGCCAGCACGCTGCAGCTCGATCAGGCGCAGATCAACAACGCGATCCGAAGGTACCGGCGCGCGCCGACGAGACCGACGGTAGTTCTGCCCGATGCATCGATAGACATCGTGTCGGTTCTGGAAGAGCACCGTCTCGATTTTCCGCGACTCATCATCCAGTCCGTCCCGAAGCGCTACTACCCCGACGGATCGATCGTCTCGTCTTTCGTCGGTTACACCGGGGAAATCACCGAGTCGGACCTCAACGACCCGAAATACGCCTCTTACAAACCCGGACAGGACATCGGGAAGGCCGGACTCGAGAAGCAGTACGAATCGATTCTTCACGGAAAGGAAGGCGTTCGCTTCGACGAAGTCGACGCGCGCGGGCGTCCAGTACGAGGGCAGGGGCCGAGGCCGGACCTGGACGCCGAAGGCGCGCCGCCGCTCTACACGAACATCGATCTGGATCTGCAGAAGTTCACCGCCGGAATTTTCGGCGATTCGCTCCAGGGAGGTGCGGTTGCGCTCGATCCGCACACTGGTGCCGTGCTCGCGCTTTACAGCGCGCCGAGTTGGGATCCCAACAAGTTCACGGGCGGCATTCCGGCTGATTACTACAAGCAGCTGCTCGAGGACAAGCGCCGGCCGCTCGTGAACAAGGCGATCCAGGGACGCTATCCACCCGGCTCGACGTTCAAGCTCGTGACTACGGTGGTTGCGCTCCAGGCAGGACTGGTCGGGCTCAAGGAGCACATGCCGGTGCCTTGCACGGGCGGCTACCAGTTCGGCAACCGCTACTTCCGCTGCTGGGACAAGCGCGGCCACGGCGCGCTCGATCTCGAGGGCGCGATCAAGCATTCGTGTGACGTCTACTTCTATCAGCTGGGACTGAAGATCGGTCTCGCCAAGCTGATCGCTGGTGGAATCTCACTTACGATGCGCGACAAATCCGGCGTCGATCTGCCCGAGGAGAATCAGCCGTACTGGCCGTACGCCGTCGACTACTACAACAAGAAGTTCGGACCGCGCAACTGGAGCAACGCCGAAACGCTCAACCTGGCAATCGGACAGGGCGCGAATTCGCAGACGGTCGTGAACATGGCGAAGTTCTATACCGCCCTCGCGACCGATGGAACCGAGTCGCGACCCGAAATCGCGCACCTCGTTCCGCAGCGCAAGCAGATCTTCCGGCTTTCGGCAGATCAGCACGAGACGGTTCTTAACGGACTCAAGGCGGTGCTCGAGGGTGGTGGAACGGCAGCCGCTTCCGCGATCTCAGGTGTTGTGCTCGCCGGAAAAACGGGCAGCGCCCAGAATACCGGTGGTGAGGACCACGGCTGGTTCGTCGGATTTGCTCCCGCCGATGATCCAAAGATCGTTGTCTGCGTTCTTTTGGAATTCGGACAGCACGGCTCGCGCGCGGCGCACATCGCCGCGGCCATCGTCAGTCACTTCCTGCACGTCGGTCCAGTCGCGGCAACCATGGACGAAGGCTGATGAGCAGGCCGATCGTTTCCGATTACAAGCTGCTCGGCGCCGCGGTTCTTCTTTCAGTGTTCGGCGTCGCAATGGTTTACTCGGCCGGCCAGACGGATACGCCGACGGCCGTCGCCCACGCCTACAAGTCACAGATGCTGTGGCTGCTGATCGGGATGGGCTTCGCCTATGCGGTGACGCATTCGTCAGTTCGTTTCATCGAGTGGATGACGACGCCGCTCTATGCGTTTTCGGTCTTCCTGCTGGCGCTGACGCTGGTTATCGGAAAAGGCGCCGGCACCGCGGCGAGCACGAAGAGCTGGCTCGCGATTGGCAGCCATCGCATCGGCCAGCCATCAGAAATTGCCAAGGTCACCGTCGTCCTGATGCTGGCGAAGGTCTTGTCGGCGCGGCGCGAAACTCCGCGCTCACTCCTCGATCTCTGGAAACCGGCAATCGTCGTCGGCATTCCGTGGCTGATCATCATGCTCCAGCCTGACCTCGGCACGGGCATCGTCTTTATCGGGATTTTCTTCGCGATGCTGTACTGGTCGGGCGTCGCGTGGCCGCTCCTGCTTCTGATCGCCAGCCCGGCGATCAGTCTGATTCTTTCATTCAGTGTCGGACTTTGGGGCGCGTGGTTCTTCATCCTCCTCGCGCTCGTTCTGTGGTACAAGCCGTTCCTGATCGAAGGAATAGTTCTGATGGTGCTGAACGTCGCCACGGGCGTGGTGGCGCCGCTGATGTGGGAGAAGCTTGCGCCATACCAGCAGAATCGACTGAAGACGTTCATAGACCCTACCGCTGACGTGCGCGGATCGGGATACCACGTCATCCAGTCGAAAGTCGCGATCGGATCGGGCGGCCTGTTCGGGCAGGGATACACGCTCGGCACCCAGAAGCGGCTCGCGTTTCTCCCCGAGCAGCATACGGACTTCATCTTCTCCGTCGTCGGCGAGGAGCTCGGCTTCCTTGGCGTCGCGATCGCGCTCGCGCTCTTCCTCTGGCTCTTCCTCCGCATCACGCAGGTCGCCGAGCGCGCAAATGACTCGTACAGCAGTCTGGTCGCGTACGGCCTCATGTCCGGCTGGTTTGTGCACGTGCTGGTGAACGTCGGGATGACGCTCAACCTCATGCCCATCACTGGTATCCCGCTTCCGTTTTTCAGCTACGGCGGCTCGTTCATGCTCGCGAGCTGGCTTGCCGTCGGCATCCTCATGCGGATTTCGGGCGAAGGGCGCGGTAGTGCAATGTCGCTTCGAGGCTATTAGCAGAATCCAGCATCGTGGTGCGTGTCTTCGGACAGTCCATCGCGCGGGTCGAGATTTGTAAGAACCGCGCGTCGTCTCTCGGCGCGCTGCCGCGAGTGGGCTGACGGGCTCGCAGCGTGTAAGCGAGCTAGCCGACCCGGAGTCGGATACCCTCGCCCGACTGACCGGCAAAGATATCACAACCGCGCGACGCACCAAGAACGGCGACAAAGCGCGCCCATCCAGCCCCCGGCCGCCGCCGCCCGAGCGCGCATCCGCTTAGCCGGTGCGAATTTAGCCGCTTCCGCGTAGATTCCGCGCATGGCATGGTTTCGGAAGGAAAAGAAGCCCCGGCTTCCGCGTCATGAGAAGCATGAGATTCCGCCCGATGCGTGGGAGAAATGTGACAATTGCGGTCACACCGATCTCCGCGAGAAGTTCGTGCGCAACCTCAACGTGTGCCCGAGCTGCGGCTTTCACCGCCGCATCCGCGCCAGCGAGTACGCGGCAATCCTTCTCGACGAAGGAACAGCCGAGGAAACCGAGCTGGAGATACGATCCACCGATCCCCTCGGCTTTCCCGATTATCCGGCGCGACTCAAGAAGGCGACCACCAACGCGGGCGACGGCGACGCCGTGCTGACCTTCACCGGACAGCTCGGTGGAATGCCCGTCTGTCTCGCGGTGATGGACTTCGCCTTCATGGGTGGATCGATGGGGTCCGTCGTCGGTGAGAAGCTCGCCCGCCTCGGGCAGCGCGCCATCGAACGGAAGTACCCCCTCATCATCATCTCCGCTTCCGGCGGCGCTCGCATGCAGGAGGGAGTTCTTTCCCTCATGCAGATGGCCAAGGCCGCCGCGATCCTGTCGCAGCTCTCGGAGCGCAGAATTCCCTACGTCTCGATTCTTACCAATCCCACCACTGGCGGGGTGAGCGCGAGCTTCTCGATGCTCGGTGATTCGATTCTCGCCGAGCCAGGCGCGGTGATCGGGTTTGCGGGACCGCGTGTGATCAAGCAGACCATCGGCCAGGAGCTGCCGGAAGGATTCCAGACCGCGGAGTTTCTCCTCGAGCACGGGATCGTGGATTCCGTGGTTCCACGCAGCGAGCTCAAGCGAACCGTCGGTCAGCTGCTCCGTCACATGAGTGGCAAGCCTGCTTCAGCAGGGTGGACCACCTCCTGACGAAGTACAGCGCGGCGATCGACGCGCTTTTTGCCCGGACCACGAGCGGCACAAAATTCGGCCTCGAGCGCACCTACGCGATTCTCGCGAAGATGGGCTCCCCACAAGAACGGCTCACCGCAATCCACGTCGCCGGCACGAACGGCAAGGGAAGCGTCGTGGCGACGGCAGAGGCCCTCCTGCGAGCGACAGGGCACAGCGTCGGCAGGTACACCTCTCCGCACCTCATAGACTTTCGTGAGCGTATCACGGTCGACGGCGTGCCGATAACCGAGAGAGCCGTCCTCGCGTTCCTCGAGAAGTGGATTCCCATCGCAGAGGAAATGGGCGCGACCTTCTTCGAGCTCACGACTGCGCTGGCGTTCGAGTGGTTTGCTTCGCAGAAGGTCGACGTGGCGGTGATCGAAACCGGATTGGGCGGACGCCTCGACTCGACGAACGTGCTGATTCCGCGAGTGGCAACGGTCACGTCGATCGGGCTCGACCACGTCGATCTCCTCGGGAATACGCTGGAGGCCATTGCTCGCGAGAAGGGAGGAATCTTCAAGCGCGACGTGCCGGCCGTGATCGGCGAGGCAGACCCATCGATCGCAGAGGTATTGGAGAGATGCGCAAAGGAGGCGGGAGCCCAGCCTCTGACCATCATCGACGACAGCTTCCGGTTGAGCGGAATCGAAGTTTCTTCGAGCGGGACGTCATTCACACTCGTGCACGGGGCTGATCGCGAGCGCCTCACGACCCCGCTGATTGGAACGTATCAGGCCCGAAATACCGCCACCGCTATTGCGACCGTGAGCGCCCTCGGCGACCGATATATGCCTGCAGCGAAGAAGATCAATAGCGCTCTATCCAGAGTTTTTCTCCCCGGCCGCTTTCAGCGCTCGGGGAAATTCATCTTCGACGTCGGCCACAATCCGGACGGCGCACGGACGGTGGCGCAGTCCCTTCGCGCCCTGAAGCCGCCCGGTCCTCGGACGGCGGTGGTCGCGGTCCTCGCCGACAAGGACTGGCGAGGAATTCTTCGCGCGCTTGCGCCCGGGGTAGATCGGTTCATGCTGACCAATGCTCCTTCCGCGCCCGCCGAGCGAAGGTGGGACCCGCGCGAAGCGCTGGTGTTCGCGAAATCCGAGTCTCTTCAGGCGGAGCTGGAGCCGGACCTCGACGCCGCGCTCAATCGCGCTGAGAACAACAGCGGAACGGTGGTCGTCACTGGCTCATTTCATACTGTGGGCGACGCGATGTCGCGCTTGCAGGTGTCTCCATTCGCCGCGTAGCTTTCCTCCATGTCACAGGGAGCGTTACCAGGATTTCGCGATTTTTACCCAGAGCAGCTCGCCACCCGCAACTACCTGATGTCCGTCTGGCGTGACGTCGCGCGGAGATACGGGTTCGTCGAGTACGATGGGCCGCCGCTGGAGCCGCTCGAGCTTTATATCAAGAAGAGCGGAGACGAGATCGTCGGACAGCTCTATGCCTTTACCGACAAGGGGGGCCGAGAGGTTGCCCTCCGTCCGGAAATGACGCCGACGCTGGCGCGAATGGTGGCCGCCAAGGCCAACGCCATGCGCAAACCAATTCGCTGGTTCTCTGTGCCCCAGCTTTTTCGTTACGAGCGCCAGCAAAAGGGGCGGCTTCGAGAGCACTTCCAGCTCAACGTCGACATCATCGGAGAGGGATCGGTCGCAGCCGACGCGGAGCTGCTGGCGGTCGCGATCGACGTCATGCGAGGGGTGGGGCTCTCGTCCGAGGATGTGCGCGCGAGGGTGTCTGATCGCCGGCTGCTCACGGCCGCGCTTTCCAGCCTCGGCGTAGAAAAGTCCGAGCTTCCCGCCGTCTTCGCCGCAGTCGACAAAACGGGACGAGAGCCGCGCGATGTCACACTGGAGAAAGTCGAGAAAGCGGTGGCGAACGCCGGGGCCCGGAAAGGAATTGCCCGCCTGCTCGATCACTCCAGGGATCTCGACGCCATCGCCCGCGACTTCCTCAAGGCACCGGAGGTGGCCGAAGAGGTCGCGCGCATGAACGAGTATCTGTCATTTCTCAAGGCGCTCGGCGTCGGCGACTGGATCGAATTCGACCTCTCAATCGTGCGCGGACTCGCTTACTATACGGGGAAGGTGTTCGAGCTATTCGACGCAAAGGGAGAGTTCCGCGCCATTTGCGGTGGCGGCAGATACGACGAGCTGCTGTCGACGATCGGCGGAGTGGATCTGCCCGCGCTTGGTTTTGGAATGGGTGACGTAGTGCTGACGGAAATACTGAAGGCCCGCGATCTTCTTCCCGCTCCGGAGCTGGCGACCGAGTACTGGGTCGCGTCCGACGACGAATCGATGCTGCCGGAGGTGATGACGGTTGCCGGACGGCTTCGCGCCAAAGCGCGCAGCGTCGAGTACGCGCTCAAGTCCCAGACGCTCGCGAGGCAGCTCAAAACGGCGTCGAGTGCAGGCGTCAGAAACGTGGTGTTGCTTCGGCGCCCCGATTATGAAAACGGAAAAATCACTGTCAAAACGCTCGCCGATGGCTCCGAGCGCAGCGTAGCCCTCGATGCATTTCTCGACTCACTGTAATCACGCCAATGGCCGACGATAAGAAGCTCACGACGCGGGCCGCTGATTTCAGCGCCTGGTACAACGAAGTCGTTTTGAAATCCGAGCTCGCCGACTACTCGCCCGTGCGCGGCTGCATGGTCATCAGGCCGCGCGGGTACGGGATCTGGGAACGGATGCAGCAACAGCTGGACACGATGTTCAAGGACACCGGTCACGAGAACGCCTACTTCCCGCTCCTGATCCCGGAGAGCTTTCTCCATCGGGAAGCGCAGCACGTCGAGGGGTTTGCGCCGGAGCTTGCCGTGGTCACGCACGGCGGTGGCAAGAAGCTCGAGGAGCCGCTCGTCATCCGGCCGACGTCCGAGACGATCATCTACGCGATGTACGCCAAGTGGGTGCAGAGCTACAGAGATCTTCCGATTCTCATCAATCAGTGGGCGAACGTAATCCGGTGGGAGATGCGCACACGCCTCTTCCTACGCACTCTCGAGTTCCTCTGGCAGGAGGGTCACACCGCGCACGCGACGCACGACGAGGCTGAGGAAGAGACGAGGAAGATGCTCGGCGTCTACCGCGATTTCATGGAAGGATGGATGGCGATGCCTGTTGTAACCGGCATCAAGACCGAATCCGAGAAATTCGCGGGCGCGCTTCGCACGTACTCGTGCGAGGGGATGATGCAGGACAACAAGGCGCTTCAGGCGGGAACCTCGCACAACCTCGGGCAGAACTTCTCGAAGGTGTTCGATCTCAAGTTCCAGACGGAGGATGGCGGAATCGAATTCGCATGGAACACGAGCTGGGGCGTTTCGACGAGAATGGTGGGCGGTCTGGTCATGACGCATGGCGACGACAAGGGACTCAAGGTTCCACCGCTGCTTGCGCCGATCGAGATCGTGATTGTTCCGATCTGGAAGACGGACGAGGACAAGGGCCGCGTTCGCGCTGCTGCCCACCTGGTGAAGGAGAGTCTGCTCGCCTGGGAGCGGCGAGTTCCGGGCCGGCTGCGCGTGCACGTCGACGATCGCGAGGGAATCAAGCCGGGCGCGAAGTACTATGAGTGGGAGCTGCGCGGGGTTCCGCTCCGCATGGAGCTCGGGCCCCGAGACATCGACCAGAACCAGGCCGTTCTCGTGCGGCGTGACACGGGCGAAAAGCGCTCGGTGTCGCTCGGGTCTGTTGGCGAAGACGCCGCCGACCTGCTGCACCAGATCCAGGAGACGATGCTGATCGATGCGCGCGAGCGCAGGGAGCACAACAGCATCCGCGGCGGCATTACCTACGACCGGTTCCGCCAAGTGATGGAGGGCGACGGCGCGTTCGTTTATGCGGGCTGGTGTGGCGATCCGAAGTGCGAGGCAGAGATCAAGGAGGAAACCAAGGCGACCATACGCGTTCTGCCGGACGAAGAGTTCCGCTCAGCGGACCCGCCGAAGACCTGCCTCAAGTGCGGACGCGATTCCACCGCCGAGGCGCTGTGGGCAAAAGCGTACTAACGTCGCGCGATGCGCCGCCGAGCGCGGCGGAGTCAGTGAGCAGCGATTGGGAAGCGTTTCCACGCGACCGCGACGGATTGAGGTGCGAGGGCGTTTCGCTATCGCTGATCGCGCGCGAGGCGGGAACGCCTGCCTTTGTCTATAGCGCCGGAGCGATTCGCCAGCAGTACGCCAAGCTCCGCGATGCGTTGAAGGGCACCGACGCCCGGCTGCACTACAGCGTCAAGGCAAACTCGAGCATCGCCATTCTTTCGCTGCTGCGGGAGATGGGAGCTGGCCTCGACATCGTCTCGGGCGGTGAGCTCTATCGCGCGCTGCAGGCGGGTTTCGCCGGCGCGGACATCGTCTTCAGCGGCGTCGGCAAGACCGAGCGCGAGATCGAAGAGGCGCTGGACGCGAAGGTGCTTCTGTTCAACGTGGAGTCGGAGCAGGAGCTTCACGTCATCCAGTCGGTGGCGAAGCGGCGCGGACTGACGGCTCCGGTGGCGCTACGCGTGAATCCAGAGGTGCTCGTCGACACGCCGCACCCGTACACGCGGACCGGCGAAAAGGGGATGAAGTTTGGAATTCCCTTCGACGAGGCCCTGTCGGTGGCGAAAGTCGCCGCCACGCTCCCGAACATAAAGCTGCTGGGTCTCGACATGCACGTTGGCTCGCAGATATCGCAGTTCGCGCCTTACGAGGTGGGCTTGCAGCGGCTGCTGCATCTACGCGGCGAGATCGAGCGCGATGCGAAGGTGAAGCTCGAGTACCTCGACATCGGAGGCGGGCTCGCCGTGACGTACGACGCCGAGCGCGCGGTCGATGTCGCGCATTTCGGGAAAGTGATCGGCGCGCTCGTCGGCGGGTCGGGGCTCAAGATCATTCTGGAGCCAGGGCGTTTTCTGGTCGGCAACGCGGGCGTGCTCCTTACACGTGTGCTCTACAGAAAGCGAAGCGGCGGCAAGGAGTTCATCATCACCGATGCGGGGATGACCGACCTGCTGCGCCCCTCCCATTACAATGCGTTTCACAGGATCGAAGCGGTGCAGCCCAGTGGGCGGACGACCGTTGCGGACGTAGTTGGACCGATTTGCGAGAGCGGAGATTTTCTGGCACTCGACCGACAGATAGATGACGCGCAGCCCGGCGATCTTCTTGCTGTTCAGTCGGCAGGGGCCTACGGCTACGTGATGTCATCCAACTACAATTCGCGGCCGCGATCTCCGGAAGTGCTCGTCGATGGTGACAGGTTCGCGGTGGTCACTCAGCGCGAGAGCTATGCCGATCTCGTGCAGAACGAGATCCAGCGTCCCGAATGGAGGAAGGCCTAGTGCGCATCGGAGTGATGGCTGACACACACGATCGGGTTCCGGCCGTCGCCGATCTCCTCGAACGGCTCGCGTCAAAGGGCGTGAGCATGGTGATGCACGCGGGCGACTATTGCTCTCCGTTCTGCCTCGCGCCATTTCACGTTCGTGGGATGGCGCTCCTTGGAGTATTCGGGCGCAATGACGGTGATCGCGAGACCCTGAGCGCGTATGCGGCGCGCGGGATGGGGACAGAGATCTACGAGTCTCCACACAGCTTCGACGTGGCGGGAAAGCGCATCCTGATCGTGCACGAGATCGGAGAGGTGAACGCGCGGTCGATCGAATCCCATGACTTCGTCATTCACGGTTCGTCGCACCTGCAATCGGAACGGAAGGTCGGGACAACGCTGGTGGTGAATCCCGGCGAGGCATGCGGATGGATCCACGGCAAATGTACGGCGGCCATTCTCGACACCGAGACTGGAGAGGTAGAGAACATCACCCTATGAGCAGCCGGATCCTCATAATCGATTTCGGCTCACAGTTTACACAGTTGATCGCTCGCCGCGTCCGCGAGGCGCGCGTGTACTCGGAGATACACCCACCGAGCCGGACGGTGGACTGGATCCGCGAGTGGAAGCCCACCGGGATCATTCTAAGTGGCGGCCCCAACTCCGTGTATGGCGACAACGTTCCGCTCGCCGATCCCGCAATCTTCGACATCGCTCCCGTGCTGGGCATCTGTTATGGGATGCAGTTGATTGCGCACATCGAAGGGGGCCAGGTAATTCGCACCGATCGACGCGAGTACGGCCGCTCGGAGATGAAGGTGCTGGAGACCGACGGACTATTCGCGGGCTTTACGAAGAACGAGCCCGTGACTGCGTGGATGAGTCACGGCGATCACATCGAGCAGCCGCCAAAAGGCTATATCGTCACGGCCGAGAGCAACGGCAACCCGATCAGCGCGTTCCGGCACAAGGAGCGCGCGATCTTCGGGGTGCAGTTCCATCCGGAGGTCGCGCACACGCCGCGAGGCGGGGAAGTGATCTCGAATTTTCTCTTCGGCATCTGCAAGGCGGAGCCGAGCTGGACCGCCGGCGCCTTCATCGAGGAGGAGATCTCGCGCGTTCGGAAGATGGTCGGCCGGTCGCGAGTGATATGCGGCCTGTCGGGTGGTGTCGACTCGTCGGTCGCGGCAGCGCTCGTGCACCGCGCGATCGGGGATCAGCTCACGTGCATCTTCGTCGATACGGGTCTTCTCCGATTGCACGAGCGCGAGCAGGTGGAGCGGACATTCCGCGCCAATCTGGGCATCGAGCTGATCACGATCGACGCCGAGGAGAGATTCCTCACCGCGCTGGCAGGCGTGGAAGATCCAGAAAAGAAGCGGAAGATCATTGGCCACACTTTCATCGATGTCTTTGAGGATGCCGCTGCCAAGGTGGGAGACGACGTCGACTTTCTGGTGCAGGGCACACTGTATCCGGACGTCATCGAGTCGTTCGCTCCCCGCGGCGGCCCGTCGGTGACGATCAAGACGCACCACAACGTCGGCGGCCTCAAGCCCGACATGAAGTTCAAGCTGATCGAGCCGCTCAGAGAGCTGTTCAAGGATGAAGTTCGGAACGTCGGCCGCGAGCTCGGACTCCCCGAGGAGATGGTCGCCAGGCATCCATTCCCCGGTCCGGGTTTGGGGATTCGCATTCTGAGTGATGTCACGAAGGAAAAGCTCGACTTACTCCGCAAGGCGGACGCGCTTTACCTCGAGGAAATTCGTGAGGCGGGGTTGTACGATGAGATCTGGCAGGCGTTCGCCGTGCTGCTGCCCGTGCGCAGCGTCGGTGTCCTCGGCGATGAGCGCACGTACGAGAACGTGCTTGGGTTGCGGGCCGTCACCAGTACCGACGGGATGACCGCGGATTGGTACCCATTCCCGCACGCAGTGCTCGGCCGGATATCCACGCGGCTGATCAATCAGGTGCCTGGGATAAACCGCGTCGTGTACGATATCAGCTCGAAGCCACCCGCGACGATTGAGTGGGAGTAGCGGGAAGGCGGGAAGGCGGGAAGGCGGGAAAGCGGGAAAGCGGGAAAGCGGGAGGCGCGTACAGTACTTACTTGAGAGCTGACTTCCGCTGGGTTCATCGAGAGGAAGATCTTAGTCGGCGCGGAGACGTGCTCAATCGAATTTCGCCTTCCCGCCTCCCGCCTCCCGTCCCGCCTCCCGCCTCCCGCAGTTACAGACTCTTCTCCTCGAGCAACTGCATAAACTCCCTCGGCTGTTTCAGCTTGAGCAGCCGCTCGGGAACGTCGGATTCCTTGGAGAACTGCGCGATCTTGCCTAGCACCGGCAGATACTGGTTCGACACCTCGAGGGGTGGCGCGACGATCAGGAAAAAGAAATAAACCGGCTTCTCGTCGATTGCCTTGAAATCGAGGCCCTGTGTTTTTCGCCCGAAGGCAACGCGCAGACGACTTACCACGAGGGAGCGGCAGTGGGGGATCGCGATCCCGCGACCGATGCCGGTCGATCCCAGGTTTTCGCGGCGCTTCAACATCTTGAACAGCATGGCTTCGGACTTGTCGTCGAGGCCGAGGAGCCCGATCAGCTCCTTGAGGATATCGTCCTTGGTATTGCCTTCGAGCTCGAGTTTGATCGCGTCTTCAGAAAAAAAATCGCGTAGTTCCATCAGCTCCCCGAGAGTGTTCGACAAGTCCGTGCGGCGCGAAGGACGGAAGTTACCCGCGCTCACCGTGAGAGTCAAACGACGATGTTGCAAGCACTTGGGTCACACACTTAGCTTGTATTGAGATGCGTTTTCCCTTTTCCGTCCGCGAGGACATCCCGCTTTACCTGGCTCCGATGGCAGGCGTGTCAGAGTCCCCATTTCGGAGGCTCTGCCGCCGCTTTGGCGCGGACGTCGTCGTCACCGAGTTTCTCTCGGCCGAGGGAATCCGTCGGGAGAATGCGGCGACGCTCGACAAGCTACGCTTCGGCGCCGATGAGCGTCCGATCGGCGTGCAGATCTTCGGCGCGGATCCGGTCGCGATGGGTGAGGCGGCGCGCCTCGTCACCGATGTGTTTCAGCCGGAGTTCATCGACATCAACTTCGGGTGCCCCGTGAAAAAGGTGGTGCGGCGCAACGGCGGCTCGGGATGTCTCAAGGATCTCGATCTTGTCGAATCGGTCATTCGCGCCGTTTCGGCGAGCACGCATCTGCCGGTTACCGTCAAGATCCGAAGTGGCTGGAGCGAGGAGATGCGCGAGCCCGTGAAGATCGCCTTGCGCTGCCAGGACGCCGGGGCGAAGGCGCTTGCCCTGCACGCGAGGACGCGGACCCAGATGTACTCGGGTTCGGCGCGCTGGGAGGAGATCGCCGCTGTTTCGCAGGCGCTCGAGATCCCCGTGATTGGCAATGGGGACATCAAGACCGCAGAGGATGCCGTCAGGCTTCACCGTCAGACTGGCTGTGCGGCGATCATGATTGGGCGTGGATCATTCGGACAGCCGTGGATCTTCGATCAGACTCGGGCCTTGCTGGAGGGCAAGCCGAAGCCTGAGACTCCAGCTATCGAGCGACGTTTCGAGATCGCGCTCGAGCACGCGACGATGGCCGAGTCATATGAGGTCGATCCGAGAGGCGCTGCGATCGAGTTCAGAAAGCATCTGGGCTGGTACGTGAAGGGCATTCCCGGATCGGCGGAGCTGAGGAAAAAGCTCCATGCGGTGGTGAGTCTGATGGAGGTAGAGGATGTGTTCGCTTCCTATCTGGCGGCGCCTCACAAGTACGAGGACAGGTCAGCGCTGGCTTCCCTGGCTGAGACCGACGGCGACTTGGAGCAGGCTCCAGCAGCCGCTTGAAGCAGGCGTCGTAAAGTATTGAGTGGCAGGCGTTTGATAGCCGCGCTTAAACCACATTGTCAAATACATTTCGATTGACTTCGATGCCCGTTCCGGCTATACTAAGAGAACGGGGGCGACTGGCTTCGACGGGGTTAGTGAAGCTGTGGCCGCGTGCCCAGGTCCTCAGATCCTGGTAAAACCTTTGGGACTTTTTTCAAATGCGAACAACAACCTCGCAATGGCTGCGTAACTCTTAGGAGTTGCTGCACCTGCCCGTAGAGAAGCCCTCCTGAGGCGGCTTTAAGGGTATCGAAAATTCGGGATAGTCGGCCGGTGCGTCTTCCGTCGGCCGGCGAAAATTTAGAAGACTTGTCCAGAAGTGGGCTTTCTACTGGCCAGCGGCTGGAGACCTCAATCAGTGGAATACGCACGTAGACGCTGTGGTCGATCTTGTCTCGGACCGGGGTTCGAATCCCCGCGCCTCCA
>Ga0070679_100001104_pt1 | contig 23597 bp, 20 predicted proteins | sample KBSC63BmetaG_FD_65652 | JGI IMG/M metagenome (GOLD analysis project Ga0070679, IMG submission 65652) | Corn rhizosphere microbial communities from Kellogg Biological Station, Michigan, USA - KBS C6-3B metaG | ecosystem: Host-associated > Plants > Roots > Rhizosphere | place: USA: Michigan... | reverse complement strand
ACTTTCGCGACATCCGCGCCCTCGCCTATTATCATCCCGAAGAATCGCACAGTCCTTGGGGCGACAAAGGTCGATTCGGCGCGCACCAGTTCCAAGAGCATTTTGAAGACACGCGTGTCTTCGCCGCGTGGTTCGCTGGCGGCTTGCGAATCATCGAAACTGCCGATCCGACCAACCCGACGGAAATCGGCTATTACGTGCCGGATCCCAAGCCGGGGTGCCAACTGCCCCAAAGCAACGACGTCGATGTCGATCGCCGAGGACTCGTCTATCTGTTGGATCGGCAGCGCGGGCTCGAGATATTGGAATTCGACGGCTGAGCGGAGTCGCGCCTCCACTGGGGCCGCGCTCGGAAGAGGATTGCCGCGTCGCTGCGATGGCGGCGCGGTTTTCGATCCCATGAAGAACCTCCGGATGGCGCTTGCGCAAAACCCGCTCCTTACAGGGACTGAGCAGCGGCGGTGCGATCTGGGTCGCGATGAAGTGCTTCATCTCTTGCTCCCAGCGGCTGGCCCCGGGGCTGGGGCTCTCGCTGCCACGAAGCTGAGCGCGATGACTGCCATCCTGCCATGGACCCCATGAACGGTATGTTATATCATCGCCTTCGGAATCGGGCGGCGGCAAGCCGCCCCGGGAGGCATGAGGATGAGGGCCTGGCCGGTGATGGCCGTTGCGAGCCTGCTCGCAGCCGCGGCGCCGGCTGCGGCGGCGCCCCTCGCCATCGTCGCCGCCGAGAATTTCTACGGCGATATCGCAGCGCAGATCGGCGGAAGCGCGGTGACGGTGACGAGCATTCTCGCCAATCCCGATCAGGACCCGCATTTGTTCGAACTCAGCCCCTCCGCCGCGCGCGCGGTCGCCGGCGCGCGCATCGTCATCGCCAACGGGGCCGGCTACGATCCCTGGATGGAAAAGCTGCTCGGCGCAACGCGCGGTACGGATCGGCGCTCGATCATCGTTGCCGAGCTCGTCGGCAAAAAACTCGGCGACAATCCGCATATCTGGTACGACCCGAGCGTCATGCTGGCGGCGGGCCAAGCGCTGGCCCGCGATCTCAGCGCCGCCGACCCCGATCATGCGGCCGAGTATCGCGCCCGGCTCGCGCAATTCACGGATTCGCTGCAACCGATCGAGATGAAGATTGCCGCTTTGCGCCGCCGCTTCGCCGGCACGCCGGTCGCCGCGACCGAGCCAATCCTCGGCGCGCTCTTCGCGGCGCTGGACCTCAAGGTGAAAAACGCGGGGTTCCAGCGCGCGATCATGAACGACACCGAGCCGAGCGCCACCGACACCGCCGCTTTCGAGAGCGATCTGAAGACGCACCGGGTGCGGCTGCTGGTGCATAACAGCCAGGTCTCGGGTCCGGTGGTGCGCCGCATGGTAGCGCTGGCCCAGGCCGAGCACATTCCGGTGCTGGGCGTGACGGAGACCGAGCCGCGCGGCAAGACCTACCAGGCCTGGATGCTCGGCCTGCTCGATGCGGTCGATCTTGCGCTGTCTCGGAATAGCCCATGAACGCCGTCGAGCTTCGCAACGTCTCGCTGGCGCTGGGCGGCCGTGCCATCCTCGACGATATCAGCCTCGACATCGCGGCCGGCGAGTTCGTTGGCGTGCTGGGCCCGAACGGCGCGGGCAAGACCACGCTGCTGCGCGCGATCTTGGGTCTCCTGCCGCCGCGCCGCGGCGCCATCCGCGTGTTCGGCCGGGCGGCGACCCGCGGGAGCGCCGAGATCGGCTACATGCCGCAGACGCGCAGCGCGGCTGCCGGCTTGCTCTTAAGCGGCCGCACCTTCCTCGCCGCCGCCGTCAACGGCCACCGTCTCGGATTGCCGCTTCCCGGAAAAGCGCAGCGGGCGGAAATCGATCAGGCGCTCGCGCGCGTCGGCGCGGAGGGCTTGGCCGAGCGGCCGCTTGCGCAACTCTCCGGTGGCGAGCGCCAGCGCTTGCTGCTGGCTCAAGCGCTGATCGGCCAGCCGCGCCTCTTGCTGCTCGACGAGCCGCTCATCAGCCTCGATCCGCGCCATCAGGCCGAGGTGGTCGCCTTGGTGGCATCGCTGCAACGGACGCTCGGCATCACCGTCCTCTTCAGCACGCACGAGCTCAATCCGTTGCTCGGCGCGGTCGATCGCGTGCTCTATCTCGGCAATGGCCAGGCCGCACTGGGCACCGTCGAGGCGGTGATCACCGGGCCCGTCCTGTCGCGTCTCTATGGCGCCGAGATCGAGGTGGTCCGCCTTGGCGGCCGGATTTTCGTGATGTCGGGCGGTCACGATATGGAGAGCGCGGCGCACCAGCACGAAAATGGGCACGGGCATGGCGAGGCGCATCCGCATTCGCATGATCACGCTTTGCCGGAGCCGGAGCGCGGCGATGCTTAGCTATGATTTCATGCAGAACGCCTTTGCGGCCGCGACCATCGTCGCCGTGCTCGCGGGCGCGGTCGGCTATTTCCTCGTCTTGCGCGGCCAAACCTTCGCCGGCCACGCCTTGGCGCATGTCGGCTTCACCGGCGCAACCGGCGCCGTGCTGATCGGCATCGCGCCGCTCTGGGGCCTGGTGCTGATGACCTTGGCCGCGGGCATCGGCATGGGCTTCATCGGCGAGCGCTTCGCCCAACGCGACGTGGCGATCGGCATCGTGCTCTCCCTGTCGCTCGGCCTCGGCCTCCTGTTCCTCCATTTCTACACCGCCTTCGCGACCGAGGCGGCGGCACTCCTCTTCGGGAATGTGCTCGCCGTCGATCGCGACACCATCCGCATCCTCTTAGCGCTCGGCGCGATCACCCTTGCAACGCTGGCCGTCATCGCGCGGCCCTTGCTCTTCGCCAGCCTTCAGCCCGAGCTCGCGGAAGCAAAGGGCGTGTCCTTGCGGCTCTATGGCGTGCTGTTTCTTGCGATTGTCGCCGTGGCAACCGCGGAATGCGCGCAGATTGTCGGCGTGCTGCTGGTCTTCGCGCTGATGGTCGGCCCGGCGGCAACGGCGCAGCGCCTCGCCGGCTCGGTGGCGGCGGGTGTGGTTCTCGCGGTGCTGCTCGCGCTTGGCGAAGCTTGGCTCGGCATCGCACTCGCCTTCTACACGGATTGGCCGAGCAGCTTTTGGATCACCGCGCTGAGCGGCCTCGCTTATTTCGCCGCCGCGCTGCCGCGCCCGCGGCAAGTAGCTCAGGCGGGGTGAAAACAGGCGGCGCAGGTGCCCTCGATCTCGACCACCGCCTCGCGCAGGTGAAAACCCTCGCGTTGGGCGGCATGTTGCAGCGCCCTCGTCGCCGTGCGGTCCTCGATCTCCGCCACCTTGCCGCATTCGCCGCAGATAAGGAATTGGACCGGGTGCTGGTGCCCGGTCTCGATGCAAGCGATGAACGCGTTGAGCCGCTCGACCTTGTGGATAAGCCGCTGCTCCATCAAGAAGTCGAGCGCGCGATAGATCGTCGGCGGCACTGCGCCTTTCCGCGTCTTGCGCAGCCGGTCGAGGAGCTGATAGGCGGTCGGCGGCGCCTCCGCTTCGAGGATGAGAGACAGGACGAGGCGGCGCAGCTCGGTCAGTTGGGCGCCGCGGCCCGCGCAAAGCTGGGCCGCGCTCTCCAATTGTGCGGCAATGGCGCGGCGTTCCTTCGCCTTCATTCACAACCTCGATCCTGCGCCCGGCCGTGGGATTATACCACATCGGGCGGCATGCGGCGGCGACGGATCGCCCGCCGGCGGCAGCGGTCGCTCACGCGCTGCGCCGCATGATCTCCATGATTCCATCGACGACATATTGCGCCGCGAGTGCGGCAAGGACGATGCCCAGGACGCGGCCGACCACATTGGTTCCGGTCACGCCGAGAAAGCGCATGACCGGACCAGCGGCGAGCAATGCCGCAAAGGTCAGGACGAGCACGACCACGAGCGCGAGGACGATGCCCGCCGCGGCGACCGGCCCATCCGCGCCGCCGACCAGCAGCACGACCGAGGTGAGCGCGCCCGGCCCGGCGAGAAGCGGGAAGGCCAGCGGAAAGACCGAAATATCGTTGCTGCGATTGGCCTCCTCTTGCTCGGGCTCGGTCGGATTGCGGATCCCCGAGGGCCGCGCGAACACCATGTCGGTCGCCAAGAGAAAAAGAAGAATGCCGCCGGCGATGCGGAAGGCCGACATCGAAATCCCCAGCGCCTCGAGCAGCGGATCGCCGAACAGTGCGAAGGCGGCGATGAGCGCCGTCGCGACGAACATGGCGCGCGCCGCCACGCGCCGGCGCAGCGCCTCCGGCGCTGCATGCATCAATCCCGCGAAGATCACCGCGACGCCGAGCGGATCGATCGTGACAAGAAAGGTGACGAAGCCGTGCAGGATCGGACCGCTCATCGCACCGCGCCGGATGATATGCTCACTCGAGGATGACCAATGTCGCGAAACCGCGGCGGCGTTCCAAGCGGAATTCGCCTCGCCTGCATTCTTGCATAATCGGAAAAAGCGGCTAGCTTTTCGGCGGAATGGGTTTCGTGACGCGACGTGTCGGGCTTGGAATTCTGGCGACGAGTTTCGCGCTTCTTGCGGGTTGTACACCGGATTATTCGCCAAATACCTACACCTCGAACGCCGTACAACAGGCGAACAAGGTCGCGCGCGGCATCGTCATCGGCTTCCGCGAGGTGAAAATAAGCGATGACGGCACGGTTGGCGCCGTGACCGGGGGCGCTGCCGGCGGTATCCTCGCGACCCAGGCCGATTCCGCGACAATTCCGACGGCGCTCAGCGCGCTCGGCGGCAGCATTGTCGGCGGTATTGTCGGCGCGACGATCCAGCATGCGACGGGCGATACCACCGGCTGGGAATATATCGTCCGCGAAGCCAGCGGCGACCTCGTCTCCGTCGCACAGCGCGAGCCGAAGCCGCTCGCGCTCGGGCAGCATGTCCTCGTCATCGACGGCAAGCAGGCCCGCATCGTGCCGGACTACGCCGCGCCGCTCGACGCGCCGGCGTCAACGCCGGTGAAGGCGAAGGCGGACGCACCAGCGAAGCCCGTTCCGCCGCCGAGCCCCGCCAAAGCCGTCGGCGAGACGCCGATGCCCACGACGGCGCCGGCGAGCGCGTCGCGTCAGGATGCGCCGATCGTCCCCGAGGGGGGCTCCGCTCCCGCATCCGAAACCGGTGTTACGGCAACGCCAGGAGCCTCGGGCGCGTCTCCTCCCGCTAGCGCGAGCCACCCGGCCGAGACTGTCGACACGCCATCGGCAGCGCCCGTCCCGCTGCAGCCCGTTGCTCCGAGCCAACCGGAAAGCGGCCGGTAGAAGCCGAGCAGCGCAGCGCCCGGTCCGCCCTCGCCACGGAACCCCGCGGCCATGCGCAACTTATCGTCGTGAAGGTCCAATGTTCCTGTCCGTCGTCACAGCCGGCGCCAACCCGGGACGCAGCCGCGCGATAGGTTTGGCTGTAATCGCGCGGCGCAGATGCTCGACCCGATGAGCGCCTACCCGCCCCTTGCGGAGCTGGCCTTCATTGGCGATCGGCGCACCGCCGCCGCGATCGACCGGACGGCGACGATCTGGTGGTACTGCCCGCGGCGGTTCGACACGCCGAGCATCTTCGCCGGCTTGCTCGAGCCCGAGAAGGGCGCGTGGCGCATCGAGCTTCCCGGGGCACGCCCCGGCGGACGCCGCTACCGCGAAGACAGCGCCGTGCTCGAGACGTGGCTTCTTTCCGGAGATGGCGGCCTCACGGTCACGGATTGGATGTGGATGGGCAGCGACGCCGAGCCCCGCCTGCTCTGCCGCGAAATGTCGCGCGCGCCCCGGGATGCGACCATCGTCCTCAGCGCATGGCGCGACAACGGCCGCGAGCCGCTGCGCGCCGCGCCGAGCGAAGGCGGCGCCATCGTGTTCGAGAACGGGCTTCGTCTCTTTGCCTCGCACCCCGTCAGCTTTGGCGCCGATGGCGCTCTGCGCTGGGTTTTGCCGAAAGGCGAAGCGGGTTGGACGGTGCTCGCGGACGGGGCTTGCGGTCCCCCGCACAGCGACGCTCTGGCAGGCTGGAAGACGGCGACACTGGCACGCTGGCGGGAACTCGCCGGCACGACGACCTATGACGGGCCCTATCGCGATAACGTCGCGGCGTCGCTGAGACAATTGCGCCTCCTCGTTTTCGAGCCCAGCGGCGCGATCATTGCCGCCGTGACCGCGGCGCTGCCCGAGGTCTTGGGCGGAAAGCGCGACTACGACTATCGCTACGCCTGGCTGCGCGACATGGCGATGGAAGTGCGCGCCCTGCTGCATACCGCGGGACACTCGGCCGAGGGCGAAGGGTTTTTGCGCTTCGCCGCCGCCGCGCGCGAACATGCAAGCCATGAGCCGCTCGATGCGGTGGTGACCGTCGATGGTCGCCCGCTTGGCCCCGAGCACACCGCCCCGCTCGCCGGCTACGAAGGAAGCCGGCCCGTTCGCATCGGCAATCGCGCGAGCCAGCAGTTGCAGTTGGACGCATTGGGCAATTTTTTGCTTGCTGCCGCCATGATCTATCGCGCGCGCGGGGCTCGCGATCATTGGGATACCGTCGAATCGGTCGCTGATTTTCTCGTCAAGAATTGGCGCGAACCGGATTCCGGAATTTGGGAATCGCCCATGAGGCGGCACTACACTTCGAGCAAGGCCTTCGTCGCCTGCGGCCTCGATGCCATTGCGGAATTCGCCGCCCCGGCGCGCCGCGATCGCTATCGCGAGGCCGCACGCGCGATCCGCGACTACGCCCTGCGCTATTGCCTCACCCGCGAAGGTGCCTTCGCCGCCTTCGCCGGCTCGCAGCGGGTCGATGTGTCGGCGGCGCTTTTTCCGCTGTGGTCGTTCTGCCCGGCCGATTCCGCCGAGATGGAGGCGACGCTACGCGTGCTCCATCGCGACTATGAAGATAACGGCCTGTTTCGGCGCGCGGACGACACGCCGGGACACGAGCGTGAGGGCGCGTTTCTCGCCGCGACCTTCTGGGTGGCGCAATACTGGACCACCCGCGGCGACACCAAGCGGGCGCGGCATTACATCGAGGCCGGGCTGTCGCACGGCAACGATTTGGGAATCTTCCCGGAGGAAATCGATTGGCGCGACGGCCGCGCCCTCGGCAATCTGCCGCTCGGATTGGCGCATGCGAGCTTTCTCAACGCCGCCGCCGATCTCGCTGCGGCGGAACGCAAGGGCCGCGCCGAATGACGAAGCGTTCGCGCCGCGCCGGATAATTTGGGCTCAGCGCCGCGAGAATTCCGGCGCCAGACGGGCTTCGATTGCCGCTTCGAGGCGGGCGGTCGCCTTGGTACGCGCCTCGCCCGTCAAATGCTGGCCATCGAAGCTTGCGAGCCCCTCCGGCGCGATGCCGATGAACGGCGCGCGCTGGGCCGCGTCGCGGTCGGCAAGCAGGCGGTCGACCTTGGCGTAGCGATCCTCGTTGAAGCCGGGCGACAGGACATAGGGGATCAGCGTGAAGACGGGGTGGATTCCCAGCCGCACCGCCGCCTGATCGAATGGCGCCGGGAGCGGAATGCTCCCTGACGGCAGCCGCCAGGGCAGGCCCTGGGCGATCGCCTCGGGACGCCGCGATGCTTCGTGGGGGAATTCCTCGCCTGCCTCGGGATTGTAGAGCTCGGCCATGTCGCCAGTCTTCCAGTCGAGGATCGTGACCGCCTCGTGAAGATAGCGGCCGAGCGTCACCCGGCCATTGTCCAGTGCGATGCGGGGAAGCACGCCGTCGAGCGCCCAATCCCAGGCAAAGCGCGTCCATGCGGCGCCGATCTTGAAGAGCGCCTGCCCCGCATCGCCGATGCCGGAGAATTCTGAAAAACAGGCATAGGTATAGGGATCTGGATCATAGGCGAAGCTGTCGGCGATTACCGTGCGATCGCGAAGGCCGAGGCGCTCGATGAGCGAGGCATCGAAGCCCAGCGGCGTGTCGCAGCCGAGGCCCGCATTGAACACGCGGACCGGGCGGCCGAGATCGCGCGACAGCGCGTCGCCGAGCTGCCGCGCCGACAAGCCGAATTGCGTGTGCGAGGAGCCGAGGAGCACCAGATCGGCATGGCGGATGCGGTCGCCCATACCGAACAAGTTCCACCAGTAGGCCAGATGCGCGAGATAGGCCCCCTGCCCGCCATATTCGGCAACGAAGCGTTGGCCGGGGATCGGGAAATCGGGTTTCGCCGGAATATGGGCCGCATCGAGGCGGCTCCACAGCACCAGCGGCGCCAGTACCAGCACAGCCGCGGCGATGAAGGACTGCCAGAAGGTTTTTCGGAAGCGGCCCATCCTCGTCCTCAGAATTTGAAATAGATGAAGACTTTGTTGGGCGAGAGCACCACCAGATCGAGCATCAGCAGGACCCCGGTCGCGGTGCCGAGAAACAGGCCGAGCCGGCGCCGCGGCAGCTTGGCGATGCAGAGCGGGCTCAGATGGTGCAGCACGGCGCCGCCGGCGATCAGCAAGGGCAAGATCAGCCCGCCCTGCACGTCGAAGGCGCTCCAATGATCGAAGCGCAGCATGCCACCGACGAAATGAAGCGCGCCCGCCATGTCGGGCGCGCGAAAGAACACCCAGGCGATGGTGATCCAGAGCTGCGTCGTGATCCACCACGGCGCCCGCCGCAGCAGGCCCTCGGGCTTGCGGTTGAGGCCAAGGACCCGCTCCGCCGCAAGGCCGACGCCCTGCATCGCGCCCCAAGCGATGAAGCTCCATCCCGCGCCGTGCCACAGCCCGCCCAGCAGCATCGTCACCAGGATGTTGAAAATCGCGCGCTGCCGGCCGAGACGGTTACCACCCATCGAGATGTAGAGATAGTCGCGTAGCCAGCGCGACAGCGTGATGTGCCAGCGGCGCCAGAATTCCTGCATCGTGCCGGCAAGCATCGGCGCGCGGAAATTCGCCGGCAAGCGATAGCCGAGAAGCCGCGCCATGCCGAGCGCCATCAGGCTGTAGCCGGCGAAATCGCTGTAAATCTGGCAATAATAGAGAAAGGCGATGACCCAGCGATCGGCCGCCGACAAGCCGGCGGCGCCGTCCACCCAATAGGGGTCGATCGATTGCGCGAGATTGTTCGCGACCACGGCTTTCAGAAAAAAACCGAGCACGAAATAATGCACGCCGAACAACATGTCGTTGCCAATGAGGCGAACCCGCCCGAGCTGCGACGGCAATTGCCAGGTGCGAACGATCGGCCCGGCGATCAGATGCGGGAAGAAGCAGAGATAGAAAAGATACTGCCGCAGCGGCAAAGGCGGAATCTTCCGCCGCACCCCGTCGACGAGGTAGCTGATGAGATGAAAGGTGTAGAACGAGATCGCCAGCGGGATGCCGAGGGCGGGAACGCTGAGCTTCGAATCGAAGATCGAATCCGCATTGGCGGCGATGAAGCCGCCATATTTGAAGAAGCCCAGCGCCGCGAGATCGAAGACGATCGCGCCGATGAGGATCGCGCGGCGCCGCCCTTGCGGCGCCGGCGCCGCCGCCACTGCCGCGGCGAAATTGACCGCGGCGACGGCAAGCAGCAGAGCGAGCGAGAACAATCCCCAGGAGGCGACGATCAGGAGGCTGAATGCGATGATGGTCCATTCGCGGATGGCGGGCCATCGCCGCAGCAGGCGGCTGAGCACGCACACGCCGACGAAGAGCGCAACGAAAAGAATGTCGGTGTAGCTCATTCAGCGGCCCAGGACGGGCTTTGGCGTGGGATGACCGCGCCCCTCTGCTCGGTGCGTGCGGGTTTCGTCCGAAACTCTAGGGGAGGAAGTTGGGCAGAGCAAATCGGCTTCTGTGGCCATTTCGCGGCTGATTGCGGCGATGGCATCGGCCGCAAAGAGGTCTATGATCGGCAGGAAAATCGCTCGGGGAGGAGATCATGGTGAAAAAACTGGCGCGTGCGGCCCTTAGCTGGGCCGGTGCCGTCTCGGTCGGATTGGTGCTGTGCGCCTTCGGCGCTCAGGCCGATGCCAAGATTCGCGCGGGCACGCCCGAGCCGACCGCCTTCGTGTTCTCGCCCGTGACCGTCGGCATCGAAACCGGCATCTTCAAGAAAGCCGGCCTCGACGTCGAGCGTATCGACTTTGCCGGCGGGGCAAAGATGCACCAGGCGATGGCCGCCGGCTCGCTCGACGTGATCATCGGCACCGGCTCCGACATGCTGTTCCTCATCCGCGGCGCGCCCGAGCGCGGCGTCGCCGCCTATGCCAACGATCTCAACTCCCTCTCCCTCGTCGTGCGCAACGACGGCTCGATCAAATCGATCGCGGAGCTCAAAGGCAAAACCATCGCCACAACGACGCCCGGCTCGTTCACGAGCTGGATCGCGAAGACCATCGCGAAGAAGCACGGTTTCGGTCCCGACGGGATCAAGCTTGCCTATCTCGGACAGATGGCCGGAATCGTCTCGGGGCTATTGTCGAAGAATGTCGACGCGATGGTCGGCACCACCTCCACCGGCTTGAAGCTCGAAAGCGAAGGCAAGGCGCGGATCCTGGTGAAGGCGGGCGACGAGATCCACGACTTCATCGCCGACATCCTCTATGCGAGCGAGCCGATGATGACGCAGCGGCCGGACGAGCTGCGCCGCTTCCTGCGCGCCTGGTTCGAGACGACCGCCTTCATGAAAAGCCACAAGGCGGAAACGCTGCGCATCACCGAGAAGGTGACGCATCTGCCCGACGATATCGCATCGAAGACCTATGACGCGGAAATGCCCACCTTTTTCAGCGATGGGCATTTCGACCGCAAGAAGCTGGCGGCGGTGCAGCAGGCCTTGATCGATGTCGGCGTCATCGACAAGACTGTCCCGGACAGCCAGCTCGTCACCGAGAAATTCCTGCCCTGACAAGGCAAGCCGAAACGGAGAAGCGCATGGCCGATCCCTATGAAACCCTGATGCGCACCGGCCCGGGGACGGCGATGGGCGAGCTGATGCGGCAATATTGGATTCCGGCGGCGCGTTCCACTGAGCTCGAAGCCGACGGGGCGCCGGTGCGGATCCTTCTCCTCGGCGAGAAGCTGATCGCGTTCCGCGATACATCCGGCCGGGTCGGGGTGATGGATCATCGCTGCCCGCATCGCTGCGCCTCGCTGTTCCTGGGGCGCAACGAGGAGAACGGCATTCGCTGCGTCTATCACGGCTGGAAATACGATGTCGACGGCAATTGCGTCGATCAGGCCAATTTGCCCGAGCGCCAGCAATTCAAGGACCGCGTTCGCACCAAGGCCTACCTCACCGCCGAGCGCAACGGCGTGGTCTGGGTCTATATGGGCGATCCGGCCAAGGCGCCGGGCTTGCCGCTGTTCGAGGCCTGCTTCCAGCCGCGCGAGGGCGAGAACATCCGCTTCGTGCAGCGGCATTGCAATTGGCTCCAGGCGGTCGAGGGCGATCTCGACACCTCGCATGTCGGCATTTTGCATTTCGGCGCGGCAAACCCCACGCAGACCCAGAACAATAGCCGGCGCGATCTCATCACCAATCGCGCGCCGGAATACCGCGTGACCGAGACGCAGTTCGGCCTCACCTATGGCGCGCACCGCCCTTCGCCGACCCTGCCGGGCGGCACTTATTGGCGCGTCGCGCATTTCCTCTTCCCGTTCTGGATCATGCCGCCGGTCGCGAGCCTCGAGCAGAACATCATGGTGCGTGCCTTCATCCCGATGGATGACGAGCATTGCATGTTCGTCGGCTTCGAATCGCAATCCTATCAGCGCCCCAATGACGACCGGATCCGGGTCTCGGGCTCTTATGTGCGCGATAATGTCCATCCCAACACCACCGGCTGGCACGGGCGCTATCGCATGGTCGAATGCGAGGAGAATGATTATTTGATCGATCGCGCCGAGCAGCGCGAGAAGAGCTTCACCGGCATCGGCGGCATCCACACCCAGGATCAAGCGGTCACCGAAAGCATGGGCGCGTTCGCCGATCACAGCTTCGAGAATCTGGCGCCGTCCGATATCGCGATCGCCCGCAATCGCCGCATGCTGCTCAAAGCCGCGGAGGCCTTCCGGAACGGCGTCCGTCCGCCGGCCGCCGATGACCCGCAGGCCTACGCGCAGGCTCGCGGCGGCTATTACACCACCACCGAGGAAGGCGACTGGCTCGCGCTTCATCGCGAAGCGCTTGCGCAACTGCGGAGAGCGCGCGTTCCGGCTTGAGCGGGGCTGCCGCGCCAGGCGACGCTCGGTTAACCCCAGACCTGGTGCGCGACCTCGACGATGCGGGCGAGCTTGCGCTCCACCACGTCCATGGCAAGGCGGCCGCGCCGCGCCGCGCTCGAGAAGCCGCATTGCGGCGAGAGGCTCAACCGCTCAAGCGGCACGATTTTGGCGGCCTCGTCGAGCCGCCGCTTCAGAGAGTCCGCCGATTCGACCTCCGGGACCTTGGTCGTCACCAGCCCCAGCACGGCGCGCTTGTCCTTCGGCAAAAAGCGCAGCGGCCGGAAATCGCCGGCACGCGGCGTGTCGTATTCGAGGAAAAAGCCGTCGACCTTCAACCGGCCGAAGGCGCGCTCGGCAATCGGCTCATAGCCGCCATCGGCCATGCCGTGCCCGACATTGCCGCGGCACATATGGACGCAGACGGTCATGCCTTGGGGACGGCCTTCGATCGAGGCGTTGATCGCGTCGATATAGGTGTCGATGAGCTGGTCCGGGTCTTCGCCGCGCGCTTTGACGGCCTCGCGGTTGCGCGGATCGCACAGCACGGCGAGCGGTACCTCGTCCATTTGCAGATAAGTGCAGCCGCGCGCCGCGAGGTCGGCGATCTCCTCGCGCATGATGCGCGCGAGATCGGCGAAATAAGCGGTGCGGTCGGGATAGATGGCGCGGTCGAACACGCTATCGCCGCGGAAATGCGCGATCGAAGGCGTCGGCAGGTTGGCCTTGACCGGCCGCGCGGTCATGGATTTGAGGACCGAGAAATCCTCCGCCGAGAGCGGCTCGCGCCGGCGCAGCCTGCCGACGCATTTGGGCTCGCCGACCGCGCCCCATTTCTCGCCGTCGAACAAAGTGAACATGAAAGCGGGCTCGCCCGGCTCCTTGGCAAAGCCGTCGCACTTCTCGAAGAGGAATTCGCGCCAGCCGGTCTTCGGAAACTCGCCATCGGTGATGGCGCCGATGCCGACGCGCTCCTGCATCGCGACGATCTCGCGGATGCAGTCCTGCTCGATGCGTTTCAATTCGGGCTTGGCGAGCTTGCCGGCGGCGAAATCCTCGCGCGCCTGCAACAGACGCTCGGGACGCGGAAAGCTTCCGACATGCTCGGCGTGGAACGGCGGCTTGGTGCTCGATGATGCCATCGCATCCTCCCAGAATTTTTTGGCAGCATCGACCCGGAATCAGCCGCGGTCAAGTTTCAGCGCATCATCCCGCCCAGAGCGCGCTGAATTGCGTTGCGACCACCGCTTCATAAGTGGGATTGCCCTTCAAGATGTTCTCGGTGCGGGCGAAAGCGTTCATGCCGGCAACGAACTCGCGCGAAATCGTCGGGTCGTAATAAGGCAGGTCGCGCCGGATCAACTCGGCGATCAGCTCGGCCTCAGCGGGCGGAAAGAGCTTCCTGCCGACCGCGGTCGCGCGCGCCACATCGGCCTTGAGCGCCTGCTGCGTCTTGACGACGGCGCGGATCGCGGCGGCGGCACTTTCGGGCGAGCGCTCGATCAGAGCATCCGTCGTCGCGATCGACGCCATGGTGTAGTTGAAGCATGACTTGGGCCCGTCGCCGCGCCGCACGTCGATGACGACATCGCCGGCGCCGCGACGCACCGCCACTTCGGCGCCCATGCCGTTCGCCCAGAACCCGTCGATCTTGCCGTCTTCGAGCGCCTTGGCCGCGGTCACGCCAAAATTGACGCCGGCGCCCTGCGCGCCCGGCACGGGTGCGATCGTGACCTTGTCGCGCGCGAGATCGATGCCGCCCGCGATCAACAACTGCCGCAATCCCATATCGACCCAGGGCGCGGCGCCGATGCTGCGTCCCTTGACGGCAGCGAGATCGCCGCGGCGGGCGCCGAACCGCTTGTGCATGACGAGAAACCAGTACATGCCCTGGGCTTGCGCGCAGAGCAGCTTTGCGCCTTTCCATTCGGGGAAGGCGGCCAAGGCCGAATGCGCCGAGCCGGCGACAAAATCGACGCTGCCGTCGCGCAAGGCGGCATAGGCCTTGTCGACCGGGTAGACGAGCTCGAGCGAGAGATCGAGACCCTCCGCCTTGAAGAATCCCAGCTCGACCGCCGCAGCGGCGGGAAAGTACGAATTCGAGATGATGTCGGGCAACGCGATCTTCACGGAACAACCTCCTCAAGCGTTATCGATGCGGCACGGCGCTGGCTCGCGACCATCGAGCTGCGCAGCATGAATTGCCGTGCTCGCGCCGGATCCGCGGCGATCCGCCCAAGCTCGTCCAAATTGCGCTGCCGCGCCGCGGGGTCGCGCTCTTCGAGCCGCTTCTTGTTGGCGATCGACTGCTCTTGCACGAATTCGATCGCGACAGTGCGCCGCTGCAGGCTGTAGAGGTCGAGCAGCCGATCGGTCGCGCCATCGAGGAGGACACTCGCGAGCTTCTCGACAAGGTTCGCCGCGTCTTGCAGGCCGCCATTCAACCCCATGCCGCCGATCGGATTGTTGACATGCGCGGCATCGCCGGCGAGTAGAACCCGCCCCGCGCGGAAGGTCGCCGCCACGCGCTGATGCGTCACGTAGAGATTGCGATGGACGATCTCATAAGGCTGCGCGGCGGGAAAGAATTTCTGCATCCGCGCTTGCACCGCGTTATCGCTCAAAAGCTCGTCATCGGTTTGCGCCGGCTTTGTCGGGTAAACCGTCCGCCACAGGCCGGGCGGGCCATTGGCCGAAACCTTGAAGCAATTGCACCACTCGTCGGGATCGGCGAAATAGCTACGCGGACAATAACCGCGCGATGCGCCGAAATCGAAGGGCGTCGTCAGGACGATGAACCGCTCGGGCCAGGTGAAGCCCTCGAAGGCGACGCCGCTTTGCTTGCGCACGACGCTGCGCCCGCCATCGGCGCCGATCAAATAGGCGCCCTCGTGCCGGCTCTCGCTCTTTGGGCCGCGCACGGTGACCGCGACGCTGCCGGCGCTCTGCTCGACGGCGATGACCTCGTGCCCGAAGAGGATTTCGACATTGGGCAATTCGCGCACGCGCCCGAGGATGAGCTCTGCCGTCTTGAACTGCTCGCACTGGATGACGAAAGGAAAGCGCGTGTCGTCCTTCAACAGCGCGTGGTCGAATTCCGCGACCTTGCGCCCGCTTGGCCGGTCCCAGAACTGAAAGATCGGCGCGACCAGGCCGAGCCGCGCCATGTCCTCGACCAGCCCAGCCTCGGCCAGGACCTCGAGCGTGCCGGGATGCGTCGTCGCCGCGCGCGGATCGTCTTGCGGGCGCTGATTCTCGTCGAAGAGCCGCACCGGCAAGCCTTTGCGCCCGAGCAAGAGCGCGCAGAACAGGCCGACCGGGCCGCCGCCGGCGATCAGAACAGGCTTTCCATCACGGCCCATTGCGGCGTCCCTGCGGCTGCGCGGGATCCGTCACTTCTTGCTCTCGTCGTAATAGTGAATTTCGTAGAGCAGGCAGCCGCGTTCCGACTTGAACGGGCCGTGATAGGCACCCGGCGGGCGGCAGGCATAGGTGGGCGCCTGGAAGGGCTCGCCGCCCCGGCCCTGTGCGTCATTGCCGACGGTGAGATCGCCCTCGAACAGGAACACCTCTTCCCAGTGATCATGGACGAAAGGCGCGGTGGTGAAGGCGCCCGGCTCGAACCGCAAGAGCCGCGTGCGGCTGCCCATCTTGCGGCGCTCGTCGAGATCGCTCGCCAGGATTTTCTCCATGATGGTCGGCGGATAGCCCGGAAGCGTGTGCCAGTCGGCGCTCAAATCGAGGCCGCGGAATTCGAGATGCGGTTTGTTCATCGGCATGGGAGGTCCTGTCGCTCGTGTCTCGCAAGTTTAGCACCGCCGCGCGCATTGTGCAGGGCCGCGCGGTACGAATATGATCCGGGGTGGCGCGCCGGGGGCACGCCGTTTCGCGGGAATGCCCGAGGGAGAGAGGATGACCGAGACATCGCAACCGGCGGCGCTGCCGGCGCGTCTGCCGATCGTTACGGTCCTCGCCCCTTTCGCCGCCATCTTCGCGCTGGGCAACTATTTCCGCTTCATGAACGCCGTGCTGGCGCCCCATCTCGTCGCGGATTTCCATCTGTCGGCGGGCGATCTCGGCCTTCTCGTCTCCACCTATTTTCTTGCCTCGGCGCTGTTCCAGGCGCCGCTCGGGCTCATCATGGACCGCTACGGGCCGCGCCGCGTCCAGGCGGTGATGATCCTCTTCGGCGGAATCGGCGCCTTGATCTTCGGCGCAGCCGCCACTTGGCCGATCGCGCTCATCGGCCGCATCGTGATGGGGCTGGGCGCCGCCGGCGCGCTGATGACCTCGATCCAAGCGGTGACGCTGTGGTTCCCGACCGCGCGCTGGCCTTTCTTCAACGGCGTCGTGCTGAGCGTCGGCGCGCTGGGCTCGCTCGCCGCCACCCTGCCGACCCAATTCGTCATCGACCTCGTCGGCTGGCGCCAATTGATGGTCGGCGTCGCGCTCGCCGCCTTCGCGGGCGGGCTCATGCTCTTCGCCGTCGTCCCCGAGCGGGTCGCGGAGAAGAAGCCGTCGAGCTTACGCGATCAGCTCGCGGGCCTCGGCGAGGTTTATCGCGACCGTGCCTTCTGGCGCGTGGCGCCGCTCTATATGACGACGGTGGGCAGCACCATCGCCTTCCAAAGCCTCTGGGCCGGAACCTGGCTGCGCGACGTCGCCGGGCTTCGCCCCAACGCCATTGCGAGCGATCTCTTGATCCTGACAGTGATGCAGATCGGCGCTTATGTTCTGAACGGACTGATCGCCAGCGAGCTCAACCGCCGCGGCGTCGCGCTCATTCGCATCGTGATCGTCGGATCGGCGCTCTATATCCTGTCGCAGGCCTCGCTCGTGCTCGGAACCGGCATCGGACGCTGGGCGGTCCTTCTCGGCATGGGACTCTTGTCGAACATCAACTCGCTCTGCTATCCGATGCTGTCGCAGCACTTTCCCGCGCGGCTGATCGGCCGCGCCAATACCGCACTCAACACCTTCTTCTTCATCGGCGCGTTCACGCTGCAATACATGGTCGGCCTCGTCATCGACCTGTTCCCGGCCGGGACGGCCGGCGGCTATCCCGTGCTCGCCTATCAGCTCGCTTTTGGCGCGATGCTCACGGCGCAGATCGCGAGCTGGACCTGGCTGCTCATTCCGCCGCGCCCTCAGCCATCCGAAGCCTCATAGCGTCGCGCCGGGCGTGCCGAGCGCGTTGTCGGTCAAGCCGCGGGTGATGATCTCGTACGCTTCCTCGACCGAATCGGTGCGGTGGAACAGCGCGAGATCGCCGGCGCTGATCGTGCCGTAGCGCACCAGCGCGTCGAAATTGATCACTTCGTCCCAGAATTTGCGGCCGAACAGAACGATCGGCACCCGCTTGCGCATTTTTCGGGTCTGCACGAGCGTCAAGATCTCGAACATCTCATCGAGCGTGCCGAAGCCGCCGGGAAACAGCACGACCGCCTTCGCCAGATAGACGAACCAGAATTTCCGCATGAAGAAATAGTGGAAATGGAAATGCAGCTCGCGGCTGATGAAGGGATTGTCGAATTCCTCGTTCGGGATCGAGATGGTGAGGCCGACATTGATGCCGCGGCCTTCCGACGCGCCGCGATTGGCCGCCTCCATGATGCCGGGCCCGCCGCCCGTGCAGATGACGAAGCGGTGCTCGTCGTTCTGCAGCGCCTTCGACCATTCGGTCAAGCGCCGCGCCAGCGCCCGCGCCGCCTCGTAATAGGCCGACATATCGAGGACGGTCTGGGCCGCCTCGACGCCTTCGCCCTTGCCCTGCGCCTCCGTAAGGGCCGCCTCGGCCGTCTCGCGCGATTGCAGCCGCGCCGAGCCCATGAAGACGATCGTGTCGTTGACGCGATGCCGCGTGAAGCGCGCCAAAGGCTCGAGATATTCCGAGAGAATGCGCAAGCCCCGTCCCTCGCGGCTCTCGATGAAGCGGCGGTTGAGATAGGCTTTGGGTTGGCGTTCGGGTCGGTCTGCCACGTGCTGCTACCTCTCCATCGTGACCCGCGCGTCTAGTCCAGCGGCGCCAGCGCCGTCATCACGGGACCGATCTCGTCGTGAATGACGAGATCGGCGAAGCGGTCCTGGTCGGTCTCCTCGCGATTGACGATTGCGAGCTTGGCGCCGTTCTCCTTGGCGAGAAGCGGGAAGCCCGCCGCGGGATAGACGACGAGCGATGAGCCCAGAACAATGAAAAGGTCGCAGTCGAGCGCCTCCTCGGTCGCACGCGCCATCGCCGCTTGCGGCATCGCCTGGCCGAAGGAGATCGTCGCGGTCTTGACGAGGCCTTTGCAATCGCGGCAGCGTGGAATCTCGCCGCGCCCCAGGAAACTCTGCTTCAGCACTTCGAGCTCGTGCCGCAGACCGCAATCGAGGCAGGTCGCATAGCTGGCATTGCCGTGCAGCTCGATCACTTGCATTGCGGGAACGCCCGATTCCTGGTGCAGATTGTCGACGTTCTGGGTGATCACCGCGCCAATCTTGCCGCGCGTGACGAGCCGCGCCACGGCGTAGTGCCCGGCATTGGGCTTGGCGCCGGTCCAGCGCATCGCGCCCGAGAAAGTCCGCGTCCAGCTCTCGCGCCGCTTCTCCTCGCTCTCCACGAACTCGTTGAAATAGATCGGCTTCATCCGGCTCCAGATGCCGCCTGGGCTGCGGAAATCCGGGATGCCGGATTCCGTCGACATGCCGGCGCCGGTGAAGACGACCGCGCGGCGCGCGCCTGCCACGAGGTCGGAGAGAGTTGCGCGATCACCCATCGGGGTCATGATAGGCCCGAACCGGGAGGGGAGCGCAAGCAGGCCCCGCTGCGGCGCGGCTCACTTGCCCGCGACGTCGACGGCGTAGCGGCGATCGATGAGGTTCTTGGCCTCGACGCCCGATTTCACCATGCCCTGCGATTTGTACCAGCGGATCTGGTTGGCGACATCGGCGAGATCGATGCGTCCCTCCGGATCGACATAGGAAATTCCCGGCGCGATCTGCTGGACGCTTTGGTGGATGTATTTGGAGATGATCGCCAGCACGGCCGGCGCCGTCGGCCCTTCGATGTGCTTGCCGTCGGGTCCGGTGAAGGCGGCGTTGTAGTCGCGCCCGCCCTTGCGATAGGCGCGATAGAAGCGCTTCACCAGATCGGGCTTGGTGTCGACGGTTTTGGTCGCCGTCCAGATCACACCGACCTGCCAGGGCGCGATATCGCTCACATAGCCGAGCAGCTTATAGTTGCCGCGCTTCTCCGCCGGCGTCGCGTAAGGAACGGGCAGGACGGCGATATCGGCCTGGCCGCCGGTTAGCGCCGATGCGATGTTGGGAATGCTCTGCAGCGCGAGGACGCGCACGGATTTCGGCGCGATGCCGCCATGCTGCTCGAGCAGCCCCAGCGTGTAGTGATAGGTCGAGCCGACCGTGGTCACGCCCGCGGAATGGCCGGCGAAATCGCGCAAGCTTCGCACCCCGGCGTCATAGGCATGGTTCGAGACGTAGTAGCCGATGGCGCGAAAGCCCGAAACGTCGCGGTTGACGCCGCCGATGATCTTCAGCGCGCCCTTGCCCGCGAGATTGTAGAGCCCGGCCGAAACGCCGGCCGCGCCGAAATCGACATCGCCCGAAACCGTCGCGACCGCGATGGGCTCGCCCGCATCGAAGAAGGTGAGCTCCGCCGTCAGCCCCTCGGCGGCGAAATAGCCCTTGTCCATCGCGATATAGATCGGGCCGCCAGACGAGGTGCCGCGAAAGAGGCCGATCTTGATCGTCTCGGCCTGGGCCGTCGACACGGCCAAGGCCATGCAAATGCTGCTCACCAGAGCGGCGCAAACCCCTCGTCTCATCCTTCGCTTTCCTTCCCTGCTCTCTTATTTCTGCAAATCGCGCCGGCCGCCGCACTCACTTTCGCTGATCGAGCAGCCAACCGAAGCGCTCGGCCGCCTTCTTCGCGACCTCGGCGCTCGGGGCGTTGGACGGCGGGAACTTGTCGCGCCATTGAAAGGGCCGGCAGGCATCGATCACCGCCACCGAATGTGTCATATCGCGCGCCGCGCGCTTCTCGGGCGGCAGGCGCGGATCGGCCGGCGAATCCCAGGAACCCGTGATGAATTGGATCGACTCCTTGGGATCGCTGCGCGTCAGCATCGCCCAAAGCAGCTGGTCGAGATCAGTCACATCGATATCGTCGTCGACGACGATGATGTATTTGCAGGCATAGGCCGAGGCACCGCATTGCGCGGCGATATGGCCCGCCTGAACCGCGTGACCCGGATAGCGCTGCTTGATCGCAACGCCGTGCAAGAGCCGCGCGCCGCCGACCTCGTGGCACCAGACCTGCTTCACTTCCGGCACGCCGGCATTGGTCATGTTCTGCTTGATCATGGCCGAGCGCATCACCGCGCGGTAGCGCGCCATCTCGTCAGGCCCGCCGCCCATCGGCGGCACGCCCAGGAGAATCGGATCGTTGCGGTGATAGATCGCCTTGATGTCGAGCACCGTCGCCATCGAGGCGCCGCCGGCATAATGGCCGGTCCACTCGCCGAACGGGCCCTCCATGTGCTTGCGGTCGGGGCTCACATAGCCTTCGAGCACGATCTCGGCATCGGCGGGAAATGGCAGGCCGGTCACCTTGCCGCGCACCATCTTGATCGGCCGTCCGCGCATGCCGCCGATGATGTCGATCTCGAAGACGCCATAGGGCGCCTCGACGCCGCCATAGAAGAAGGCGAGCGGATCGCCCCCCAGCACCATGACGAGCGGCATGGCCTCGCCCTTGGCGAAATATTTCGCGCGGTGGAGATCGCCATGATGGCCGGCGGCGATCAGCACGCCGACCGTGTTCTTGTCGTGCAACTGCGCGCGATAGGCGCCGGCATTGAGCCAATTCTCTTCGGGATCGCGCGTGATGCTGTAGGTGCCGGTGCCGATATAGCGTCCGCCATCCTTCTCGTGCCAGACCGGCGCCGGGAATTTCAGCACGTCGATCGCATCGCCCGTCAGCACGTTCTCGAGCACCGGGCCGGTCTCGACGATTTCGTGGGGAATGGTGCGCGGATTTTCGAGATAGGCTCTGCGATAGCCGTCGCTCAACTCCCATTTGTTGAGATCGTCGGGAAAGCCCAAGGTCATATTGCGCCGCTTGCCGGCGAACACATTCATCAGCAGGCGAAACCCCTTCGGGCAGCCCGGAATCGCATCGAAGACGACGCAAGGCCCGTTCTCGGCGCGCAGCACGGCCTCGGCGGCGAGGCCGATATCCTCCTGCCAGCTCGCCCCTTCCACCTTGCGCACCTCGCCGAGGCGTTCGGCATAGGCGAGCCATTCGCGCAAATCGTCATAGGCGATATGGGCATCAAGATTGCTGCGATCGCTCATGATCCTCCCGTCGTCGAGCGGTTGCCGCGCGGCGCCGACGCATCATAGCCGCGCGAGAGAGACGCGCCACCCGCTTTTTGCGCGGCGCTACGTGCTCCGCGCTCGTGCCTCGGCGATCAGCGCCAGCAGGCGATCCGGCGTCACCGGCAAGTCGCGGATGCGGAGCTCGAGCGGTGCGAGCGCGTTCTCGATCGCCGAGACGATCGCCGCCGCCGCGGCGATCGTGCCGCTTTCCGCCGCGCCTTTGACGCCGAGAGGATTGAGCGGGGTCGGCGATTCCAGATGATGGATCTCGATCAACGGCACGCCATCGGCGCTGGGGAGCAGATATTCGCCGTAATTGACGCTTTGCGGCTGGCCCGCCTCGTCGAACACCATGCGCTCATAGAGCGTGCTGCCGATGCCGTGCACGACCCCGCCCCGTACCTGGCCCTCGACCATCAGCGGATTGATCATGCGGCCGCAATCATGCACGACGACGTAGCGCAAGAGCCGCACGAAGCCGGTCTCGGGATCGACCTCCGCCTCGACGACATGGCTGCCGTTGCAATAGGTGAGCGTCGGCGGCTGGAAATCGGCCGCAGCCGAAAGCCCGGGCGCCACGCCGCCGGGGAGCGCCATGCCGGGAAGACCGCCCAAAGCGCGCGCAATTGCGCCAAGGCTGCGGCCATGGCCCGCGGCGCCCTTCACCTGCACGAACCCGTTCCTCACTTCGAGATCCTCGGGTGCGGCTTCGAGCATTTCGGCGGCAACGCGCAGCGCTTTCGCGCGCACCTCCTGCGCGGCCAGATAGATCGCGTTGCCCGCCGTGACCGCCTGGCGGCTGGCGAAAGCGCCCTGCCCCAAGGGGCTCGCCGCGGTGTCGCCCGCGATCACCGTCACGTCCTCGACCCGAACGCCGAGCGCATCCTCGACCAATTGCACGAGCATCGTCTTGACGCCCTGGCCCTGGGCCGTGGCGCCCGTCGTCACCACGACCTTGCCAGACGGTCCAACGCTAAGGCTCGCGCTCTCGAAGGGACCGCGCCCGGTGCCTTCGACATAATTGGCGAGCCCGAGACCGAGGCAGCGCCCTTCGCGCCGCGCCGCTTCCTGGCGCGCCGGAAACGCCTCCCATCCCGCGGCGGCCAGCGCGCGACGCTGGCATTCCGGATAGTCGCCGCTGTCATAGGTCATGCGCGCGCCGTCGCGCGTGACGATCGGCGTGACATAGGGCATCTGCGCCGCCGCGATCATGTTGCGCCGGCGCACCTCGTCGCGCGCAAGGCCCAGCGCCGCTGCGACGCGGTCGAGCAGCCGCTCCATGATGAAAGTACCCTGCGGCCGTCCCGCGCCGCGGGTCGGGGCCGCCGGCGTGAAATTGGTGAGGCAGAGCGCGATATCGAGGCGATAAGCGGGCAGCACATAGGGCCCGACGAGATTGGTTGCGGCGTTGTAGGGCAGCGCCACGCCATAGGGCGTCGCCGCCCCATGATCATGCGCGAGCCGGCCGCGAATGGCGAGAAGCCGGCCCTCGCCATCGACCGCGGCCTCGATGTCCCAGACCTGCTCGCGCTCCTGCGCGGCGGCGAGAAAATTCTCGCGCCGGTCCTCGATCCATTTGATCGGCCGCTTCATCAGCAGCGCGGCAGCGGGAATCGCGAGCTCTTCGGGATGGAACACCGCTTTCGTGCCGAAGCCGCCGCCCGTATCGGGCACGATGACGCGCAGCTGGCGCTCGCTCAAGCCCAGCGCCTCGACCAGAACGCCCTTGGCGCGATGCGGCAGCTGGGTATTGACCCAGCAGGTGAGGAGATCCTCGGCGGCATCGAAGCGCGCGAGGATGCCGCGCGTCTCGATCGAATGCCCGCCGCCCTTGTTGAGGCGAAAACGCTCGGCGAAGCGATGCGCAGCCTTGGCGAAGGCGCCCTCGACATCGCCGTAATCGATGCGGTGGCGGGCGACGAGATTGTCGGGACAGTCGAACCGCGCGCGCGGCGCGCCGGGCTCGAGCCCCGCGGCCGGATCGACCACCGCAAGCAGGGTTTCGAAATCGAGCGCGATCGCCGCCGCCGCGTCTTCGGCCAGCGCGCGGCTCTCGGCGATCACCAGCGCGACCGGCTCGCCCACATA
>Ga0070679_100001095_pt1 | contig 23711 bp, 29 predicted proteins | sample KBSC63BmetaG_FD_65652 | JGI IMG/M metagenome (GOLD analysis project Ga0070679, IMG submission 65652) | Corn rhizosphere microbial communities from Kellogg Biological Station, Michigan, USA - KBS C6-3B metaG | ecosystem: Host-associated > Plants > Roots > Rhizosphere | place: USA: Michigan... | reverse complement strand
GGCGGGCATGACCGTGCGGGCGCGCTCGCTGGGGATCAGCCGGGGGCGCCGGACCCGGCAGCTCTGCTCGTCGCCGGCGTCGGTCGGCACGGCCGGGGGGCTGGGCTCGGGAGTGGTCACGCGGTCAAGTCTGGCGCCTGGTGCCGACAGGCTTCAACTCGTAACGGGCATCAGGCAGGTGTCGCCGGCGGCCTTGCTGGTCAGCAGCCCGGGATGCTGATGGCCGGCGCGCAGCTCGGCGCGACGCCGGGCGGTGGAGACGATGCACTCGGCGGCGAGCGCCATCACCTCATACGCCGGGCCGTACGGTGTCAGCGGGAACGCGCACGAGGGGTCCAGCGGCGGCCGGCTCGGGTCGGAACAGTACGTCCACACCCGCACCGGGTCGTAGGTGATGCGGTGGTAGCCGAAACAGGAGTCGGGCAGCAGCGTCAGGCAGAACCCGGTGAGCTCGGCCTGATCCCCGTGCAGGTGCAGCGTCGCGATGTCCTCGGGCGTCAGTCCGAGGCGGCCGGCCAGGTTCGCCCGGCACAGCATCATGGCGCGCGCCAGTCCGCCGGGGTGCAGCCGGTACTGATCGCCGTAGGTGAACAGGTGGTCGCATCCCGGCCCGCAGTCCGAATCGAACCGCATCGGGTCGTGCACGACGGTGGCCGGCTCGGAGATGAGCAGGCTCGGGCGACGTCGCCCCTTGGTGGTGGTCATCCGCGGTGTGTTCCTTATCAGTCGCTCGGGCTGTGGTCAGGCCGGCACGAGCGGGTTGTGAAAGGTCGTACTCGTCATCATCGTCGCCTGAGGGTCCAGTGTGAACCCGTTCAGGGGTTGACCGATGTTCGGGTTTCTCTCGGTACGGCCGAACGCCGAGATCACGTACGCGCCGTCGCTGTTCCTGAAGTTGATCATCCGGCCGATGACCTTGGGGAACAGGACATACAGCCAGTTGTCGGCGGGGCCGGGCGTGAACAGTTCCATGGCGAAGCAGCACAGCTCGTCTGCCGGCGCCGGCGCGGTGCTGTGCACCCGTACGTGCACCTCCAGTTCGCCGTAGTACGAGAGCGCCGGGTAGTCGGGGTCGAAGTCGAGATCCGGTTCGCCGGTTGACTTGGGCGGCCGGATGCTCAGGCCCTCGGCGCCGCGGACGGTGACGGTCTTCCCGGTGTACGGGTGCCCCTCGCGGTCGATGTGGGTGATCCTGACGACGGTCTCGCGCGCGGGGGCGATGCCGCGCCACAGCGCAGAGGTCGGCGCGTTCATCGCTGCCCCCCGGTGCGCGGTCGGGCCGGCCGCAGCGGCGGCAGCGACGCGTCGAGGCGGCGCCGGTGCCACCACAGGCCGAGGCGGTAGGCGGCGCGGCGGGCGGCGAGCAGGACGGCGCAGCCGCCGGTGAACGCCAGCGCGATCAGGTAAGGCTCTCTCATGCCTGATACCCCCGTACGGTGAGCCAGGCCGCGAGGCCCGCGGCGAGGCCGAGGCCGAGGGCGACCAGCGGCATCAGGTCGCGGACAGTGATGGTCATGGGTTCGATTCTGTATGTTCGTCGGGTTTGTCCGCGGGATGCTCCGTGGCGTCGTCGGGCGGTGCCGCGTGGCCGTCGAGGTGAGCGGCGAGGGCGTCGCGCAGCCTGGCGACGTCGAACCACCGCCGGTCGAGGTCGTTCACGCGGTCGTGGGTGATCCGCACCGCGCGCACGAGGTCGCCGCCGAACGGCAGCGGGGGAGACGGGGGCGGCCGGCGGCGGGCGGCCTCGGCGATATCGTCGAGGCTGTCGGCGATCTGCGCCGCCACCGCGAGGAACCGCGGGGCGAAGTGCAGCCCGAGGGCGACCAGCGCGATCACGAGCACGAGCAGCGGCACGAGCACGGTTGCGAGCATGAGCGACGTCACCTCATCCTGCCGGGGCCGGCGTCGTCGTCCGGCGCCGGCGCGTCGTGGCCGTCGTTGGCCATCCCGTTGATCACCGCGAGGTGCGCGTCAAGCAACTCGCCGCTGCGGCGCCGGCGACGGCGCGCGCCGAGGCCGAGCAGCAGCAGCGCCACCGCGGCCAGCGTGTAGATCGTCGGCTTTCCCATGGCGTCAGTCCCCACCGCCGCAGTAGGCGACGATCAGGACCAGGGCCATGACGACGATGATCACGACGGCGCCGGCGAGAAAGACACCGCCGCCCGAGCTCACAGCCGCTCCCCGAGGTAGAGCGGCCGGTAGGGCGGCAGCGCGGGCGCGGTGGCCGCGAAGTGCAGCGCCGGCACGTCGGGCAGGTCGAACACCGTGATCTCGACCGTCTCGGGGTCACCGTAGAAGCCGAGCAGCCTGGCCAGCGTCGCCCGCAGTTCCGCCCCGCGCGGCGCGCGCCGATACAGGTCGTCCCACGACGCCCGGTGCATGTCCATCAGCTCATACCGGCCGCCGCCCGCGCGGGCTTCCAGCCGGACGCACCGCGTCGGCCGCTGCTGCGGGGCGGCCGGCGGCGGCGCGTCGGGGTCGGCGATCGCCCGGGGGGCGTGGTCCCGCTCGTGCATGGCTTGCGTGAGGTACTGCGCGAGGTCGAGGCATTCGTCGAGGGCGTCGCGCAGCGGGTCGCGCCCGTTGAACGCCTGTAGGGCCGTGCCGTACCGCTGCACGCCGAGGCGCCGGCGCTTGTCGATCTCGGCGATGACCAGATCGGCGATCTCCGGCAGGTCGTTCGGGGTCGGCAGCGGCTGGTCGCCCTCGCGCAGCCGCAGCCCCTCGGCCGGCGCCGCGGTGTCGGCCGCGTTGCCCTGACACTCGCGCGCCGCGCAGCACTCACCCACGGCACACCTGCCCGCTCGTCTCGGCGCCGTTCCCTAACGGCATCACCTCGGGCAGCGCGTGCGAGTGCATGCGCGTGAACGGCCCGAGATCGGACGCGCACACCACGGGGTGCCGGTTGATCGCGTCCACTGCGGCGCCGAGCTCGTCGCCGCTGTACCCGGTCAGGGTGATCTCGTCGGGCCGGATGACGACTTTCCGGGCGGGGCCGGCGGTCAGCGTGACGCCGCCGGGCAGGTTGATCGTCACGCCGGCGGCCGCCTGGCGGTCGTCGCCGGCCGGCTGCTGCTGCTCGTCGTCGGCGGCCCGGTTCACAAGCTCACCTCGGCCCGGGGCGCCGGGTTGTGCAGAGGGTGCGTCGGCATGCTGACGTGGTGCTCGCCGACCGCGTACACGCAGTCGGGATCGGTGCACCCGTGTTCCCTGGCGCGCCGGCTGTAGTACATCAGGGCGCCGCACTTGGGGCAAAGGCAGGTCTCGTCGCAGTGGTGCGGCGTCTCGTCAAGGCTCATCGTGTGGGGCAACTCTCGGTAGGGCTTGGTCGGGGGTTGCGCACCGGTGACCGTGTCCCACCAGCCGGCGCACACCATGGACCCGAGAGGCAGGGTGCCGAGGTATGCAGTGGGCTGATATCTGCCGTTCACGGCCGGAAGGCCCTGATGGCAGTAGAACGGGGATTCCTCACTGATTGTGACGCTCGGGCTGTCCTGTTCGGGGCTTCCGGGCCTGAACGCGCAGTCGTGGCACGGCCGGGCCATCACCGCCGGCGGCCGCGGGGCGCGGGCGAGCTCGGCGGGGTCCCACCCGGCGACGTCATCGGTGATGCCGGCGCCGGCGCAGTGCAGGCAGCCGCTCGGGGTGTCGAACGGCTCGCGGCCGCCGTTGCACCACGGGCACACCCACGCGTAGATGATCAGCCGCGGGAACGGGTTGACGCACCGCTTGCCGGCGGCGTGCCCCTGCTCGTAGGCGTCGAGCAGCGCGGTGCCGGCGGGGCCGAGGCCGGCGGGCACGGCGGTGCCCCGGCCCTCGCCGGCCGAGAGCTCGCCCCCGGGTTCGGGACGGTTCACCTGCCTTGCCTCATCATGCTGATCCTCTCGCGGGTGGCGCGCGCCGCGCGGTTGAGCAGCAGCCACGCCGGCACGGTGACCAGCGCGGCGCCGATCAGCAGCCATGGCGACTCGATCAACCCGGAGATAAGGGCATTGATTTTCACGTGGTCCAAGGTCAGAGCTGCCACGTCTGACCGGGGGCCGCCGCGACGGCCATCCCGGACGCGACCGGGATCGGCGTCCCGAGCGTGGCCGTCTCGTCGAGGGCCGGCGCCGCCTCGGGCTGCGCGTGAGGCTCGGCCGGCTGCCCGAGCGGGTGGTGCGGCTGCTGTCCGAACACCGGCCGGTCGTCGAGCGACGGCACGGCGGCCGGTACCGGGTTCAGCGCCACGGGGTGTTCCGGGATCGCGGGCATCGACTGCTCGGCGACGGTGAGGCGGGTGATCATGCTCTGTGCGACCTCGTCATAGCCGAGGTCGGCCACCGCGACCGGCGCCCCCTTGTCCACGAGCGTGCGCGTGAGCTGGCCGGACCGGGCGCCGGACTGGCCGGGCACCATGATGCGGACCTCGATCCGCGTGCGCGGGTCGTCCTGGTCTGGGAACAGGGAACCGTCGAGCTCGATCCGGTCGAGCTCGACGCCGTGGCGCACCAGGGCGTCACGCACCCCGAGCGCCAGGGGCGCGAACTTGTGCGCGCTCAGGACGTCGAGCCACGTATACGTGCCGACCACAGGCAGCCACGCGTCGCCCTCGGCGGGGTAGGCGGGGGCGGCCGGCGGGGGTGGGGGCGCCGGCGTGCATGCCGGTTCCCTGAGCATGCCCAGCAGTTCGGCGTCGGAGACGGGGGCGTGCGTCGCCGTGGCCGGCGGCAGGTCGGACGCGAGCGGGGTGGCGGCGCACGTCCCGAGGTGTTCCCGGATCAGCGGATAGGCGATCCTGACGCACTGCATAGCCTCGGCGTACGGCAGGCCGGTGCTGATGGTGTGCGGCGCGATCCATGCGCCGATCTGGTCGGCGAGGGCGGTCGGCATCGGGTGGGCGGTGGCGAGGTCGTGCGCGGCGCGCAGCGTCTCGCGGCAGTTCGGATCATGCCCCGGGGTCTGGGGGGTCATTTGGTTCGTCCCTGGTCATCGTGAGCGGCTAGAGCGGTTCAGGGCTTTGACAACCTGACCGCAGGATCTTCAGATTCTCGTGAAGAACGCCGTTGATCCCGCGTAGGTAACGCCAGGGCGCGCAAAGATTAGCTATAGGGGACTAACCGGGGCGGTGCACCCGTTTAGGGCGGCGGCGCACGCGCCGAACGACACCGACCGATGCACGTGCACACGCGAAGCGGCGCGTCCTCGGGCGCCTACACGCCGGCGGCGCGCCCGGGAAACGCCGGCCACCGGTGGTGCAGGTCGAGCGAGCGGCCGAGGCGCAGACACGTGTCGTCGCCCTCGGCCGGCTCGCCCTCGACGTCGAGCTGCACGGCGACGTCGAGGCCGATCCGGGTGACCGGGCCGATGCCGGACCAGTCGGGATGCCGCCGCACGATCCCCTGCACGCGCCGGGCGACGGCGTGCAACAAATCGGGGTCGTCGTGCAGCGCCTCGAAGCGTTCGGCACGGAACAGGTCACGCTGCTCGGGGGTCATCGGATGCGCTCTCCGGACTTGTCGTAGAACGGCACGTCGGGCCCGAGGTGCCGGGCGCCGCGCGGCCTCGGCCGGCGCCGCGGAATGTCGTACCCGCCGTGTGCCGCCCAATCCACCGGGTCGATCACGTCGGTGATGCGGTGCAGGTTGCGGTAGTACGCGCGGCGCGCGTTGCTGCGGTTGATGTCCGTCCCCGGTGGCGTCTCGACGCGGCAGATCACCGACAGGCTCGTGGGGTTCATACCGATCGCTGCGGCCACGATACGGCGCGCCGCGCGGGGCGGCCCCGAGCGCACCGCGGCGGCGACCAGCACGGCGCGCTCATAGGTCAGTTCCTCGTGCGCGGTCTTGGCCGCCCGGTGCCGACGCTGAAGCTCGGCGACGGCGGCCACCTGCTCGTCGTGGCCGAGGCCGCCGAACGCCGGCGTCAGCGCCGCCGGAATCTCGAACCCCACGACCGCCGGCCAGTCGATCAGATCGTTCACGTCCGTGATGCCGTGCAGCATCCGGTAGTACGCGCGCCGCCGTCTGTCCGGCAGGTGTTCGGCATCCGGTCTGGGCACGCGCAACGGCTGTTCGCCGGCGCTCGCCAGGCGTAGCGCCGTGGCGCTGATACCCATCGCGGCCGCGAGGTCGGCCAGCAGCAGGCCGGGCGGCGCCGAGCGTTCCGCGGCGGCGGCCATGACGGCGCGCTCATAGGTGAGGTCGTCGTACTCGGTCTTGGCGGTGTGCCAGCGTCGTTGGAACTCGGCGACGGCGCTCACCTGCTCGCCGTGGCCGAGCTCGCCGAACGCCGGCGGCTCGGGCCGGTCGAGGGCGCGGTGTCCAGTGGTCACGTGGCCGAGCATAGGCACCACGGAACCTATCGACCTATCTAGATTGGCTGATATGTTGGCCGCGTGACTCCACCTACTGAAACCGCTTCCGAGCAGATCGCGGGGGACCTCGCGCTAGCGATCCATAAGGGCCTGATCCGCCCCGGCGAGCAACTGCCCTCGCAGACGCACCTGATGCGCTCGTACGACGTCGCGATGGGCACCGCCGCCTCGGCGCTGCGCAAGCTCGTCGCGGTCGGCCTGGTCCGGACCGAGCGGGGCCGCGGCGCCTACGCCGTGGATCAAGACAGGCTGTTCCGGCGCGCGCCGATCCTCGACGTCCTCGCCGCGGCGTCGGTCCTCCGGCATCTCGCGGCCCGCACCTTCGGGGGCAACGCCGGACCGCCCACGGTCGAGGTCGGTGGCTCGCGGGATTGGGACGACCCGCACGCCGACCCTGAGAAGACGATGCCGCCGCGGCGCGTCGATGTCTCGGCCCTGGCCGCCCTCGACCGGAACGTGCTGCGGTGGATGAGCGAGGCGCTGCTGACCGAGGCGCGCCGTCTGGCCGGCGCCGGCGACGTCGTGCCGAGCGACGATCACCTGCTGTTGACTGCGCGCTCGATCCTGCACGAGGGCGGCCGCCGTCCCGAACGACAGCCGGGCATCGCTTGGGATGGCGGCCCGATCCCGGCCGCGGAAGACGTCGCGTTCCGTATCTGGCCTGAGCGCCGGCGGCCGCTCGGCGCCGGTTCCGACTCGGGCGACGACGTGCCGCCGTTCTGAGCCCGGGGCGTCGGCCACGTTGAAAAGCCCCCGCCAGGCGGCGGGGGCCTCGCCCGGTCACCGCGGCCCGAGGGCCTGTACCGGGCGGTGTGTGCGTCGTGACGTTTCCGTGGGTACTGCGAACCCCCGCCGCGCGGCGGGAGTCTCGCCCGGTCACTGCGGCCCGAGGGCCCGTACCGGGCGGTGTTGACAGAGCCTAGCGCAACCTTTCTCAGGGTTCTACGTCTTTTCGTCGTGGCAGGTCGGGGGCGCCGCCGGAAGTCGTCTCGGCCGGAGCAGGGGGCGCCCCCATCGCATGGTCAGGCCCGGATGTCCAACGACGTGCCCTCGCACCTATCTAGTGCGATCGAGGGGGCTTGATCGTTTTCACGCGCACCGTGCAGGCGAACCCATCGAATCCCTCGGAGTGTACATTTCAGGGGAACTGACGCGACGACCGAAAGGGCAACAGTGGACGCTCAAGGGCCCCGAGACGAAGACCTCACGTACACGATCACCGAAGCGCGCACGAGGCTCGGGGAGGTGGTGAACCGGGCCCGCTACAGCGGCCGCCCCGTCCGGCTGACGAACCACGGCCAGACGGCCGCATGGATCATCAGTGACGAGACGATGGAACGCATTCGCCAACTAGACGCGGCGGCCAGGGATGCCGCCGACCTGGCAGAGGTCACAGCCCTGGCCGCTTCCCACGACGGCCAGTGGATCCCCCACGGGGACGTCGCCGCCATGTTGGCCGCCGGCGACGCCGCGCCCGACGCATGAGGTTACGGGCCGGCGCTCAGTCGGCTACCCCCCGCCGCCGGATCCACGCCGCCGTGATCAGCGCGGCCTGACCGCTGCACAACCTCGGCCGGCGCTGCCCCCCATCGATGGGGGGCAGCGCCGGCCGGTTCTCAGACTGTGGCGGGGGCGTTCGTCAGAGAACGAAACGGCCCTCGCCGGGGCGTACCGCGATGAGCTGTTCCGTCTCCAGTGCTGCGAGAGCCTGGCGGGCGGCGTAGCGGCCGATGCCGAACCGCTTAATCAGTTCCGCCTCGCTGATGAATCGGTCGCCGGCGGCGTACGTCCCACTCCTCAGCTCGCTGCGCAGGGCCTCGGCGACGTCCGCGGGCCGTACCTGGCCGCCGCCCACGAAACGGCCCTTACCGGGGATCGTCACGATGACGCGTTCGCGTTCGAGCTCGGCGAGGGCACGCCGAACCGTCTCTCGGGCCACGCCGAACCGCTCGCACAGCAGCGACTCGGACGTCAGGGCCTCGCCTCTCTTGATCACCCCGGAGTCGATCTCCTCTTTGAGGGTCTGTGCAATCGTCAGATAGACGCCGCGCGCACCGCTGCCCACGTTCCTCCTCAGGTCGGGTCTGCAAGGCCAGGGTACGGACCCGGGGTCAGTCGGCTACCCCCCACCGGCGGGGGGTGGCCTGCCCGAGCTGCACGGTGGTCGAGCGGCCCGGGGTGTCTCGGTGCAGGTCGTAGTGCCGGCGGAACGTATCGACCGAGGCGTGCCCGAGCTTTTCGGCGGCGTCCTCGGCCGACATGCCGCGGTCGCGGTCGTTCGTGCCGCTGGCTCGGCGCAGCGAGTGAAAGGTGATCCGGTCGATCCGGTTTTTCTTGTCGCGGCCGGGGTCGATGCCGGCGGCGATCGCGAGGGTTTCCAGCCCCATCGCCATCCACCGTTCCCCGGGCGGCGTGTTCGGCTTGAACGTCAGCAGCGGGCCGGCCGGCGGTAGCGCGGTGCCGGCGGGGGCGGTCGGGTCGGTGTCCCAGACGATCGGGATCTCGCGGGCGCGCAGCACCTCGGCGAGGGCGTTGCGGGCGCGGTCGGAGAGCACGTCCACCTGCACGCGGCCGCGTTTCATGTTGGGCCGGCGGATGCCGTCGTACCACACGCCGTTCTCGCCGTCCCAGACGGGCACGAGGTCGGCGATCTTGGCGGTGCGGTACTCGCTCTCGCGCCACCCGTGGTCGAGGCCGATCGCGATGATCGCCCGCCAGGTGAGCTGACGCAGCCGGCCGTAGCGGGGCCACGGGTAGGTGTCGGCGGCGTCGTACAGACGGTCTTGCTCGGCCGGGGTGAGGTACCGGCGCTTGATCTCCGGGATCCGCGGGGTGCCGATGGTGTTCGTCGGGTCGCGCAAGATCTGGTCGCGGTCGTGGCAGAAACCGTAGAACGACTTCAGCGAGCTGATCCGGCGCGCGATGGTGCCGGTGCTGAAGTGCTCGCGCTCGGCGCCCTGGCGGGCCCACGGCTCGGCCGGCCGGGCGTCGTCGGACAGCCAGCGCACATACCGTTCGAGGTCGAACCAGCCGGCTTGCATCGGGTTGATCGGCGGGGTCTGGGCCAGGCAGTAGCGCAGGAACAGGGTGATATCAGATGAGTAGGCCTGGCGAGTATCCAAGGATCGACGTCCGGCGAGCCACGCCGTGATCAAGGCGTCGAGCGGTAGAAGATGGCCGAGTCGATCAGGATCCCGGATGTCCCCGCTGAGCGCGAGCGAATATAGCTCGTCGCCGAGCACCTTGATCCGGTCGGCGCGTACGAGCTCGGCGTGCTCGGCCTCGGTCAGAGGCTGCGGCCGCCGGGCCGCCGGCAGGTGCCGGATCGGGACGTCCGGCAGCAGGGCGTCGTCGGGGATCGGGAAGTCTTCAGGATCGGCCTCATCCACGTGGGGAAGCCTACAGCAGAATGCGGATAATGGTTGTTATCCGCATTCTGCGCCCGGCGCCCCGGGGGAGTGGTCGGCCGGCGGCCCGGATCGGGGGAACACCGCCACGAGGGCCCGGGGGGATCGGAATGATCATGCGATGGCGCTACTGTGGGTGACGGCGGCCGCGGTCGTTCGTCGGAGTCCGACCGATGCCGGCGCCGCTCGTCGTCGGCCGGCCGCCACCATCAGACGTCAGTTACTTACGTTCGGTAAGTAGCGCGCGCAAGGCCTCCACGGTCAGGTCGGGCGTGTCGTCGGTCCACCGTGACGAGACGATGCCGTTGCGCGGGCCGTTGTCGGAACGGTCCGCGCGGTCGTAGCCGTCGAGCCACGCCTGAGCCTGCTCGGCGGCGGCGTCAGCGGTCATCGGGTCCGGGGTCGGTGGCATCGTCTCGGCTCAGTTCCCGTGGATGTACGGCGTCTGACCGTGGTCGGCGGCCCACGCCAAGATCTCATCCCACCGCCGGAATCCCTCGGTGGCGCCGGGGTGATCGGCGCGGAACCGATGCCAGGCGGCCGCCACCGCGGCGATGCGCTCGGCGCCGGCGGCGACCGTCTCGGGCGTGCCGGGGCCGGCCAGCTCGGGCACGAGGTACGCGCTCTCCCCCGGGGCGCCGTAGTTGTCGATCCATGCGACGAACGGCGCGAGGTCGGGCCTGGCGCCGAGCTCGGCCGCCAGGCGCGGGATCGCCTCGGCGTCGGCGGCGATCCCGCCGAGGCTCGGGGCGCTGTCGTCGTAGAACATGACCATCAGTGACATGGGCTTGATCGTATGGGGTTTCTCGTGCCGGTCAGACCACTGACACCGGCTGATAGGCGGCGCGCGCGGCGGCGATGGCGTCTCGGCCGGGGTCGCCGTCGAGCAGCGCCGGCGCCTCGGGCGGCCACCGGTGCTCACGGCCGATCAGGGCCCAGTCTGCGCGGGCGCGGCGTGCCTTGTTCCGCTCGGTCAGCAGCGTGACGCCGGCGGCGGTCAGGCCGATCACGCACGCGTCGCCCTCGCGGCGGACGTCGGAGTCCGGCCACAGCAGCATCGGCACGCGCGAGGTCATCGCGGCCAGCTCGGAGCGCCACAGCGCGGCCACGACGTCGGCCGGGATGCCGTCGAGGCCTCGCCGCGGAACCTCGTGCATGCCCCCGGGCGCGACGATGCGCGGCCGGCCGCCGAGGTCTTCCAGGGCTGCCCACTCGGCCAGGGTCGGCGCGCGCCGGCGGCTGACGGTCAGCGCGTCGAGGGGGTTCGGCTGCGGGGTCGGGGCGACGTCATACCCGGCGGCGGCGAGCGCTGCGGTGGCCTCGGCGTAGGCCTGAGCACGGGCGCTCGTCTCGGCGTAGTAAACAGTCACCTCGACAGCGTGGGCGGCGCCGGTCTGGCGGACCCGGTATCCGCCGGTGCGCGGCAGCGGATCGAACGGCCGGCGCTGGCTGCCGATCGTCTCGTTCCGCTGTAGGCCGGCGTCGTGCAGCAGGCGAGACACGGTGGACGGGTTGATCAGGTCAAGGACGGGCGCGGTCATCGGTGATCCTTATCGTGGTCTGCCATGGGTCGATCGAGTAGGAAGCGCCGCGAGGGCATCGCGCGGCCGGCCGCGGGCTGCGACGTCGTGATGCCGGCAGTCGAGCAGCCCCCTGAGATGATCACTTCCGAGGTTGTGCGGGCCGCGTGGGAGGCGATCAGGGCTGCTCGGCCCGAGGTCGTGCAGCGGCAGGTGTTCGATGAGGCGGTGGCCCGGTGGTGGCTGTGGACGCACGGGCTCGTGCCGGCCGAGCCGGCGCCGCCCCCGCCGGTCGCGCTGCCGGCCGAGCTGCCCGAGTACAGCGTGCCGTGGTTCCCGTGGGGCACGGTCGTGGTCGATGCGCTGGCGCCGAGGGGCCACCAGGTGCCGGCCGAGGTCGTCGAGCGCTGCGCCGAGGTCGCGGTGTCGCCGACCCGGCGGCGCGAGATCGACGACGCCGACCGGATCGGGCTGTCGGCGGCGGTCCGGCTCGTCGCGGCGCGGCGGCGTCCGGATGACTGGCGTCGGCTGTACGAGTGGAACCCGGGGGCCGAGGGCGTATGACGAGAGGAACCCTGATGCGACGTTGGACTGCAAGCAACGACGACCGGTCGGCCTGCTGCGCCTACTGCTTCCGCCGGCGCGACGTCGAGCACGCGAGGAACACGCACGTTCTGAAGTGGCAAGAGGGCGTGCGGCTGACCGGCTGGTTCGAGGGCATCACGCTGCCGCACGGGATTCGGAAGTTCGCGTGCGGTGAGTGCGCCGAGCGGATCCGCCAGCTCGACACCAGCCGAGGTGTGATCGTCAAGGTGTACCGGTACCGGCCGGCGCCGGGGCGTCGGCGAGCGCCGCGGCGTCGGCGCGAGGTCGTGGCGTAGGGCCGCACGGGAGGATGGATCATGCGTGAGAGTTTCGCCGGCGACAACGGCGACCGGCGCGGCGGCTGTACCTACTGCCACCTGCACGGACACGAGCAGCTTGCTGCGAATACGCACGTGATCAAGTGGCAGCGGGGGGTGCGGCTCGGCGGTGTGTTCAAGGGGCTGACGTTCCCCCACGGGTTCCGGCGGTTCGCCTGTGGGCGGTGTGCCGTGATCGTTCGGGAGCATTTCGCCGCTCTCGGCACGACGGTCGGGGTCTACCGCTACCGGCCGACGCCGGGGCGCCGGCGAGCGCCGCGGCGTCGAGCAGCAGCGGCCTGAGATGAGGGAGTGACGACCGTGTTCAGACCTGTTCAGGGGCCGCTGCGCGAGTGCCCGCACCGCTGGTGTTGGACCGTCCATTGGATGATCAACCTCGGCGTCTTGGTGTCGATCGCGAAAACGCTGGCTCAAGATCCGCTGCTGCTCGTCGTGCCGGCGGTGTTCTTTGTCCTGGGGTTCGTGTACGGCCGGATCAAGCGGCAGCGCAGCGGGGCGGCCGAGGGTGCGGGGTGCGCCCTGCACGTTGATCGGGTGTGGGCCAGGGTCGCCCTCGCGTCCGACCTCGTGGTCATCCCGCTGGTGGTGTTCGTGCTGTTGCCGTCCTCCGATCTCAGCCAGGGGCCGGCGCTGGCGGGTTTGTGGCCTGGTCTCGGGCTCGGCTTGGTCGGGATGGTTGGACGCGTGTACGTGCACGAGCGGGCGACCCGTCCGCGGCCGCCGCGGCGCCGGCAGCAGCGCATCATCGTGCTGGCGGCCGCCGAGGGGTGAGGGTGCGGGGGCGCGCCACCGCGGCGCCGGGTCGTTGCCGGCCGGGCGCCGCGGTGCGGGTGGTCTACGGTGCATCGCCGCCGGCTCGCTCGGCCTCGATCTCGCGCTCGGCGGCCAGCATCTCGGCGGCCTCGGCCGGGGTGACCGTGGTCAGCAGCCGCAGCCACTCATCGACCTCGGGGGCGGCCTCGGTGCTGCGGGCGCGCATCGCGAGCAGCAGGGCGGCGCGCTCGGTGGTCAGCGGCAGCAGCCTGGCGATGGCGCTGCCGTAGTTCGAGGCCGACCAGTTGTCGCCGTCCGCCCCGTTGTGGACCGTGACCATGACGTAGGGCCACTCGGCGCCGACGTAGAACCGGTCGGGGTGGGTCAGGCCGAACGGGTTCGGGCGCGCGTCGGGGTAGACCTGGTGCAGTTCGACGCCGTCAAGCCTCGCGGCGAGGTCGCCGGCGGTGGCGCCGAGGTGTACGGCGTCGGCGGCGCGCGGGTTCAGCAGCCCGGTGATGCTGCGCCGGTAGCTTGCCTCGGCGGCCTCGGCCTGCTCGGCGGCCAGCATCGCGGCGGCCTCGGCGTCGGTGGCGACGCGGACGACGCCGCGGTGCCACCATCCGTCGTCTCCGGTCAGGACGGCCGGGCTGTCGCCGTCGTCGTCGCGGTGGTAGGTGGCGTCGTGTTCGGCGATCACGACGCCGATGAACGAGACGGCCCCGATGGTGCCGACCGCGCGGCGGCCGGGGGCGTCGATGGGGACGGCCGGGGCGAACAGGTGGGCCTCGGCGCGCACTACCTCGCCGTCTTTCCAGCGGCGGCCGGGGCGCTGGCCGGGGCCGGTGAGGGTGGCGTCGTTGATCCGCCAGGTCGGGCCGGTGTAGCCGCCGGGGTAGGGCGGGCAGTCGCCCTCGTGCTGCACGGCGTAGCCGCGGCCGCGCGAGATGAGGGTGCCGGCGTCGGCGGCGACGATCTGCGCGCACAGGATGCAGACTCCGGGGCGCTGGTTCCGGCGGAGCGTCGCCACGGCGGCGACGGCCTCGGGCTCGGGCTTGGGCGGGCACGTGCCGGCGGGGTGGGCCGGGGCCGGTTCGCCGCGGTAGACGGGCATCATGACGCCGGCGCCGGCGGCGACGGTCTGCCCGCAGCTCGTGCAGGGCGCGTCGGTGGGGTTGGGCCAGGGCTGCGGGCACTGTCCGGCGTGGTGGGTGACGGTCCAGTATCCGGCGTCGCCGGTGAGCAGGCCGGCGCGCGGTTCCACGGGGTAGCCGCAGCGCTGGCAGTTCTGCCGGTGCTCGTTCGTGCGGGCGCCGCGGCTGACCTGCGATGCGGGCCGTGACGGGTCGGCGGGGTACTTGGCGAGCTTGGTGCGCAGCGTGGTGCGCATGCCCGCGCCGAACGCGGCGTCGTGGGTCTTGAACGTGCTGTCGCGCTCGACGACGAGCTCACCGGTGCGGCCGACGCGCCACAGCCGGATGCGGTTGGCCGTCTGGCTGGTGCGGTCGGCGCCGACGATGAGGGCGCCGGCGGGCAGTTGCCACGTCGAGCCGGGGTCGAGCCACTGGCCGTCGCAGCAGCGCGCGCCGGGCTGGCTCTCGTCGAGGCGGGTCAGTCTCTTGCGCCACGGTTTCACGGCGCCGTCGTCGGCGGCCGGGATCGTGACGTCGTGCAGTTCGGGCGGGCTGGTCACGCGTTCCCCCTGGTCAGAGTGGGTTGTGGGTGGACTTTCCACAGATAACCTTACCAGTCCGGTTCGCTTTTGTCTACTTTTTCGGTGGGTGTGCCGCTCCCCGCCGTCCCGCCGAGGTCCGGTACGGTCGCACCGGGCCGAGGTCCCGCGGACATCCGCGCGTGGATACGGCGCGCACCAGCGCGCGCCGAGACGATGGGCCGGGGGCTGACCGGGCCGGCCGCCGGCCGGCGCCGAGCCGATGCCGAACGACGGAAGCGCAGCGTCTGCGGGGCCTCGACCCCTACCCGCCGGCGGCCGGCCCGGTCACGCGTCGCCCTTGGGGCGCCCCTCGGTGGCGACGTCGGGCGTCCACCCGTCGTAGCGGGTGCGGCCCATCCGGGCCCGGATGTGCGCGGCGGCCGCCGTGACGACGGGCGCCGGCGCCGCGGTGGCGAGCTCGGGCACCGGGTGCTGCGTCAGCGGCGCGCCGGCCAGCGGGTGACAGGCCGGGCAGCGCGTCAGCCGGCCATCGGCGCCGGGCACCTGGCGCGCGTCGGCGTCGGAACAGCGCGTGCACCACGGCTGGCGAGGCGTCGGCAGCACGGGAACGCCCTCATCGTCGTAGACGTGACGCACGTCGCGATCGGTACGCTGGCCGGCCAGCGGATGACAGGTCGGGCAGCGCATCAGCGGGCTGCCATCGCCGCGGTCCACCTGGCGCCTGACCGGGTCCGAACAGTACGTGCACCACGGCGGCGGGGGCGGCGCGGCCAACTCGTCATCCTCGAACCCCGAGACGGGGCGCGAGCCGGTATCGGCGGCCTGGCCGTGTAGCGGGTGGCACGTCGGGCAGCGCATCGGCGCGTCGGCATGGCCGGCCGATACGACCATGCGCGTGCGCTGGTCACAGCGGCCGCACCAGGGCGCGGAGTCGCGCCCCTCGGCCTCTTGGTCCTGTAGCCACCACCGCCCCAAGGCTCGCGCCTGGTCGTATCGGGTGGTCAGCGGCTCGCAGTAGCGGGGGTGACAGCGGGGGCAGCGGGACGGCCGCTCGTCGGGCCCGACCAGGATCATGCGGTTCACGGGGTCGCAGTCCCTGCACCACGGCGGGGCAGCGGGCGCGAGGGGCGCGGAGGGCGTCTCTTTCCTAGGCAAGGTGTTGATCTCCGGGGTCTGCGGTGTGTTCCTCGCGGGAAACCATACTACTCCGGGCCGGTCTGATCTATCTTTTGTCCGAGGCGGCCGCCCCGCGGACGACGGCGCGCGCCGGCCGCTGCTCATCCCCCGGGCGGGGCCACGCAATCGCCGGACACGTGACGGGCGACGTCACCGGCTCATCCCCGGGGGGACTGCGTCATTGCGCCCCGTGCTCGACGGCCGGTGAGGCTCATCCCCATGCGGGGGCTTGGGATCGGTGAGGATGAGTACACCTGCCCCGCCGGTTCATCCCGCGCACGGGGGGGCGCACGGTCGCACCTGTGTGGCCCCGTTTCAGCGTCCGGTTCATCCCCGTACACGGGGGGGCGCACGTAGCCCCCCGCTACCTGACGGCGCCTGGATCGGGTTCATCCCCGTACAGGGGTCCACACGCGAAGAACCGGGCGACGCTCTGCCAGTAGGGAGGTTCATCCCCGCACACGGGGCCTCGCCGAGTGAATGGCTGCATGGTGTCGCGTTGCGCGGGTCCATCCCTGTGCGCGGGGCTGCTCAGTGGCTCGGCCCTTGAAGATCGTTCCCTCTGGGGCATCCCTGACGCGGGGCTGTGTTTCTCGTCGCCGACCGGGCCTGACGGGGTGTCCGGCCAATCCCCCGAGGGGGCGACAAGTGATGGACGGCGCGGGCCAGCATCCGGGTCGGTTCATCCCCGCGCTAGGGGTGGCTCGGTACGGCGTCGTACTCGATACGGCGAGCCAGGCTCATCCCTGGGCAGGGGCCAGAGTCGTTGCCTGGCAGTTCCGCGACCTGCTAGTGAGGTTCATCCCCGCGAGCGGGGCCGCGCACGTCAGGCGGGCGGGTTCGACCCGTCCGGCGTTGGGTTCATCCCCGGGCGCGGGGGCCGATTCGTTGCCCGCGGGGCGCACGATCACAAGCTTTGGGCCATCCCCGGGCGCGGGCTACGGCGTGGTGCCGTCCGGCAGCGTGTGCACGTACGGTTCATCCCCGTGTCGGGGGCGGTTCGGATCCCTGCCTTGAAATCCGGTCCATCCCCGTACGGGGGTACGAGGTGCAGCCTCGGCCGCCTCTAGCCTGTAGTCCGGTCCATCCCCGCGCGGGGGGTGTCCCTACGACCTCGCAGCCGACGATGTCTACCTAGGCTCATCCCGCACGGGCTGCGTGTGGCCGGAAGACTCGTATCCCTGCTGGTCCTGGTCCATCCCCGGAAGACCGGGGGATGCCTCTCGGCTCGGTCATCGCGTGGGGGATCCGCGGCGCATCCCCGCCGGCGGGGTAGCCTTTGTCACTGATCCGACCCGGCGCCATATCTCAGGTCCATCCCCGTATGCGGGGTCTCACATGCTGCCGGCACGTCACAGGAGCCTGAGGATCGGCTCATCCCCCGGGGGCGTGGCCGGGCACGCCGGCGTGATGTCCTCGGCCAGCCCGAACGGTTCATCCCCGGACGCGAGGGCGCTATGCAGATGACCCCGGCAGGACCCCGACGTGCCCTGGTTCATCCCAGACGGGGGCGTAGCCCGCGGTACCCGCCACGGTGGTCGGCAGGGTTCATCCCCGCGCACGGGGCTGCACGAAATCCTCGCGATTGCGCAGCGGATGAAGGCCGGTTCATCCCCGTAGGGGGCCGCACACGACCGCGAGCATGGTAGCGGTGACCTCCTGGCCGGTCCATCCCCGTACGCGGGGACGTCACGGCGCTGCGAACGAATCGCACCGCAGAATCTTGGGTTCATCCCCCAACGGGGCGCGTAACGGCCTTTGCCTACAGAACACGACGCTACCGGTTCATCCCCGTACACAAGGGCCACGCTGGCGGCTGTGCTGCTAAGACCTCTTGCCGGTGTCGATCGGGCCCGAAGGTTCATCCCCCGCGCGTGGGGTTGCCAGATGCCGAGGGCGTCATCGGGGATCAGGTAGGGGCCATCCCCCGCGGGATACCGTGCCTTTCCCCGTCAGCTCGACCTCGGTCGCGTGTCCGGTGCATCCCCATGGGCGGGGCCGGTGCCGACGCTAACTACGACCGTCAGGCACGCCTAGGTGCATCCCCGTTCGGGGCGTCGTGCCAGAGCGGCCGCAGAGCCACGCTCCGGCACGGCCGTGGCCAGAGGCCGTCAGGCTTTGCCTGAAGGTACGGTGCATCCCCGTGCAAGGTGCGGCGGCCGGCCGCCGTGACGCTGTAGAAGCTCAGCAAAGCCTTGAGATCGGGCTCATCCCCGCGCCACGCGGGGCCGGCTACCGGCGCCGCCTAGGGAACAGGGCACGCTCGGACCATCCCTCGGCGCGGGGACCGTTGCGGCCGGCTCTGTGGCTGATCCCCCGGCGCTCGTTGCGTCGTCCGGGTCCATCCCCGATGCCGGGGCCGCTCGGCGTCATCTTCGCGAGGTCGGGTCCATCCCCGTACGGGGGGCCGGTCCGCAGGCACGTACACGGCTAGGTCACGGTCCGGGTCATCCCTGCTCGGGGCAAGCCTGCATCGTGTCACCGTAACGTCCGGTAGCGTCTGGGACCATCCCCGCGGGGGTCTCACCGATCGGTCCGTTCGGCCGTCTGCTGTTCGCCGGCACATCCCGCGCGGGGTCACGCCTGATACTGCGACATACGTTCCCTGATTCGATGGTGCATCCTCGCGCGCGGGGTCGGCCGCGGTCAGGGACGGCGTCTAGTCCCGACCCGGGCCATCCCTGGCGGGGGCGCTGCGAGACTACGCACGCGCGATCATCGCGAACGGCGCATCCCGCGTCAGGGTCGCCGTCCCGCCACGCCCCCTCTTCACCGGCGACATAGGGTCATCCCTCGCGCGGGGGCCGGAGCAGAGGCGGAGCGTGAGTGGCTGAGAGTATCTGGGCCATCCCTCGCGCGGGGGCCGGACGCATCCGGCCTCACGAACTGCCCCATGACGATCGGTTCATCCCGGACGCGGGGGCACGCCACACCACGTCGCGGCCTTTTCCGTCGTGCGAGGGGTCATCCCCGGGGGGCTGCACAGAGGTCGAGATGCGCAGCGGCCTGCGCTTGGGGCCATCCCACGTCGTCGCGGGGGTCGAGGGCGGCCGCCCGGGATCGTCTGGGGTCCATCCCCGCACGGGGGCCGCCGCTGGCCAGTCGCCGGCCGTGCCCCGGAAGTCAGCTCATCCCCCCGTAGGGGCCGCGGGTGCATCATCGGGACGACCTGAAGGAACGGGGGCCCATCCCCGCGCGGGGCCGGTCCGGTGTCGCACGACCGCGCGCCAGGGCGCCGACCGTTCACGGGGCCGCACCGGTCCGCAGATGCCCGCGGGGTCGGCGACGCCGGTTCATCCCCGTACACGGGCGCCGCACTCTCCCCGCCGTCGCCTTCCACCGCCGCGCTCGGGTTCATCCCGGACGCGGGGGCGCACTCAGTCTCCTGCGCTCGGTGAAGTCTTGGAACGGGTTCATCCCCGTACAGGGGGTCGAGCGCGCCTCGCCGTGGCGGTTTGGCCTACGGTCCGTGGTTCATCCCCGCGCGCGGGGGGCGCTACGCCGGCCAGGCAAAGACGACTCTCCGACCCCCGGTTCATCCCATACGCAGGGGTGCTACCAACCGTTCTCCGGGCCAGGTCTTGTCAGAATCGGCTCATCCCCGCACGCGGGGCGCTACTTGCGACCCGTGCCGCGGGCAATCAGTGTTGAGGGTTCATCCCCGTACGCGGGGGCTGCGTCCACACGACGTCGAGCATGTGCGCGTTGACCGGGTCCATCCCCGCGCGGTCGGACGTCCGTCGCCCTTGCCGTCGTCTGTGTAGGCCGGGTCATCCCTCGCGGGGCGCCGAAACCGTCTGTCTGACCTGCCGGGCGACCTCGGGCGCATCCCCGCGCGGGGTTCTGCGTCAGCAGCCGGCCAAGACCGAGGTACTTGCCCGGGTCATCCCTGGGCCGAGGGCGCGCGCTGGTGATGAACCGGCCGGCCGCTGGCGATGCCAAGGGCTCATCCCGTCCGGGGTAGCTGCGGGCCGGTGCGAGGGGGCCGCAGTACGACGGATCATCCGCGCGGGCGGTGGCGGCACGAGGTCTTGCCCTGATCGGCGGTCATCAGCTGCGGTGCATCCCGCGGGCTGCGCGGGGCCGATGTGAGGGTGCAGCGCGGACACAGGGCGTGGCCGGGTTCATCCCGCTGCGGGCCTCGCCGTGCCGGCCACGGATCGGTCGTGTCCGTACGGGGCCGTCCCGCCGGCGCACGCCCGGCGTTTCTCATGCTTCGGGTCATCCCCGAGGGGCCGTGGCGACGCGATCACGGTGCACGAGGGGGAGACTGGCTCATCCCACCGAGGGCCTGTGATCTTGGCATGGCATGGCCCTTCGAGTTGTCCCCGGGTCATCCCCGCGGGCGGGGTCGTGTCCGGGTTGTCCGTCAGCGAGCTGCCGGGCGGGGCATCCCGGGCCGGGGGATGTGCGGCCAGCGGCATTACCGGGCGACACAGCGCGAGACATCGCCGGCGACGGCGGGGGACGGCCTGAGCGGAATCGTCGTGCACCGCTATCCGGGGCCATCCCGCCGGCGGGCACGTTGCGGTCGATCGGGCCGGGGACTACCAGCAGTTCGGGCCATCCCCGCGCGGGGCCGTCACCGGCCCGCCGAGGGCCTGTGCCAGGTGATCCCGGGGCGCGGGGCGGATCGCCGGCTGCATCAGGCTGCCATCACGGCTAGTCGGTCCATCCCGAGGCGGGGGCGTGGCAAGTAGCCGATACGTAAGGCGTTCCCGCCTGGCCCATCCCCGCCGAGGGGGTCTGCCCGCTGACGGGACACGTGACGGCCTCGACATGGGCGCATCGCTGTCCGGCGTGCGGCGCGGCTACCGCGGGTGATCATGCTGTAGGCGGGTTCATCCCCTGTTCGGGGGCGTCGCGTCGTGTCCGATACCGGCCATCGGATCTGTGGGTCATCCCTGGTCCGGGAAGAAACGTCAAGTCTCGACACCACAGCCGCACCCTCTCTGGCCCATCCCCGCGGGCGGGGCTGTCGTGCTGGCGCCCACCGCTCGATGCACCAGGCGGTACATCCCCGCGCGGGGCGGACCCACGAATCAGGGCGCTCTCACCTGCACGTCGGCCGGTTCATCCCCCGGGGGGGCAGGTCAGTACGACGCCAGCCGCAACGTTCCGAACGGCCCATCCCCGCCGGGGCGTCGATCAGGCCAGGAAGCGACACGGGTCCATCCCCGAGGGCCGGCCTGTTCGCCCCCCGGTGACCGCCGGCGATCAGGATCGGGGCATCCCCGCGCGGGGGCGGTGTTCTGCCGGCGGTCACCGGTGGCTACGTCCATGGTCCATCCCCGAGGGGCCGGCATCGCCGCGAGGTCGTCGAGCGTGTACACCGGGGCATCCCCGCGGGGTCTGCGGCCGGGCGGCCGAGTCGCGCTAGGTAGCGGTTCATCCGGGGCGCGGGCGACCGGCCGCCGTGGTGGGCTGATCGTGTCATCATCGGGTTCATCCCCCCGTGCGGGGTCTGTCGGCGCCTGGTGCCGGTCGTCGGCAGCCCGGAAAACGGCTCATCCCGCGGGGGTGTGGTTGTCGTCGAGCGCTGACAAGTTGTCCGTCCACGGCCCATCCCGGCCGGGCCCTACCGGTTCCTGCCGGCGGTCGGTCCGACGTTCCCCGGCCCATCCCCGCATGCTGGGGACCGAACGAACCACTACATCCACCGAGCAGCCTGGCATGGGCCCATCCCCCCGCGCCGGGGCCGAACCTCCGCGCGCGCCTTGGTCTACGCCCGGGTTGGGGTCCATCCCCGTGCGGGGGGGGTCGGCCGCGTGCGGCCTCACGAACTGTCCCATGACGAGGGGTCCATCCCCGTGCGGGGGCTGCTCTCACCGGGGTACGGCACCGGTGCCACGTCGATCGGCCCATCCCCCCGCGAGGGGGCGCACGACGACTTGGCCGTGCACGCGGTCAAGGGGGTGGGTTCATCCCCTGGCGTCGGGGTGTGCGCGTTTGGTGCTCGGCCGATCGACACGAGGTCGGGTCCATCCCTCGCGACGGGGCGCGCCGAGCGCCTGCCGGCACCATGGCCATCGTCTCAACGGGCCATCCCCCGCGGGGTTCGTGACCGTGTCCGTGGAACGCACGCACGCCACGCGACGGATCATCCTCGGCGGCGTTGCCCGAACTCGCCGTCTCGGCGCGGGCCCCGGCTCTGGCAGGGCCCATCGTGCGCGGGCTGGTCGAGACAGGATGGCTGGCACCCCTGTGATCGCGGTTCATCCCCTCGCGAGGCGTGGCGGGCCCGTTGATTCCTGCGCCGTGTTCAACCCCGGCCCATCCCCTCGTGGGGCGGTTCCCTGGCCGCTGACGCGAGCAGTTCCTACCGCTCCGGTCCATCCCCTACGCGGGCCCTACGCGCCGGCACGGGTGCCGCCCGTCGTCCGTGGGCGCGGTTCCGGCCGCCGTCATGTGCGGCGGATCATCCCCGCCCCGCGGGGTCTGCCCGCTGCCGGCGGTCGAGCGCGGTCAGAACATCGGCTCATCCCCGGGTCGGGGCGTTGCGTAGCCTACCTGCCGTTCTCCCGGCGCATCCCGGGTCCATCCCTACGCGGGGCCGCCATGCCACGAACGACGCTTCGAGCGCTGAGCCATGGGGCCATCCCGGCGCGGGGGCCCTACGGGCTGCGGTACGACGGCGAACACTGCCTCCGTGGCTCATCCCGAGGCGCCGGGGCGGCGACAACGCAGGTTCAGGCCGGCGCTGTTGAACGGCTCATCCCCTGCCCGGGGGCGTGCACCTCGGGCGTCGGCGCCGCGGCGGCCGCGACCGGATCCCGCCGCGGTGCACAGCCGGCTACCTCGTCACCGACGACTACGGCGGTTCATCCCGCGGGGGACGTTGAGGCCGCGCCCTGGGAAAGCCATAGCCGGGTGCCGGGCCATCCCTGCTCAGGGCCGTTGTCCAAGGAACGCGTGTCACCTAGAAGTTGGGTCGGGTCATCCCCGGACGGGGTCAGACGAGCGGGCGGGCAGCAGGAAGCGATCGAGGCGCCGCGCATCGCCGCCAAGCGGGTTCCACGACTGACCGCGGGTGCCGGCACCAACCCGATCCCTGGTCCATCCCCACGCGGGGCGCTGTCGTACGACGGCGGCCGAGCCGCACAACGGGCACGAGCCATCCCCTACGCAGGGTGCTGTCAGGCGGCGCAGCCGGGCGCCCCGGCAAAGATCGGCGCATCCCCGCGAGGGCATCACACGAGCTACGGGGCAAGCGGAAACGTCTCATCCGGCTCATCCCCCCGCACGAGCGACTGCCTTCCTGCCGCGGTTCATCCCCCACGCCTGGGGCGCCCACCACTACGCAGCGATCGACCGTGATGCGACGGTCGGTTCATCCCCTGCTCGGGCCCTGCTGCGGCCGTCAACGCCCGGACTGCTCGCAGCACGGATCATCCCGATGGGGAACGGCACTGCGCAGTTTCGGGGCGGCCGTGAGTGCCGGCTCATCCCCCTGACCGGGGCGCTGCTCTCGCTCGGGCCGAGCTCGGGTCCCGCCTCCCGATTCATCCCCGAGGCGAGGCCGGCGGCGAACCGCCCTAGCCGTCCCCGCTCTGCGGTTCATCCCCGCGCGGGGTGCTGCGGCGGCCGCGCTCGGCCTGTGTCGCATCCTCGGCCCATCCCCCGGGGGGAGCCGCCGAAGCGCAGGAACCCGGCGATCACTGAAGCGCGGTCCATCCCTGCTCAGGGCTCTGCCAGCACCGCAAGTCGATAGGGAACAGCACAACGGGTTCATCCGCTGCGCGGGCGGCTACGTCAGGCTGGTCCGTACCCGGCGCCGGAGGGCGGTTCATCCCCGGCAGCGGGCCCGACACCCTACGGCAGCTCACTGACGACCAGTTCGGCGGGTCATCCCCGCGCGGGGCAGCACGAGCAGGCCGGCGCCCACGGGGTATGTCATCTGGG
>Ga0070679_100001094_pt1 | contig 23722 bp, 19 predicted proteins | sample KBSC63BmetaG_FD_65652 | JGI IMG/M metagenome (GOLD analysis project Ga0070679, IMG submission 65652) | Corn rhizosphere microbial communities from Kellogg Biological Station, Michigan, USA - KBS C6-3B metaG | ecosystem: Host-associated > Plants > Roots > Rhizosphere | place: USA: Michigan... | reverse complement strand
CCCGAAGGCTGTCCTCCGGAGCCCGAGCACGATTCTGCCTGAGCGGCGCCATCTGCAGAAAGCGCTCGAACTCCTTTCGCCGCAGCGGTTGGCCGAGCTCGAGACGGACGTCGATCGACACGCGGAATGGCGCGCGCAACGTCGTCTGGGATGACCGCGTGCTTCCGAATCTCGGATTCACGGCGTACTGAAACCGGTTGAGCGTCGGATCGAATCCGCGAACCGTATAGAGCACCGGATCCGGACGACTCGACGTCCCCCACCCGTGCAACCCGTTTTCGCCATGGAGCAACTGATCGAGTCCGCCCAACGGATTCGTGAAATTGAGCGACGCCACCATCAACCGGCCATCGAGGACGTGCATGTACCCAGTCGACAGCGCAGCGTTCATCGACGACGTCCAGGGTCCCTCGCATCCATTGCGCGCGGCTGGCGCGCCGAGCTGGCGTCGCAGACAGTCGCGGGCCTGCGATGGTGCGGCCGCCATGAGCGTTCTCAGATCGCGCGCCAGGCTCGCATCGGCGGCCGCCGCCGGATCGAACACGAATGCGCGATCGTTCGCGAGCCCATCGCCGTTGATGTCGCTCGCGACGATCGGCGTGTACGGAGTCCCAGACGCGATGTTCCAGCCGAGACTGAGCCCGACGGCACTGCCCCACTGATAGCCGGCGGACACGATTAGATGATGTCGCGCGTCGAAGGGCGCGCGGCCCGCGGCCAATGCCGTCGGCGAGCCGAACGTAGCGTCGTCGAACCCGCGCGCGGTCGCGTTCACATCGCTCATCGTGTACGCCACGCTGAACACCCCTCGCGACAGCTCCGGCGTCACGATCAGGGTCAACTGCCGGGCAGTCGAGTGGAGGTCGGATACGAGTTCCGACACACGGCCAACCGTGCGTTCGCGGCGCGCGTCCGTGAGCGACACGATCCCGGTTCCGGGCACGATGCTCGACGCCGACACAAACACGGGTCGATCTGCTTCGTCGGCGAGCGAAAAGCGGGGGCGATCGGCGAAGTTTGCGTCGAGAGTGCCCGGCTGATTCAGATTGTACGAGTACCACCCGTCCAGTGAGTACCGCAGAAGGCCGAGCGCGCTGCCGAACCGGAGATTGCCACGCCAACTTCTTGCCAACGCAAAAGACGGCGAAAAGAGCGACACGTTTGGCGCACCGTCCACGAACGCGGAGGGCGCTCCCGCCGCGCATGTGGTTGGGACAGCCGAGCGATCTACTCCATAACGTGTCCAATCGGGCAGTGGTGTCGCCGAGCCGACGCAAAAGAGTTGGCTCGAGGCCGAGGCGAGACCAGTGGCGGTCAACGCCGGCAGCAACGCATCCGCCGACAGATCCTGGCGAAACTCTCCGATGCCTCCACTCAACACGGCGCGTGGCGGCAACCAGATGCGTCCCGTGGTCGCCGTGCCTGTCGCGACGTTTGCGCGCGTCGGACGATACGTCCATGCGAAGCCGAGCCGCGGACTCGCATGGAGTGTGTTCGGCGCATGCGTGTTCGAGACGCCGAGTGGGTCGACGGCTGGGTTGGCGGCGATCGACGGCAGGAAATGGTTTGCCTCGAAGCGAACACCGGGTTCGACCTGAAATACGGGCGTCACCTGCCAAACATCGCCGATCGCGAACGCGCCGTTCCACAGAACCGACGAAGCGGCAGGTGTCGCAAGCGCTCGCGAGAATGACGACGGCCGATTGGCCTCGAGATCCGCGAGCGAGTTGAAGGTGAACGTTCCGAATTGATCGGCGTTCGCGTCGACGTGTACCGCGCCGACCTGCGACCGCCCGAATATGCGAACCTTGTGCGACGGAGTAGCGTAGAAGTTCAGCACGCCGACCGTCTCCGACTGCAGGTTCGAGGTCGCGGGCGTCTCCCCTGCTCCACCGATCGTCAACGAGCGGCTGACCGGATCATCGCCGCCAAACTGCGACTCCACGCGAACGAGTGCGGACGGAAGGCGAAGGTAGGGATCGCTCGTGCTTCGAGCGCCGCGCAGAGAGGATGTCAATTCTGTGGAATAGGCATCGGTCATGTGGAGCCATTGGCCGATGAGCTGTCCGTTCACCGACTGGGCGCTGCGGCCAAGTGCGGGCGCGCTTGTCAACCCGCTGCCCGGATTCTCTGATCGCGCGAACGATCCGACGCCCGTGAGTGAGACGGCGTTCGTCCACAAACGCTGGTACCGCCCGGGGTCGCGATAGTGATCGAGGCGCAGCAGAAGCGAGCCGCGCTCGTCGATCCTGGCGTGCGGCACTGCCGACGTCGACAACGGAATTCCGAGAGCCGTGGCGATGCTTCGCATGCGAGCCACTGAATCCGCGGCAACGCCGGCAAGCGACAACGCACTCGCGCCCGCGTCGAGGAGCGAGGCCGAGCTCGCGCTCATTCGACGAACACTCAAACCGGAATTGTACCACGCGTCGTGACTGCCGAACGGACCGTCATCGTTCGCGTTGATCGCCAGAGCACCGAAGCGCTGGCCAACCCCGTTGGCATTCGCGTCCGTGTATTGGAGCGCGGGTGCATCGAGCGTCAGTCGCCCGAACTGTTCCGACACGCGACCGCCCTGCGCCATCTCGACATTGATGCGCGCACCACCGAATCCACCGATGCTGGGATCGAACGCGGACGAGATCACCCGGACGGCGACGCGTGCGTCGCGCGGGATTTCGCCACCCCCGAAGGACATGCCGTTGAACGACGCGCTCACCTGGCCTGGAAGCCCGAAGGCCGAGAGGCGGCCATCCGGAGTGACCGTTAGACCGGGCGTGTTTGCGGCGAGCGCGTCGAGGTTTCCAGCGAGCTCCGGCGGCAGCGCACCGTTGAGTGTCTGTGCATTGTAGTCCGCGGCTGCGGGATCACGGAGTTGCCCGCCATCAGGAAGAGGCCGAGGGCGCTGAGCAACAACTTGCACTGTCCCGAGAGACGTAGCCGCGCTCGCGAGCCGAATGTCGAGCGTGATCTCGCCAGTTGGTCCGATCGCTATGCGCCGTCGGAATGCTCGGTAACCGGGCGGCGCCGCATAGACGAGATAGTCTCCGGTTCCTTGGTCGAAACGAATCACGAAACGCCCGCTCGAGTCCGAGACCGATTGGTGAAAGGTCCGGTCCGGCGCCATAGTCGCGATCACGGTGACGCCCGGCATCACCCTGCCGCTGTCGCTCGACACCGTGCCTCGAATGATCTCGGAGCGTCGTCCGGTGGCCTGGGCACGTGCGGTCGCGGCGACGATGCACAGCGCAGCGAGTGGCGCGCACACGCTGCGACGGACCACCCGAGCACGGATCGGGGAATCAGCCATGGTCGGAAAGTGATACACCTCCCGTGGTGTGGCAACGAGTCATCTCGGGCGCCTCGCGCTGTCCGTTCGTCTTCTCACAAGGTCAACATCCTCAGCAGCTGCGCGTACGGCTCCGAACGCCTAGGTCAAAGGGCCACTGACGCCCGTTTTCATCGCCAACTAGATCCCTCGCTTCGAGTTGTCGCGCTGTTGCGGCACACGCGCGAATGGATCCAGGTGAGGCGAGCGAATGCAGTATCGGATCGGTCTCGAAGACACTCGTGATCGTCATCGCGAGCAAAGTTTGACCGCTCGCAAGCCACGCCAACCGTACGTCGCGCCAGCGCTGGAACCGCTGGGAAGCTGGAGCGCGCTGACGCTCGAGCAAAGCGTCGGAGTCGCGTTCCTACGCGCGCTATTCGACGGCGGCTACTGGTGGCCAGATGAGCCCTACTGAGCGCGCAACCCGGCGCCCGGTCTTCTTCATCACTCTGTCACTGGCGCTCACGGCGTGCGGCGACAAGGCCGTCACTGGCATCGACAGCGTTGGCGGCGCCGGAAGCGCGCCGACGCGCCGCGTGGTTGGTGTCGCCGAGCTGCGATTCGACAACGCAACGACGATCAACGTCACCTCCAGCATTCTATTGGCGACGACGATCGCCGATCTCGAGCGATTGCGCGCGACGGCGACTCCGGTCGGCAATCTCGCCGCCATTCAACTGCAGCGCATCATCACTGGTGAGTTCGCGACCGTCCCGCAGGGGGGAAGCAAGACGCGCTTCCTTCGTGCGACGTACGGACTCCGCAACGCTGGCGACAGCGCGCTCTTCGATCCATCGCACGAAAACCTGACGTTCGTGCCGGTCCAAACCTCGGCGACGCTCGCCAACACGGCGGTGCGCCTCTTTCAGCGGGCGGACGGAACAGTCGCCAGCAGCGCGCTGGCCGTGCAGTTCGAGCCCACGCAGTTGATGGCGCTCGACGGCAGTGGCAATCTGATCACACTCGCGTCCGATGTAGAAGCAGACGTCAGCGCTGATGACGTGAAGCGAACAGCGCTTCCCGCCGGTGCATCCGCCGTTCTGCCGTTCAGCTTCATCGTCCATCGCTTTCCTTCAGGTACGAGCGCGATGGATCTGGGACCGTTCGATGGAGAAGTCACGTTCGCCTTCAGCATTCCTGACCAGGCGAGCTCGCAAGACAACCCGACGACGATCTCGGTTCTGCTTCTGATCGTTCGGAACACCGCCTCCGCTGAGACACCATGAGGTGCAGATCCCTCGTGCCGGGAGAGCGATGATGTTGCGAAGCTTCGCTCATGCACCCGACGTCATCACCACTGACCTCGGCGACGAGTTGATCCTGCTCGATCCGCGGAACGGCGAGATGTTCAGTCTCAACTCGTGTGGCCGGCGAGTCTGGTTCGCTCTACCCGCCCGATCCGTCGTCCAGGTTGCCAATGCACTGTGCTCGGAGTACGAGGTCACACTCGAACGCGCTCGCTCGGATGCGGAGACGTTGCTCGACGAGCTGACGCGCGCTGGGTTGGTCATTCATGATGACAAAAAGCCCTAGCTCGATCGAGCTCTCGATTCTTGGCCACCGCTGTCGCGCGACGAATGCTCCACCCGCAATCGAAGCGTGGCTCCGCCACTGTTGGCAATCCACACGACCGGCGTGGAGCGATGCCGCGATCGACGCCACGTTCCTGACGACACCGCCGTGGACGCGAGCGCCGACGTACGAGGACGTCGACATCACGGCGCTGGACGGTGCAACGTTGAGTTGGCTCAGACACGGTCCGCGTTGCTGGAGCACGCGCAATGCGAGCGCTGGCGTCGAGCTGACGCTGTTCGGACATCGCGCGTGCATTCGCGCATGGGACGCGGAGTGGAGCAAGCTTCCGCGCGCGGACCGTGCGACGTCGACGCTGCTCGCGCTCCACGTCGCGATGTGCGAGGCGCTCCGAGGCCGCGGCCTCGTTCCGCTGCACGCCGCAGTGATCGCGCGCGGCGGCCGTGCAACGGCGCTCGTTGGCCGCGCGGGCGTCGGCAAGAGCAGCACGCTCATCGCGGCGCTGGAAGCTGGCTGGGCGCCGATCGCGGAGGATTTTGCCTGGCTCGATCCGGTGACGCGACAAGTCTTCGCATGGAGCGGCGAACGCGGCGTCCGACTTCGACCCGATGGCCTGCGCCGCGTTCCGTCATCCTGGTCGTCGGCGGCGTGGCGCGAGGAGCGCGACGGAAAGCTGCTGCTCGCGTACAATCAGATTCCGCTGCCGCGCCTCGAGTCTGCCGAGCTCACGCGGATCGCGCTGATCGATCGCGACGCCTCTCGCGCAACAGCGTTCGAGCCGATGAGCGCGCGCGAAGCCGCGCGCGCGTTCTGGGAGAGCGCCGGCGTTCCCTTGTGCCGCCTCAACCGCGAGGTATTCGCGCGACGAGTTCCGACGTTGATCTCGGATCTCGAATGGATGCGACTGACACTGGGTCAGGGGTCGCCGGAGCTATAGCGCGAGAGGGAAATCGAAAATTCTGATGGTAGAGTGCGCAGATATCGGGCTGCTCCATCTCTAACAGCACGCCGCCGTTGCATTCGACCCAGGCGTGTCCGACGATCGCGGCGCCGCGCCGGCGCAGCCCGGTCACGAATTCCACTGGCCAGCCGCGCTGCTTGAGCGCGGCGTACACCGCGAGCGCCCGCACGAGACATGGTCCGGCTGGCCCGCTCCCGGCGAGTCGGAACGCGTAGAGCACGCCCGCGATCACAAGCTCCCGCGACATGCGCGGCGTGAGGGGACCTGTGACAGTCATCGACGAAACCGACTCGAGCAGCGCGCGCATATCGGAGTGTCGGCGGACGGCGCGGCGAACGCGCATCACAAGCGGAAGGAACGCTAGCCCGACTGGCGTCATTGCCGGAGCGCGAAGCGCGCGCGCCACGACCCGCTCCGGGCCGCCGAGCAAGCCGCGTTCATGGAACGCGGTGCGGTCGAGCCGGCGACGCTCTTTCGGAGCGATCGGTTTGAGGTCGAGCAGGCCAGAGTCCGGATCACATCGTGCGAGAAACGCCGCGAGCGTTCGCTCGCATCCGAGGGCGCACGCACGCTCCCACAGCTCTTCGCGACTCACGTCGTCCAGTGCCGAGATGTACTTGAAGTCGATGACATCGTGCGGCTTGAGCCGCCAGCGCTCCGCGCCCCAACAGCGCTGCAACACGAGCGCGACCAACAGCATGTCGACCGGGCAGGGCTCGCGGATGTCGATGCCGTTCCAGAGGCGGATTCGCGAGCTCCGCCACACAGCGTCAGTGATTCGCCGTTGTACGCGATACCATGGCAAGACGACGTGCAGGATCTCCGTATGCGCGTCGATCCGTGTGCCGCCAGCCAACTGAGAAAGGCAGAATGCGTTGTGGGTGTGACGGAGCCCCCACGCAACGGGCCGGGCGGTCTGCCAGCCGAGGTTCCGGGCGATGGCCTCGGCTCGATCGCGTTGGTTCGGCATCAGGAGGACGTCTACGTCGCCATGAAACCGGGCGCCGATCCTCGGGTACACGAACTCGGAGAGTTGAAATCCCTTGAACAGCAGAACGTCGACATCGGCGGCTCGCCAGGCGCGAAGTAATGGCTGGAGCGCGGCCTTGAAACGCTGGTGGCGGCCAAGTGAGGCGACGTAATCCCGCCGAAGCTCGGCGCGTAACGGATGGGTCGCCGGCAGAACGGAGTGGGCGTAGGGCGCGAGTCGAGCTGCGCGCAAGACGGACGCGCTCGGCGGGGGGCCGTTTCCCAGGAGCCAGTTTGAGAGGAGACCCGAGGCAGGTTCAGTCGTCATGCAGCACACCACTTCGCAGCAGGTCGTGGTGCAAGCGACGGCGCATAGGACATGCCCCATCGCGGTTCGGAGATCGTTCCCACTAGACTTCACGCCAGCACCCGCAGCGTGTCGCTCTCGACAGTTCTCTCTCAGCCCAAATGCGATTTCCCAAGTTCGCTTTCTGGCCGCTCGCCACGACGCTCGTGCTCTGTGATTGCGCGACCAAGCGCGCCATCGAGGAATCGGTGGTGCCCGGCGTATCGCGGCCGGTGATCAAGGACGTCGTTCGCTTTACGCTCGAGTACAACCGCGGCGCCGCGTTTTCGATGCACTTTGGCCGATACGAGCGCGTGCTCCTCATCGCCGGCGGCTTCGCGATTTTGAGCATCCTCATGTACTTGTATCGTGACCTCATGCGTTCGCGCACGAGCTGGCCCGCGGTCGTCGGATCGGCCTTGGCTGTTGGCGGGGCCATCGGAAACCTGCTGGATCGAGTGCGGTCGCCGCGCGGCGTCGTGGACTTCATCGACGTCGGCATTGGTGGATCCCGGTTCTACATCTTCAACGTCGCCGACGTCGGGCTCTCGATCGGAGCGCTGCTCATCGCGTACGCGTTGTTGCGAGCGGAAATGACGACGTCGAAGCAGGAGCCGGCGCTGGCGGACACGTAAGGACGCAACACCGAATCGCCTCACATGGACATCCGCTGCCCGCAATGCGCGTGGGAATACACGCCGGGAGTGCTGTGGGCCTGCGGACCGGACGGATGCGGCGCCGGCTTCGACACGTTTGCCACGCGCGGCCGGTGCCCGAGGTGTGAAGCGCAGTTCACCGTCACCTGGTGTCCGCGGTGCGGTCGTCCGTCGCCGCATCGGGCGTGGTATGTTACGCAACCTCCCGCCGGTTGATCGCTCCCGACATGGAAACACTCTGGACCGAGGTCGACGAGTATCTCGCGCACCATCTGACGCCGTCGGACGATGCGCTCGACAACGCATTGGCGACGAGCGCGGCGGCCGGGTTGCCGCCGATCAACGTCACACCGACGCAAGGCAAGCTGCTGCAATTGCTCGCCCAGATGCAGAATGCTCGTCGCATTCTCGAGCTCGGAACGCTCGGTGGATACAGCACGATCTGGATGGGCCGCGCCCTCCCCGCTGATGGCGAGCTGCTGACGCTCGAGATCGATCCCACACACGCCGCGGTGGCGAGACACAACATCGATCGCGCTGGGCTCGGCGATCGCGTGCAGGTCGTGCTCGGTCCCGCGAGCGAAACGCTCGCGAGGCTCGCGAGCGATCACGTCGAGCCGTTCGACCTCGTGTTCATCGACGCCGACAAAGCGAACATCGACGCGTACTTCGAAGCGTCGTTGCCGCTGTCGCGCCCGGGCACAGTGGTCGTGGTCGACAACGTGGTGCGAAAGGGTCAGGTCGTCGACGCCGAAACCGAGGACGCGAGCGTGCGTGGCGTTCGCCGCCTGATCGACCGGCTGTCGAAGGACCCGCGAGTCTCATCGACCGCGGTGCAGACGGTCGGCGGAAAAGGCTACGACGGCTTCATTCTTTCCGTCGTGAGAAAATGAGCGCGACTCGTCCCATACGGTAAACCCAACCGAGCACATTCGGGTCGAATCGGTCGCACACTGTCGGAGAGAAACGCGCACTCCGCGCCGTTCACTCCGGCTCTCGACCGGAGTCCTGTCATAATCCGTTCTCCCTTTGGTAGCTCGCGTTCACAGACCGAACCTCGCCACATCACGCTCGTCGTCGATGCCAACGATCAATACGTGACGAGCAAGGTCAGCAAAGCCACCGTCATCGCCGCCGAAGGAAATGGTGCGCGCTTCGTGTTCGGCGACTCCAGTGCTGCGAATCCTGGTCCCGTGGTCATTCGGCGCACGAACAGCGGAGACGCAGGCGCGGCCGCTTCGGGTACCGCGTTCGCCATCACGACATCGCGAACGGACGACGGGCCGGCCGGCGTGTTCGGCACCGGCTACTCGATGACCGACATCGCGTCGATCGGCGTACGCCGATTCACCACCGGCCAGCTCGGAACCAACGCGATCATCGTTTCGGTCGTGAAGCTCAAGTAGCTGAGCGTCGCCGTGCTGCGCGCCGGGACTAGCCGGCGCGCCGTACGGCGGCGATCGTCGTGCCCGCGCGATTCGGCGAGACCGACGCCCGTCGCGCGATCACGGAGGCGATCGTGTTCGCGATGTGCGCGGCGTCGCGTTCGGCGCCGTGGATCATCGTCGACGACATCGAGTGCAGGAAGTGAAGTCCGATGAAGTAGAGTCCCGGTTCACTTCGCACGACGCCGCGCTCGTGGATGGGCTGCCCGCTGTCGGCGAACACCGGAAGGTCGATCCATGAAAAGCCCGGGTGAAATCCGGTGCACCAGATGACGTTCTTGACGTCCATGATGCGATCGTCCTCGAGCACCGGAAGTCCGTCGCGAACGGTTGCGACTTTCGGCACGCACTGCACGCCGGCAGCGATCAAGTGTCGGCGTTTCTGCCGAATCAGCGGACCGCCGCTTGGAAGCCCAGCGGGACGGATGCGTCGGCCGATCGGCGTGCTCGACGTCAACAAGTGGTGAAAGATTCCGCGCAGGAACAACGGCGCGAACACGTGGCGGCCGAGGAAGCTGCTCACGGTGAACGGAATCTCACCCGTCGATCGACCAGACATCCACACGTTGTGCCCCGCCCGCACAGCGTCGATCGAGATCTCGGCGCCCGAGTTGCCTGCGCCAACGACCAGCACGGCGCCAGGCTTCAGCTGCGACGGATTGCGATAGTCCTTCGAGTGAAACTGGACGATCTCCGGAGAGAGATGACGCGCGAACTCGGGGATCCGAGGCTTCTGATAGTTCGCCATCGCGACGACGACTTGCTCCGCTTCGTAGACCGTGTTGCCCGCCGACACGATGTACGTGTTCCCGCGGCGCGAAAGCGTGTCGACCGTGACGCCCGTCTCGACTGGCAGCCTGAAGTGCTTGGCGTAGCCCTCGAGATAGTCGCCCACCTCGTCCTTCGTGGGAAACGAGAACTTGGGCGCGGGAAATTTCATTCCGGCCAAGCCATCGTAGCGGGCCGGCGTGAAGAGCCGCAGTGAATCCCATCGGTTGCGCCAGGTGTCGCCCACACGCGCGTTTGCCTCGAGAATGACGAACGGCAATCCACGCTGCGAGAGATAGTATCCGACACTCAGTCCCGTCTGTCCGGCGCCGATGATGACGGTCTGAATTCGCTTGGTCGTGACGGTGGTCCGCATATACCTGCCTCCCCTGACGGTGTTCGAGATTGCTTGATGGTCAGAGGATATGGGCGCCCGCTCTCTAGCGCGTCGGGCGAATCATGCAGGCGCGTCGCCGCGCGACATGGGTATTTCTATGTACGCACTGTCATCCCGAGCGGAGCGAGGGATCTGCACTTTGCGCCGTTTGCACTTCCATCAAGCCAGATCGTGCTTGAACGCATATGCCGTCGCCGCTGCTCGGCTCGACAGGCCCAGCTTCATGAAAATGTTGCTCACGTGTCGCGCGACGGTTTTTTCACTGATGGAAAGACTCTGCGCAATGGCGCGATTCGTCTTCCCTGTGGCGATGAGCGCCAACACTTCGCACTCGCGCGATGTCAGCGTCGTGTCGCTGCGCACCGCACGCATTTCCACGAGTCCCACGACACGCTCGACGTCTGGCCGTGCGCCGAGCCGCTCGAAGCAGTCGCGGGCTGCCGCCAGTTCCAGTAACGCCATCTCGTCGTCGCCGAGCGCTCGGTTCGCGAGCGCGATCAGGACGCGGACGCGCGCGATCTCGTACGGCGCGCCGACCTCGGCCCATGCGGCCTGCGCGTCGCGAAGCACCGCCATCGACTCCGCCGCGTCACCCTCGGCCAACAGGACGGCGCCACAAGCGGAAGTCGAAAGCGCGCGGAGGAACGGCGTCTCATAGTTCGCAAGGAGCGACGCAAGGCGGTCCGCGGCCGCGTGGGCCAGCGACATCTCGTTCGCGGCGAGCATGATCTCGGCGCACGCGGCCAGGACCTCGGCGCGCGCGGGTCGCGGAGTGCGGCCTTCCACCACATGACGCACGGCCGCCGTCGCGACGTCGATTTGCCCCTGCGCGAGGCGAAGCAATGCCAAACCCGGCTGTGGCGGTCGCCCATGTTGGCTGGCGAGCCGATAGCACTCAGCCGCCTTGTCGAAGTCGCCGCGCAGACGATGCAACTCGGCTTGCTGATAGAACGCAGCACCCGCAGCTGGATGTACCGGCGGTTTTGCGAGCACCTCGCACGCGCGCCCGGCCTGGTCGAGCGCGTCCGGCCACGCGCCTTGCACTTGCATGATCGCCGCGCGATGCACGAGGCATTGGCCGCGGAAGGGCGAGAGATCGGGCTGCGCCGCGTACCATCGCGTCACTTCTTCGGTCCATTCCTGCGCACGACGCCAGTCGAGCATTTCGTGACAGGAGTCGAGCATGCTGCAGTACACGGGACCGACCGCGATCGGCGGGATCTCGCCCGCGGTGATGGCGATCATGGCTTCGTCGAGCAACCTCACGCCTTCGGCGATCTGACCCAAGGAAACAAGCGATCGACCCTGCCCATGGCGAGCCATCGTCATGAGCGACGTATCGCCGAAGCGCTGGCCGATCGCGAGCGCCTCCATGAAGATCGACAGCGCGCCCGCCGGATCACCGGCGAACGACCGCCGGATGCCGGCTGGAATCTTCACGTAGCCGCCCGCCACGCTGTCGAGCGCGTGGTCGTCGAGCAGATGTTGCGCCCGCGCTAGCCATCCTTCGCTGCGAACCGGGTCGCCCGCCATGGTGAACTGAAATCCCAGCCAGAACGCGGACATCGCGGCGGCCTCGATCTCGCCCCGTCGCGAAAACTCCTGTTGCGCGCGCGTGCGAAGCTCGACGCTTTCCGCATCCTGGCCAGTGAGATAGGCGGCTGTCGCGAGTCGTTCGAGATCGATCGGAGCCAGCGGCGACTGCTGGTCAGCGGCGGACAGCAAGTCATGCGCGTCGCGCCATGCGCGTCGTTCGACCGCGTCTCGCCCGCGATCGAGTGCGTCCCGCGGCATCGTCTTCCTCGTGGTGGCTTGCATGGCCATTTGAATCTAGCGCATTGCGCTCGGACGCACGCATTGCCGGGGCCCGTGCCCTTGCGCCGCTGGAGGGATCGAAGGTAGAGTGTCTACCATCACGTGGTAGACACTCTACCTTCGTACCCATGCCCGCTCGTTCGTCCGATCGTCTCGAGCTCCTGCAAGGCACGCTCGATATGCTGATTCTCAAGACCTTGCTGTTCGGACCGATGCATGGTCACGGCATCGGCACGTCCATCCGGCAGACCACCGGAGAATCGCTCGTCGTCGACCACGGGTCGCTGTACCCGGCGCTTCATCGTCTGCAACGCGACGGGTTCATCACCTCGAAGTGGGAAAAGGCGCCCGGCAAGAACAGAGAGCTGAAGTACTACCGGCTCACCGCGGCCGGACGTCGCCAGCTCACGCGGGCGGAGTCGAGGTGGAATGATCTCGTTCACGCCATCGGCCGCGTCATGAACCCGCTTCCCGAGGGGTGACGAATGCTTCGCCGCTTGCTTGCACGGATTTGGCGCCGCGGTTCGCCGTCAGATGACGAGATCGCGCAGGAGCTTCAAGACCATCTCGATCTCGAAACGGAGGCGCTCGGCGCATTGCGACAGGCGACGCCAAGCGATGCGCGATTCGCTGCGAAGCGCCGATTCGGCAACGTGGCCGCTGCTCGCGAAGCTGTGCGAGAGGTCTGGCACTGGGCATGGTTCGACGAGCTCACGCAGGATCTTCGACACGGCGTGCGCGCGCTTGTCAGAAATCCAGGGTACAGCATCGCGGTTGTCGTCACGCTCGCGATGGGCATCGGCGCCGCTGCCGCGACGTACAGCCTATCCCACGCGATTCACAATCCCTTCCCGCGTCTGCCGCAGCACAAGCTGCTCTGGATCACACAGACCAGCGCCGCCTGCGCGCCTGATTGTACCGAGGTATCCCCCGCCGGCTTCGCCGCACTTCGCATGCGCGCGCCGTCGATGACGCCCATCGGCGTGTTTTCCTGGAGCACATTGCTGCGCGAACCGTCAGGAAGTGTTTCGCTCCGGGGGTTCCGCGTCACACCGACCGCATTTCAGGTCATCGAGGCGCCATTCGCCGTCGGCCGCGGCTTTCCAAACGATGCCGGCCAGCAAGGCGGCGCGAAGCTCGTCGTGCTGTCGTACGACTTCTGGGTACGTCAGTTCGGAGCACGCGCGAGCGTCGTCGACTCGATCATCACACTTGGCGGCGATCCATATCGGGTCACCGGTGTGCTCGACAAGGACGTCGCGTTCCCAATGGTCGCCGACGTCTACGCTCCGTTCATGCCTCGCGTGAGCGAAGCCTCGATTCATGACTCTCGAAACTACAGCGTGTTCGCTCGCCTCACGCCGGGCGGCACGATGGCAACTGCCGCGGCGGAAACGCGCGCCATCGGCGCCCAGCTCATTCGCGAATCGCCGACGACGGATAGTGGCTGGGTGCTGCGCGCGCGTCCCATGGCCGATTTTCACACCGACGACGTCTCGATCATCGAGACGATCTGCGCGGTCGCGGCGCTGCTCGTCTTCGTCGCCGGCTGCATGAGTGCGGCGAATCTCGGTCTCTCGCGACTCGCCGCGCGTCAGCACGAGCTCGCGTTGCGGACCGCACTCGGAGTGGGTCGCTGGCGACTCGTGCGCCATCTCCTCACCGAAGCTTTGCTCCTGTCAATCGTCGCATCGGCTCTGGGCGCAGCGCTCGCACACTGGGGCGTTCACGCAATGCGCGACGCCATCCCTGCGAGCTTCGCCGCCTTCTTGCCCGGTTGGGCACGCCTCGATCTCGATCTCGGTGCAATGACTTTCACGCTCGGGATGGCTGTTCTGGCGGTTGCGGCGTTCGCCGTGCTGCCGGCGCTGAGGGCAACGCACACGGACCTAAAAAGCGCGCTGTCCGACGGCGGCCGCGCGAGCACGGGAGCTGTTCGAAGCACTCGCAGCCGGGCCATGTTGATCGTGCTCGAGGTCAGCACCGCGCTCGTGTTGCTGACGGGCGCCACGCTACTCACACGAAGCGTGCGCAACATGATCACCGGAAACGCCGGCGTGCGGATCGATCACACGCTCGTCATGGAATTGACGATGCCGAGCGGCATCAGCGATTCGGCGATGATCGATTTCTATCAGCACGTCGACGCGAATCTGAATTCCGCGCCGAGCATCCGCGCCGCCGGAATCGCAACGAGCACTCCGCTCAGCAATAGCTTCGCTGGCGCTGTCTTTCAGATTCCCGGCCGGTCGCCTGCGCCGAAGGGTCACGCGCTGAGCGCAATCGATCAACACGTCACGCCGAGATACGCGGAAGCCTCCGGTTTTCACATCGTGTCGGGACGCATGATCGGCCAACAGGATGTGCGTGGTGGTTTGCACGCGGTGGTCATCAACGAGATGATGGCCGAAGCGTTCTGGCCGGGCGAGAGTGCGATCGGCCGAATCGTGAACATCGACACCACGTCGTGGACCGTCGTCGGCGTGTCGTCGAACGTACATCACGGTGGGCTGGATGAGCCGATGCGGTACACGATGTACCGCTCGATCTTCCAGGTTCCATTGCAGAATAGCGTCATCGCCGTTTCCACATCGGGCGACCCGGCGATGATGCGCGACAGCGTGCGCCGAATCGTCGCGCGTACGGATCCGTCGGCAGCCCTCGGTGAAATGATGACGATGGAGGACATGCAGGCACGCCACGTCTCGCCATTCGCGATGATGGCGGACATGCTCGGCGTGTTGGCGGTGGTGACCATCACGATCGCCGTCGTCGGACTGTATGGCCTCATCGCGTATGGTGTCGCCCAGCGAACGCGCGAGCTCGGAGTCCGGGTCGCGCTGGGTGCGCGTCCACGCGACATCCTTACCCACGTGGTGTGGGGTGCAGTGCGGCTGACGATCGTCGCACTCGTCGTCGGTCTGTTGGGCGCTGCGCTGTTCGCGCGACTCCTTGTCGCGTTGCTGTACCGGGTCACGGCAGGCGATCCCGGCACGTACATCGCGGTCTCAGCGGGGCTTCTGACGGTTGCGCTGATCGCCGCGCTCATCCCGTCGATTCGCGCGGCACGGGTGGATCCAATGGTGGCATTGAGAGGCAGCTAAAAAGGACCTCCGCGGGCGACCTTGCGCGGTGCTCGCGCGCGCGGAATGATTCGCGCATGCGCACACTCACCCAACTGATTCTCGGCGCCGGTCTCGCGTGGTCCGCGGCGGCGCAGACCGCGCCCGTTCACGGCGTTCGCCCTGCGCGCCTGATCATTCACAACGCCACCGTCGTCGACGGCAACGGCACGCCCGCCAAGGGCCCATTCGACATCGTCGTCGAAGGCGGGATGATCACGCAAATGATCCCACTCGACGCGGTGGCGGCCGGCCGTGGCGGCCGTCGCGCGCGCGCTGACGCGAACACCGCGGAGATCGATGCGACGGGCAAATATGTGCTGCCCGGATTGATCAATGCACATGCGCATCTTCAGGACGAGCGAGCGGGCACGCCACAGCCGATCGCGTACGAGCTGAAGATCTGGCTCGCGAACGGCATCACGACGGTGCGCGACGTCGGCAGCCCGACGAACAAGGCGCTCGCGTGGCGCGATTCCAGCGCGCAGGGTACGCTGGCGGCACCCAGAATTCTCGTCTATCCGCAGTTTGGTCGTCCGACCAATCCGGATTCCGCGCGCGCCCGCGTGCGTGCGCTCAAGGCGCAGGGCGCCGACGGCATCAAGCTCCTTGGCATCGACCGCGACATCATGCAGGTGATGGAAGACGAGGCGCACAAGCTCGGGCTGCGCGTCGCGCACCACGTTGGCGTCGAAGAGACGAACGCCTGGGACGACATTCACTTCGGCACGACGAGCATCGAGCATTGGTACGGCATTCCCGATGCCGCGATCCTCGACAAGGTCCAGAGCTTCCCGTCGTACTACAACTACAACAACGAGACCGATCGCTTCCGCTGGGCGGGGCATCTGTGGCGCGAAGCGAATCCCAAGCTGCTGGACATGGTGCTGGACTCGATGGTGTCGCATCACGTCGCGTGGGTCCCGACGTTCGACATCTATGAAGCGAGCCGCGACCTGCAGCGCGCGCAAACTCAGCCCTGGTTCACCGACTATCTCCATCCGACGCTCGCGGACTACTTCAAACCCGATCCCGCAAATCACGGATCGTACTTCTTTGGCTGGTCGTCGACCGACGAGACGTACTGGAAGGAGAATTACAGAATTTGGATGAACGCCGTGCGCGAGTTCGAACGAAAGGGCGGGCTCGTCGGCGCGGGCGATGATGCTGGCTTCATCTACCAGATGTACGGCTTCGGGCTCATCCGCGAGCTCGAGCTGCACCAGGAGGCCGGCTTCAGCACGATCAAGGTCATCCAGCATGCAACCGGTAACAACGCGCTCATCCTGGGGAAACAGGACGAGATCGGGCGCGTGCGACAGGGCTTCAAGGCAGACCTCATCGTCGTGAACGGCAATCCGCTCGAGAATTTGAAGGTCCTGTATGCGACAGGCGTCGACGACATCAAGGACGGCAAAGCCGTTCACACCGGCGGCGTAGAGTGGACCATCAAGGACGGAATTCCGTACAACGGCCCACGGCTGATGCGCGAGGTCAAGGACATGGTCGCCAAGGCGCGCGCGACGCAGCACACAAAGGCTGACAGGGCGAGCGGATCGTCGCCGCGGTGACCCAGGACTATCGAACGCCTATGATGACCGCTGCTCGCCTCGCGATCGGCGCAGCGCTCGCCGTTGTCGCCATCGCGTGCGGTGACAAGGGCTCGAGCACCGACGACACGACCCACGTCATGAACTTCGATACGTCGTCCGTCCGACTCGTCACCAAGCGCGATACGCTGCACCTGAAGTTGGAGCTCGCGCGGAACGAAGCGCAGCGGACGATGGGGCTCATGGAACGGCGCCATCTGAACGAGAACGCCGGCATGCTGTTCCTGTACGACTCGACGCAGCCGCCCAATGCCGGCTACTGGATGTATCGCACGCGCATTCCGCTCGACATTGCGTTCATGGACTCCACCGGCGCGGTGCGCGCGGTCCTCGGCATGGTGCCCTGCACCGCCACGCTCATCGAAGGGTGCCCGAGCTATCCGCCGAACGTGCCGTATCGATACGCGCTGGAGATGAACGCTGGGTACTTCGCACAGCATCAGGTTGCTGTGGGCGACGTGCTGCTCGTTCACGACGTGCCTGCGCGCTGATGCGCTCGGTGCTTGCGGCCAAGCAGCAGAGCCGATAGCGTCTCGAGTAGCGCAAAGGGCGCATCCAGTCCGCGGAAAGGGCCGTGCCCACCTCGTTCCACACAATAGACATCCACGAACTTCTTTCAGCCTGATACGGCGGACCCCAGGCGCGTTCTGAAAGGAGATTCGTATGGACACCCTGCCGCTTCCGCCGCGGCCCGACCTGGCACAGTACAGGAAACGGGCGAAAGAGCTCGTCGCCGCGACGCAGTCGCCCGACGCCACCGCCGTCAACCGATGGGCCGCCTCGTGGCTCACGGCGCTCGCCAAAGCGCTCGGCCAGCCGATCACGCCCTTCGTACAAGGCTCGTTCGATCGCGCGGTCCGTGCGCTCGAGGAGCGAGTTCGCGAACGAACGAGTAGCGGCGCGCCACTCACGCTCGCCGACGCGCAATTTGTCATGGCGCGAGCGCACAGCTTCGACAACTGGGCGGCCTTCGTCAAACACGTCGAGCGCGTGACCGGCGCGAACACCGAGACGAGCGAGTTCGAGAAAGCGGCCGATGCCGTGGTGAACGGCGATCTGGAAACCCTCCAAACGCTCGTGCGGCGCGATCCCAGTCTCGTTCGCGCGCGCTCGGACCGCGAGCATCACGTCACGCTCCTGCATTACGTCGCCGCCAACGGTGTCGAGGACTTCCGTCAAAAAACGCCGAAGAACGCGGTCGAGATCGCGCGCTTCCTTCTCGAATCGGGGGCCATCGTCGACGCCGGCTCTGATACCTACGGCCGCGACGAGTGGCAGACCACGATGAACCTGCTCGTGTCGAGCGCGCATCCGGCGGGCGCGGGTCTCCAGAGCGCTTTGGCTGAAGTGTTACTCGACTTCGGTGCGGCCGTGAACGGAGTGAAGGATGATGAATCGCCAATCCTCACCGCTCTGGATTTCGGATATGGAGACACCGCGGAAACGCTCGCCCGGCGCGGCGCTCGCGTCGACAACGTGATCGTAGCCTCGGCGCTGGGCCGACTCGACCTCGTCGAGCGCTACGTCGTCGACGCACACACGCTGGCGCCAGGCGTTCCATTCGTTGCACCGCGTTGGCGCAACCTGCCGGACGACCCCACGACGCATATCGAGTTCGCGTTGGCGTGGGCATGCAAGTTCGCGCGCGCCGACGTCGCAAACTTCCTGCTCGACAACGGCGTGAATCCGGCCTCGGTCGACGGCTTCGACATGACCGCGATTCACTGGGCCGCGGCGAACGGCATGGTGGACCTCGTGAGGCGGTTGATCGCGATGGCCGTGCCGCTCGAGGTGAAGAACCGGTGGGAGGGGACGGTGCTGGATTCCACTGCGCATTTCGCTGCCTACATTCCTGTTGACGGCGTCGACTATGCCGTCGTCTTCAAGTTGTTGATCGACGCCGGCGCCGACGTCAGCGTCCTCGCACCTTACCCCGCGGGCACCAAGGCAATCGACGACGTGCGCCGGAGCCACGGGATCCCGATTCCCAATGACTGAATGAGCGCGGACGGACGCGAACGAAGCTCTCTGCTCGGCACGGTGGCTGATTGGCTGAGCGGGCGTGAGGTCGGTAGAAAAAGCGACCCCAATCGGAGCCTGCGGCCAAAGCGCGTCGCGGCGATCTACGACATTCACGGCAATCTTCCCGCGCTCGAGGCCGTGCTGAAGGACCTCAAGAGCGCCGACGTCGATCTCATCGTCGTCGGCGGCGACATACTGCCCGGCCCGATGCCGCGCGAATCGCTCGCGTGTCTGTTCAATGCCGGAATCCCGTTCAAATGCATCAGAGGGAACGGGGAGCGAGAAGCGCTGGCGCTTGCGGCCGGCGCTTCGAGCACGCTTCCGCCTGAAACGCAGGCGGCCGTGAAATGGTCCGGCGAACAGCTCAGCGAAGAGGAAGGACTCTCGATTCATCAGTGGCCGCCGACCCGCAAAGTCGACATCGAGGGTCTGGGCACGGTGCTCTTCTGTCACGCGACGCCGCGCAGCGACACCGAGATCTTCACACGGCAAACACCGGAAGCGAATCTGCTGTCGGTGTTCCAGGGTGTCGGTGCGCCGATCGTCGTCTGCGGACACACGCACATGCAGTTCGACCGCACGATCGGCGGAACACGCGTCGTGAACGCCGGAAGCGTCGGGATGCCCTTTGGGGCGACAGGCGCCTACTGGCTGTTGCTCGGTCCCGGAGTCGAGCTCCGCAAGACGTCGTACGATCTCGATGGGGCAGCGGTTCGAATCCGCGCGACGAGATATCCGGGCGCGGCCGATTTCGCGAAGCGCCACATCATGAGCGCGCCGGGCGAAGAGGAGACGTTGAAGAACCTGAGCGCCGTCGAGATCAAGCCGTCCACGCCGGCGGTTGTTACCGACGCCAACGCGTAAGGTCAAACCTTCTGGTATTCCGCGCGCTCAGTCTGTTTCCGCGCACCAATGAAAAACGCCAGCCACGCGAGCAGGGGCGGCCCGGCGATCCACAACGCTGCGGCGAGAAAGTGGATCGACCCGGTGTACGTCGTCGTTCCTTGATTCAGGACGTTGATGCTGAGCACGCCATTGCCGAAGCTCACGCTGACGGTGCTCGTATTCTCCGGCGCTCTCGTCGCCCGATAGACGGCCAGCAAGAGCGGACCAAGTCCGAACGCGGCCAACAGCAGCCAGTACGTTCCCCACGTTCCGAGTAGCAGGCGGAATCGCCGACCCGACAACATCGATCACCTCTCTGCGCGTCCCGAACCTACTACGACGCCAGGCGCCTCACAGTTCCGTCAGGATCTTCGCCTTGACCTGCTCGAACTCTGCGTCGGTGAGGAGGCCTTCGTCACGCATACCCTTCGCGCGCGCCAGGCGCGCCATCGGCGAATTGTCACCGCCACCGGCGCCTGCGGCAACTGGCGCCGAGACCGCCGGCGCGCCCAAGGCGCCGAGTTGAATGCCGCCGGCCCGGGCTCGCATTTCCTCGAGCTCGCGAATACGGCGCTTCTCACGCCATGCCTGCGCGCGGGTCTGACACACGCGATAGACGTCCTGCGCCTCTTTCTTTCGTAGACCCTCAATGACGAGTCGATGCGGCGGTCCTTCGGCGGATGCGAGGTCTTCGCTTCGATACGCCGACAGAATCAGCGTGGCGCCGAAGGTGCCGACCTTCACGTCGGACTCGCGCAGATCCTGCCAGCGGAAATCCACGGGCGTATAGCCGCCGAACAGGTTTCGCTGAACGAAGATCACACGGCCGCTCGTCGCGGCGACCGCCGCTCGGCGGTGCGTGAGCGCGAACAAGCGACGCTGCACGGCCATGGCCTCGAGCTCCTCTCCGGCGATCAGCATCGCGCGAAGCGCTTCGAGCGAATCGTACACACCGCGGTCGGTCGCGGCATCAGCGGGAATGGCGGCGTTGGTTCCCATCGTCACGGCCTCTCAGTCAGTCGAAAAATCTCGGTCCAAACTCTCTCGTACCGGCGCCAAGCGCAACCCACGGACGAGTCCGATGATGACGCCGACGCGACAATCTGAGGCGTTTGACAACCGAACGTACTCAGAGTCGCTCGGCCTCAGAGTTTGGTCAGACCCTCGTACGTCTCGGGACGGCGGTCGCGATAGAACTGCCAGACGTTCCGCACTTCGCGGATCTTGTCGAGGTCGAGCTCCGCGGTGATCAACTCCGTTTTGTCGCGCGACGCCTGCGCGACGAACTGGCCTCTCGGATCACAGAAGTAGCTCTGCCCGTAAAACTCGCCGATGTTCCACGGCGCCTCGTAGCCGACGCGGTTGATCGCGCCGACGAAGTACGCATTCGCCACTGCATGCGCCGGCTGCTCGAGTTTCCAGAGATACTCCGACAGTCCGGCGACCGTCGCCGACGGATTGAACACGATCTCCGCGCCGTTCAGCCCGAGCTCGCGCGCGCCCTCGGGAAAATGCCGATCGTAGCAGATGTAGACGCCGACGTCAGCGTACTTCGTCTTGAATACCGGGTATCCCAGGTTGCCCGGACGGAAGTAGTACTTCTCCCAGAAGCCGGGTTGCACGTGCGGAATGTGGTTCTTGCGGTATTTGCCGAGGAACGTGCCGTCGGCGTCGATGACGGCGGCGGTGTTGTAGTAGACGCCCGTCCGCTCTTCCTCGTACAACGGAACGACGATCACCATCTTGTGCCGCTTCGCGAGCTCTTGCATCAGCTTCGTCGTCGGCCCGTCCGGAATTCGCTCCGTTGCCTCGTACCATCGCGGCGTCTGTTCAGCGCAGAAGTACGGCCCCGTGAAAATTTCCTGCATACACAGAATTTGTACGCCTTCCTTCGCCGCGCGCTCGATCAGGTCGACATGGGTCGCGACGTTGGCTTCGCGAATCGTCTCCAGCTTCTCGTCGGTGGAACACGCGTGGATCGCCTGAATGAGGCCAGCCTTGACCAGTCGAGACATGAAACCTTAGTTGGCGGTTGAGGTGGACAATTCCGTTTGAGCAGCCAGCACGCGGCGCGATTGAAGCCCGTAGTAGACACCGCCGGCGGCGATGAATCCGACGAACCACGCGTATGAGTACAGTGGCTTGAGTACCGGAATCACGAGGCCGCCCCAGGCGAGCGCGCATCCGGCGAGCGTCGCGATGACAGCGTTCCAGTTCCAGCCGTTGCGATAGCGATAGATCCCGTTCGGGAGATACAGATCCTCGAGCTCGAGATGGCGGTTTCTCACGAGCCAATAGTCGGCGATCAGCACTCCCGCGATCGACCCCAGGCCGCCCGAGTATCCGAGCAGCCAATTGAAGATGTAGCCCGACGGATCGGCAAGGAGCTTCCACGGCATCATCACGATACCGAGCACGCCGGTGAGCAGGCCACCGCGGCGGAAGTTGATCGCCTGCGGAAACACGTTCGCGAAGTCGTTCGCAGGTGAGACAGTGTTGGCGGCGATGTTCACCGCCAACGTCGCGACGACGACGGTGAACATCGAGATCGCGACGACGATTGGGGCGTGGAACTTGGCGACGAGCTTCACCGGATCCCACATCGCTTCGCCGTAGATGATCACCGTCGCGCTCGTGATCAGCACGCCCATCGCCGCGAAGATCGTCATCGTCGTCGGCAACGCAACGACCTGCCCGACCACTTGCTCCCGCTGGCTTCGTCCGAAGCGCGTAAAGTCCGGCATGTTGAGCGACAGCGTCGCCCAGAAGCCGATCATCGCGGTGAGCGACGGCACGAACACGGGAAAGAATTCGCCGAACGTACGGAACTTCCCGCGATCCTGCAGCAGGGGCCCAAGTCCGTGCGCTTGCTTGATCGCCCAGATGAGTAGAACAGTGGCCATGACGAGCACGAAGGGCGCCGCCCAGTTCTCCACTTTTCTCAGGAGATCCATTCCCTTGAAAATGATCCAGACGTTCATGCCCCAGAACATCAGGAACGACAGCCACGCGGTCGTCGAATGGCCGTCGAAGCCCGCGCCAAGCAGCCGATCCCATCGTGGAAAGACGACAGAGAAGAAGGTGTGGAGCGCTTCGCCACCGATCCACGCTTGAATGCCGAACCAGCCGCACGCGACGAGCGCCCGCATCAGCGCCGGCAGATTCGATCCGAGCGTGCCGTATGCGGCGCGCGCGAACACCGGGAACGGAATGCCGTATTTCGTCCCCGGATGTGAATTCAAGAGAATCGGAATGAGAACTATCGTATTTCCCAGTAGAATCGTGATGAGCGCCTGGGTCCAGCTCATGCCGGCGGCGAGCAGTCCCGACGCGAGCATGTAGGTTGGAATGCAATGCGCCATGCTGATCCACAGCGCCGCGTAGTTGTACGTCGTCCAGTTGCGCTGCTCGAGTGGAACCGGAGCGAGATCGTTGTTCGAGAGCGGACTCTTGGCGACGCGTGAGATGTGAAGCAGCTCGACGCGGCCATCGGGGTGCTCGGTCTGACGCGGGCCCGTGGGTTTGAGCTCGCTCAGGACACTCGCGCGAATCGTCTCGGGCGTCACGACGCGGATACCAGGTCGTCGATCACGTGGAGCGGCGACAGTGGGCCTCGCGAGACTCGCGACGCTTTCACTTCACTGCTCGACCCACCCAACCCCGCCGACGTTCGCGGCAGCCACTGCCCGCGCCCTTCGCGTCCCACGACTTTGTAGTTGTCGACGATCACATCACCACGCGACAGCGTCGTCCGCGCGAAGCCCGCGAGCTGCCAGCCGTCGAACGGCGACCAGTCCGCGTTCGTCTCCATCGTCGATGGTGATACGGTCAGCGTGGACTGCGGATGAATGATCGCGAGATC
>Ga0070679_100001091_pt1 | contig 23751 bp, 19 predicted proteins | sample KBSC63BmetaG_FD_65652 | JGI IMG/M metagenome (GOLD analysis project Ga0070679, IMG submission 65652) | Corn rhizosphere microbial communities from Kellogg Biological Station, Michigan, USA - KBS C6-3B metaG | ecosystem: Host-associated > Plants > Roots > Rhizosphere | place: USA: Michigan... | reverse complement strand
CGACAATCAAGGATGGAATCTGGAAGGAAGGCAAGCTTAATTTCACGCTTGAATCGCCCAGCGGTGTAATTGTGATGTCAGCCGTTGTGGTGGAAGGAAAGCTTTCTGGGGAATTCGATTATTCAGGTCAGGCGTCGGGAAAATGGGTTGCCGTTAAAAAGAACTGAAAATGTCGGGAACTGAAAAAGATCTGAACCCAACTGAGCAGGTAGAATTAGCACGCAAAGCGTTCGAGCAAGAGTTCGAACGCTTTGTTCGCTTAACCGATCACGACGCCCTGCGCTCGGAGGCACTGCCGTTGGAGCAAGCCCTCGCGGAACAGCGAGCTGTTGCCGAAGTGCGCACGCGCCATCTCGGTAAAAAGAGTGCATTAACTGCGACCCGAAAGTTAATCGGTAAAGTGGCTGCCGACGAGCGACCGGCATTCGGTCAACTTGTCCAGCAGACTGAGACCACCATAATCAACCAGCTCGAACAGGTCGAACGAAATCTCACCGAGTTAATTGCGCACAGACGGACTGAGCTTGAGAGTATTGATGTAACACTTCCGGGCCGGCGTCCCCGTCGAGGGCATGCTCACCCGATCACCCTGGTTCGTGAAAAAGTCGAAGATATTTTCGTTGGACTTGGCTACGTCATCGAAGATGGTCGCGAGATAGAAACCGACTTCTACAATTTCGACGCTCTTAACATTCCGGACACTCATCCAGCTCGAGCGTCCCAGGACACGTTCTATACAACGGAAGGTTTCGCTCTCAGGTCACAGACATCAACGGTCCAGATTCATGCAATGCAGCGTCGCGGCGCACCCGTCCGGATGATCGCTCCAGGACGCGTTTTTCGTCGTGATACTCCAGATCCTACGCACAACCCGATGTTTTACCAGGTAGAAGGTCTCTGTGTTGATCGCGGGATCACAATGGCTCACCTGAAGGGAACGGTCGCGGAGTTTTTGCGGAGGATGTTCGGGTCAGACACTGTTACCAGGTTCCGACCGTCTTATTTCCCGTTTACTGAACCCAGCGCCGAGTTCGACTTCAGCTGTTTCAAATGCAAGGGATCTGGTTGCCGGATCTGCAAAAATTCAGGCTGGATTGAACTGGGAGGTTCGGGCATGGTCCATCCCAACGTGCTGCGAGCTGTCGGCGTGGATCCCCAGATTTATTCGGGATTCGCCTTTGGCCTCGGCATCGATCGCATGTGCGCGTTGATGTATGGGCTGGATGATATTCGCCTGCTATTCGAAAACGACATCAGATTTCTCGAGCAGTTTTCCTAAAGATAGTCATGTTGATTAGTTACCAATGGCTCCGTGAATTGTCAGGGACCGCGCTTACGCCCGCAGAACTGCGCGACCGGCTAACTATGGTTGGTCTGGCAATTGACGCCGTCGAGAGCAAAGAAACCGATTCGGTCCTGGATGTCGAAGTCCCGTCGAATCGGCCCGATTGCCTGTCGCATGTAGGTGTCGCCAGAGAAGTCACCGTTATTGAAAAAACTCAACTTCGACTACCAGCGGCGAAGTCTTTGAAAATTAATGGGAGCGCTGCGGAGTTGACGGCTGTGACAATTGACGATCCGGATTTGTGTCCGCGCTATGCCGCGAGACTCGTCCGAGGGGTCAAGATTGGGCCATCACCAGATTGGCTGGTTCGACAGCTCGAAGTGATCGGGCAACGGTCAATCAACAACGTGGCAGACATCACCAACTATGTACTTCATGAAGTAGGACAGCCACTTCACGCTTTTGACTTCAATAAACTTTCGGGCAAACGAATTGTTGTTCGCCGAGCGGCTGCCGGCGAAAAACTAAAGACGCTGGATGGAGTTGACCGCGAACTGACAACTGACACGCTCGTGATAGCCGATGCCGAGCGCCCGGTAGCCTTGGCCGGAATCATGGGTGGTGAAGACTCCGAGATCTCGGAAAGCACGACCGACGTTCTGATCGAGAGTGCTTATTTCGATCCGACCTCAGTTCGTCGTACTGCGAGGCGGTTCGGGATGGACACCGAAGCGTCGCGACGGTTTGAGCGTGGCGCCGATCGCGAAAACGTCATCCACGCCCAGCAGCGCTGTGTTGAGTTAATCTGTGAACTCGCCGGTGGTGCAGTAACGGAAGATGTGATTGACGTCTATCCGAAGAAAATTGAACCCCGGAGAGTGACACTGCGAAGCGGCCGGGTAAAAGAGCTGACCTCTCTTTCCGTCGAGCCTTCGGAAATGGATCGAATTCTACTAGCGCTTGGTTTTCTAAAACAGTCAGAGAGCCAGGATGAAGTCGTTTACGTTGTTCCGTCGTGGCGCAACGACGTTGAGCTGGAAGAAGATCTGGTTGAGGAGATTGCGCGTCACACCGGCTTCGAAAAAATAGCGTCAGAATTGCCGCCATCAAATTCATCGGGTGAGTATCAGCCAGGCGAGTTGAAGCAACGAATCCTGCGTCGTGCCTTCTACTCTTTTGGCTTTGATGAAGCGATAAATTTCAGCTTTATACCACGCGAAAATACCTCTTTATTTGGAATAGGCGAAGACGCGCAACCGGTACTGAAAAACCCGATTATAGAAGGCTCCGCCTGGATGCGAGGCACTTTGTTGCCCGGTCTATTGAACTCGGTCCGTCACAATTTCAATCATGGAAATCGCGACGTCAGGCTTTTTGAAATTGGCCGGGTCTTCAAGACTGAGGCGCCCGGGGAGTTACCGGCTGAAGATCTGTCCCTTGCGGTTATCGCGACGGGTGGTGCGTTAGAAGAAGAACGTGTACTTGCCGAGCGCGAATTAGACTTCTTCGATCTCAAGGGAGCGCTGGAAACAGCCGTCGAGTGGATGAACCTGCCGTCTCTAACATTTGAAAAAACGTCGGCCACACACTTGAGGGAAGGGCAAGCCGCGCGTATTACGCTCGCTGATGGCCGTACAGTCGGAACAATCGGCAAGCTGAGCGATGCAATAAGCAACTCATATAAATTTCGTCAGCCAGTTTTTGTATTAGAGTTGCAGTTATCCGAGCTATTAAAGTCCGGTGAAACCGTGGTCCAATACTCTCCACTGCCTCGGTTCCCCTCCATTGTCAGGGACATTTCTCTTTTGATTGATCGTAATACGCCCTTTGAGGAAGTGGTTCGTGATATACAGGGAAGAGAAGTTGCTTCGCTGAATGCGGTAAGGTTGGTTGGTACGTATGAAGGTGCAAACATACCACCGACCAAGCGTTCGATAACTCTTCGTATTGAGTATCGAGCCGACGAGCGGACGCTGCGAGATGAAGAGGTTGAGGAGACGCACGCGCAACTGACTTCATCGCTGCTCAAGACCTTCGCGGCGGAGCGGCGCTGAAAATAAATCCGGCGGGATTGCAGAATGAGTCTTGCGCTAACACACTTGAAGGCGGATAATCAGGTCGCGATTTTGAATCTTGTTCGTGGGAGATAACCCGATGGTTGGTTTGTCAGGGTTGGAAAAGTTTTCGCATCTGGAAGATAAGATTTACCGGACCATCGAACTGACTAAGTCGTTACGCCAGGAGAAAGAGAACCTCGAAAAAGAACTCGCTCTGATTCATCGTGATATGGGCAATGTCCTGAACGAAAAGGAGCGGCTCGAGAATCAGGTTGAAAAACTCCTTGCTGAGAGAGAAACCATCAGAATGAAAGTTGAAGCGATGTTGGACGCAGTTGCAGCTCTCGATCCTGAAATGGCGGAGGAGTTTAAATGAGCGCCGGCCTCGACCAGTTACTCCACAAGCGCAGTATGGAAGCCTCCAGCAGCAGTCCCACCATTCGAGTTGAGATTTACAATCAGACCTATAACATCCGTTCGGATGGCGATACCGAATACATAATTCAACTTGCTGAGTTCGTTGACAGTCGAATGAGAGAAATCTCTTCAGGTACGCTGACTGTCGATTCGTTGAAAGTCGCTATTCTTGCCGCCCTCCACATTGCCGATGAACTCCACCGGCTCAAGAATATGCATGAACAGGCCGACTCGCAGCTGGCTTCGCGTAGTGCAGAATGTGCAGAGATGCTCGATCGGCTCCTAAAAGTCCGTAATTCCTTAGAAAACGAGCAAGGCGGACCCGGAAAGCTAACTCTGGGTTAACTCGCAATTCTCAATTGATCATCACTTCCGGTTCTATTTGATAATTATCATTTGATAGTTACGAATTATTAATTATCCTTTCGGCCCGTCTCCAAATCCCCCACTCACCAATCGCGATAACAATTGGGAATTATCAATTCATAATTGATAAATATTCCCCTCTCCCGGCTACTCCTACAACCTTTCCCGGTTCTCGGCCGATAACAGACCCAAAGTAAACCGCGGGCTAAAAAGCACAAAGAGCCACGTACGGCTCGGCTGTGTTGTGTGCTAATATCTCCGCGGCGGAGGGACCTTTCTGCGGTGCTCGTCACCGAGTTACGATGATTGAGCCAACGCCGTTGATTAGGGAGACCGAGGTCGGTTAGCCAGTGCCGTTCTTCATCGATAAGAACTGCCAGAGGCGGCGACATTAAGAGGTCACCCACCTGTCTATGCAGGTTCAATTACGGCTTCGGAACGGCACATGCGGATCTCCCTCTCGCCAACAGTCCGCTGATCGGCATCGTTAAGGTAAGCAGGGTTTCTTAACGATCTGGATCGCGGCTTTTTCTTTCTTTCGGCTATTTATTCAAATGAAAATTCTCATGATAGGTGATGTTGTCGCGAAGCCTGGACGCCTGGCAGTCCTTGAGCGCATTCAAGACATTCGCGAACAACACGGGATCGACCTCGCCATCATGAATGCGGAAAATCTTGCGGGCGGCTTCTCCGTCACCCCCTCGCTCTGTGAGCAACTCTTTTCGTCTGGAATTGATGTCATGACATCCGGCAATCATATCTTTGATAAGAAAGAGGCGGTCGAATACATTCGTAAACAACCGAGACTCATCAGACCGGCGAATTACCCTCCCAATACGCCAGGCAGCGGAATGTGGACCGGTGAAGTGAACGGCGTGAGCGTGGCGGTCGTTAACATCATGGGCCGGGTGTTTATGCCACCCTCGGATGATCCGTTCAGAATCATTGATCAACTGATTCAATCGCTTCCGCCTGAGACTAGAATCAGGATCGTGGATGTGCACGCTGAAGCAACTTCTGAGAAAGTCGCAATGGGGTGGTTTTTAGATGGTCGCGTCTCAGCGGTTGCTGGAACTCATACTCACGTTCAAACAGCGGACGAGAGAATTCTTCCCAAGGGCACGGCTTATCTGACAGACCTCGGGATGACCGGCAGTTATGCGGGTGTAATCGGAATGGATACTTCGGATGTGATTGCGCGTTTTACGTCAGTGACCGCTCGCAAGGCGGAACATGCGAGCGGTCACGTCAGAATTTGCGGTGCCGTAATTGATGTAGACGAAGCAACCGGCCAAGCCAGAGAAATTCAGAGATTGAATCTCGCTCACCAGGCTTAAGTCTCTAATGCCCGCCTATGCGACGCAAGTGTCGCGCTAACTCGGTGCGCCGGGTCAGGTCATCCCCCAAATCAGGTCTTAGTCTGATGGTCTCATTAAAATCGCTTAAAGCTCCCGCTGTGTCGCCCAGGTACGTTCGGGCGAGGCTACGGTTAAAGTAGGCCCAGGCAATTTGTGGATTTCTCTTCAGGGCTTCATTGAAGTCTGCGATCGCATTTTCCATGTAGCCCTTGAACATCCAGGCCGTACCGCGTCCCTGGTAGGCAAGGGCCATGTCGGGATTGAGCTTCACAGTTTTTTCAAAGTCGGCAAGGGCCCGATCATACTGCTTGGAGTCGATAAACAGATAGCCCCGTTGATAAAGAGAGTCGGACGATTTCGGATTCAGTTCGACTGCCCTGTTCATGTCTGCCATGGCTCCTTCGGGATCGCGAAGTTCGTTTCTTAAGGAACCCCGATTGTTATAAGCCTCGAAAAGATCATTATTGATGGCAATAGCACGATCGAGATCCGTCAATGCTCCCTGTAGGTCATTGGACATCCGTTTTGCGGCTGCCCGGTTTAGATAGGCGTTTGCGAGTGCAGGTCTGATCCGCAACGCCGCATTGAAGTCAGCAATAGCGCCTTCAATATCGCCCTTTCGATAGCGTGCGACGCCTCGGTTGTTATAGGCGTCCGCTGTAAGAGGATCGATAACAGTGATGTTCGAGGCTTCTTCTGTTTCGCCTGTAAAAGAACTGGCTGCTACAGTGACTGATCGTTTACTTCGCGTTGGACGCGAGCTCAGTACGATAGCCCGGCTATAGTCCTCAATGGCTCCGTCCCAATCGCCGCTCGCAATTTTCTTTGTCCCGCTGTTGTAGTGATTCGTAGCGGAATCTGATGATTGAGAATTGACTGAAACTGCTGAGAGAATGAGAACGACGAGAGCAAGCAGCAAGTAACGCTGGCACATTGGAGACCTCCTCTTGAACAACAAGATGTGACGCTCTAGTGCCTGGTTACTTAAAACTACTGTTCACGGGCAGGAGCGCACGTAATGGGCCTCGATTCAAGAACTCGAGGTTGAAGCTCTTCTGCCAGGTGCGCTAAGATGGCGGGTGCCGACGATGCAGTCTTAGAAGCCGCAAGGCAAAACAAGCTTGTGTTGTCATTTTGAGCCTCGTTGCTATCGCAAGTAGTAACGAGGCTTTCCTATCTCAATGTGGGCCCAGTCTCGTCGATCGAGAGCGTTCGCGCGTGGAACGATTGACGTCTCAATTACTAAACGTCTGGTACTGGTCGAAAGTTACAAAAAACTACCAACCTTTCGGTCTATTTATAAAACACCATGCGAACAAAACTTGTGACAGGAACTGACGACAAAGTTGTCCAACGTTTGGTGCGAATTGTCTGATTTTTCGTTCGTGCTATTCGGGAGCGGTCTCTTTTGGGACGGCCGCGCCAGGTGAGTGGGGCTTGACTATCGGAGCTGCAAGTAATCTTTGGGCGTAACCTTCGGGGAAAGATCGAACGCGACCATCAGAGTCTGTAACGACATGGCCGGTTTCACCCTCGGCCACAACTTGTCCGTCCGAGGCTCTTAGAATTTCGTAGCCAAAGCGTAACGACCTCTTCCTGAGTTCAGTGACGTGAGTGCGAACGATTAATTCATCATCGTAGTAGGCCGGCGCTTTGTAGCGGCAATAGGCTTCCGCGACCACCAGGAATGCGTCGTCGTTCTCTTCCATATCGCGGTAAGAAAAACCGCGAGCGCGACAATAATCGGTTCTGCCTATTTCGAACCAGACGAGATAATTGGCATAATAAACGATGCCCATCTTGTCCGTTTCAGCGTAACGGACACGTAACAGCGTTTCGTGCCAAACACCTAATACATCTTCAGGGGCAGGACTTGTCATCTCACAAGCTACTCCAACTCTAAACGAGAGAAGAATAGGAAATATTCAATTCAGCTTTCAGTGATTAGCGGACTATAAGAGCGAACCAAAAATATGTCAAAGAAAATTACAAGATTCCTGGCCCTGATGGGCCTGCTGAGCCTTATATCGGCCTCAATTCTAAGTCAGGGCCGAGGTACCGCAACCAGGCCCCAGCGTTCTGAGACTGCGATTGGTCCATCCCGCAACGCGGCGATAGTAGCAACCACCGCAGCAGTGCTGAAGGAGACAAGTGAGCTTCGCGAGTTGTCGATCTTGCGAGCCGTGAAGAGTGGCGCACAATCCAGAACTGAGATTGAACACATGATTGTGAAAAACCTGGACGAGGAAAATACTCCTGCCGAGTCGCACGCTGCCGAGGGCATCCTCAAAGCATATGGACTGGTGCCAAAGGACTTTGACTATCGAGCTTTTCTCATCAAGTTGCTGACGGAACAAGTTGCTGGTTATTACGACCCTAAGGTCCAACAATTTTATCTCGCAGACTGGATCGAACTTGAGGCTCAGAAGCCGGTAATGGCCCATGAGCTTACTCACGCGCTGCAGGATCAACATTTCAATTTACGGAGATTTGAAAAATGGCCCAGGGGTGACTCGGATGCAGAACTCGCAGCGCATGCATTGATCGAAGGCGACGCAACCCTGGCAATGACTCTCTACACCGCAAAAAATCCTTTGGTAGCACTCGCGTTCATCCGTAGCCTGGGCACTAACGGAGCATCGCTCGAACAATACAATCAAGCACCAAGAGCTATCAAAGAGTCGTTACTCTTCCCTTATGAAGAAGGTTCCGCATGGGCCACGCAAGTCTACAAACGAGGCGGCTGGGAACTAGTGTCGCGAGCCTTCGACAAATTGCCTCAGTCGACTGAACAAATACTGCATCCGGACAAATACTTTTCTTATGAAGGACCGGTGAAAGTCACTCTGCCCGATTTCAAGGCCAGTTTGGGTCCGGGTTGGAAACGAATTGCCTACGATGTGATGGGTGAGTGGGGCTATTACCTGGCACTGGATGAGTACTTAAAGGATGGAACTGGGTCCAAACGTGCGGCAGCCGGTTGGGCCGGCGATCGGTTTGCGGTCTATGAAGGTTCAAATCCAGGAGACCTGTTTGTTCCCCAGATGACAGTCTGGGACACAGCGAATGACGCAAGGGAATTCTTTGACGCATATAGCCAGCGGATCGCAAAACGCTTCGCCGGCGCTAAAGAGGTGGGTGGGAATTCGGAAGATCGTCATACATGGGAAACGACAGCAGGACGCGCATTCATTGAGATCAAAGGCACTCGGGTCCTCATCGTTGAGGGCATTCCTGCAAAGATGGACCTCGATAACGTGATTCGTACTTCGTGGACGTCCCAAGCTTGATGGCACAAAAAGTGGTTAAGAAGGCCTACCTTTTGTCGCGTAGCGACCAGATGAATTTAGCCCGGTCCTTCAGGGCCGGGGAAGCGGGTCAGCCTGCGGGTCGCAATCTCATTCTCAGCGAAAATGCTTCTCTTTAATGACAGGATAATTCTCGGGAAAAAACTAGAATCGGATCTGACTGAAAGTACGCCGCGGCGCGACTGGAACAAGTTATCGAGCAGAAAGACACGCGACGTTATATGCCGATGGACCAAACAACGGGGCTTCGTCGCAAGATGAGCATCCATGAGGTTGAATAACGAGCGCTAAGTGTTGCCTCTCGTATCGCAAGTGAACAGATTCAACCCAGTCGCAAATCCTCGAACAAAGGTGCATGGAGAACGTTGCGAGATGCCGAATTATCTCGGCAGATGGATTTGCATCAAACTGCTCTTGATCAGATTCGTGAGGCTCATGTTAATGAGGTTGAAAGGCTAACTGAAATACTTCATAGCGCCAATGCGGCAAAGCGCCGCATTAGTATTTCCTCGCAATCGCTCGACGTGAATGTATCAAACGAACAATCGCTCGTTCCGATTATTCCTCACGACCGGCTAGATAGACTCCAGCAAAGCGCACTCCGCCATTGCGATGCGCTTGCATTCGAGCAGTTGGAGCACATACGACGTGAAATGCCCACTGAGTTAGGTGGTCCAGAAGCCGACATGTTCTCTTTCGCTCGGTTGAAAGGTCAGGCCCATACTCGCCCAATCAAACATTGCGGTCTCAGAAAAACGTCTTGCTGACTTCGAAAAGTCGCGTCATTTCGCAAAGTACGAAATTGATGGCGAAAAATGGTCGCTCGTGCGAGTCGATCGCCAGCGACGAGCGGCCGAGCGCGAAATAGAATTCTATCAGAGCGAGATATCAGCGTACTGTTGGAGACTTTACGGAGGACTACAAAATCCCTGGAAACTGCGAGACATTCTGGACTATCGAGACCGCGCCACCGCTGCGAAACAAACTGTAGTGGAGTATCGAGAACAGATTACGAGTCTTCAGCCAGTAAGGACTACACCCAAGTTGAAATATGCTTTCGTGTACTTTGGATTTAGCCTAATCGCCTCAATGTACTCATTTATAGATGATTCGTAGTCACCTAGAGCAAACAGGATTTTTCCCATCACGTTGTGCGACTTATCAAGGTCTGGCTTAAGACGGATGGCCTCGCGAATTTCTAATATTCCGTCTTGTGGTCGCCCAGTATCACAAAAGATAAGCGCCAGGTTCTTATGGGCTTCGGCCAAATTTGAATCCAATCTCAGAGCTTCGCGAACTTTAGGCAGGGCCGCTTTGTAGTTGGATTGCATAATAAGCGAATATGCTTCGTCGTTGATTCTTTTAGCTTCACTCTGCGCCGATAAAGGACGGTTTTCCTCGACTCGAGTGACAGGTTTATCGCCTTCGTTGGCTGATGCAGTGACAGCTTGCCAAATGCCACGAGCCTCTCGTCGCGCCGCTCGCTCGCTTTCTTGGTATAAAACAGTTAGTTGCGGTGGTAGTTGTGAGCCCTCCTTCTCATCAAACGTGCCTGCCCCATCTCGCGACTGTTGCATACCCAGGTCGGTAGTACCGACTATTGCTACGCCAACAACAACACTGGACTGGCGCAGTAATCCGATGAACTCAACATCGACACTTTTCCCGTATGCGAGCTTAAGCAAATGCTCTCGAGCAATGGGTGCGAAGGTGTCATTAGCATTAAAATTCGCGATGCCGCAAAGATGAATCTTGATTAATCTCTGGTCTACTTTTACAGAGATAGTACTTCCGTCGGGCACCTCCGCTACCTCACCGTGCACAGAAATGGCAGAAGCCCGTTCCCAAGCGCTGAAGGACACAAACAGAGACAAGAGTAATTGAAAAATGATTCTCAAGTCAGTTACCTCATTAGGATCAACTTCAGGCTTACGTGAGGAATTGGGTGGCCGGCGAGTTAACATCGAAAGTTGTGTATGAGGGGTGAAAGAGGTGGCGTATTCTTGATGAGTTTTTTGCCGAACCATCAACCTTATTGCTAAGGAGGAATACGCCGTGGGGGAAGATAACCGAGCTATCAAAAAGAAGCCAGCCGTCATTGAATATCGCAATCCTGGGGTGGCGCTGGCGGTGCGCGACGCGTTGACGGAAGTGTTGCGCAGTGGGGCGCGGGAGTTGTTACAACAAGCCGTTGAAGCCGAAGTGGCGGAGTTCATCACGCAGCATCGGGAGCTAAAGGATGAAGGCGAGCGCCAACGAGTGGTGCGCAATGGGTATCAACCAGAGCGCACCATTCAAACGGGCATTGGCGACGTGCCGGTGAAGCAGCCGCGCGTGCGTGATCGTGGGGGGAAGATCAAGTTCAGCTCGAACATTCTGCCGCGTTATCTGCGGCGCACGCGGAGTCTGGAGGAGTTGTTACCGTGGCTGTATCTGAAAGGGGTATCAACCAATGACTTCGCGACGGCCTTGACAGCGTTGTTGGGTGCCGACGCCCCGGGCCTGTCGGCGGCGACCATTAGCCGGCTGAAAGAAGTGTGGAAAGAGGAACAGCAGCAATGGTCCAGGCGCGACTTGTCGGGCAAGAACTTTGTCTACCTCTGGGCCGATGGAGTCCACTTCGGGGTGCGACTGGAAGACGCGAGCCAGTGCATTTTAGTAGTAATTGGCGCGACGGCCGACGGGAAGAAGCAGTTACTGGCGATGGGAGATGGCTATCGCGAGTCGGAGGCGTCGTGGCAAGAGTTGTTGCTCGATTTGAAACAACGCGGGCTGACAATTGATCCCAAGTTAGCGATTGGAGATGGGGCCCTCGGTTTCTGGAAAGCGCTGCCGCAGGTGTTTGGCACGACGCGCGCGCAGCGTTGTTGGGTGCACAAGACCATGAACGTGCTCAACAAGCTGCCGCAGGGACTGCAAGCGAAAGCGAAGGCTGACTTGCATGAGATCTGGATGGCCGAGAGTCGCGTCGATGCCGCGCAAGCCTTTGACAACTTTTTGTTGACCTATGAAGCGAAGTACCCAAAAGCGACCGAGTGCCTGGCCAAAGATCGCGACCCCTTGTTGACGTTTTATGATTTTCCGGCCGAGCACTGGCTGCACATCAGGACCACGAATCCGATTGAATCGACCTTCGCGACGGTGAGGTTGAGAACAACCAAGACCCGTGGTTGTGTTTCACGTGCTGGTTTGTTGGCGATGGTTTTCAAGTTAGTGAAGACTGCCGAACAAAACTGGCGTACCTTAAAAGGACACGCGCTCTTGGCCCAGGTGATCGAAGGCGTGAAGTTTAAAGACGGTCTACAGGAGGGAGCTCAAAGAATCGCCGCCTGATGAGCTGTCATACACAACATTTGACAATAACTCGCGGCGCTGGGTCCGCGTCTTGACACCATACCGGTCCCGTTGGAGCGGCGCTTGAATGTCGCTAATGGCTGGCCTCATTGGGCTCACGATGAGGCGTTCTGTGCGGATCAAAATCCAAAAAGCTGCAATAAGGCTTTTGGGCCATAATTACCAGCAACACGATAAGGAAAGAACAACGCACCAAACCGGCCGAATACTATTCTCGTGATGGAGATACCCACTTCACTTGGGCTCAGACGGTTTAGTGGGGATTCCGATCCAAAACTTTACATATAACCATTCCGTTCAGCGCGTATAAGGGAAGAAAAAGCACCATCAACAGCCAATTGGCGCAAGCTACAAAGCTAAGCCCGGAAATTATGACCCCAACTACTTAGAATCCAAGTCTTAGCTTTGTCGCAATAGTTCGATCTGATCCGTCCCTTCGAAACTTATTACTCATAAAGACCCTATACACTGGCCAAGCCTCGTCAAAGTCTAAAGGATTCGAGCAACCATTATGAGACTAAGATCTACTTCGCCGCATAAGATACATAGTCCGCATTTTGCACAACTGTTGTGAGGCCTGTTCCATCGAGATTAATTTTGCAGATGCTAAACGCCAAATGCTCTTCGACGTTGTCAATCTTCGTGAACAGAATTTGATCATTCAACCAAACTGCCGAGCTACCCTGAATATTCTTTGGCGTAATCCGTCGCAAGGTCCTTGCAGCAAAATCATAAACTGATATTACCTGTGTCTGCGGCTCGTCTGTCGTATCTATCATTCGATCAAACAACAAATACCGGCGATCGGACGACAGCGAAAACTTAGTTCCACTGGAGATCCCTCCTTTTTCGAATAATTGGTCGACCGTTATTTTTTCAATCAGTCCATTTTCAAAGTTGGCCTCATACAGTGCGTGGAGAGTATGAAATAAAACTGAGTGATTTCCTGGAGTCCACGAGTCAAGGTAGATGCCCTGATCCCCGATCAGAGCGCCCCAATCAGCAGTGATCTTTTTCTCAAGCTTTCCAGTTACCGGATCCAGCATGGCAATCGCACGCTCTTTTCGATCATTCTCGACGACCACAAGAGCGATCTTGCTCTTACTTGACCACTCCGCATCCCTGACTCGAGCTTGGCGCAAGCTATCCCAAGTCGAAATCTCCATCGTTTGAAGCTTCAGTAATCTCAAGCGGCCGAGAGGAGGAACCAATCGGCCCAGGGGCCCGTCCTTCTCTGTTATAGAAAGGAAGAGAAGGTATTCTCCGGTTGGTGCAAGCCTGGGACTAACGCCTTCGACGAGCTTCGTTTCTTTTCCGCTAGCGAGATCTTTTACATAAATCCACTGGTCTCTAAGAAAACAGAGTTTCCCGCGATTAAGGTTGCTTGTTACGCGTTCTCGTAAAGGTTCGTGAAACGGTGTATTTGGCACAAGAGTCTGAGATCCTTGTCTACGAATAGCCATGAGCACAACCGGCAAGACCAAAATTATCACGGCTAGCACGCTCAGCACCTTAGCCCTCCCAAGCGATAGCTTAATACTAGTAAAAGGTTTCATCGTTCAAGTTCTCCTAAAACTAACTATTCTCAAGGGTAGCGCTGTCGCGCCGGGACACCCGCGACCGGTTGACCAGTCAGCACCACATTATATGCGTTGGCATTCGAATAGTACCCGCCCACGCCGGCAATTTTAGTGTCTACCTGTAGATGCCCATTAACTTGCTCCAAAACAACAAAACCGTTCGGTACAGACCTGAGATAGATTGCCGCATGGTTTCCATGCGGGTAATAATTTGGGTAGTATCCGTCTCGCCACCCACTTGCTATGACCGTTCCTGGTCTAATACCTCCGATTCCCATCACTGCGGGCCCTTGCTTTAGTCGGCCAAAGCCTGCTGGTCCAAGTGGAGTGCCCTGACGTTCTAACATTATTTGGACAAGCTGCATGCAAGCGCCATCGCCGAACGGCGAGCTCGTCACCGGGCCATCGCTAGAGTCAAACCCAGGCGGTAGATCCAATTTTATGACGTACGGTCCGTCACCTTTTTCTGTACAGAAGTCCTGAATAAAAGCGAATAGTGCGGCGGCCAAATCTCCACCCACACTTCTCCAGTGCTCGGAGATCTCTGGAGCCAAGCCCAATGGGTCGGCATAACTCAACGGATTATTTCGCACATAGGAATAGACGTTGATGCCTCCATTTTGACCTATTGGATCGGGCGTGAGGAAACGACCTGTTGACTGGTTATAATAGCGGTAGGTCAAGTTTTGCAGGCCGGTCTCATTATCCGTGTAGTAACCAACCTGCGCCTTATAGCCGAATGGATCGGAAGACGATGTGGTCAGACTTGTGCCGAAAGCGCTAAACAAATGGCTGGCCAGCACGATGCCACTCGCATCACTTCTGTCACAAACGTTAGCTTCAGAGTCGAACGTGTAGAACACACTGCTACTGCCGTCGCGTCGAGAAATTAGTCCAGCAGCGCCGAAAGTATTGGTCGATATGATCGCGCCTGTAGCATCAAATTCGACAACCGGAATTACCCCGTCATAGAGGAAATAGATTCTTGAGATTGCGTTCTGCTTCCATGTACGCAAACCCTCACCGTTATAGGCGGCGGTCAGCACATTGCTGAAAGCGGTCATGCGGTTCTCAGGATCGAAAGTCAGCTGTGTACCGCTATAAGTTGTCGGATTGCCATTGCCGTCATAGGCAAACCCGGTCCCCGTCTGCTGGTTGTTTGAATTGTAGGTTTTAGTGACGCCCTTGAAGCTAATTGGATTGGCGGCTGAGTCGTAACTGAAACTGTCAGTAAACCCGCCATTCCGTGTGGATGCTTCTTGTGTAAGTTGGTTCTGGCTGTCGTATGTGTAGCCGGTGGTCCCATCAAGTGATGTTGCGCCGGGGATGCTGGCAGTGACCGAGGTCCGATTTCCGACTCCGTCGTAGGCAATCCCGCTAAAATCTGAAATCGTGGCGCTGCCGATTTGATTTAACAACCGCGTGACCTGGCCCATCGCGTTGTACGCATAGGTCGCTGTTGCGCCATTTGCGAGTGTCTGAGTTTGCAGCCAGTTGTTGTTCTGATACGACCAACTCGTCGTTTCGCTGAACGGATTCGTCATGCTGGACGGCCGGCCCGCCGCGTCGTAAGAATAATTCAACGTACCTGCCGGCGTCGTCATGGTTGCCCGACTACCGTTTGCAAAATAGGAATAGGAAATCGTCTTTGCTGAGAGACCCGTGTAGGTAGTTGTAGTGCTCAACAACTCACTAAGATTTCCGTAACTGTAGCTATTACTTCCAGTGCCGTCTATCATCCCGGAACGCCGACCGTAACCGTCGTACGTGAAGTGAATATTTAAGCTCGTCGTTGCTGGATACTGAATGTCAGTCAGGAAACTCTCTAAGTCGTTGTAGACATAATTCGTCGTGACATTGTTCCCATCTATCCGCTGCAAGAGATTTCCCGCATTGTCATAGGAAGTGAATTGAGTAGCTTCGCCTCCAGGCATCGTGATGCTCGCGACGAACCCCAGGTTGTTGTAGGAATAAGTGGTCGCATTGTTGTTGCCGTCTTTTAGTGTCTTAAGTCGGTATAGTGCATCGTAGGTTTTCGTGGCCGGCTCGGTGCTGCCGCTAATCGATAAAGATTCACCTTCTGGGCCATAGGCGTGCGTGACTTGGCGCACTTGCATGTTGCTCTCGTCATACACAGTAACAGTCGCCAAAGGACCACCAACATAAAAATAAGCATTGGTTGAGTGACTGTTGCCACTTCCTGTTTGACCAGTAGTTGGATATGTTGTCGTCAATGGCTGACCAACGAGGTTGTAGCTAAAACCGGTTTCATTACCGATCGCATCAGTGACTGAGATAGTCCTTCCCTGTGAGTCGTAACGAAGATGTGTGGTATGCCCCAGGTTGTCGGTGACTGTTAGTGGTTGACCGACTTTTGCTGACTGTGAATATCCTCCATCAGTAGTGTAGTTGAGTGTTGTTGTAATTGAGACGACCGAATCATTTCCCGGTGTCGTGACGGTCAAGAGATTTCCCAGAGTGTCATACGTGAAGCTTGTACTTGTTGTACCGGCTCCGTTATTTGGCTCGGGGCGGGTAATCGTTTGAATCAAACCGCTCGGCTCATAATAACTGAATGAAGTTTGCGGCTTGGTCCCTTCCTGAATGCTCATCAGTCTTCCGAGCGCGAAGTTTGTGTAGGACCAGGTGTAGGTTGTTGTCACATTTCTCGGTGAAGTCACAGTGAGCACATTCCCGAAGGAGTCATACGTGTAGAGGGTTGTATGGTTATTTCGATCGGCCACACTGGTGGGTTTCAAGGGATTTGCCGAGTCTGTGTAACTGGTCGTCGAACTGTGAGTAGCCGCGTCGGTAATTCCCGTATCAAGTCCGCTAGAATTGAATTTCTGCGTCCATGCCAGCGCGACATTGTTCGCTGAATCTTTCACCTGTACTTGAGTCGTGCTCGAGTTGTAGGTGTAAGCGTGTTGGTTCCCGTTGGCATCGACGAGTGACGATACTTTCCCGACAGAGTTGTAATTGATCGTAGCGGTACTATTGCCGCTTCCCGTTGGACTGGGAACGGTGATGGTGTTGAGTTGTTGCCCTTTGGTTATATCGTAAGTGTAGGTCCAGTGTGCTGCCGGGTTAGAAGTGCCTGCGGTCACAACCTGTGAAACTGTCGTCAAGGCACTCTGTACTGTTTCGTTGCCAGGAGAAAACGTGTAAGCAACTTGGCGACCATACGTATCTGTAGCAGTTGACAGTTTACCGTTGGAAGAATAGGCAAGGGTTAAAAGCGCGGTGCTGGTGGCAGCGTCAGACACTTGTGTCAGCGCTCGACTTGTATTCCAGCTGAAGTTGAGACTTTGACCGGTACGATTGGTCAAATGGTTCAGCGCATAAGTTGTTCCTGAAAGTAAAGTAAACTTCCATTGTGTCTGGTCGTTCCAAGTGATGGTTACCGACTGCCATGTACCCGCTGGCGAACCAGCCACGCCGCTTACGATGTATGGGGCACCAGCAACGGTATTGAAAGCGCCAGTTGGGCTACCTCCGCTTAGTTGCGGTGTGAGGTTTTCAGTTGCGCCATTCGGATACATCAACTTCAGCGCCCCCCACGATCCACTTGTTCCTTGAAGACTCACGTCATAGTTATGAACCCAACCTCGAGATAGTCCTGGTGAACCATACCCTCTTGGTTCTGCGACCACCTGAGCACCAACGTAACTCCTTTGGAAGAGAACAGACGGGCCATTCGGGTTGTAGATCGATAAGTCAGGATCGGGAGTATAGTTTTCACGGCCAGTTGCAAGGTTGACTGGATCTTTGTATTGAGGACCAGAAGCATTTTCTCCCGTACTAGCCAACATACTGAGCGCACCGCCGGAAGGATTGAATCTACCCTGGTAGCTAGTATCGGCCGGACAGGAGCAGCCGTAGGGCGCGTTTGGAGTCTCTTGAGGCTCGACCAGCACATAGACCATCGCCGTTTTTGTTAACCCTAGAGAATCGCGAATAGTGTAAGAAAAAGAGTCGAATCCAGAGAATCCTGAGTTGGGAAAGTATTTCCAAACACCCCCCGAAACTCCCTGTAACCACCCGTTTTGAGGTTGAGTGGCGATACCTTGAAACGTGACACTGTCGCCGTCAGGATCAAAGTCATTTTCCATCAGATTCATCTGGTAAGTCGTGTGGACTACATAAAAATCGGCGATGGCTGCGAGTTGGTTAGCAACCGTGAAGTTAACCGTCCCGATAGATACCAGTCCAAGACTGTCTTTGATCGAATAAGTCCAACTGTCTGATCCAACGTAACCGGACACCGGTGTGTATTGGTAAGAACCGCCGCCCCACGGTGTTAAGTTACCATGCTGCGGGTAAGTAACGATGCTCTGGAAGGTTGTACTATCTCCATCGGGGTCGGTGTCGTTTGATTTGGGACTAAACAGGAGTCCGCCGTGCACCGTGTAGTTGTCGGTATTCGCAACCGGCGGCTGATTGACGATATTGACAGTCACAGTTGCCGGTGAGGAGCAATTACTGAAGCTGTCACAAATTGTATAAGTGAAGCTGTCGCTTCCAACGTAGCCGTTAGCCGTTGTGGTATATGAAAAAGTTCGAGCATCATATTTATATATAGATCCATGTTGCGGCCAGGTGTACGATTGAATTGTGAAATTGTCATGATCAGGATCTGAATCATTGGAGGTAACGCTCATCAGCATGCCCGCATGAACTGTATATGAGTCGTTGACTGCAATTGGCGCCGAGTTTGTCACGGGTGAAGCGAAAGAGCTCCGAAGAACGATTGAAACGAGACAGATAATTGCGACCACAGGCAGTATTAAGATCGACCTGATTCTCATATTCGTATCTCCAGGACGACGCGCAGACACATCCCTTTGTCTGGTTGCTAAGACAACCGTTATGAGCGTGATTAACCCTAGCTGCACCAACATCGCCGGTGTAAACAAACCAGGTTTATCAATAGATTTGAGCGGCGTACTAAACGTCTAACTGAAGAGGACAAGACGTTCGACTTGTTTCGGACATGCGTGGTGACGGGAGGTTCACGCAAAATGATCTGAGCGTGACGCAGTCTAATCACGTGGTGCCATTTAGTCAAACAAAAAATTTTATGCGCTCTTTAGAATTAATCTTCAAGGACCAACAACTCAACGTTAAGCCGAGTACGACATACCTAAGAGTACCGTCCGACAAAGAGTCCCACGTGCGATTAAGCGATCTAAGTAAATGAAGATGACTAGATTGCTCCCGATAGGTTAGCCGCGAGACCTGGTTTTTAGGCTCCGTACAAAGTGGGTGTGAGTAACTTCAAATTTACCCCAATTGAAAACCGATGGGCGGGCAATCCCTTTTGGACCATGTGGCCGCGAACATGAAGGTTTCCACTTATTGACCTGTAGTAAGAACTCTTCATAGCTGAACGGTACCCGACTGGCCGTGGTCATATGCGATGGCTTGAGAAAGTATGCTGCAAGTCTTGATAGATTCTAGTGCGTCAATCGATTATGGGCGGAGCTTATCAGTAACGACCTCGCTCCCGCGAATGGGTGAGTTTCTGTTGTGCTTGTTTCTGCGAGACGAGAAAGAAGCGAGTCTTATTGGAGACTTTACAGAAGAATACGGTGAACTCACAGAAAAGGTTGGTCCTCGAGCTGCCGTGTTCTGGTTTTATAAGCAGGTTTTCACGTCTGTACCGTTTCTAATCCAACGTCGCTCCGCGACGAATTGTAATCTGCTGCTTAAGCAGTTTTTGTGCAACGCCACTCGTGACTAACCCAATGGACTTATCCATCCAGTCAGGCTAAGAAGCGCTCTTTGTCTTGGGTGATTTGATATGTTAGCTTGCTCGACTGAGGACGTCGCGACAAATAGCACCACCCGTTCTGTGTTCAGTTCACAATGAAGAAACTAGATAGCACTCCCACGATCGAGCAACCTACATCTCGCTTACGTTTACTGGCTGATGAGTTTCAGCAGCTGGCATCGCGAATTCGTACGGGCGGCGGTCCGGACAAAATCGAACGACAACATCAGCAAGGTAAGTTGACTGCCCGGGAGCGTCTGAATTTACTTTTCGATAAAGATACGTATGCCCAGGAGATCGGATTACTGGTTGCTTACGACCAGTATGATGGGAACGCTCCAGCAGCGGGAGTGGTGACTTCCGTCGGTCGCGTTGAAGGAAGAGAAGTGGTTGTGGTTGCTAACGACGCAACCGTGAAGGCCGGCTCATGGTGGCCGGAGACAATCAAGAAGATTTTGCGGGCCCAGGAGATCGCCATGCGCTGCCGGGTTCCGATTATCTATCTCGTCGATTCAGCAGGCGTGAATTTACCTTACCAGGGTGGAGTCTTCCCGGGGCAGTACGGCGCATCGCGAATCTTTTATTACAACTCGATCATGCGTCGATATTTGAAGATACCTCAAATTTCGGCAGTGATGGGACCATGCATCGCGGGAGGTGCTTACCTGCCTGCTTTATCCGATGTGATCATCATGGTAGAGGGCACTTCGTTTATGGGATTGGGAGGTGCCAATCTTGTGAAGGGCGCGACCGGGCAAACTATCGACAACGAAACCCTTGGCGGCGCACGCACCCATAATGAATTGTCAGGTGTCGCTCATTACCGGGTAACTGACGATGATGCGTGCATTTCAAAGATTCGTGAGTTTGTCTCTGAATTACCCGACGCACGGGTGGTGTCGAATGTCACCGGAAAAGCCGCGCGATCAAGTGATGAGCTGTATGACATTATCCCTGAGGACCACCGCCAGCCGTACGATGTGCGAAAGTTGCTCGAATGTCTCCTTGATGATGGACACCTGGATGAGTTTCAAGCTGATTATGCAAAAGAGATGATAACCGGCCACGCGCGCATTCGTGGGCAGGCCATCGGCGTAATTGCGAATCATAGAGGGATGGTGAAGGTGCCGGGAGGCAAGCCGCCTCGCTTCGGTGGAATCATTTACACAGAGTCAGCTGAAAAAGTCGCGTACTTCATTGAGACGTGCAATCGACATCAAACACCTTTGCTTTTCATCCAGGACGTTTCCGGATTCATGGTCGGTCCTGATGCCGAACATTCCGGGATTATTCGAGCAGGCGCTCAATTCGTTGAGGCGATGGCTACGGCGGTCGTTCCCAAAATTGTGCTCACCGTCAACCACGCATCCGGCGCGGGTTACTACGCGATGGCGGGACAAGGTTTTGACCCGGATTTTATCTACTCCTGGCCCACCGGCCGGATGGGTGTGATGGAAGGTGACTCGGCGGTCCAGGCGACTTTTGGCAGCCAGCTGGATAAGTTGAAAAAGAGTGGATCACAGCCTGACGAAGCGCTGAATGCCGAGATGGATAAAGTGCGTGAGACCTACGACCAGGAACTCGATGCTCGGTATGCGGCGGCACGTGGCTTTGTTGATGCGATCATCACACCAGAAGAAACTCGGGACGCTTTGGATTTGGCGTTGCGAACATCCAAAAATAATAACGGACCACATCTCGGGCAATTTGTCTTGCCGGCGATATTAGTTTAACAGTCAGGGCGAAGTCGGAAATTATGAAAGAATCAGTTCGCGTAGCGGCCGGACAAGGATTTTGGGGAGATCTACTCGATGCGCCGGTTCGGCAAGTTGAGGGTGGTCCAATTGACTATCTCATGCTCGACTACTTGGCCGAAGTCACAATGTCGATCATGCAGAAGCAAAAAGCGCGCGACCCAAATGCGGGGTATGCGAAGGATTTCATCCCGCTGATGCGTCGCATTCTTTCGACTTGCGTCGAACGAGACATAAGAGTTACTGCGAATGCCGGAGGCGTTAACGTAAGGGGTTGCGCCAACGCCGTTCGCGATGTCGCGCGAGAACTTGGTTTGGCGGGCAAGCTTCGCATCGGGATAGTAACAGGCGACGATATCCTGACGCGTCTTGATGAATTTGTTGGTCGGGGTATTGAACTTCGCAACATGGACACAGGTGAGCCTCTGTCGTCAGTGCTCGATCGTATCCAAAGCGCCAATGTGTATCTCGGCGCCTGGCCGATGGTTGACGCATTGAAACAAGACGCTCGCGTCGTAATTACGGGGCGTGCAACGGATACGGGTTTGACGCTTGCTCCTTTGATTAATGAGTTTGGGTGGGGTGCGACAGACTGGGATCTACTCTCCGCCGGCACGATTGCAGGCCACATTATCGAATGCGGAGCTCAGTGCTCAGGTGGCAATTGCCAGTACGATTGGCAGTCAATTCCTGATCTTGCAAACGTCGGCTTTCCAATAGCCGAAGCCAAACCAGACGGCACTTTTATTATCACAAAACACGATAACACCGGTGGTCGTGTCAATGTCCAGTCGGTTAAAGAACAACTTGTTTACGAAATGGGGGATCCGCACGAGTACATCACACCGGACTGCGTTGCGGACTTTACTACGATTCAACTCGAGGATGCCGGTCCAAATAGAGTGCGGGTTTTTGGAGTGAAAGGTCGCCCGGCCACAGAGTTCTTGAAAGTGTCGATCAGCTATTCAGCAGGCTTCAAAGCCGTAGGCACTCTGGTTTATGCATGGCCCGACGCCTACGCAAAGGCCCAGGCGGCGGATAAAATTTTGCGGCAACGCCTCGATAGGCTTGAACTTAAGTTCGATCAGGTTCTGACAGAGTTTGTCGGCGTCAACGCTACGCATGGGCCACTATCCGGTCCACCACAATCCGACATTCCCGAAGTTCAATTACGCGTGGGCGTTCGTGGTTCGGTGAAAAGCGATATCGAGAGGTTTACCAAGGAACTCGCGCCGTTAATTCTGACTGGACCACCGGCAGTCACAGGTTTTGCTGGCGGTCGTCCGAAGGTGGAAGAAATTGTTGCCTACTGGCCTGCGCTGATTCCCAAGGAAGAGATCAATCCCACAGTTGAGGTCATCGAAGCGTGAAAGTTCAGTTGCGACAACTCGCCCATGCGCGGTCGGGAGATAAGGGTGACACTGCCAACGTCGGCCTGATTGCCCTGAGCGACGATATCTATCCTATTCTCGTTCGGGAGGTCACGGCTGAGCGTGTAAAAAAACACTTCCAGGGCATTGCTAAAGGAGAGGTCGAAAGATTTGAGCTTCCGAATTTAACGGCTCTAAACTTCCTCCTGCACGAAAGTCTCGGAGGCGGTGGCACGCTGTCACTGATGACCGACGCTCAAGGTAAAACATTTTCTTCCGCGCTATTGCGAATGGAAATCGATCTGTCCGAAGATGAAGCTCGCCTGATTAAACGTCAATAGTCTAACTCTCCAATGAGCGATCAAGAATCTGCGGTCTTGTATTCAGTAGACGGGGCAATTGCTCACGTTCGGCTGAATCGTCCAGAAAAGAGAAACGCTCTGAACGATGAGTTAATTTCTGGAATAAAGAACGCCTTAAACAAAACACGCGCGGATCAGACCATCAGAGTGATTTTGCTGAGCGGTGAAGGGAAGGACTTTTGTTCAGGCGCGGATTTATCGGCGTTGCAAAAAATTGCAGTCGCTTCAGTTTCGGATAATGCAGAAGATGCGCGTTCCCTGATGGAACTGTTTCTTTTGATTCGGGAACTCCCGGTTCCGGTTATCGCCGCTGTAAGAGGTCGTGCACTGGCCGGCGGTTGCGGTTTAGCGAGCGCGTGTGACTTAGTATTGGCTGCGACTTCTGCTCGTTTCGGATATCCCGAAGTAAAGATTGGTTTTGTTCCGGCGATGGTCCTCGCAATTCTCAGGCGCAACGTTCCGGAGAAGCTTGCCTTCGAACTTCTAACACGTGGAGAAGAGATTAATGCCACGCGAGCCCTCGAGCTGGGTTTAGTGAATCAGGTCTTCGAAGATGAAAGCTTTGACGAGGACGTCGCGAGTTACGTCAAACGGTTCGAGGACTTAAGTAAGTCTGCAATTGCGTTGACTAAAACGCTTCTTTACCAGATTGATGGGTTGAGTTTTGTTGAGGCCCTCGAAGCCGGTGCCGATGTGAATGTGATTGCTCGCCTCACCGAAGACTGCCAGCGCGGCGTCGCCAAATTCCTGAAAAAATAACTGCCTTT
>Ga0070679_100001089_pt1 | contig 23753 bp, 24 predicted proteins | sample KBSC63BmetaG_FD_65652 | JGI IMG/M metagenome (GOLD analysis project Ga0070679, IMG submission 65652) | Corn rhizosphere microbial communities from Kellogg Biological Station, Michigan, USA - KBS C6-3B metaG | ecosystem: Host-associated > Plants > Roots > Rhizosphere | place: USA: Michigan... | reverse complement strand
GCGCGGCATCGCCGCCGCCATTGGCGGGATCAGTGCCGCCGCAAGCCGCCGCCTCGATGCCGGCGAGGCGCGGCGCTGGGCGCCCGGCTTTTTCGACCGGTTCGCGGCGGAGCGGCGCTTTGATGCGCTGATCGAAGGCAAGGAATGATGCCGCCGGAGATCGCGGCATTCGCGAAGGGCATTTCGGTTTTCGCGCTGCCGGTGATTTTTGCCGTGACGCTGCACGAGGCGGCGCACGGCTTCGTTGCCTACAAGCTCGGCGACGACACTGCGTGGCGCATGGGCCGCGTCACCTTCAATCCGATCAAGCACATCGATCTCTTCGGCACCATCATTCTGCCGCTCCTGTTGCTGCTCGCGTCCTTCACGGCGGGCGGCCTCTTCATGTTCGGCTATGCGAAGCCGGTGCCGGTGCGCTTCGACCGGCTCAACCATCCGCGCCGCGACATGGTGTGGGTCGCGCTCGCCGGGCCGGCGACGAATCTCGCGCTCGCCATCCTCTCGGCGCTTCTGCTCTACGCCGTGCCGTTTCTACCGGGATTGCTGCAGAGCTGGACGCTCTACAATCTCAAATACTCGATCGAGTTCAATATCCTCATCGGCCTCTTCAATATGATCCCGCTGCCGCCCTTGGATGGCGGCCGCGTCGCGGTCGGACTGCTGCCCGACGTCCTCGCCATTCCGCTCGCGCGCACCGAGCGCTATGGCATGCTGATTCTGATCACGCTGCTGTTCTTTCTGCCCCTGGTCGGACAGCAACTGCATATGAACTTGAACGTCATCACCTTTTTGCTCGAGGCGCCTTATACTTGGCTCCAGCATCTGGTGTTCGCGATCACGGGACTGTCGGCATGAGCGAGACCGAGCCCTTCGAGATGGAAAAGCCCGAGGCGAAGCCGAGCGCCGAGCTCGTCGTCGATCTCGAAGGCTATGAGGGGCCCATCGACGTGCTCCTGACCCTGGCGCGCGACCAGAAAGTCGACATCACCAAAATCTCGATCCTGCGCCTCGCCGACCAATATCTCGCCTTCATCGCCGCCGCGCGCCGCCTCAGCCTCGAGATCGCCGCCGATTATCTCGTCATGGCCGCCTGGCTCGCCTATCTCAAATCGCGCTTGCTGCTGCCGCAGCCGGCCGAAGCCGAAGAGCCCACGGGCGAGGAGATGGCGGCGGCGCTCGCCTATCAGCTGCAGCGCCTCGAAGCGATGCAGAAGGCGGGGCATAGCCTCTTCGCGCGCGATCTCCTCGGCCGCGACGTCTTCGGCCGCGGCGCGCCCGAAGGACTGCCGCGCGTCCTCGTGCCGGTCTATGAGGCGACGCTCTACGATCTCCTGAAAGCCTATGGCGAGGGCCGCGCGCGCAAGGAATCGGGCGTGCTCCACATCGAGGCGCCCGAGCTCTATTCGATGGACGACGCGCTGCAGCGCTTCGAGCGCTTGCTCGGACGGATGCCCGATTGGCGCACCTTGGCGAGCTTCCTGCCGCGCGGCCTCGCGCCCGGCCTCGTCCAGCGCTCGGCGGTCGCCGCGACCTTCGCCGCCACCCTCGAATTGGTGCGCTCCGGCAAGCTGCAACTGCGCCAGGATGCGCCTTTCGGCCCGATCTATTTGCGCAGCCCATCACACGAGACGCCATGAGCGACAGTGACACACCCGACATGACCGACGAATTGCGCCTGTTGGAAGCGCTGCTCTTCGCCGCTTCATCGCCGCTCGACGAGGCCGCGATCAAGCAGCGCCTGCCCGAGGGCATCGATCCGGCGCCGCTCTTGGCCGAGCTCGCGGCCTTCTATGCGCCGCGCGGCGTCAACATCGTGCAGGTCGCGGGGGGCTGGACCTTGCGCACCGCGCCCGATCTCGCACCGCGCCTGAAGCTCACCCAGAAGGTCGGGCGCAAATTGTCGCGCGCCGCGATCGAGACGCTGGCAATCATCGCCTATCATCAGCCGGTGACGCGCGCCGAGATCGAGGAAATTCGCGGCGTCGTCATCAGCCGCGGCACGCTCGACACGCTGATGGAGGCGGGCTGGATTCTGCCGCGCGGCCGCAAGCAGACGGTCGGCCGGCCCGCGACCTGGGTGACGACCGACGCTTTTCTCGAGCATTTCGGTCTTGCCGGGCTCGGCGATCTGCCGGGGATGGAGGAGTTGCGCGCGGCGGGCCTCGTTGGACCGCGGCCGGTCGCAACCTTGCGCGAGACGATCGGCGGCGACCGCTTGCCCGATCTGCCCCGCGCCGAGGGCGAGGACGAGGCGCCGGAGGATGTCGTGGTGGAAGAGCTGGACCAAGAAACGGCGGACCGCGCCGTGGCAGAGGCCGAAGCCGCGGCGGATCGCGCCGCCGAGGAGGCCGAGGGCGAGGCCGAGCCCGCCGAGGCAGAGCACGCCCAGGCAGAGCACGCCGAAAGCGAGTCCGATCGCTCCTGAGCCGCGCTGCGATGCCGCAGCCCCCGGCGCGCCGGCCGCGCCGCGTTGCGGGGCAGGGCGCCATCTGCCATGATCCGCCCCGTGAAAGTCGAGGGCAGGGCAGCGACATAGGCGATGTTTGATTTCGCATGGTCGGAGCTGGCGCTGATCGCTGTGGTGGCGCTCATCGTCATCGGTCCCAAGGACCTGCCGCGGGTAATGCGCATCGTCGGACAATGGGTGCAGCGCGCGCGTTCGATCGCGCGCGAGTTCCAGGGCAGCCTCGATCAAATGGTCCGCGAGGCGGAGCTCGACGAGATCAAGCGCAATCTCGACCGGGCGTCGAGCTTCGACGTCGATCACGAGATTCGTCAGGCGATCGATCCCGGCGGCGAGCTGCAGCGCTCGCTCAACGAGCCGGTGCTGACCAACCCGCTGATCGACGCGCCGAAGCCGGCGCCGACGCCGGAGAGCGAAGCACCGACCGGCGCTGCGCCAGCCTTGCCGCCGACGCCGCCCGCGCCCGATACGCCGCCGCCCGTCGCGCAAGCGGAGGAGGGTCACAGCGAAGCCGCCAAGGCGCCGCAAGCGGAGCCGGAAGCGCACCGCAGTTAGAGCCGCATCCGATATGAAGGCGAAGCATTCGATTTGTTTGTCGTCATGCCCGCGAAAGCGGGCATCGAGGGAGGCTGCGGCTCTGGACCCCCGCTTGCGCGGGGGTGACGAGAACGGAGCGATTCAACCAGCCGGATCGCGCTTTCGATGACCCAGCGCGAAGAGGAACTCGAGGAAGGCAAGATGCCGCTGCTCGATCATCTGATCGAGCTGCGCAAGCGCCTCCTCTATTCGGCGCTCGCGCTCCTCGTCATGCTCGGCCCGTGCTACTATTTCAGCCGCGACATCTATGATTTCCTCGCTCAGCCGCTCGCCGACGCGCTCGCGCATGAGAGCGGGCGCCACCTCATCTATACCGATCTGACCGAGGCGTTCTTCACCAATCTGCGCGTCGCCTTCTGGGCGGCGTTCTGCCTCGCCTTTCCGATCATCGCCAGCCAGATCTGGATGTTCGTCGCGCCGGGACTCTACAAGCGCGAGCGCCGCGCCTTCCTGCCTTATCTCATCGCCACGCCCGTGCTCTTCATGATGGGCGGCGCGCTGGTCTACTACGTGCTGTTCCCGGTCGCCTGGCGCTTTTTCCTCAGCTTCGAGAGTCCGGGCGGTCCGGGCCAGCTGCCGATCGAGGTCGAGCCCAAGGTCAGCGAATACCTCACCCTGGTGATGCGGCTGATCCTCGCCTTCGGCCTCGCCTTCCAGCTTCCGGTGTTGCTCACCCTGATGGCGCGGGTCGGGCTCGTCACGGCTGCCTGGCTTGGCAAGCAGCGGCGCTACGCCATCGTGGCGGTCTTCATCATCGCCGCGGTGCTGACGCCGCCCGATATTTTCAGCCAGGTCTCGCTGGCCCTGCCGCTCATCCTGCTGTTCGAGATCTCGATCCTTTCCTGCAAGATGGTCGAGCGTCAACGCGCCCGGCGCGAAGCCGAGGAAGCGGCCGCGGAGGCAGCCGATACGGAGAAAGAAAATACTTCATAAACAGATATTTATAGTCTATAGCTCATCTCTCTTTGCGGCCGCCAGAGCACGTCGATGTTCGACCTGAAAACCATTCGCGACGACCCCGAGGCGTTCGATCGCGGCCTTGGGCGCCGCGGCCTCGCGCCGCGCACGCCCGAGATTCTGCCGCTCGAGCGGCAATGGCGCGAAGCGCAGACCCGGGCGGAGCAGCTTCAGGCCGAGCGCAACAAGCTCGCGCGCGAGATCGGCGCGGCAAAGGCAAAGGGCGGCGATGCCCACGAGCTTTTGCGCCGCGTCGCCGAAAGCAAGGACGAGCAGGCGCGGCTCGAGGCCGAGGCGGGCCGCCTCAAGACCGAGCTCGACGCCCTCCTTGCCGGCATTCCCAACCTTCCGGCCGAGGACGTGCCCGACGGCAAGGACGAGACTGCGAACCAGGAAATCCGCAAATTCGGCACGCCGCGGCAGATGAATTTCGCGGCGAAGGATCACGTCGCACTCGGGGAGGCGTTGGGCGAGATGGATTTCGCCCGCGCCGGCAAGCTGTCGGGCGCGCGCTTCGTCGTTCTCAGAGGCGGGCTCGCGCGGCTGGAGCGCGCGCTCGGCCAGTTCATGCTCGATCTGCATACGCGCGAATTCGGCTACACCGAAGTCTCGCCGCCCTTGCTGGTGCGCGACGAGACGGCGTTCGGCACCGGCCAGCTGCCGAAATTCGCCGACGATCTTTTCCGCACCACGACCGGGCTGTGGCTCATCCCGACCGCTGAGGTGCCGCTGACCAATCTCGTCGCCGGCGAGCTCATGGACGAGGCGGCCCTGCCGCAGCGCTACACCGCCTGGACGCCGTGCTTCCGCTCCGAGGCGGGCGCCGCCGGCAAGGACACGCGCGGCATGATCCGCCAGCACCAGTTCAACAAGGTGGAGCTGGTGTCGATCGCTCATCCGGACCAGTCGAGCGCCGAGCATGAGCGCATGACGCAATGCGCCGAGGAGGTGCTGAAGCGGCTCGACCTTCCTTATCGCGTGATGCTGCTCTGCGCCGGCGATATGGGCGCAGCCGCGCGCAAGACCTATGACATCGAGGTCTGGCTGCCCGGCCAGAACGCCTATCGCGAGATCTCCAGCTGCTCCAATTGCGGCGAGTATCAGGCGCGGCGCATGAATGCGCGCTTCCGGCCCAAGGCGGGCAAGGGCACGCGCTTCGTCCACACGCTCAACGGCTCGGGCCTCGCTGTTGGGCGCACGCTCATCGCCGTGCTCGAAAATCACCAGCAAGCCGACGGCTCGATCGTTCTTCCCGCAGCGCTCAGGCCCTTTCTCGGCGGTCTCGAAATCCTGAAGCGCGATGGTTGAGCCGGCCCGCAGGCCCCCCGGCATCGATCTCGCGCGGGCGCGCATCCTCATCTGCAACGACGATGGCATCAACGCGCCGGGGCTCAAGCTGCTGGAGCGGGTGGCGCGCCAGCTCAGCCGCGATGTGTGGGTGGTGGCGCCGGAGCAGGAGCAAAGCGGCGCCAGCCATTCGCTGACCTTGCAACGCCCGCTGCGCGTGCGGCAGGTCGGGCGGCGCCGCTTCGCGGTCGACGGCACGCCGACCGATTGCGTGCTGCTGGCGCTCAATGCCGTGCTCGACGACAAGCGCCCCGATCTGATGCTCTCCGGCATCAATTCCGGCGGCAATATGGGCGAGGACGTCACCTATTCGGGCACGATCGCCGCGGCGATGGAAGCGACCTTGCTCGGTCTCAAGGCGATCGCGCTGTCGCAGCACGTGGCGGAAGACGGGCCTCTGCGCTGGGAGACAGCCGAGGCGCTCGCGCCCAAGGTGCTGCGCCGCCTCGCGCGCGTTGCCTGGCCGCGTCACTCCTTCTTCAACGTGAATTTTCCCGACGTGCCGCCCGAGAAGGTGATCGGCATCGTCGCTGCGGCGCAAGGCGGACGCAAGATCGGCGATCACCTGCTGCAGCGCCTCGATCCGCGCGGCCGGCCCTATTATTGGATCGGGCCGCAGCGCGACGAGGCGCGCTCGCCGGCCGGCAGCGACATGCGCGCGGTGGGCGAGGGCAAGGTTTCGGTGACGCCGATCTTTCTCGATCTCACCAATCGCAAGGCGCTGTCCGCCTTGAAGAAGGCGCTGGCGTGACCCACACCGAGGCCTTGGCGAAGCTCATTCTCGAATTGCGCGCCGGCGGTGTCACCGATCCGCGCATTCTCAATGCGATCGAGCGCGTGCCGCGCGATTTGTTCGTGCCGCCGCTGTTCCGCGACCGCGCCTACGAGAATGTCGCGCTGCCGATCGGCCACGGCCAGACGATCAGCCAGCCGCTCGTCGTGGCGCGCATGACCGAGGCGCTCGAGCTGACCGAGCGGCATATCGTCTTGGAGATCGGCACCGGCTCGGGCTACCAGGCGGCGGTGCTCGCCCGTCTCGCGCGGCGCGTCTTCACCGTCGAGCGCCACCGCGCCATGCTGAAGACGGCGGAGGAGCGCTTCCGGCAGCTGCGGCTGCACAACATCACCATGCGCTTCGGCGATGGCACCAAGGGCTGGCCCGAGCAGCCCTCCTTCGATCGCATCATCGTCACCGCCGCGGCGGCGAGCCTGCCCGATGCGCTGCTGCAGAGCCTTGCCGAGGACGGCGTGCTGGTGGCCCCGGTCGGGGAGAGCAAGCGCGATCAGGCGCTGCTACGCATCCGCCGCCGCAACGGCGATTTCACCGCCGAAGAGCTCGGCGCGGTGCGCTTCGTGCCGCTGGTTGCGGGCCTGCCGCGAACCACGCGGCAGCACTAGAAGACTGCGCGGCACGGCTCAAGCCGCTTCGCTGCGCCGCCAGTCCTCCGCCACGAACCGTGGCTCCGCGCCCTCGATCATCGTCTCCAAATGCTGGCGTGCGCGCGAGACGCGGCTCTTCATCGTGCCGACCGCGCAATGCGCGATCGCCGCCGCCTGCTGGTAGGAAAGCCCGTGCACGCCGATGAGGAGCAGGGCTTGGCGCTGCACCGGCGGCAGCGCGTCGAAGTGCTGCGCCACCTCGCGCATTTCCGCCGACCATTCCTGCTGCGCGTCGGGGACGGGAAGGGCGGCGGCGGTCTCCGGCTCGACTTGCACGAGGCGGCGCTCGCGCCGCTTCTCGCTGAAATAGGCGTTGCGCAGAATCGTCATCAACCAGGCTTGGAGGTTGGTGCCGGGCGTGAATTGATCGGAGTGGATGAGCGCGCGCAGAACCGTCTCCTGCACGAGATCATCGGCGAGGACGCGGCTGCCGGCGAGGCGCCGCGCGAAATTCTGCAATCGACGGAGATGTTGAACGACATCATCCTCAAATCCTACGGTCATCGCTCTTCTCCCTCTTGAACGGCGGACGAGCAAATCCGGGACATTGCCTGCGTCGCCTTGCAACAGCGCGAACGCTTGCCCCTTCGGGGCGATCAATCCCGAAGGGATCGCGAAGCGGCTACGCTAAAAGCTCGCATCGCGTGTTTGAATAGGAATTCGCGTGAATCAAACAATGACCCCATATGGGGCCGCGACGCTCGCCTTCCTCCACAATTCCGACACATTCAAGCGCTCGACTGTGACATCATCGTGTCGCCGCACCCGCTGGCGCCATCAAAGATATATTTGACCTGCGGGGCGGGCGCGCCGAGCCGGCACCGAGTCTCCCGCGCGGCGTATCTCGCGCGCTTCGCGTCGAGCCGGCAAGGCAGAGGAAAGGAAGTCGCATGCAGATCGGTGTCGTCGGCTTGGGGCGAATGGGCGGCAACATCGTGCGCCGCCTTGCCGCGCACGGTCATGACTGCGTCGTGTTCGATCGCGACGCGGCCGCGGCCCGCGCGCTTGCCAAGGATGCGAAGGCGCTGGAGGCGAGCGGGCTTCAGGACATGGTGAAGCGGCTGAAGCCGCCACGCGCGATCTGGCTGATGTTGCCGGCGGGCAAGACGACGGACGAAGCGGTGAGCGCGCTGTCGGCGGCGATGGAGCGCGGCGATGTCGTGATCGATGGCGGCAATTCCATGTGGCACGACGATATCCGGCGGGCGAAGGATTTGATGGCCAAGGGCCAGCACTATGTCGATGTCGGCACCAGCGGCGGCATCTGGGGCCTCGAGCGCGGCTTTTGCCTGATGATCGGCGGCGAGAAGCCGGTCGTCGACCGGCTCGAGCCGATCTTCGAAGCGCTCGCGCCCGGAAGCGGCATGATCGCGCGCACGCCGCATCGCGACGGTCACGACGCGCGCGCCGAGCGCGGTTTCATCCATGCGGGCGCGAACGGCGCCGGCCATTTCGTCAAGATGGTCCATAACGGCATCGAGTACGGGCTGATGCAGGCCTATGCCGAGGGCTTCGATATTTTGAAGCACGCGGCGGATGCGTCGGTGCCGGAGGAGCGGCGGCTCCAGCTCAACCTCGCCGATATCGCCGAGGTGTGGCGCCGCGGCAGCGTGATCTCGTCCTGGCTGCTGGATTTGATCGCTGCCGCCTTGGCCGAGGACGGGGCGCTTGCCGAATATTCCGGCGTGGTCGCGGATTCGGGCGAGGGGCGCTGGACCCTCGCCGCGGCGATCGACGAGGCGGTGCCGGCGATGGTGCTGTCGGCGGCGCTCTATGCGCGCTTCCGCTCGCGCGACCGCGAGAATTTCGCCGACAAGCTGTTATCGGCGATGCGCAAGGGCTTCGGTGGCCATGTCGAGCCCAAAGCGGGATGACGGGCGTGGCGGCGCAAAGGTTTGACGGACGGCGTGCCGATCCGTGCAGCCTGGTGATTTTCGGCGCCTCGGGCGATCTCACCCGGCGCTTGCTGATGCCGACGCTCTATCATCTCGCGGCGGCCGGGATGCTGCATGAGGGGCTTGCCGTGATCGGCGTCGCCCATTCCGATCTCGGCGATGACGGCTTTCGTCAGCGCGCGCAGCAGGGCATCGACGAGTTTTCCGGCGTCGAGCCGCAGCCCGAGACCAGCGCCTGGCTGCGCGAGCGGCTGCATTATTTCTCGGGCGATTTCGAAAACCCCGAAACCTATCGCAAGCTTGCCGCGAAAATCGGCGAGCGCGGCGCGGCGCGGGGCGGCAGCGCCAACGCGCTGTTCTATCTCGCGACCCCGCCCGGCTCCTTCGCACCGATCATCCGCCGCCTCGGCGAGGCCGGATTGGCGAAGGAGGAGAGCGGCTGGCGGCGCGTCATCATCGAGAAGCCGTTCGGCGTCGATCTCGCCTCGGCGCAGGCGCTCAACGCGGCGATCCTCGGCGTCTTCAGCGAGCCGCAGATTTATCGCATCGATCACTATCTCGGCAAAGAGACGGTGCAGAACATCCTGGCGTTTCGCTTCGCCAACGGGCTGATCGAATCGCTGTGGAACCGCGACCGCATCGATCATGTGCAAATCACCGTCGCCGAGACCGTGGGGGTCGGCAGCCGCGGCAAGTTCTACGACCGCGTCGGCGCGCTGCGCGACATGGTACCCAACCATATGTTCCAATTGCTGTCGCTGATCGCGATGGAGCCGCCCGTCCGGCTCGATTCCGAAGCCGTCCGCGCCGAGAAGGCAAAGCTTTTGCGCGCCGTGCAGCTGTTCTCGCCCGAAGCGGCGATGCGCGACGTGGTGCGCGGGCAATATGCCGCGGGTGCGATCGAAGGCCGGCCGGTCGCCGCCTATCGCCGCGAGACCGACATCGCGCCGGGCAGCGCGACCGAGACCTATGCCGCGCTGCGCCTCACCATTGACAATTGGCGCTGGGCCGGCGTTCCCTTTTACTTGCGCACCGGCAAGGCGCTGGGCGCGCGGCGCACCGAGGTCGCGGTGAAATTCAAGGAAGCGCCGCTGACGCTGTTCCGCGACACGCCGGTCGACCAATTGGCGGAGAATTTTATCGTGTTGCGCATTCAGCCCGAGGAAGGCATCGCCTTGCAGTTCAACGCCAAGATGCCCGGGCCGCGGCTGCTGCTCGACGGCGTCCGGATGGATTTCAACTATCGCGACTATTTCGACGCGACGCCCACGACCGGCTACGAGACGCTGATCTACGACTGCATGATCGGCGACAACACGCTGTTCCAGCAGGCCGAGGAGGTCGAGGCGGCATGGCGCATCGTTCAGCCGGTGCTGGACGATTGGCGCGACGCGCCGGCGCGCGATCTCGCGATCTATCCCGCCGGCAGCGAAGGCCCGCCCGAGGCCGACGACATGATGGCGCATGACGGGCGGCGCTGGCGCCCGATCCTGCGGCGCCCGCAATGAGCCGGCGCACCTTGCAGCGTGCGATCGCATGACGGCCGCACCGAAACCGCTGACCCTCGCCATCGATATCGGCGGAACCCACATCAAGGCCTCGGTCCTCGATGCCACGGGCCGCATGGTGGCATCGGAGCTCCGTCTTCCGACGCCCGTGGAGGCGACGCCCAACGCGGTGCTTGGCGTGATCGCCGCGGTGGCGAAGCAGCTGCCGGATTTCGACCGTGTCTCGGCGGGATTTCCCGGCTATGTCATCGTCGATAAGGGCGTGATCAAAACCGCACCCAATCTCGGCACAGAGGCGTGGCGCGGCTTCGCGCTCGCCGAGGCGCTGAGCGCGGCATTCGGCAAGCCCGCGCGCGTCTTGAACGATGCCGATGTCCAGGGCCTTGGCGTCATCGCCGGCAAGGGGCTCGAGCTCGTGCTGACGCTTGGCACGGGCATCGGGTCCGCCCTCTTCAAGAACGGCCTCCTGTTGCCGCATCTGGAACTCGGCCAGCATCCGATCTGGAAGCGCAAGACCTATGATGAATATCTCGGCGATGCCGCGTTGAAGCGCAAAGGACCGGAACGTTGGAACCGGCGCTTGCGCCGCGCCATCGGCATTGTCGAGGTGCTCGTCAATTACGACACGCTTTACCTCGGTGGAGGTAATTCCCGCCTGATCGATTTCGCGCTGCCGGAGAACGTCAAGCGCGCCGACAATATCGGCGGCATCACCGGCGGGGTGAAGCTCTGGGATCCCGCGCTCGACGACCTCTTTCCGCGGCCGAAAGCCAAGAAATAATTGGCCCGGAGGCGGCGCAACCATTCCGCCGCCGTGCCGTTTTATCCGCAGCGGTCGAACATCTTGCGGAAGTTCGAATGAACCTTTGGCGGGTTTCCATCCTGGCCGGGGCGTCGCCTCCGGGCGGCGCCGATCTCGCGACGGGCGCTCCCATCATCGACGCGCCGCACGGCGCCGCTCTGCGGCGGCCGCAGGCGGCGCGCGCATCGGAGCGCCGAGAGCGCAACGCAAACGCGGAGGTCGTCCATGCTCTACTGGGCAGCGGTCTTTCTACTCATCGCCATCGTTGCGGGACTGCTTGGCTTCACCGGCGTCGCCGCAGCCTCGGCCGGAATCGCCAAAATCCTCTTCGTGATCTTCCTCGTGCTGTTCCTGATTGCGGCGGTCACCTCGATGTCGCGGCGCCGCCGGCCGCCACCGCTCTAGCGCGGACTGCAATTATCGCATCAGGGAAAGGGAAGGAGCGATCATGAGCAATGGGAGCCACGATCTCGACGCCATCGTCAAGGACATCAGTGCATTGAAAAAGGACATCGGATCGCTCATGGAGCATGTAAAGGACACCGCGACGGAAACCGTCAGCGGCGAGACCAAGCGGCTCTACGGCACGCTCTCGGCCGAGGGCGAGAAATCGCTCGCGGCGCTGTCGCGCCGGGTGGAGGATCGCCCGCTGTCGAGCCTCCTCATCGCATTCGGGATCGGATTCATCGGCGCGCAGCTGCTGAAGCGCTGAGCCCGCTCCGTGGGCGCCCTGCTCAACTTTGCGGCGCCGCTGCTCGCCGAAATGATGCGCGCCGGCCTCGGCGTCGGCGGTGTCGCGCGGCGCGGCGCCATGGCGACGGGCTTGGCCATCGGCGCGGCCTTTGCCGGGCTGGCGGCGATCGGCTGCGCCATCGCCGCTTTGTGGATCTATATGATTCCCCTCGTCGGGCGCGGCGCCGCGCCGCTGCTTTGCGCCGGTGCGTTTCTCGTCATTGCTCTTATCTGCCTGCTCGCCGGCAAGGTGATGTGGCGCGAGCGTCCGTCGGTGGCGGCCCCATCCGCGCTCCTCGATACTCTCGGACAGATCGACCCCTCGGGCATTTTCGGCGAGCACAAGGGCACGTTTCTGCTCGGCGCGCTGATCCTCGGCCTCCTCCTCGGCAGCGGTGCCGTCTCGGGCGGCAAGCCTCCGCGGCGTTAGTTCGCGGCGCTAGTCCTCGGCGCGGCGCCGTGCCGGGCCGCGTGCGAGCACGAGATTGTGGGCGGTGTTGATCAGCCCGACATGCGAGAAGGCTTGGGGGAAATTGCCGAGGAAGCGGCGCCCGCGCGGATCGTATTCCTCGGGCAAAAGCCCGACATCGTTGCGAATGGCGAGCAGGCGCTCGAACAGCGCGCGCGCCTCGTCCATCCGTCCCATCAGCGCGAAATTGTCGGCGAGCCAGAAGCTGCACAGCAGGAATGCGCCCTCGCCGGCCGGTAGTCCGTCGGCCCGATCGTCCGACTGGTAACGGATGACGAAGCCGTCGCAATCGAGCTCGCGCGCGATCGCATCGGTCGTCCGGACGACGCGCGGATCGTCGGGCGGCAGAAACCCGACCAGCGGAATGCGCAGCAGCGCCGCGTCGAGATCCTTGCCGTCGAAGGTCTGAACAAAGATGCCGCGGCTGGAATCATAGGCGCGCTCGCAAATCTCGGCGTGTATGGCGTCGCGCTGAGCCTTCCAGGTCTCGATCGGGCCGCGCAAATTGCCGCGCTCGACGCCGCGCACAGCGCGATCGAACGCCACCCAGGCCATCAGGGCGGAATGGGTGTGACGGCGCGGCGGCCCGCGGATTTCCCAGATGCCGGCATCGGGCTGCGTCCAGCAGCTTTCGAGATGATCGAGCAGCACTTCCTGGACGCGCTGCGCATCGTCCTCGGGCTCGATGTCGTGCAGCGTCGCCAAATAGAGCGCGTCCATGATCTCGCCGAAGACGTCGAGCTGCTCTTGGGTGTAGGCGGCATTGCCGACGCGGACCGGCGGGCTGCGCTCGAAGCCGGCGAGCCAGGGGAGCTCGTACTCGTCGAGGCGCCGCTCACCGCCGATCCCATACATGATCTGGATTTCGGCCGGTGAGCCCGCGACCGCGCGCAGCAGCCACTCGCGCCACGCCCGGGCTTCGGTGCGATAGCCGGAAAGCAGCAGGGCGTAGAGCGTGAAGGTCGCATCGCGCAGCCAGCAATAGCGGTAGTCCCAATTGCGCACGCCGCCCAGCTTTTCCGGCAAGGAGGTGGTCGGCGCGGCGATGATGCCGCCGGTCGGCGTGTAGGTGAGGGCCTTGAGCGTCAGGAGCGAGCGCGTCGTCGCTTCGCGCCATTCACCCTTTGTCTTGTTGCGCCGCGCCCAGCGCTGCCACCAGCGCTCCGTCTGCTGCAGGGCGGCGGTCGGGTTGGTCGGACGCGGCTCGCGCTCATGCGAGCGATACCAGGTGAGCACGAAAGGCACGGTCTCGCCTTCGTGGATGGTGAACTCGCCGACCGTCGTCATGTCGCGGCCTTCGAGCTTGACCGGCGTGCGCAGCACCAGCGCGTCGGGACCGGCGATCGCGTTGACGCCGCCGTCGCGCCGGCGCACCCAGGGGATGACGCTGCCATAATCGAAGCGGAAGATCGCTTGCACGCCGATCCGCATGCTGCCGCTCTCGCAGTGGAGCAGGCGCACGACCTCGACCGCGTCGCGCCGCGCCGGCATGGGCATGAAATCGGTGAGAACCACGCTGTCGCGGCCCGAGCGAAAGCGGGTCTCGAGGATCATGGTGTCGGGCCGGTAGCGTCGTTCGACCCGCGATCCCTCTTGGTTGGGCGCGATCAACCACCGCCCGTTGCGCGGCTCGCCGAGCAGAGCCGCAAAGCAGGCCGGGGAATCGAAGCGCGGGAAGCACAGCCAATCGATCGAGCCGTCGCGTCCGACGAGCGCGCTGGTGACGCAATTGCCGATGAGGGCGTAGTCCTCGATGCGTGACGACAAATCGAACGAACCACCTGTTCCAATGTTCCAGCCGGGGCGACGCAGCCCGCCGCCCGCGACGCAAGCGGGACGATTCTGATCCCCGCAGGATGATAATGCAACGCGCGCGGGCGCGTTCCCGCCTGCGGCGGGCCTGCGGAGCGAGGAAGCGGTTGTCGGTGATTCCCGGCAATGCTTAAACTCGCCCAATGGCACGGAACTGGCTGCGTCGCAAGATCGGCTTCCTGGCGCTCGCCCTCGTTGCGTTGCCGGCGCTGGCGGCTTGCATGCGCAACGGGCCGCCAGCGCCCGTGACCATGGGCGAGGCCGCTTCCGGCGAGGCGCCGCAGCCGAGCCCGCGCGCGCCGGTGATCGCCGTCTCGCCGCCCGCCGCTGCCGTCGCGTCGCCACCGCCCAAGCCGGCAGCGCCGCCGGTCGCAGCGGGGCCCGCCGCTCCGCCGGGACCGCCGGTCGCCGCGCCCCAATCGCATCGCGCGCATCCCGCCCAGGTCGTCGTCGGGCCCGGCGAGACGCTTTATATGATCTCGCGGCGCTACGATGTGCCGCTGCGCGCGATCATCGACGCCAATCATCTCGAGCCGCCCTACCGCCTTTCCTCAGGCACGCGCCTTGACCTGCCGCAAACGCCGTTCCACATCGTCCAGCCGGGCGAGACCCTCTATGCGATCTCGCGGCTTTACGGTGTCGAGGTCAGCACGCTCGCGCGGCTCAATCACCTCGACGAGCCGTTCGGCTTGCGTGCCGGGCAGGCGCTCGATCTGCCGCCCTCGATCGTGCCGCCCGAGCGCAGCGCGAGCCTTCCGCCGCCTTCCGCTCCCGCGACCTCGCCGTTCGCGACCGCGGTGCCGCGCGCGCCGTCCGCGAAGCCAGCGGCGGCACCGGCCGCGCCGAAGGCAATCGCGCCGGCGACGCCCAAATCGGCGAGCGGCGCGCCGAGCTTTGCCTGGCCGCTCGAGGGACGGATTCTCGAATCCTACGGCACCGGACCCGCCGGCACGCACAATGACGGGATCAACATCGCCGCGCGTGCGGGCGCGCCGGTGCGCGCGGCCGAAGCCGGGCTGGTCGTCTATGCCGGCAACGAGCTGCGCGGCTACGGCAATCTCGTGCTCATCAAGCATCGCGGCGGCTTTATGACCGCTTATGCACACAATGCGCGGCTGCTCGTGAAGCGCGGCGAGCGGGTGAAGCGCGGCCAGGCGATCGCCACCGCCGGCTCGACCGGCTCGGTCCGGACGCCGCAACTGCATTTCGAGATTCGCCAGGGCACGCGCGCGCTCGACCCGACCGGCTATCTCCCGGCGCTCAACGCCAGCGCCAACTGAGCACAGCGAGGCCAGGCATGCCGCCGCGGCATTGACGCTGCCGCGCGCTCCGCCGCATCATCCCCGCCACGTTGACGCGGGAGGCAGGACATGCAGCGCTATACACGCTCGATCGCGGAGATTTGGCACCATTGGGAGGCGCATGCGCGGCAGGCGCTGCATCCCATGGCATTCACGCGCTTCGACGATCATCAGCGCGTCTTCGCCAAGCTCACCTCGCTCGACCGCGAGCAATGGGCTGCCGCCTATAGCGAGGCGGCGCGGCCCTTTGAAAGGGAGGCGCGGGCCGCCGAGGCGCGCGGCGATCTCGCGGCGGCGGGGCCGCTCTATCTTCACGCCTATGGGCTCTATCGCATGGCGCGTTATCCAGCGCCGAATTCGCCGGGCAAGCTTGCGGCCTATCGCAAGTCGCAAGAGATGTACCTTCTCGGCGCGCGCTCTTTTCCGTTCTCGGTCGAGCGCGTCGAGATGTCGTTCCGCGGCCGGGCGGGCGAGGGGACGCACGCGGTCGGCTATCTCATGCGGCCGAAGGAAGCGGGGCGGCTGCCGCTGGTGATCGCCTGGGGCGGCATCGACAGCTTCAAGGAAGACCGCAGCGAAGTGGCGCGGCCGCTGATCGCCGCCGGCCTTTCGGTTCTGCTCATCGACATGCCGGGCACGGGCGATGCGCCGCTGGCGGGCTCCACAGATGCCGAGCGGCTGTGGGATTCGGTGCTCGACTGGTGCGCGATGCGCAGCGAGATCGATGCGCAGCGCATCGCCGTCTGGGGCGGCAGCACGGGCGGGTATTGGGCGGCGAAAATCGCCCACACCCATCGCGAGCGCCTTGCCGCCGCGGTCTGCCATGGCGGCTGCGCGCATTATGCCTTCACGCCCGACTGGATCGAGAAGGCGCAGCACGGCTCTTACATGTTCGAGCTCGCCGAGACCTTGGCTTGCGCCTTCGGCGGCGAGAGCTTCGAATATTGGCTCGATCACAGCCCGGCTTTGTCGCTGTTGAAGCAGGGCGTGCTCGATCGCCCCTGTGCGCCGCTCCTCCTCGTCAACGGCATCGAGGATTCGATCTTTCCGATCGAGGATATGTATCTCTTGCTGCAGCATGGCGACGTCAAGGCGGCGCGATTCTATCCGACCGGCCATATGGGCTACACGCCCGAGACGATGCCGACGATCGTGCGCTGGCTGGCGGAGCGCCTGCGCGCCTAGTTCTGCGTCGCGTCGCCTCTCATCTCAATGGATGACGGTGACGCGGACATCGCCCTTGCGGTCGAGAACATTGGCCGAAACGTCCGAACCGTGGCGCCGCAGCAGGATATCGGCGCGCCCGCTGCCCGCCGAGAGCGAGCGGATGGTGACCTCGTCGAGAAACATCGGCAGTCCCGGCTCGCGGAAGCAGATCTCGCCGGAGCGGAAGTCGAGCTCGAGGCCGAAGCAGGCCTGCAGCAGCGCGAAGGGCGCGGCGCAAGCCCAGGCTTGCGGAATGCAGGCCACCGGGTAGAGCGTCGGGCCTTTGCCCGGCGCGCGCCGCGTGCCGCAGAAGAGCTCGGGAAGGCGGCGCAAATCCATGTAGCGCGCGGCATCGAACATCCCGCTTAGCAAACGCTGCGCATGCGCCTTCATGCCGCAGCGCGCGAAGCCGAGACCGATGAGCGCGTTGTCGTGCGGCCAAACCGAGCCGTTGTGGTAGGACATGGGGTTATAGCGCGGCTCGGTTGCCGCAATCGTGCGAATGCCCCAGCCGGTGAAAAACGCCGGCGCCATCAGCGCATCGGCGACCGCGCGGGCGCGCTCGGCGGCGATCATTCCGGAAAACAGCAACTGTCCCGCATTTGACGACCGCACCTTGCAAGGCCGCTTGGCGCCGTCGAGCGCAAGCGCATAGGTGCCGATGTCCTCGCACCAGAAGGTGTGCTCGAAGGCGGCTTTGAGGCTGTCGGCGGCGCTTTGGAGCTTCACGGCGCGCGCCGCCAAGCCCATCGCCGAGGCGATTTTCGCGGCATAGTGCTTCGCCGCATACACATAACCCTGCACCTCGCACAGCGCGATCGCGCCCTCGGCGCTGCGGCCGTCGGCATGAAAGACGGAATCCGACGAATCCTTCCAGCCCTGGTTGACCAGCCCGGATTTGCCCATGCGCTGATATTCGACGAAGCCGTCGCCGTCGCGGTCGCCATAGGTGTCGATCCAGGACAGTGCCGCATCGAGATTCGGCCACAGCGCCGCAACGGTTTCGATGTCGCCGGTGCGCTCGAAATAGAGCCCGGCGAGCACGACGAAAAGCGGCGTCGTATCGACCGAGCCGTAATAGCGGGCAAACGGCACCTCGCCGAGCCGGGCCATCTCGCCCGACCGCATCTCATGGAGAATTTTTCCGGGCTCGGCTTCGGATTCGGGCCGCAACTCGGTGGCTTGCGTCGCCGCCAGGAAATGAAGAACGCCGCGGGCGATCGCCGGATCGATCCACAGCATCTCGATCGCGGTGATGATGGAGTCCCGCCCGAAGGCGGTGCTGAACCAGGGGATGCCGGCATAGGGAAACGGCCCCTGCGCGGTGTCGGTCATCAGCATGTAGAGATCCGCCATGGCGCGGCAGAGGACCTCGTTGAAGATCTCGTTGGAGGTGGCGACCGAGGCGGCGCGGGAGGTCGCGGCGCGCAGCGCCCGCCGCGCCGCGCGCAAGCCGAGGAAGAAGGGGCGCACCGCTCCATCGCGCCGCGCCTCCTCCTCGCACGACACCGTCATGAACAACGACGCGCACCGGCCGGGCGGAATTTCGAGACGGAACAGCGCGCTGCTCTGGTCGATCTGCGCGGGTTTCGGATCGAAGCGGATGAGCGCGCGGCGGGCGACATCATCAAGCCCGTGATAGGTGAAGATCACCCCGTCCGCGGTCACGCTGGTGTCGATCGTTCCGCGGCGCGCCCGGCGTTGGCCGCGCACCTCGAAAATATCGGCGAAGTCGGCGGCGAAATGGAGGCCAAGCTCGACCCGCTCCGTCCGGCCGTTGAAGTTGCGAATGCCGAACCGCTCATAGGAGGCGCCTTGCCACAAGAATTTCGAGCGGACGATCTGGATCGAGTCGCGCGGCAGATGGAGACCGTCGCCGACGAAGAAATCGGGATTGGTCAGGTCCGCGGTCAGGACGGCGTTGTTGTCCTCGACAGTGGAGCTCAGCAGCAGCGGCCGGCGGCCGTTGACCAGCACGTCGAGGCCGGAGAGATAGCGCGTGTCGCGGTGATAGAGACCTTCAGGGCTGCCATCGGCGGCAACGATGTTGCCGTAGTGATCGAAGACGGCAAAGGTGTCGCCGTGCTTCAGCGTCCGGGGCCGCCGCTCGAGGATGGACGAGGTCGCGGGGATGTAGAATTGGACCGGAGGCGCCGCGCGCATCCGGTCGCCTGGAGTCTCTCCCGCCGCATCGCCTTTGCTCACGACGCCGCTCTCCAGGCGTCCGGCGACGCCGCGGCGAGCACCGGCACTGGTCCCTCGCTTCTTCTCTCGCTCGATCGATGAATCGTTAAATCACGCCGCGCGGCGCCGCGGCCTGCCATCCTTGCTTCCGTCGCCATGAGCGATTTGTACACCCTGGGATTGCCGCAGGCCACGACCCGACAGGCGGCGGCCTGTGACACGGTTGTGATCGTGGGCGGCGAAAGCGGCGCGCGGCCGCGCCTCAGCCGAGCGTCTTGCCGAGCCGGCCGGCGAGGTCCTGAATATATTGCCAGGCGACGCGGCCCGAGCGGGCGCCGCGGGTGATCGACCATTCGCCGGCCTCGGCGCGCATCTTGTCTTCGGGATAATCGAGGCCGAAATGCTTGGCATAGGCCTCGACCATCCGAAAATAAGTCTGCTGGTCGCAGGCATGGAAGCCGAGCCACAGGCCGAAGCGGTCGGAGAGCGAGACCTTTTCCTCGACCGCCTCTCCGGGATTGATCGCGCTCGAGCGCTCGTTCTCGATCATGTCGCGCGACAGAAGGTGGCGCCGGTTCGAGGTCGCATAGAGCACGACATTGTCGGGCCGGCCCTCGATGCCGCCTTCGAGCACGGCTTTCAAAGATTTGTAGCTCGTATCCTGCTGATCGAAGGAGAGATCGTCGCAGAAGAGGAGGCAGCGGCGCCGAGTCCCGCGGAGCAGGCCGAGGAGGGTCGGCAGGGAGGGGATGTCCTCGCGATGAATCTCGACGAGAACCAGCGCGCGCGGGCTTTGCGCGTTGACGGCGGCATGGGTCGCTTTCACCAGCGACGACTTCCCCATGCCGCGCGCGCCCCAAAGCAGCACATTGTTGGCCGGCAAGCCGGCGGCGAAACGCCGCGTGTTGTCGAGGAGGATGTCGCGCACGCGCTCGATGCCTTGGAGCAGCGCGAGCTCGACGCGGTTGACGCTCGGCACGGGCTCGAGGAACTCGCGATCGGCATGCCAGACGAACGCATCGGCCGCCTCGAGGTCGTTTTTCGGCCGCGCCGGCGGCGCGAGGCGCTCCAAGGCGGCGGCGATGCGCGCGAGAATCGTCTTGGTCTTTGCTTGTTCCGTCATCGCCTCGTTCCGAACCGCATCTTGCCTTTGCCGAAAGCGGCGCCATGATAGCCGCAGGGCGCCCGCTCGCAACCGGGCCGCTTGCTTGCGCTTTGCGCGCCCATCCAGTACCAATGCACCGCGCCGGGCACCGTGCCGGCCCGTGACCCGGTTTCGCGGGAGGGAGTTCTGCTCATGCTGATTTCGCCGGCTTATGCACAAGCGGCGGCAGGCGGCGATACGTCGAGCATGCTGGTGCAGATCGCGCCGCTGGCGCTGATCTTCGTCGTCTTTTATTTCTTTCTCATCCGCCCGCAGCAGCAAAAGGCGAAGCAGCAGCGCTCGATGCTCGACGCCATCCGGCGCGGCGACCGCGTCGTGACCGGCGGCGGAATCATCGGTACGGTGGCGAAGGTCGTCAATCCCGACGAGGTTCAGATCGACATCGCCGACAATGTGCGCGTGCGGGTGGTGCGCTCGACCATCGCCCAGGTGCTCGCCAAGACCGAGCCGGTGGCGGCGAAGGGTGCGTCGGGCAAGGACGACGATGGCGGTCCGAAGGATGGAGCGGCCGCATCCGCCGACGCCAAGACGCAAGAGCCGGTGCCGATGTGGCGCAAGCTGCTGGGGCTGCGCTAGCGCCGGCGTTGGATTGGCCCGATGCTTTATTTTCAAACCTGGAAGCTGGTCCTCATCCTGGGCGTCTGCCTCTTGGGCGTGCTGTTCGCGCTGCCCAATGCGTTCTCGCCCCAGACGGTTGCGTCCTGGCCGAGCTTCGTCCCGCACAAGCAGGTCTCGCTCGGCCTCGATCTGCGCGGCGGCTCGCATCTCCTGCTCGCCGTCGACATGTCGGCCGTGGAGAAGGAGCGCCTTGCCGGCCTGGTCGACGAGCTGCGCCAGCAATTCAACCTCGCCAAGATCGGCTACACCGATCTGACCAGCACGACCGATCACATCTCCTTCAACCTGCGCGAGCCCGACCGCATCAAGGATGCACAGGCCATCGTCGCCAAGGCCGATCCCGACATCGGCGTGCAGATCTCGCCCAATGGCGCCGCGGTGCTGACGCCCGATCCCACGGTGCTGGCGCAGCGCCGCGCCGCGGCGGTCTCTCAATCGATCGAGATCATCCGCCGCCGCATCGACGAAACCGGCACGAAGGAGCCGACCATCCAGCGCGAGGGCGAGGATCGCGTCCTGGTGCAGCTCCCGGGCGTCGACAATCCCGAGCACGTCAAAGCGCTCTTGGGCAAGACCGCGAAGATGACGTTTCAGCTCGTCGACACCAACGCGTCGGTTGAGGATGCGCGCCGCGGCCGCCTGCCGCCGGGCGACGAACTCTTGCCGAGCGACACGACGCGCAACGGCCAGCCGATGCAATATTACGTCGTCAAGCGCCGGGTGATGGTGAGCGGCGACACGCTGACGGACGCGCAGCCCACCTTCCAGGACAATCAGCCGGTGGTGAGCTTCAAATTCGATTCGACCGGCGCGCGGCGCTTCGGCGACGCGACCAAGGAGAATGTCGGCAAGCCTTTCGCCATCGTGCTCGACAACAAGGTGATCAGCGCGCCGGTGATCCGCGAGCCGATCCTCGGCGGCTCGGGCGTGATCTCGGGCAGCTTCACGACGCAATCGGCCAATGATCTCGCGCTGCTGCTCCGCGCGGGCGCGCTGCCGGCGCCGCTCACCGTGCTGGAAGAGCGTACCGTCGGGCCCGATCTCGGCTCCGATTCGATCCATGCCGGCGCGCTGGCGAGCGTCGTCGGGGTTGCGCTCGTCGTCGTCTTCATGATCGTGTTCTACGGGCTGTTCGGAATCTTCGCCGACATCGCGCTGTTCTTCAATCTCAGCATCATGCTGGCGAGCCTGTCGTTCTTGGGCGCGACCTTGACCTTGCCCGGCATCGCCGGCATCGCCCTGACCATGGGCATGGCGGTCGATGCGAACGTGCTGATCTATGAGCGCATCCGCGAGGAGGTGCGCGGCGGGCGCACCGTGATCTCCTCGCTCCAGGCGGGGTTCGAGCGCGCCTTCGGCACCATTCTCGATAGCCATGTGACGACGCTCGTCGCCGGCGCGCTGATGTTCTGGCTAGGCTCGGGACCGGTCAAAGGCTTCGCCGTGACCCTGAGCCTCGGCGTGCTGACCTCGCTCTTTTCCGCCATTCTCGTCACGCGGCTTCAGATCGTCACCTGGCTGCGGCGCACGAAACCCAAGGTAATTCCGATCTAGCCATGCGCCCGCTCATCACCATCCGTCGGATCCCCAATATCGACTTCATGGGGCTGCACAAGATCGGCCTGGCGCTGTCGCTGGTGCTGACCTTGGGCTCGATCGTGCTGTTCTTCACCCATGGCCTCAATTACGGCATCGATTTCAGCGGCGGCACGATCATCGAGGCGCGCACCACCTCGGGTCCCGCCGATATCGCGCAGATGCGCAGCCAGCTCGACGGGCTCGGCCTCGGCGATGTTTCGCTCCAAGGTTTCGGCACCCCCAACGACGTGCTCATCCGCTTGCAGCGCCAGCCCGGCGGCGACAAGCAGCAGGAGCAGGCGGTCGAGACGGTGAAGCAGAAGCTCGGGCCCTCGGTCGATTATCGCCGTGTCGAGGTGGTCGGGCCGACGGTCGGCGCCGAGCTCATCCGCGCCGGCGCGACGGCGACAGTGCTCGCGCTGCTTGCGATCGCGGTCTATGTCTGGTTCCGCTTCGAGTGGCAGTTCGGGGTCGGCGCCATGCTGTCGACCCTCCATGACGTGATCACGACGATCGGGCTGTTCTCGCTGTTCCAGATCGAGTTCAACCTTACGACGCTCGCGGCGATCCTCACCATCGCCGGTTATTCGGTCAACGACACGGTGGTGATCTATGACCGCGTGCGCGAGACCATGCAGCGGCATAAGAGTCTCGACTTCACGACCCTCATCAACCGCAGCCTCAACGAGACCTTGTCGCGCACCATCCTGACGGTGACGACCACCGCGCTCGCGGTTCTCTCGCTGCTCGTCTTCGGCGGCGAGGTGCTGCGCGGCTTCTCGATCGCGATGCTTTGGGGCATCGGCATCGGCACTTACTCCTCACTCTTCATCGCCGCGCCCTTGCTCCATTACATCCGCCCCACCCATGTCGGGCACGGGCGCAAAGACGCGAGCGACACGCCGGCCAAGCGGACATCCTGATTTGGACGTCACCCCGCTTGTCCCCAAAGACCGGCAGGTGATCGACAGCTACAGCGCCGACGGCTTCCGGGTGAGCGGGATCCTCCATCGCGGCGCCATTCTCGTCTTGCCGCGCGCGACGGTCGCTTGGCCGGTGGCCGCGATGACGGAGATTTCGCTCGAAAGCCTCGCGCCAGTCCTCGGCGGCGAGCTGCGGGTGCTGCTCTTGGGCTGCGGCAAGCGCATGTTGCCGGTTCCGCCGGCGTTGCGGCAGGCGCTGCGCGAACGCGGGATTGTCATCGATCCGATGGATACGGGTGCGGCCTGCCGCACTTACAATGTTTTGCTCGCCGAGGACCGGCGGGTCGCGGCGGCGCTGTTGCCTTTTGCCTGAGAGGGTGCTTCGGCGGGGAAGTCTGCCGTCATTCCCGCGCCCGCGATGGGGCGGGGAATGACGACGGAAGTCAAGCAAGCCGCAAGACGGTTTGGCCTGGCGCGCTTTATCGGGCCTTGGCGAGATTCTGGCCGACGAAGTCCCAGTTCACCATGTGCTCGAGGAAGGCGGCGATGAAATCGGGCCGCCGGTTCTGATAGTCGAGATAATAGGCGTGCTCCCACACATCGCAGGTGAGGAGAGCGGTCTGACCCTGCGACATCGGATTGACCGCGTTCGCCGTCTTGGTGACTTTGAGCTTGCCGCCATCGGCGACGAGCCAGGCCCAGCCGCTGCCGAATTGGGTGGCGCCGGCCTGCTTGAACTCCTCCTTGAACTTGTC
>Ga0070679_100001086_pt1 | contig 23766 bp, 21 predicted proteins | sample KBSC63BmetaG_FD_65652 | JGI IMG/M metagenome (GOLD analysis project Ga0070679, IMG submission 65652) | Corn rhizosphere microbial communities from Kellogg Biological Station, Michigan, USA - KBS C6-3B metaG | ecosystem: Host-associated > Plants > Roots > Rhizosphere | place: USA: Michigan... | reverse complement strand
CTGATGAGCTCGTTCATCTTGTCCTCGATGGGCTGCGACACCGAGACGAAGGTGCCCGGAACCTGGGACTCGACGCGATCCTTGATGCGCACCGAGAGATCGTCGAAGTCGTGCGCGGTCGTCCAGTCCTCGACGGGGCGAAGGCCGACCAGGATGTCGGTGTTGTCGTTTCCCACCGGATCGGTGGCCACCTCGGCCCGCCCGGTGGTCGCCAGCGCGCCGGTGACCTCCGGGAAACCAAGCAGCACTTTCTCCGCCGCCAGATCGAGGCGCTGCGCCTCGAGGAGCGAGATCCCCGGGGCCCGCCGGATCGTCACCACCGCGTCCCCCTCGAAGATGCGCGGAACGAAGTCGGCGCCGGCCTTTCCGAATCGCCACGTGATGAGGACCAGCAACAGAGCGGCTGCGCCGAGCAGGGGCCAGCGCGCCCGCACGATGGACGGCAGGGCGCGCTGGTAGGGGCCGCGCAGCCGGTTCACCCAGGCCGGGCCGTGACCCCGTGGGACGGGCACCAGGGTGCGCATGACGGCCGGAAAGAACGCGATGGCATAGATCAGGGCCCCCAGCAGCGCCGAGGCCATGGTCAGCGCCATGGGGCGGAACATCTTCCCCTCCACGCCTTGCAGCGCCAGCAAGGGCAAGTAGACGAGCATGATGATGGCGACGGCGAAGCCCACCGGCCGCGCCACGCGCCGGGTGATGCCCGCGTACGCCGGCCCCTTGGCGCGCTCGCTCAGCACCTTGCCGGCCACGCCGGCGATGACCGCCTCCAGCAGGACGATGGGACCGTCCACCAGGAAGCCGAAGTCGATCGCGCCCAGGGACATCAGGTCGCCGGTGACGTGGAAGACGTGCATGCCCAGCAAGGCGACCGACATGGCAGCGGGGATCCCCACCACCACGGCCACGGCGCCGCGGAGGCTGCCCAGGAACAGCGCCAGGACCGCGGTCACGATCAGCACGCCTTCGATCAGGTTGTGGGTGACGGTGCCGAGGGTCCGGCCGACGAACTGCGCGCGGTCGTAGACGACGTCGATGTGCACCCCGGCCGGCAGATCGGCGCGGATCTGATTGACCCGCTCGCTGACGGCCCGCACCACGTCTCGGCTGTTCGCGCCGAGCAGCATCAGGACGGTCCCTGTCACTGCCTCGCCCTCCCCGTTGTACGTGGTGGTGCCGTACCGCAGCGCCGGTCCCACCCGCACCTCGGCGACATTCTTCACCAGGACCGGCGTCCCGTCGGCGGCGATCCGGATGACCACCTGCCCGATCTCGGCGCGGTCCTTCAGCAGGCCCTCGCCGCGCAGGGTGTAGGACTCTCCGTGTCGCTCGAGCTGGCCGCCGCCCACGTTCACATTGGCTGCGCGCAACGCCGAGGTGACCTCCGACAGCGGCAGGTGGAACGCCTTCAGGCGATCGGGGTCGATCACCACCTGGAACTGCTTCAGGTATCCCCCCTGGGTGTTCACCTCGATCACGCCCGGCACACCCCGGAGGCGCGGGACGATCTCCCAGTCGAGCAGCGTCCGCAGCTGCATCGGCGAGTGACGAGTCGACCGCATCACGAACTGGTAGATCTCGCCCAGGCCCGTGCTGACCGGCGCCAGTTGAGGCGCCTCGGCGCCGGGAGGCAACACATCGTCGAGCGTGCGCAGCCGCTCCAGGATCAGCTGGCGCGCGAACCAGACGTCGGTGTCGTCATTGAAGACCACGGTGACCGCCGACAGGCCGGCGCGCGAGACGCTCCGGATCTCGGTCTGCCCAGGTACGCCGTTCAAGGTGTTCTCGATGGGCAGGCTGACGGTTCGCTCGATCTCGAGGGGCGACAGACCCGGCGCCTTGGTCAACACCGACACCTGCACGTTCGAGACGTCGGGCAGGGCATCGATGGGCAGCGTCAGGGCGGCCCAGGTGCCCACCCCCAGCAACAGCACCAGCAGCGCCAGGGCGGCGCCGCGTGCGGAGATCGACAGCTCGGTGAGGCGTCCCAGCATTTCGAGGACCTACCGGAAAAGCTCGCTCTTCAGCGCGAACACCCCGGCCTTCACGACAGAGGTCCCTGCGGGTGGACCGGACAGGATCTCCTGGCGGGCGCCGTCGCTCACGCCGACGCTGACCTTCGTCGGCACGATCCGGTTGCGGGTGGTGGCCACGAACAGCGTGGGCGTGTTGTCCACGTAGGTGATCGACTCGGCGGGGACGGTCAGCGCCTCGTGACCGCGCCCGGACAGGCGGATCACCGCCGAGACGGCCTGGCCCGGCCGCAGGCGCCGCTCGCGGTTGTCGACCAGGACGCGCACCTCGGTGGTGCGGCTGGCGGCGTCGATCAGCTCGCCGACGTGGGCCACCTTGCCCTTGATCGGGCCCTTCGTGTCGGCCACCGGCGTGACCTCGACGGGATCGCCGATCCGGACCACGCCGACGTTGCGTTCGAAGATGTCCAGCTCGACCCACACCGAGTCCAGGTTGGCGACCCGGAAGGCCAGCTTGTCGGGCGCGACGCTCTGACCGACGGAGATGGCGGCCTCGACGACGTGGCCGGTGATGGGCGAGCGCAGCACGCGTAGCCCCAGGGGCCCCCGCGGCTCGCCGCCCAGCGCGCTCAGCGCTTGCTCTGCCGCCGCCAGCGCGGCATCGCGGGCCGCCAGGGTGGCGGCCGCCTCCTCGGACTCGCGGGCCGTCGTCAGCTGATCCCTGAACAGCTTCGCCTCGCGGGTGGCATTCGTCTGCGCCGCCTTCTGGGCGGCCCGCGCCGTGGTCAGGTTGGCCTGCGCCTGCCCCAGATCGGCGCTCTCTATCTCTGCCAGCGCCTCGCCCGCCCGTACGTCATCGCCTTCCAGCTTGAAGACCCGCTTCACGAAGCCGGTGGTCCGCGTCCCCACGGCGGTCAGGCGGCGCGGATCGAACTCGACGGTGCCCATCACCTTCACGATGGGGGTCAGCGCCGTGCGCTCCACTTCACCGAAGGTCAGTCCGATCCGCCGTGCGTAGGAATCGGAGAACGTGATCGCCCCGCCTTCCTCTTCCTCCCGCGGAACGTCACGCGGCTCGGCGGCGGCCTGGGCGGTGGACGCGCGGTGCCACCAGTGCAGCGCGGAAGCCACACCCGCCGCCGCCAGCAGACCCGCGATCAGCAGGCCAAGGCGGCGCCGTCGCCGTGGGGCCCCCGCACCTTTCTTGTCAGCCTCGTCATCGTCCAGCGATCGCTCATCGACAGGACAGGCTTTGTCATCCGCGGCCGGTTTCATGGACTTCTCCCCGAGAGAGACACCAGCTCGGCGAGCAAGGACCACTCGCGCTGTTCGAGATCCAGGCCGCTGGCCCGCACGGACACCAGGTCCCGACGGGCCGTGACCACGTGAAGGAGATCGCCTTTCCCGGCCTGCTCTGTGGAGCGCGCCGCCTCCAGGGCGGCCTCCGCCGCAGGCTCTCCGTGCTCCCTGAGCTCGTCCAGCGCGCTTCGCACCTGCGCCCTCTCCTCGAGCAGGCCCTGGAGCGCGGCGCCCAGCTCGCGCCGCAGGGCCTCCGCCACATCGAGGGTGCGCGCGCGCTCGGCGAGCGCGCGCGCGTGCTCTCCTTGGTTGCGGCGCAACAGGGGGAAGGTCCAGGCCAGGCCGCCACCCAGGCGCGCCGATCCGTCAGTGCCTTGTCCAGCCGAAAGGATGACGTTCAGCGGGGCCTGGCTGTCCACGGTCTGCCGTGTGGCCTGGGCGCCGAAGTAGGCGCCTTCGCGCTCGAGGGCCAGCAGGCGCGGGTTATGGGTGACGAGCGATCCCGGATCTCGTGCCGCCAGCTCCCACAGGGCCGCGGGCGGCCCCTCGTCGTGCAGGGGAGGGGACAGCGCCGCGGGACCATCGAGCAGGCGGGCCACCCCGGCCAGGGCGCGCGCCAGGTCGGAGCGCGCGGTGCCCAGCGCCATGCGATTCCGCGAGAGCTCGACGGCGGCGAGCTTGGCTTCGCGCACCGTGACGTCGCCCCCCTTCAGGCGCGCCTCGTACATCGCCGACTCCTGGCGCGAGATCTCGACGATCGCTTCCAGGAAGCGCACCCGCTCGGCGGCGACCACGGCGCGGCCGTACCGCGCCACCATGGCGGCGACGCTCTCCATGCCGGCCGCCGTCAGCTCGGCGGCCCGCCACTCCTGCAGGCGGTCGTTCTCGGCGATGCGACGGGAGCGCTGGCCGGAGACCTCGACGGGGAGCCACAGGTTGCTTTGCCAGGTCGCCTCGGGTTCGGGGCGGGCGGCCGTACGGTCGGCAAACACCTCCAGATACGGGTTTCCGAGGGGAGACAGGCGAGCGCCCACCGCCTCCGCCTCGGCGACACGCGACGCTCCGCTCGCCTGCCTGACGGACGGCGAGCAGGAGGACGCTCTGCCGATCGCGACGGTCAGCGCCGGGAAGGGTTCAGCCCCGTACACCGGCGCCCGGGCCGAGAACACCACCAGCGCGACCAGGGCACCGGTGCCACGCAACAGGTGTGCCGTCGCCTGCCAGGGTGGCCGCGTCCGCGCGAGCCCGGTCGTGAGTGCCGCATGAGCCAACGGTCACAGGATAGTGTCTTTTACTTTGTGTACCAACTAAAATCGGGAATGGGGGAGGAGGCAGCGCGCGTGCTCGGTGCAAGCGGGGCGGGGCGCGCTCACGCGGGCGCTCCCCGACCTGCGCGCGCGGGGACGCCGTCACTCGGCGAGGTTGGTGGATTGCTGAACGGCGTCCGCGAGGCGGGACAGGGTCAGCCGGGTCGCCGCCAGTTGCTCGGCGGAGAGGGTGCCGAGCACGCGCTCCACGAGGGGCTCGATGGTGCCCGAGGACTCGCCGGCGATGGCTCGACCCCGGGGGGTGAGGAAGACCAGCGTGCGCCTGCCGTCGTTGTCGTCCCGGCGGCGCTGCAGAAAGCCGCCCGCTTCCAGGCGCTTCAAAATGCCCGAGATGGTGCTGCGATCGAGGCGCATGGCCGTGGCGATCCTGCCGGCGGTCAGACCAGGAAAGCGCGCCGCCATGCGGAGGAGCAGCCGCTGAGGGCCGGTGACGCCGATGGTTCCCAGCATCGTCTTCGACAGTGTCTGCAGCGCGTGATCGAGGGACCAGATGAGGCGCAGGAAGTCGAGGACCTCGCCCATGGGCAGGTCGGCCTCCTCACGCGGCACGGACCAGCCCCCCGTTGCGCTTGCGCGAGGCCGTCGACCGGCAGTTCACGAGGACCCGTAACAGGTCATCGATCTCGTCCTGGGTTCGCAGGAAAAAAGCAGCCCGTGACTGCGGGCTCTCCTCGACCCGGATGGCGAGCAGGCGGCCTGGCTCGTCCAGCGAGAACACGTCCTCGTCCGCCTCGTCGTCGCCGACGTAGACGGCGGTGTCACAGCCGAGACGATCGCGCGCGGCCTGCAAGGCAAGGCCTTTGTGCGGGGCGCCTTCCGGCAGCAGGTTGACGACCTGCTTGCCGCGAATGACGCGCGCCCGCGGGATCTGCCCGACCACTTCGTCGATCCGCCGGCGGGCGAGCCGTTTCTCCCGCGACCGCCGGTAGTGGAGCGCCACCGACATCCCCTTGTCCTCGACGACCACGCCCTTCAGGCCGTCCAGTTGCCCTTTCAGCATCGGAATCCACCGGCGCACCTCCTCCACCAGCGGTGCGATGGCGCGCGCCGAAGCGATGCCGTGATTGCCTATGACCTCGGCCAGCGGGAGTCCGGTCAGGTGGGTCCGGATGTCGGCGGTGGCGCGGCCCGAGATGACCACGCAGGGAAACTGGCGCGCGACCGCGCGCAGCAGCGTCCGGGTCGCTGGGCGCATCCGCGCCAGCGCGGGATCATCGACGATGGGCGCCAGCGTGCCATCGTAGTCGAACGCCAGCAGGACCTTCGACCAGGCAAATTGCTGGAGAAGCTCCACGTTGGCGCGCGCCAAGATCCGTCTCACTCAGGGAGTGAATCATGGAATCGGTTGGTGTGCCAAGGATTGGCGATGACCGTACCCGCGGGATGGGGGCTGCCTGCCCGCGGCAGGGATCGCCGTCACATCGATCCCTTGATCCCGCCGGCCAGGTCCATGACGACCGTGTGGTGCCGCCTGCCCGCCCACTCGCCGACGGCGACGACCAGTGCACGCAGCGGTGCGGCGCCCGCCGGGACCGTGGCGCTGACGCGAACCAATCCGGAATCCCGGAGCCGCTCATGTCCCGCAGCGCCAAGCCTCGGACCGCAGCGCGGGCGTCCTGAACCATTCGAAGTAGGGAGGTGTCGAGGGCCGTCGGGTCATCCTGCCAGCGTCGAATCCACGATGATCATTTGGCCTTCTTCGAGGATTCGTTCTTGACCTTCGACATGAAGGACGACTTGGGCTCCTTCTGGCACACCTCCACCAGGGTCGGCACCAGCCGCTCCGTCGCCTCCACGTCGAACACCGCGTCTTGCGGCTTCCCCTTCTTGGTGTACCCCTCGGCCCAGTACACGACCTTGGGCCTCGTCACTTCGTCGAGGCTCAGAAACTCCTCGCACATCATCTTTCCGGTCATGGCGTTGGCCTTGCCCGTGGTCCCCGCGTCGGCCGTCGACTTGCCGTTCTTGGCCATGGCGTTCCCGGTCGCCGCCGGCGTTGTGGTGTGCGCCGTCGCGCCGGTCGTGCTGCTGCCGCTGGTCTCGGCCAGCGCCGGTCCGGCGGCCAGCGCCATTCCCAGTCCGATCATGAAACCAATGGTCGTCGTTCTCATCGCTTGGTCCTTTCTCTTGGATCGTGCGCCCGGCGCATGAAGGTCGCGGACACCGCGGCCGTGCGTCCCCATGTAGGCCCTCCCCGTGCGGACGACAGGCGGGAAACCTCCTGAATCGTTGTCAGGTTTTTCCGCAGGCCCGATCGGATCGGCGGCGGTAACAAATCTCACGGTGAAGGGCTCGATCGTCAGCATTCTTTACAGCGCTGGTCGCTGTTCCGGTCCGTTGCCTCGCCGTTGACTGTCGCGAAGCGGCGCGGCCCCTTCGCCGGCCAAGAAGTCACGCTGTTTGCGCTTACGTGGCGAGGACGCTGATCCATATAGAGGCGCCATGAGGGAGCATGGCGGGGCCGAGGAGGCAGCGAGCGCTCGGGCCATCCTGGTTTTCATCGTCGGCGATCACGGCATCCTCCGGGGAGCCCTGCGCGCGATGCTCGCCCGTGAGGATGATATGTGCGTGGTCGGCGATGCCGAGGCCGGGGCGGTGGCGGTGAGGCGCCTGCAAAGCGACGGACCCGACGTGGCGGTGGTGGACACCGGCTTGGAAGGCGATGGAACAGCCGCGCTGGGCGCGGTCGCGCGGACCTTCCCCCGTGCGCGCGTGATCGCCATCGGCGCGCGCGAGGAACCTGCTGACGTTCAGGCCGCGCTGACGGCCGGCGCCGCGGGATACCTGGTGAGAAGCGCGGCGGTCGGCGAGTTGCTGGCGGCGATACGCGCGGTCGCGCAGGGCCGAAACTTCATCGACGCATCGTTCGACGCAGACGGTAGGGCACCGTTTTCGCGCCCGCGGTGTGACGACGGCAGCGCGCTCATTACCCCACGAGAACGTGAGGTGATGATCCGCGTGGCGGAGGGATACACGAACAACCAGATCGCCCAGGGGTTGAACCTGGGTGTGAAGTCGATCGAGACGTACCGGGCCCGCCTCATGGAAAAACTCGGGTTCACCAGCCGCGCCGAGTTGGTGCGGTTCGTGCTGCGCTCGGGCGCGCTGACGGCCGGCAAGCCGTTCTTTTAGCGAGAGGAGGGTGAGTTCGCATGGCAGGTCTCTTTCCGCCCTGGAGCGACACCGCGCTGCGCGTGTGCCTCTGCCTGATGGCAGGGGGGGCTGTCGGCGCGCTCGCGTTCCCGATGGTGTACGCGCGAACGCCCGAAGGTCAGGACCGCGAGAACCCGCTCGTCCAGCCGGTGGCTTTCGATCACCGCCACCACGTGCAGGACGACGGTATCGATTGCCGCTACTGCCACACGGACGTGGAGACCGCCGCCTCGGCGGGGATGCCGGCCACCGAGGTTTGCATGGGCTGCCACGCGCAGATCTGGGAGCGCTCGCCCTTGCTGGCGCCCGTGCGGCAGAGTTACTTCTCCGGACAGCCGCTGCGCTGGAACCGGGTGCACGATCTGCCCGACTTCGTGTACTTCGACCACTCGGTGCATGTCCGGGGCGGCGTCGGGTGCGTCACCTGTCACGGCCGCGTCGATCGGATGGCGATGGTCTACCAGACGGCGCCGCTGACGATGGGATGGTGCCTCGATTGCCATCGCAATCCCGAGGGCCATCGCCGGCCGGTCGACCAGGTGACGTCCATGACCTGGATCGGCGGCGGGACACCGCCGCCCGGCATCGCCCACTTTCACGAGGGACGCGGCGTGGACAGCCTCACCACGTGCACGGCCTGTCATCGATAGGGAGCTGAGCCGCCTTGCCACACATTCATCGCCCGCCGATTCACTGGAGGAGCCTGGGGCTGTCGGGTGAGCCCGATGAAGCGGTTGACGAGGCCGAATTTCCGGAGGGTGCGGATCGCGCGCCTCTCGCGGTGTCGCGCCGGCAATTCGGCAAGTTGCTGGGCGCGAGCATCGCGCTTGCCACCGGGCAGGGCTGCACGGGCCGCACGCCGGAGCAGATCCTGCCCTACGTGCACCAGCCGCCGACCGTCACGGCGGGCGTGCCCACCACCTACGCCACCTCGATGATGCTGGATGGCTATGCGACCGGGCTGCTGGTGGAGAGTCACGAGGGCCGGCCCACGAAAGTCGAGGGCAACCCCGAGCACCCGGCCAGCCTGGGCGCGGCCGGCGTCTTCGAGCAGGCCCACGTCCTCGGCCTGTACGATCCGGATAGAGCTCGCCGCCCGCGGCGCGACGGCGCCGAGGTGGGGTGGCGACAGGTGCTCGATCGTCTGAGCGCCCCCCGTGCGGATCACGGGGCGGGTCTGCGCCTGCTGCTAGAGCCGACCAGCTCACCGCTCGTGCACGCACTGGTGACGCAGGCCCGCCGCCGCATGCCGGAGATGAAGGTCGCCTTCCACGCGGCCTGCGACCGGGGCGCGCCGATCGAGGGGGCGCGTCTCGCCTATGGTCGCCTGCTGGCGCCCCAGCCCGACCTGCGCCAGGCGCAGGTGATCGTGTCGCTGGACGCGGACCTGCTGGGCACGATGCCGTTCCGGCTGCGCCATGCCCGGCACTTCGCGGCGCGCCGCCGGCAAGGGGGGCGCCTTTACGTCGTCGAGGCGATGATGAGCGTCACGGGCACCATGGCGGACAACCGCCTGCAGCGGCGCAGCCGGGACTTGCCGCGGCTCGCGGCGGCGCTGGCGCTGGCGCTGGGCGCGTTGCCCGCCGAGCTGGTCACCGCGTGCGCGCGCGTCGCGCAGGGCGCGGACGGCGCCGACGAGACGTGGGCGCGCGCCGTTGCGGATGACCTGCGCGGCCGGCCGCCGGGCACCACGCTGATCATCGCGGGCGAGCGGCAGCCTGCCGCCCTTCATGCCCTCGCTTACGCGCTGAACGAACGGCTGGGAAACGTTGCGGATATGGGGTCACCGCTCGGCTTCACCGCGCCGGCGATCCCCGGGCCGCGCGATGACGGCGCCCAGCAGACGCTGGCGGCGCTGGCGGGGGATCTTCGCGCCGGACGCGTCGACACCCTCGTCACCATCGGCGGGAACCCGGTGTACGACGCCCCGGTGGACCTCGACTTCGCCGCGTTGGTGCGCCACGTGCCCGACACGCTTTACGCGGGCCTTTACGAGAACGAGACCGCCAGGGCCAGCCGCTGGTTCCTTCCGCTCTCCCACGGCCTCGAATCGTGGGGCGACGGCAGGGCGTACGACGGCACCGTGTCACTCCAGCAGCCGCTCATTCGACCGCTCTACTCCTCTCGATCGCCCAGCGAGCTGCTGGCGGCGCTGGGCGGTGTTCGTCAACCCGACGGCCTGACGCTGCTCCGCGCGTCCTTCCCCGCGGGCGTGGACTGGGAGGACGCCCTGTCGCGCGGCTTCGTGGACGGCACGGCGGAGCCGCCCGCCCAGGTCCACCTGACCCCGGCCGCCGTGGCGCAAGCAATGGGGGCGCTGGGTCCGCCTGCGGAAGGCTCGACCGCCCTCGAGATCGGGTTCTATCTCTCTCCCACCGTTCACGACGGGCGGTTCGCCAACAACGCCTGGCTGCAGGAGCTGCCCACGCCCGTTGGCAAGTTGACCTGGGACAACGCCGCGCTGCTCGCTCCGCGCACCGCCCAGCAGCTTGGTGTCAGCGACGGTGACCGCGTGCAGGTGACCGTCGCCGGCCGCTCCGTCTCGGCGCCCGCGCTCGTGATCCCCGGACACGCCGCCGGCAGCGTGTCGCTGTGGCTTGGCTACGGGCGACACGGCGCGGAGCGGCTGGCCGAGGGCGTGGGCGTCTCGGCCTATCACTTGCGCACGTCCGCCGCGCCCTGGTTCAGTGACGGGCAGGCGGTGAAGATCGCGGGCCGCCATGAGCTGGCGGTCACGCAGCGGCACTGGACGATGCACGGGCGCCCCATCGCGCTCGCCGCCACGCGCGAGGTCTGGCGGCGCGACCCGAAGGTCGCCGAGGCGCACCGGGGTGTCCAGCCATCCTTCTTCGGGCCTCCCCAAAGGACCCCTGCCCTGCGGCTCGCCGATCCGTCCGCCGGTCCCCAGTGGGCCATGGCCATCGACACCTCCGTCTGTATCGGCTGCAACGCCTGCATGGTCGCCTGCCAGGCCGAGAACAACGTGCTGGTCGTGGGCAAAGCCGGCGTGCTGGTCAGCCGCGAGATGCACTGGCTGCGCATCGACACCTACTTTCAGGGGACGCCCGAGGCACCGACCGTGGTGCACCAACCGATGCTGTGCCAGCACTGCGAGCACGCCCCCTGCGAGTACGTCTGCCCCGTGAACGCCACGGTGCACAGCCCCGACGGACTGAACGAGATGGTCTACAACCGCTGCGTCGGGACGCGCTTCTGTTCCAACAACTGTCCCTACAAGGTCCGGCGCTTCAACTGGTTCGACTGGTCGGAGCGGCAGGCGGCGAATCAGGGCGTGGTGAGGATGCAGCGTAACCCCGCCGTCACGGTGCGGGAGCGGGGCGTGATGGAGAAGTGCAGCTACTGCGTGCAGCGGATCCGGCGCGCCGAGATCACCGCCCGCGAGCAGCAGCGAGAGATCGCGCGCGACGAGGTGGTGACAGCCTGCCAGCAGGCCTGCCCCACGGGGGCGATCGTGTTCGGCTCGCTGAACGACGAGGCGAGCCGGGTGGCCGCCCTGCGGCGCGACCCGCGGAGCTACGAGGTCCTGCACGAGCTGGGGACGCGCCCGCGGACCACCTACTTGCTGCGGCTGGACCATCCCAACCCCGAGGTGACATGAAGAGCGCGGCCGCCTCGGAGCCCGTCCTCATCGGCCAGCCGAGCGACGCCGAGCTGGGCGATCAGTTGCTGGCGCCGGTGTGGACGCGCCTGCCGCGCGGCTTCTACATCATCATGGCGATCGCGGGCCTGCTGTCGCTGCTGCTGCTGGCCCTGGTGACGTGGACCATCTGGACCGGCATCGGCCTGTGGGGCAACGACATCCCCGTCGCCTGGGCGTTCGCGATCATCAACTTCGTCTGGTGGATCGGGATCGGACACGCGGGGACCTTCATCTCGGCCATCCTGCTGTTGCTCGAGCAGCGCTGGCGGACGTCCATCAATCGCTTCGCCGAGGCGATGACGCTGTTCGCGGTGGTGCAGGCGGGCATGTTCCCCGTGCTGCACCTGGGGCGGCCATGGTTCCTGTACTGGTTGTTTCCTTATCCCGCCGTGATGAAGGTCTGGCCGAACTTCAAGAGCGCGCTCCCCTGGGACGCGGCGGCCGTCACCACCTACGCGACGGTGTCGCTGCTGTTCTGGTACCTCGGCCTGGTGCCGGACCTGGCGGCCCTGCGCGATCGGGCGCCGGGCAGGGTGAGGCGGATCGTCTACGGCGTGTTCGCGCTGGGATGGCGGGGCTCGGCGCGGCACTTCCAGCGCTATCGCATCGCCTACGGGCTGCTGGCCGGGCTGGCGACGCCGCTGGTGATCTCCGTGCACAGCATCGTCTCGGCCGACTTCGCCATCACGCAGTTGCCGGGGTGGCACTCGACGATCTTCCCGCCCTATTTCGTGGCCGGGGCCATCTTCTCGGGCTTCGCCATGGTGCTGACCCTGATGATCCCGGTGCGCAAGCTCTACGGCGTCGGGAACGTGGTCACCATGAGACACGTCGAGAACGTCTGCAAGATGACGCTGGCGACGGGGTGGGTCGTCATTTACTCGTACGCCTGCGAGTTCTACCTGGCCTGGTACGGCGGTGAAACCTCCGAGATGTACACCATGTTCCACGGCTGGACGACCGGCCCGAACGCCTGGGTGTTCTGGCTGAGCATCGCCTGCAACATGCTGGTGCCGCAGCTGTTCTGGTCGAAGCGTGTGCGGAACAACCAGTGGCTGGTCTGGGTGATGTCCCTGGCCATCAACGTCGGGATGTGGTCGGAGCGCTTCTCGATCATCGTGCTCTCGCTGCAGCGCGATTACCTGCCCTCGTCCTGGCACGGGTACCGGCCGACGATGGTCGATTGGGGAATCCTGGCGGGCACCATCGGCCTGTTCACGTTCCTGTTCATGGTCTTCCTGCGGTTCGTCCCGTTCATCCCGGTGCAGGACATGAAAGAGCTGGCGGCCGAGCTGCGCGGGTCGCGCGCCTCGGGGACGGCCGATGACCGGAAGGAGAGCGCCTGATGCGCGGCGGGCTGCTGGCCGAGTTCGCCGACGCGGAGGCGCTGCTGGCCGCGATCCCGCGCCTGATGGAGCATGGTTACGCGGCGGTCGACGCCTTCACGCCCCGTCCCGTCGAGGGGCTGGACGAGGCGCTGCGATTGCGGCGCCCGCGCCTGAACTGGTTCGTCTTCCTCGTCGGGCTGGCCATGGCGCTGCTGGGGCTGGGCGTGCAGTGGTTCTGCAATGCCTGGAGCTATCCCTTGCACGTGGGCGGCCGGCCGGCGTTCGCGCTGCCGGCCTTCGTCCCCATCATGTTCGAGTCCGCCGTGCTGTTCGGCTCCTTCGCCGCGTTCTTCGGCCTGTTCTACCTGATCGGGCTGCCCCGCCTGCACCATCCGCTGTTCGACGTCGAGGGGTTCGAGCGCGCCTCGCACGACCGGTATTTCCTGGCGGTCGACGCCCGGGATCCGCACTTCGACCGGGGCGCCACCGGACGGCTGCTGGCGGACACCGCGCCGTTGCGCGTCGTCCCCTTTGGGAGGCTGCCGTGAAGCCTGGATGGTGGGTGGGGGCCGTAGCGGTGTTGGTGTCCGCGAGCGGTTGCGACACTGGACTGCCCAGCCCCGACTTCGAGCGGATGCTCGATCAGCAGAAGGCGCGGCCTTACCGCGCCGAGAGCGAGCTCCCCGAGGGGATGGTGATGCAACCACCGCCCGCTGGGACCGCCCCGTACCGTGCCCAGGCGGATCGGCGGCTCCGCCTCGAGCATCCGGCGCGGATGACCGGCAGGGACGCGTCCGGCGCCGATCTCGCGGAGGTCCCGCTGCCCGTGACGCCGGCGCTGCTCGAGCGTGGCCGGCACCACTTCGAGATCTTGTGCGCGGCCTGCCACGGTCTGCAGGGAGACGGGCTGTCCGAGGTGGCGCGCCACATGGATGAGCGCAAGCCCCCGTCGCTGATCGACGGACGCGTGCGGGGATTCGCGGCGGGCCGAATCTTCCGGGTGATCGGCGAGGGATACGGGCTGATGCCCAGCTACGCGCGGGTGCTGGAGCCCTCGGCCCGGTGGGCGGTGGTCGGGTATGTGCGGGCGCTGCAGCTCAGCCAGGCGGTGGCGCTCTCCTCCCTTCCCCCCCCGTTGCGGCGCGAAGCCGAGGCGGGGTTGCCATGAGCGCGGTGGGCAATCTGGATCCCGCGACGTCATCCATCGATCAGGCGGTCCGCGCGAACGCTGTCCCGTTTCGTGGCGGGGGCCGGTGGCTCTGGGGGGGCCTCGCCGCGGGCCTGCTTGGTACGGCCGGGCTGGTGGCGGGGCTGTCGCTGGACGCCACGCAGGTCGCCTTCTCCTGGCTGGTCGCGTACACGTGGGCGCTGACGATCGTGCTGGGAACGGCGGCCTTCCTGATGGCCTGTCACACGATGGGCGCGACCTGGCCCACCGCCATTCGCAGGCTGGGCGAGGCGATCGTGGCCGTCATGCCGCTGCTCGCCCTGATGGTGATCCCGTTGCTGCTGGGGCTGTCGCGGCTCTATCCCTGGATGCACCCCGACGCCGTCAGCGACGCCCACGTCCGCGAGCTGGTGCGCCACAAGCTGCCGCTCATGAACCGGCCCTTCGTGGTGGCCCGCTCGGCGCTCTACGTCGTCGTCTGGGGCGGCGTGTGCTGGGGACTCAGGCACTACTCGCTAGCCTCGGACGGCCCCCGCGGGCGAGATCGGACCGGCCGCCTGCAGGCCTTCTCGGCCCTGTTGCTCCCGGCGCTGGGCATCACGGGGAGCTGGGCGGCGTTCGACTGGGTGATGTCGCTGTCGCCCGACTGGTACTCGACGATGTTCGGGTTGTACGTGCTGGCCGGCGGCTTTCTGGGCGGTCTGGCCCTGCTGGTGATCCTGACGGTGGACGCGCAGAGCAAGGGACGGCTGCACGGGATCTTGCCGTCGCACCACTATGCGCTGGGGCGATTGTTGCTGGCCTTCGTCGTGTTCTGGGCCTACGTCGCCTATTTCCAGTTCTTTCTCATCTGGATCGCCGACAAGCCGCTCGAGGCGCGCTGGTACCTGGACCGCGTCCACGGCGGCTGCGCCTGGGTCAGCGGGTTCCTGGTCTTCGGTCAATTCCTGCTGCCGTTCTTCCTGCTGCTGCCTTACGCCTTCAAGTGGCGGCCCCGCGGGCTGCGCCTGATCGGCTGGTGGTTGTTGCTCGCGCACTACATCGATGTCCACTGGCTGATCGCGCCGGCGCGCGGACGGGCGGCGCCCGTCTTTCACTGGCTGGACGGGGCGGCGTTGCTCTGCGTGGGGGGCTTCGCCGTCGCGTTCGCGGTGTGGTGCCAGCGTGGCCACGCCCTGGCCGCCACGGCCGATCCCCATTACCCCCAGGCGCTGCGGTACCACTCGAAATGAACGACACCTCCTCTCAGCGCCCCTCGCGGGCGCACGAAGCCCCCGAAGGGATCGCCGCCTGGCGCGTGACGGCGACCTTCCTGCTGACGTTCTGCCTGGGTGGCGCGCTGGCGGCGGGCGCGTACCTGTTGTTGCGGACCCGGCAGGAGCGGGCCCGTCCAGCGGGGCAATTCACGGAGGCGAACCTGACCCTGCGTGAGCGCGTCTCCGAGGTGCTGCAACAGCCATACGACGTGGCGCACCCGATCCCGGACGCCAAGCAGCGAGCGGCCGACGCCTTGGAGCACTTCGGATGGGTCGACAGACAGCGGGCCATCATCCGCATACCGGTGAGCCGCGCCATGCAGTGGATGGCCGCTCGCCACACCACCGCCCTCGACGGGGGAGGGACGGCGCCATGATTCGAGCGAAGCGCGCCCGCCGCAGACGGTGGTTGCTGGTGGTGGTGGCTGCCATCCTGGCGGGTTGCGGCCGCCGACCGGCGGCTCCCCCGCGCGAGCCCCGGGCCGCCCTGCGCGCCCCGCCCGCCGTGGCGCAGGTCGACATCGAAGAGCACCTGGGCAGGCGGTTGCCGCCCGACCTCGCGTTCGTCGATCAGGACGGGCGTCGGGTGCTCACGCGCGAGCTGTTCACCGACGGGCGCCCTGTGGTGATGGTGCTGGCGTACTTTCGTTGCCCGATGCTGTGCGATCTGGTGCAGCAGGGCGTGGCCGCGTCGGTGCGCGCCAGCGGCCTGCGCCCCGGAACGGACCTGCGGGTGGTGACCGTCAGCATCGACCCGCAGGACACCCTGGGGAACGCGCGGCTGCGCCGGAACGGCCTGCTGCAAGCCATGGGCGCGCCGAAAGACGCCCCCGGCGAGCCATGGCGCGTCCTGACCGGCGCCGCGCCGGACATCCGGGCGCTGGCCGACGCGCTGGGGTTTCGATACGCGTACGATCCCGGCAGCCGCCAGTACGCCCACCCCGCCTGCGCCTTCGTGCTGACGCCGGATGGCCGTATCTCTCGCTATTTGTACGGGACGACGTTCCGGCCCTTCGACATGCGCTTGGCGGTGGTGGAGGCCGCGCAGGGGAAGGTGGGCACCATCGTCGATCGGGTGCTGCTGACGTGCTTCCGCTACGATCCCAGCGCCCGCAAGTATGGCGTCTACGTCCTCGGGGTGATGCGCGGAGGCTCCGCCGCCGTGCTGCTGCTGTTCGGGCTGGGCCTGGCGGCGATGGTGCGTCGCAACCGACGCGGTAACCCCCAGCCCGGGCAGGGGGCGCCATGAATCAGTTGATGCGCAAGCTGCTGTTCCTGCCGCCGCAGGCCTCGTCCATGGCGGGCGAGATCGACGCGCTTCACTACGTCGTGATCCTGACGACCCTGCTGGGGGCGGCCCTCACGACGGCGGTGGCGGTGTTCTTCGTCGTCAAGTACAGGGCGCGTGGGCCCGAGGCCGAGCGGCCGCGCGAGAAGCCCGCCCCGCGCCCGCCCGTCTGGTTCGAGGTGGTCGTGGTGGTCGGGCTGTTCGGACTGTTCGTCCTGTGGTGGATCGTCGGCTTCTCCCAGTACGTCCGCGCGCGCGTGGCGCCGCCGGACACGCTGGACGTCTACGTTACCGCCAAGCAATGGATGTGGAAGTTCGCCTACCCGGACGGCCACAGCAGCCTGGGCACGCTGTTCGTCCCGCAGGGCCGTCCCGTGAAACTGATCATGACCTCGCGCGACGTGATCCACAGCTTCTACGTGCCCGACTTCCGCGCCAAGCAAGACGTCATCCCCGGGCGCTACACGACGATCTGGTTCACGGCCACGATCGAGGGGGCCCACCAGATCCTGTGCGCGGAGTACTGCGGCACCGGGCACTCGACCATGCGCGGCCAGGTCGTGGCGCTGGCGCCGGCCGACTACGCGCGGTGGGTGGGTCAGGCGGCGGCGCAGGATCTGTCGTCGTTTCCGGACGCGGGCGGGGCCGCGACCGGGGCACCCTCGATGGCGCGGGTGGGCGAGCGCGTGGCCGCGGATCGCGGTTGCCTGCGCTGTCACACCGTCGACGGCACGCCGCACATCGGGCCCACCTGGGCGGGGCTGTATGGCTCGTCGGTTCCCCTGGCCGACGGGCAGGCGGTCCTGGCCGACGAGCCCTATTTGACCGAGTCGATGATGGACCCGCTGGCGAAGGTCCGGCGGGGATTCCGGCCCGTGATGCCCAGCTACCAGGGCCTGCTGCAGGCGCCGGAGGCGGCGGCCGTGGTCGAGTTCATCAAGTCGCTTCGGGACGTGCCGCCCGCGGCGGCGGGTCCCATGCCGCCCCCGACCGGACCTTTGCCCAGCCAACCGGTGACGCCATGACCATGAGCGAGGTGATCGCAGCTCCCGAACGCGGCGGTGACGGCGCGGCGGCGACAGGGGATGTCCCGCCCGACTATCTGCGCGCGGCCAGCGGGGTGCGGTCGTGGTTGACCACGACGGACCACAAGCGGATCGCCCTGATGTTCTACGTGGTGGTGCTGGTGATGTTCATGGTGGGCGGGCTGTTCGCCCTGGCGCTGCGGGTCGAGTTGCTCACCCCGCGGCGCACGGTCATGGACGCCATGACCTACAACCGGATGTTCACGCTGCACGGCGTGACCATGGTCTGGATGTTCCTGATCCCTGCCATCCCCGCGGTGTTCGGCAATTTCATCCTGCCCATGCAGCTGGGCGCGAAGGATCTGGCGTTTCCCCGCCTGAACCTGGCCAGCTTCTACGTCTACGTGTCGGGTCTGCTGATCACGCTCGGCGGCATGCTGGCCGGGGGGACCGACACGGGCTGGACGTTCTACACGCCTTACAGCGACAGCTCGCCCACCCGCTTGTTGCCCGTGGTGTCGGGCGTGTTCGTGCTGGGCATCTCCACGATCATGACGGGGATCAACTTCATCGCCACCACCCACATGCTGCGTGCGCCCGGGATCACCTGGCGCCGGATTCCCCTGTTCACCTGGACCATCTACGGCACCAGCATCATCATGGTCCTGGCCACGCCCGTGCTGGGTCTGGCCCTGGCGTTGGTCGGCGTCGATCACGTGTTGCACCTGGGCATCTTCGATCCCGCCGTGGGTGGAGACCCGGTGCTGTTTCAGCACCTGTTCTGGTTCTACTCCCACCCCGCGGTGTACATCATGATCCTGCCCGCCATGGGGGTGATCAGCGAGGTGGTGCCGACCTTCGCCCAGCGCCGGCCGTCGTCGTACATGGCCATCGCCATGTCGACGCTGGGCATCGCGCTGGTGGGTTTTCTCACCTGGGGGCACCACATGTTCGTGGCAGGCATCTCCGAGCTGGACGCGGGGATCTTCGGCGCGTTGTCGATGTTCGTGGCGGTGTTCTCGGCGCTGAAGGTGTTCACCTGGGTGGCCACGCTGTACAAGGGCAGGATTCGCCTGGGGACGCCGCTGCTGTACTTCTTCGGGTTCCTGTTCCTGTTCGTGTTCGGCGGCATGACCGGGGTGGCCGTCGCCACGCAATCCCTCGACATCCACTGGCACGACACCTACTTCGTGGTCGCGCACTTCCACTTCGTGATGGTGGGCGGCAGCGTGACTGCTTTCCTCGCCGCCGCCCATTACTGGTTTCCCAAGATGTTCGGACGCCGCTACTCCGAGCGGGTGGGGGCGCTGTCGGCAACGGCGGTCTTCCTGGGCTTCGTGCTGACGTTCTTCCCCCAGTTCCTGCTGGGCAACATGGGGATGCCCCGCCGGTACTACAGCTACCCGGAGCGGTTCCAGTGGCTGCACGTGCTGTCGACCGGGGGGGCGTTCCTGCTGGCGGGCGCCATCGTGCTGGCGCTGGGGAACCTGCTGGTGTCGCTGCGCTGGGGGCCGAAGGCCGGCTCCAATCCCTGGGGCTCGCGCAGCTTCGAGTGGCTGAGCGCCTCGCCGCCGCCGAAGAACAACTTCCCGGCGGTGCCCGTGCTGGACTTCAGCCCCTACGACTACACCCAGTCCGAGGAGGAGGCCCATGCCCGCGCCTTCCCACGCTGAGCAGTACTCGGGATACCCGCGTCTGGCGGAGACCTTGCGGTTCGGGATGTGGATCTTCCTGGCCAGCGAGACGCTGCTGTTCGCGGGGCTGTTCGCGCTCTACGCCTCCTATCGCGCCATGTTCAGGGCGGACTTCACGCAGGCGATCCAGCACAACACGCTGGCATACGGCACCGTGAACATGTACGTGCTGCTGACCAGCAGCTTCACCGTGGCGCTGTCGCTGGCGACCCTGCGCCGTAATCGGCCGCGGGTCACGCTGGCGCTGTTGCTGGCCACGGCGGCGCTGGGCGGCGTGTTCCTGGTGGTGAAGGCGCTGGAGTACGCCGAGCACGTGCGGAACGGAGCGCTGCCCGGTCCGTTCTATCACTGGCAGGCGCTGCCCACCTTCGGCGCGAACCGGTTCTTCACGATGTACTGGCTGATGACCGGTCTTCATGCGCTGCACGTGATGGCTGGCGTCGTGGTGGTGCTGTGGCTGGCGCGCCGCACCCACCGCCGCCGCTACACAGCGGCCAGGCACGCCACCTTCGAGATGGGGACGCTGTACTGGCACCTGGTCGACGTGATGTGGCTGTTCTTGTGGCCCATCTTGTACCTCGCATGAAGGATGAGCGTGGTGACGGCATGACCGACGAAACCAGTTCTTCCGCCGACGGGGAGAGCGGCACTTCCGCCGTTCCCTTCTCCCGCTACGCCGGGACCTACCTGGCGCTGGTGCTGCTGGCCACGGGGTCGCTGGTGCTGTCCCGCCTGCACCTGGGGGGACTGTCGGTCGCCCTGCTGATCGCGGCCGCCAAGGCCATCCTGGTGCTGTGGTTCTTCATGCACCTGTCCACGCAGAGCGCGTCCAGCCGCCTGGCTGTCCTGGCCGCCGTCGTCATGATCGGCACGCTGGTGGCGTTGACGGCGCTGGACGTCGAGACACGCCATACCTTCCCCGCGCACACCCAGCCGCCACCGTCGTCGGGCTTCTACGAAAGGAGCAGCCGGTGAAGCGATTGCGGCTCGCGCTCGACGCGGCCCAGTGTCAGGACCGGGCCCGGAGCACGGAGCTCGAATGGCTGGAGACGGACGGCCGCGGCGGGTACGCGTGCGGCACGGTCAGCGGCGTGCCGACCCGCCGCTACCACGGCCTGCTGCTGACCGCGCTGCATCCCCCCCACCAGCGCGCCATGCTGGTCAACCACCTGGACGAGTCGGTCGAAGTGAACGGCAAGCGGTTCGTTCTTTCGACGGGGACCGTCGCCGTCGATCACGAGGACGGCCACGCGCGCTGCCTGGAGTTTCAGGCGCGCCCCTGTCCGCGCTGGCGGTACCGCGTGGGGGACGTCGAGATCGTCCGGTCGGTGCTGTGTCCGCGCGGTCGCGGCGCGGTGGTGATGCGCTGGGAACTCGGCGCCGGCGCGCGTGAAGCGGTGCGACTGCGGCTGCGGCCCATGTTGACCGGGCGGCGCGATCACGCGGTGTTCGAGGCGGGCGACTTACGTGACCACGACTCGAAGCGTGTGGAGGGCGGGGTGAGCTGGCAGCCGCGACCCGACTTCCCGCGGGTGCACGCGGGAGGGCGATTCGGCTATCGCCACGCCCCCACCTGGCGACACGGCGTCACGTACGCGATCGACGAGGAGCGGGGAGAATCCTGTCGGGAAGACTGGTGGTCCCCGGGGGAGCTGTCCTTCGAGCTGGCGAGCGACACGCCCGCGCTGCTGACGTTGAGCGTGGACCCGGCGAGCGACGGCGGGCGGTTGTTCGACGAGGAGCTGGCGCGCCGCCGTACGCGCGACGCCGCGGTGCCCGCCAGGGACCACCCGCTGTTCGACGAGCTGGCGGTGACGGCCGAGAGCTATATCGTGGAGATGGGGGCGGGGACGGCGCTGCTGGCCGGCGTGCCGTGGTTCGACGTGTGGACCCGGGATGCCTTCACGGCGCTACCCGGGCTGCTGGTGGCGACGGGACGGCTCGATACAGCGGCCGCCGTCATCGGGCTGTTCTCGGGGCTGGTGGAGGGCGGCATGCTGCCGAACAACCTGCCCGACGCGGTGACCGAGCCGCGCTGGTCGTCGGTCGACGCCTCGCTGTGGTTCATCGTGTCGGTGGGGCGTTATCTCGAGCGCGCGTCACCACGGCCGCCGCTGGTGCCGGCCACGTGGCGCGCCATTCGCGACATCGTCGACGGCTACACCCGAGGCACGGCGCACGTCTCGATCCGTGTCGACGACGATGGCCTGGTGAGCGCCCACAGCGAGGATGCGCCCCTGACCTGGATGGACGCGCAGTACGAGGGAGAGATCTTCACGCCCCGCCGCGGTAAGCCCGTCGAGGTGCAGGCGCTATGGGTGAAAGCCCTGGCCGTGGCGGCCACCCTGGCCCGCCGGCAGGGTGACCAGGAACGCGCCGCGCGGTGGGAAGCGCTGCGCGAACGCGCCGTCACCTCGTTCCGCGCCCGGTTCTGGAATGCCTCGGGCGGTTATCTGTATGACGTGGTCGATGGTCCGGACGGCGACGACGCCACGCTGCGCCCCAGCCAGCTGTTCGCGCTGTCGCTGGACCGCGCGCTGGTGCCCGACGCGTGGGCGGGCCGCGCCCTCGCGGTGATCCACCGCGAGCTGCTGACGCCGCTTGGACTGCGCACCCTGCCGGTCAGTGATCCTCGCTTCCAGCCGGCCTACCGGGGGCCGCGCGCCGCCCGCGATCCCGCCTATCACCAGGGCACCGTCTGGCCGTTCTTGCTGGGCCCTTTCCTCAGCGCCTGGCTGCGCGTGCACGGCGATAGCCCCGCGGTCCGCGCGCAGGCGCTGGGGTTTCTGGGCGGGATCGAACGGCACGTGACCTCGGAGGGATGCCTGGGCCACATCTCCGAGATCTTCGACGGCCTGGCACCGCAGGCGCCGCGGGGCTGCTTCGCGCAGGCCTGGTCGCTGGGCGAGCTGTTGTTCGGTCTCGGCGAGTTGCTGGCCGCTCCCCGCGCCGGCGGCGATCAGGCGACGGGGGACCGCAGTTCGTAGACGATGTGCTTCACGACCGGGACAGCCGCGTGAAGTTCCGCCGTCAAGGCGGCGCTGAAGGCGCTGGCCTCGCCGAGGCTCATCGTCGGCCGGGGTCGCACGCTCAGCACCAGCATCACCGACTCGGGTCCGAGCTGCAGGGTGCGCACGCCTGTGGGCTCCACCAGTTCGGCGTGTCGGGACAGCAGCCGTTGCACGTCCGCGATGACCTGCGGCCGCGCCGCCTCTCCGATGATCAGGCCACGGCACTCGTAGCCGAGCAGGCCCGCCTCGACCATCAACACCAGGCCGATGGCGATCGAGGCGATGGCGTCGATGGCGGGAAGGTCCAGGAAGTGGCTCAAGGTCAAGCCAGCCGCCGCCAGCGTCAGGCCCACCAGCGCCGCCGAATCCTCGAGCACGGTGACGAAGATGGCGGGGTTCTTGCTGGCACGCATGACGTCCAGGGTCGAGCCCTTGAACAGCTTCTCCCGGCGATAAAGCGAGAACTCGCGCCAGCCGATGACCAGTGAGGCGCCCTCGAACACCGCCGCGGCGCCGATGACCAGATAGTTCGGCCACAGCGCCGTCACCGGATGCGGGTGCGCGAGATTTCGTATCCCCTCGTAGACCGAGAGGCCTCCGCCGCCGCCGAAGACGACCATGGCGACCACGAAGCTCCAGAAGTAAAGCTCCATGCCGTAACCGAACGGGTGCGCCTCGTCGGCGGGCCGCCGGCTCCTATGCTCGCCGAGCAGCATGAGCGCCGAGTTCCCCGTGTCGACGAACGAGTGAATCCCCTCGACGATCATCACGGTGCTGCGGGTCAACCCCCCCACCAGGAACTTGACCAGGGCGATGGCCAGGTTCGCCGCCATCGCCCCGACGAGGGCCTTCTTAGAGGAGGCGGCCATCCTCACCCGCCGCCAGAGGCGATGGGACCGGTTCCCGCGATGGCAGCGGTCACGATGTCACCGTCCGATCGCGCGCAAGACGAGCAGCGGCCGGGGAGAATGTCCACGAGAAGCCCCACCTCTGCGTGTTCAGCGCGCGGCGGCGCCCGTCACGCGCAGCTTGTTCGACACGGTTTTCACGCCATCGGCCTTCTGGACCACGGCGCTCGCGTGATCGCTCTCGGCCTGCGTGGGGACGGTGCCCGTCAGGATCACCACGCCGTTGTTCGTGGTCACGGAGATGTCGCTGTGTTTCAGCTGGTCGTCGGCCAGCAGCTCGGTCTTCAGTTTGGTGGTGAGCGCCGTGTCCGTCAGCGCCGTCCCGACGTTCTTGCTGCCGACGTCCAGCTCGTTGTCGACGCGAACGATGCCGTCCACGTGCGCCAGTTCCTCCGCCCTTGCCTTTTCACCGGAGGTGTCCACCGTCCCCTTCAGCGTGGCGACGCTGTTCTCGACCGAGACGGCGATGCGGTTGTTCTTGAGATCGTTGTCCTTCGTCAGCTTTCCCTGGATCTCCTTCTGCATCTTGGTCTGCTCTTTCCCGGAAACCTGCGTCGCCCACGCGGGCGCTGTCGACGCCGCGAAGGTCAAGGCCATCGCCCCAGTGATTGCCAGTCTGTTCAGGTTCATCAGCATGTGATCGCCCTCCTGGTCGCAAGTTGGGTCGGTAGCCA